>Ga0136846_1218443_pt1 | contig 12801 bp, 8 predicted proteins | sample HopSoiMetagenom2_FD_96841 | JGI IMG/M metagenome (GOLD analysis project Ga0136846, IMG submission 96841) | Grasslands soil microbial communities from Hopland, California, USA - 2 Assembly 2016 (version 4) | ecosystem: Environmental > Terrestrial > Soil > Grasslands | place: USA: Hopland...
AAGTATTTGATGCTTGTAGGTTAGAATTGAAATTTACTTGCCGTAAGGTTGGTTTTAAATAGCTATCGTTTGTTTGTCATGTCAATGAGCCCCGTCTTTGGTGTAGACGGGGCTTTCTTTTATTTTGGAATTGTTCAATTGAAAATTGAGAAATTGATATTGCGGATTGACAATTGCGGATTTCGGATTGTCTGCACAGACGAACCAGTCGGACGGCAACTTCTCAGGGCATAAAATCATCCTCGTCTTTCGGAGCGTATTTTGAAAACATGCCCTCAATTGCTCCTGCAAAAACCGGGAATTTTTCTTTTGCATAATCTTTAATAACACTAATGGCATCCAGCGCCTGCTGCTGGGTAAGGCCTTTCTGCTTGAGCCGGTTGATGAGTTCCTCCATAAAAAAAGATTGATAAAAAAAATCCCGACGATTTGTCGGGACGAATAATGTTTTGAAGAATCAGGCAACTTTTAACAGGCTCAGCCTGCTATTGTCGAATTTCTTTTTCGCGTAAAGCATGTCGAGATTGAATTGCTTTTGGTTCGCCGAAGGCAATTCAAACATAGCATCAGTCAAGATACTTTCGCAGATACTGCGAAGTCCTCTCGCACCAAGTTTATATTCCATTGCCTTTTCTACCATGAAGTCAAGCACATCAGCTTCAATAGTTAACTTAATGCCTTCAAGTTCAAATATCTTTTTGTACTGTTTTATGAGCGCATTCTTTGGCTCGGTAAGTATGGAGCGAAGTGTGGCTTTATCCAACGGGTTCAGATAGGTAACCACTGGAAGGCGACCGAGCAATTCAGGAATTAAGCCAAATGATTTCAGGTCCTGCGCATTAATATATTGCAGTAAGTTTTTCTTCATCTGGTCCTGCTGCTCTTTGTTCACATTAAAACCGATAGCGTTGGTGTTTACCCTTCTTGCGATCACTTTATCAATTCCATCAAAGGCGCCACCGCAAACAAACAGAATGTTTTGCGTGTTGATCTTAATCAGTTTTTGTTCGGGATGTTTACGGCCACCCTGGGGCGGAACCAGAACATCGGTTCCTTCCAATAACTTCAGTAGTCCCTGTTGCACACCTTCTCCGCTAACATCTCTTGTAATAGACGGATTATCGCCCTTCCTAGCGATCTTATCAATTTCATCAATGTATACGATGCCACGTTCAGCGGCAGCCACATCGTAATTACAAACTTGCAACAGGCGGGTAAGGATGCTTTCCACGTCTTCGCCAACATAACCTGCTTCTGTGAAAACCGTTGCATCAACTATTGCAAAAGGAAGGTTCAGCAAGCGCGCGATTGTTTTAGCAAGCAGCGTTTTTCCAGTGCCTGTCTCCCCAACCATGATAATGTTGCTCTTCTCTATCTCTATATCGCCTTCAACATTCTTCTGCTGTAATCTCTTATAATGATTGTAAACAGCAACTGCAAGTACTTTCTTTGCATCATCCTGGGCAATTACGTATTCATCAAGGAATTTCTTGATCTCGATTGGCTTCTTGATCGTTAGCTTAAAAGAGGAAGCAGGCGTTTGCTCTTCCCGTACCATCAACTCCTGTTCGATTATCTCGCGCGCATGATCAACACAATTCTCACAAATGTGTCCTTCCTGCCCTGCGATCAGGATCTTTACTTCATCCCGGCTGCGGCCGCAGAATGAGCAATGCAAAGTATTTTTAGCCATGCTTGGAAAATAAGGTGTTGGGAAACGTTCTGTCAAATTTCTGAAACTTTTGGCAGAAAAGCCAGTTTTACCGGGAATAACTACAAACCATTAACTAACGAGCCAGGAAGCAGGCTGGGCCTTGTGTTCAATCGACTATAATTTCTCGATGATTTTATCGACAATTCCATAGTCAACTGCCTCTTTCGCGTCCATCCAATAGTCCCTGTCAAAGTCTTTCATCACTTGTTCAAATTTCTTCCCACAATTATCAGACAGGATTCTTGCTCCTAATTCTTTCACTCTCCTGGTTTGAATGGCCTGGATTTCGAGGTCGGCTGATACGCCCTGGATGTGGCCTCCAAGGCTCGGCTGGTGAATCATCACTTCACCATGTGGGTAGATAAATCTTCTACCCTTTACACCACCGCTTAATAGAATGGAACCCATGGATGCTGCTAAGCCCATGCAGATAGTAGAAACCGGGCTTTTAAGCATACGCATTGTATCATACATCACCATTCCGCTGGTAACCACCCCACCGGGGCTATTGATATAGAATTTGATTTCTTCACCAGGCTTGTCGAAATCGAGCAACAGCATTTTGTTCACGATATCTTTTGCTGATTTATCATCGACCACTCCCCAGAGATATACTGAACGATTTGTAAGGAAGTACTTTTCAAGTTGCTTCATGAACATCATGGTATCCGGTTGCGGACGCTCTTCTTTTTCTTCTTCCGGCTCTTCTTCATTCTTCCATGATGGCTTTGAAGTATATCGTTGAATTTTCATTTTTGATATTTGATGTGTATTTTTCTATTAATATTTGACACTTGTCCGTTATATCTCTTATTTGTTTTTCCTGTGTCTTGTTCTAATCTTTCTTCTCCTTTCTTGGGTTAGTCAACAACACTTCGTCTACCAGTCCGTATTCTTTCGATTCAGTTGCGTTCATCCAAAAGTCGCGATCACAATCTTTCTCTACTTGCTTATTCGGCTTTCCTGTATGAAATGAGATGATATCATACAATTCCTTTTTTATTTTCTTGATTTCATTTACTGTGATCTCGATATCGCTTGCCTGCCCGCCGATTGCGCCGCTGGGTTGGTGCATCATGATGCGTGCGTGTTTCAGCGCTGTTCGTTTTCCTTTCGTGCCTGCGCACATCAGTACAGCGGCCATTGATGCGGCCATTCCAATGCAAATAGTAGAAACGTCTGGTGTGATGTACTGCATTGTGTCATAAACCCCGAGGCCGGAATAAACGCTTCCTCCCGGACAATTAATGTACATCTGTATGTCGCGATGGCGGTCTGTGCTTTCAAGAAACAACATCTGTGCGGTAATGATATTGGCTACTTCATCGTTCAGAGGATACCCGAGGAAGATGATGCGATCCATCATCAATCGGCTGTACACATCCATAACCGCAACGTTCATTGGTCTTTCTTCAATGATATTGGGCGTCAGATTCGTTACTACATAATTGTTATAGTCATTCAAAGTATTACTTGAAATACCCTGATGTTTTACGGCATATTGTTCAAATTCTTTTACTGGATTCATATTAGGTTATGGCTTTAATGCGGCAATTTAAAGTGAATTGGAACACCAAATACCATGCACAACTAAAAAACGGACATTTTGCCACATTCAAATTGCGGAATTGGAAATTGCCCAAAGACTGTAAACCAACTACACCTTCATATTGCGGGAGTTGAAAGAAGTGATTGTTCTGCTTAATAAATTTTAACGTTCTTGCGCAATTTCCCAATAATAAATTTCAAAATGCTACTCAGTGTTGGTGTTGGTGCTGCAAATGATGAAACTCTTCGGCAGTGATTTCAGTTTCGATTGGTTGTACTTTAGAAGCCGCAAATTCAAGTACTTTATCATTTTGCAACCGGTGGTAGGTGTCCTCAACAAATTTTCGATCCTGCATCATTCGGTTCACATACTCGTTCACCCATGACTGACTTTCATCGAGCACATTCATTCCCATATAACCTGCCAATTGTTGTTTCGCAAACCCGCGCACGTCATCCTGTGAAACCTCGAGAGAATTTTCCCGAAAAATCTTTTCAGTAATCAATGTCCATTTTAATTGATTGACGAAGTAAGGAAACTCTTGTTCAACTTCGTCTCTACTCTTTTCTTTCTCATTCCCTTGTTGCAACCAACGCTTCAAAAAAGTCTCCGGGAAATCAATTTGAGTTTGGTCGAGGAGAAAATGATACACTTCATGTTGCAGCATGTTGCGCGACTGACGCTTCCAATGTTGTTCCATTTCCTCGCGGATCGCGTTGCGCATTTCTTCCTCAGACTTGATCTCTGTTGACGGATATGCAGCTTTGAAGAATTCCTCATTAAGATCTGCTTTAACCACCAGTCCAACCTTGGTGAGGACGACCTTAAAAAATTTGCTGCCTGCAGTTGCATCGTCCTTGCTTAGTCCAAGATCCTGCAGCACCCATTCTCTTTCGCGGTCATCAAAAGCGGTATTCAATTGTAATGTCAACTGTTCGCCTGCTTTTTTGCCCATCCATTGTTCGCGAGCAGCAGGTGAAAAATATTTCAGCAGCAGAGAATTGTCTTTTTGAATTCCTCCGTTGACTTCATTCCCGGCTTCATCTGTTTCAATAAAATTTACGTTAAGAACATTATCTTCCGAAGTCACCGTTTCGTGATCCTCCATCTTACCATGCCGCAGGCGCAGGCGGTTGACTTCGTTTTCGATCATTTCGTCTGTGACCTTTACCTGGTAGCTATGCACCTTTGCTGAAGAAAAATCTGCCAAGGGAAATTCTGGTTTAAGTCCAACTTCAAAAGCGAATACATAGTCTGCAGGATTTTCGGCGCTGATGTTACGCGCATCGTTTTCAGCTAACGGAAGCGGCTGTGCAAAAATGTCGAGCTTTTCATCCACCATGTACTTTGTGAGTTCTTTCTCCACCGTCTTCAACACTTCATCAGTGAGAACGGAAGACCCATACATTTTCTTTATAACGGATGGAGGTACCATTCCTTTCCGGAAACCCGGAAGGCTTGCTTTTTTACCGTACGATTTAAGCGCCTTTTCGAAAGTTGGAAGATAGTCTTCCTTCTTTACGTTCACTACGATCTTGTCGTTCAGCAGACCTATATTCTCCCTCGTAATTGTTGCCATAATTTGTGGATTTGTAGCTGGTCCCGATCAAAGAATGCAATCGCATCCGGATCAATTAGGATTCAATAAATTTTAATGGGCTGCAAAGGTAGGATAAATGCCACAGGAAACCAATCTCTGGCCGACGCTGCTATTTCGTGTCTTTCAGCACCAGGAGCGGGATTTGTGTATTGTAAACCATCTGTTTTGTATGGCTTTTCCCAAAAATTCTTTCCCAAAATCGGTGTTCACGAGTCACCATGACCAGGAGGTCGGTCGGATGCTCGTCCAAATAAGCTTGTATGCCATGTTTGACCTGGGAATCATTGACAATTTGAAACTGGTGAGGTACTGCCTTGAATAAATCGCCTAATTGTTTTTCAGCGGCTTCTTTTTCTTCTTGAGCATTCTTCTTTACATGAACGATGTTCAATTGTCCATTGAAAGCTTTGAGCAATTCTATCAGAGGCTGGTAAATGGCAGGATGGACCTCGTAGCTAAAGTCCGTTGCATAAGTAACCTGCCTGCTTTCTTTAAATGCAGTTTTTTCAGGAACAATGAGTACGGGATTATGGATCTTCTTTAACGTGCTGGTGGTAGTGCTGCCTACAATTTTCTCCAGTGTCCCCTTTCCTTTCATGCCCATTATCACGAAATCTGCTCCCATATCCTCAATTACGGCCTCGATTTCATCTGAAGGAAATCCCAGGCGGACTACGTAGTTGACTTTCATCTTATATGCCGATCCTAATTTTTCTGCTTCCACCCTGGCGATTTCTTCGTTTTCCCTCTGCATTTCTTCAGCATTGATCATTACGTATGGTACTTCGCTGACAGGAGTGGGCAACATATAAGCATGTAAAAGCGTTAGGCTCGCCTTGAATTTCTCCGCAAGGTGAGCCGCATAGTGCGATGCGTTTCGGGCGTCATCAGAGAAATCGGTTGGAACAAGAATATGCTTCATACACCAAAGAAATTAAGGCAAGTTAATTCTATAAAAGATACTCGATGCTAGAAAATATGGAGGCTAATTGTCTTTGTGTGTCGAATCTGCCGAAAGGTTATTGTTGAACGGAAAGGTGCTTTAATTCAAGGGAAAAGGTTCAATCTTGTTAATGTTCAATGATCAATACTCAATGATCAATTCTCAATGGTTGTGCGGATGGAGGGGGTCGAACCCACATGCCTTGCGGCGCTAGATCCTAAGTCTAGTGCGTCTGCCAGTTTCGCCACATCCGCCAATCCCGTTAGGGGATAGCAAAAGTAGGAGATTTGATGTAATCTTTTTAACGCTTTGTCGGTCTTACATTAATTCAATAAGCCAACAAAGCTGGAAGGCTACTTAACTTCTGTGTTTTGCATTGAAAAGCAATAGATAATAATTCACCGAGATGCAACTTTTCATCGGCCTGGTGTATCTCCAACACTTAATCCGCCGAAATCTTTTCACTAAATTCGTGACGTATGGATACTGTAGCGTCTGCGCCGAAATATAATCTTAATGAAGAACAGGAAAAGAAGCTCATTCTTCGTGAATACCGTGCATTACTAAGGGCTTTAAAAAATAAATTGAAGCCGGGCGACCGCAAGCTCATCCGTCATTCCTTTGAAATGGCTGCTGAGGCGCATAAAACCATGCGCCGAAAAAGTGGCGAGCCTTATATTCTCCATCCGCTGGCAGTAGCGAGGATTTGTGTAGAAGAGATTGGCCTCGGCGTGCGCTCCACCATATGCTCTCTCATGCATGATACAGTAGAGGATACAGACATCACACTGGAGGACGTGGAAAGAGAATTCGGAAACGAGATTGCGCGGATTGTAGATGGGCTAACAAAAATTTCCAATGTCATTGATGTTAATGCTTCGCAGCAAGCTGAAAACTTCAAAAAGATCCTGCTTACCTTAACTGATGACCCGAGGGTTATCTTAATCAAGCTTGCAGACCGGCTACACAACATGCGTACGCTGGATAGTATGAAAAGAGAAAAGCAGTTAAAAATCTCTTCAGAAACCGTTTACGTTTATGCTCCGCTTGCGCATCGGATGGGATTATATAATATCAAGACGGAGATGGAAGACCTCGCGATGAAGTACCTTGAATCGGACCAGTACAGGGAAATCGCACGAAAACTGGCAGAAACAAAAAGGGAAAGGACTCGCTATATCAATGAATTCATCAAACCAATAAAAGACAAACTGGAGAAGGCAGACTTTGAGTCGGAGATTTATGGCCGGCCGAAAAGCATCCATTCCATCTGGAATAAGATGAAGAAAAAAGGAGTGGCTTTCGAGGAAGTTTACGACCTGTTTGCTATCCGCGTCATTCTGAATTCAAGTCCTGAAAAAGAAAAAGAGGATTGTTGGAAAGTATATTCAATGATCACAGATGAATATATCCCCGCCCCTGAACGGCTGCGTGATTGGTTGAGCAATCCCAAGAGTAACGGTTATGAGGCGCTTCATACTACAGTGATGGGTCCTCAAGGCAAATGGGTGGAGGTACAGATCCGCACTAAGCGCATGAACGAGATAGCTGAGAAGGGTTTGGCGGCCCATTGGAAATATAAGGAAGGAACCGCTGATGAAAGCAGGTTCGATAAATGGTTTCACCAGATAAGAGAAGCTTTGTATCACCAGGATACGGATTCAATAGACTTTCTGCAGGATTTTAAGACAAGCTTTCTTGCCGAAGAAATTTATGTATATACTCCGAGAGGAGATGTAAAAATGTTGCCAATTGGATCAACGGCCTTGGATTTTGCATTTGCTATTCATAGCGCCATTGGTAGCAAATGCATTGGAGCAAAAGTCAATCACAAACTGGTGCCGATAAGCCACAAACTAAGAAGTGGAGACCAGGTAGAAATCATCACATCCAATAAACAAAGACCTACCGAAGACTGGCTCAATCTTGTTGTTACTGCTAAGGCAAAAAGTAAAATAAAGGATGCACTTAAAGAAGAGAAGCGGAAGATTGCAGACGACGGCAAATACGTGGTGCAAAAAAAGCTTGAGAACTTTGGCGCCGCATACAACCAGCACAATATTGATGAACTGACAAATTTCTATAAACTTCCATCCGCACTCGATTTATATTACCAGGTGGCGGTAAGAAATCTTGACCTGAAAGAAATCAAAGATTTCCAATTATTCGGCGACCGCATAGAGCAGCCAAAGCCAAAACTGCCAGAGCCGAAAGCAGAAACAGTTCAATCCCTCCAAAAAAAGGATGCAGAATTAATCATTTTTGGAGAAAGCAGTGACAGAATCATGTACACTCTTGCAAATTGTTGCAAACCTATTCCGGGTGATGACGTCTTTGGATTTGTTACAACTGGTAAAGGACTGACCATTCATAGAACTACCTGCCCGAATGCAGCGAAATTAATGGCGAGTTATGCTCACCGGATCGTTAAGACGAAATGGGCGAAGAATAAAGAGATTTCGTTCCTGACCGGCTTAAAGATTAAAGGACTCGACGACGTAGGTGTAGTAAGTAAAATCACCTACCTGATTTCCGGGGAAATGAAAATAAATATTAATGCCATTACCATCGAAGCAAAGGATGGTATATTTGAGGGAAACATAAAATTGTTTGTGCACGATAAGGACGAATTAGACCAGCTAGTGCACAACCTGAAACAACTGAACGGGATCCAGGCAGTAGAGAGATACGAAACTGAACTTTCCTGACCGATTACATTGTACCTGCGCAGCAGACGTCTGCGACTGATTGTCATACAGCAAAACTTCTATCATTTAACAGTGCTCTGAATTCGTAGCCCCGCTATCATTCTGCATTCTTAATCTAAAACTATTTCTAATGAGAAAGCGATTCCAGATGCTGTTATTCCTATTTGGGATAGCCATGCCTGTTATATTGCAGGCGCAAACCGCGGTCTCCGGTACCGTGACAGATCAAAGGGGAAATCCATTAATTGGAGTTTCGGTAAAAGTAAAGGGAAGTGAAGGAGGGACTGCCACAGATGCTAACGGAAGATTCTCTCTGAGCATACCGGGAAAATCAGCTACACTTGAAATTTCTTCGATTGGTTTTAAATCTCAAACTCTGCAGGTTACTGATGCATCCTCTAATATATCACTCAAGCTGCAGGAAGATGTTGGAAGATTAGATGAAGTAGTTGTAACCGGGTTAGCATCTTCAGTAAAAAGGAGCAACCTGGCTAACGCGGTTTCTTCAGTTTCCGCAAAGGAGCTGATAGGTACAACAGTACAACCAAGTATGGATGCAGCCTTGTATGGAAAGGTAACCGGCTCCAATGTATCTGCAAATTCCGGCGCGCCTGGCGGTGGAATTTCTGTAAAGCTGAGAGGAATTACATCGCTCGTGGCCAATTCCCAACCGCTATTCATTGTAGATGGAGTGTATTACGATAATTCGGCGATCAACGCAGGATTAAATTTTATTTCGAAGGCTGCAGGCCAAGGCAGCACTACCTTTCAGGACAACCCTTCAAACCGGATTGCGGATTTAGACCCTGAGGATATAGAGAGAATTGAAATTCTTAAAGGCGCATCGGCTGCAGCTATCTATGGCTCTCGCGCGGCAGCGGGTGTGGTGATTATTACAACAAAAAGGGGAAAGAGTGGGAAACCAAGGATCGAACTGGCGCAGACTTTCGGCGTTCAAATGCAATTGAAAAAATTAGGACAGCGACAATGGACAAGAGATAAAGCTGCTGCAGCTTTTGGTGCGCTTGGTGATTCTATTTACCAATCGGTGAATGGAAAAACTTATGATTATGAGGAAGAGCTTTATGGCAATGATGGATTGATGAGTACTTCAAGGCTGAGTGTAAGTGGTGGAAACGATAAAACAGCCTACTATCTTGGATATACATATAAAGATGATGAAGGAATAGTGAAAGGAACTGGTTATAGAAAGTCATCGTTCAGATTAAACGTAGATCAAAAGGTGACAAATTTCCTCGACCTGTCAGTCAATAGCAATTACGTGAGTTCGCGTGCAGACCGTGGTTATTTCAACAACGATAACACAAGCACTTCAATGGGCGTCTCGTATGTGTCAACACCCTCGTGGGTGAATCTTTATCCTGATGCGAACGGCAACTACCCGGACAACCCTGTTGCGCCATCTAACTTTCTTCAAACAAGAGATCTTATCACCAATGCCGAATTTGTTGAAAGGATACTCATGGCTGGGACAGCAACCTTAAAAATCCTAAATAAACCTGGAAATAACTTGCGAATGATTGCAAGAGGCGGGCTTGACCAGTATACGTTGAACACCGTGGCGATTTTTCCGCAGGAACTTCAATTTGAAAAGAATGGAAATGGAACCAATGGCGCTTCCATTTATGGAACAACCTTGAGCAAGGGTACTAATATGTCCGCTCTATTACTCCACGACTTTCAATTGAATACTGACCTTAGTTTTCGAACACAATTAGGTATTACCGCAGAAAACCTAAATCAAAATACAACCGTAAATACTGCAACACAATTAATAGGTACGCAAACAAACATAGACCAGGCAGGTGCGCTGCAAGGCGAACAGGAGAAGATCATTCAAAAAGACAGGGGTTATTTTGTCCAGGAGGAAATTAATTATTCGCACCTCGTGCTATTGACTCTAGGATTGAGAGCCGATAAGTCATCACGAAATGGAGATGCGAACAAGCTTTATTATTTTCCAAAAGCGTCTGTTGCATTCAACGTGAATAAGCTTCCTTCCTGGAGTATGGAATCGATTAGTCAATTGAAGTTGAGAGCCGCGTATGGTCAATCAGGAAACTTTGCGCCATTTGGCGCGATTTATACTCCGTTGTTGCCAACTGGTTTCAATTCGTCCACGGGTTCAGAGGTCACTCTTACCAGGGGAAATGAATTACTGAAACCAGAACGTCAAACAGAATTCGAAACAGGATTAGATCTCGGAATCTTAAGAGATAAGGTTGTGCTCACGTTCACTTATTATACCAAGAAGGTTGATGATTTGATCCTTGATGTTGTAGTTCCATCTTCTTCCGGCTTCACAAAAGCGTGGGAAAATGTTGCAGCAATTAAAAATACCGGGATTGAAATTGCATTGGCGGCAACACCGATTGCAACCAAAGATTTGAAGTGGACACAAACTACCAACTTCTGGACGAATACTGCTAAGGTCACCAGGCTGGATGTACCGGCGTTTAACACGGGTGCTTTCGGTGCCACGCTCGGAACTTATAGAATTGAACAAGGTAAGAGCCCGACTCAGATCGTGGGCATCGGTGGTCCCGATGATAAGGTGGACCCTGCAACGGGTCTCGCAGTTTATGGAGATGGAGAACCTGATTTTAATTTATCAAGTTATCATTCGTTGATTTATAAAAATTTTGAATTCGATGTTCTTGTTCATTGGAAAAAAGGTGGTGAAAATATTAACCTGTCTACATTATTGTCTGATATTTTCGGCACTTCACCGGATTATGACGATAAGACACTTGATCCAACGGGACAAGCTATCAACGGTGCTTACAGGTTAGCTGCTCTTGGTGTTACAGCAAGACCATGGGTGGAAAATACAAGCTATTTCAGGGTTAGAGAAATTGGACTCAGTTACAGGTTGCCGACAGAATGGTTTAGAAATGTAGCCCAGGTCAAGCTTGGTATTTCAGGCCGCAACCTCATCAATGTGTTTAAATACAGCAGTTACGATCCAGAAGTTTCAAATTTTGGATCGAACGCTATTTCAAGCAATGTAGAGGTAACACCTTTCCCATCTTCTAAGAGCGTCCATTTTAACATCACCGTAAACTTCAATTAAACTCAACTTTTATGAAGCCGAAAATAAATAAGATCATCATCCTTTTACTTGCGGGCCAATTGCTTCTTGCAGCCTGCAAAGTAGATACGCTGGTTGATCCCAACAATCCAAGTGCTGGTGGCATTGTGATTAATGCTACACTCGGAGAATTGCAGAACCTTGTGACTGGTACAGAATCCGCAATGCGTGAATCCTTGTCGTTTTACATGGATGACGTGGGAGTTATCGGGAGAGAGTTTTATAGATTTTCCACTTCTGATCCGCGGTTCACTTCGGATCTTTTAGGAAAGGGTAGTGCGGTTCTCGATAATAACACTTTCTATCTGACAAATCCTTTTGCAGCGAGATATAGAGTGATCAAGAATGCGAACATCCTTATCGATGCATTAAAAAATACGAAGGCGGCGATTTCAGAAAATCAGCGTAAGGCAGGCATTGCGTATGCAAAGACAATAAAGGCTTATCAATATTTACTGGTCTTTAACTTGCTTTACGGAAACGGCATTCGCTTCGATGTGAATGATCCTGATAATCTCGGTCCTTATTTAACGAAAGACCAATCGTTGGACGCCATCCTTTCATTATTGAACGAAGCGAATACAGACCTAAAAGGAAATACTGTGAATTTTCCATTCACCACTACTATTTATTCCAACAGTGCTGCTGAATTTTCAAAATTCAATCGCGCTTTAACGGCGAGGGTTGCTGTATATAAACAAGATTGGAACACTGCAAATACAGCACTGGGTGAATCATTCTTCGGTTTAAATGTTCCACTTGCTTTAGGGGCCTATCATTTATTTTCCGAAGCAGGAAACGATCAATTGAACCCAATGTTTTTTCCACTTCAGTCGAATGGTGAAACCAGGGTGGCTCAGCCAAATTTCATAACCGAAGCTGATGCAGGTGACGACAGGTTAAGTAAAGTAGTATTGCGGCCATCGGCAGCCTTCCAGGATGGGCTACAAAGTAATTATGATGTTTGGGTGTATACTTCAAACACTGCTCCGATCCCTATTATTCGTAATGAAGAATTGATCCTATTGTATGCCGAGGTGAAAGCGCAGTTAGGTGCAACTACCGAGGCTGTCAATGGCATCAATAAAATAAGAAACCTCGCCGGAGGCCTCTCAAATTACTCTGGAGCCACTGACAAAGCCAGTTTGATTACAGAGATACTTAAGCAAAGGCGG
>Ga0136846_1243597_pt1 | contig 12799 bp, 12 predicted proteins | sample HopSoiMetagenom2_FD_96841 | JGI IMG/M metagenome (GOLD analysis project Ga0136846, IMG submission 96841) | Grasslands soil microbial communities from Hopland, California, USA - 2 Assembly 2016 (version 4) | ecosystem: Environmental > Terrestrial > Soil > Grasslands | place: USA: Hopland...
CGCAGTAGAAGGCCCATGAACCTACTGAAGGCGACTGGAACGATCGGCGGTCTGACGATGGTCAGCCGCGTTGCGGGCTTCGCGCGCGAGATGCTGATGTCCCGCATCCTCGGCGCAGGCATCTACACCGACGCATTCTACGTGGCTTTCCGGTTGCCCAACACTTTCCGGCGGCTGTTCGGCGAAGGCGCGTTCTCGGCTGGGTTCGTCCCGCTGTACAGCCAGCGGCTGCAATCCGGCGGAGAAGCCGAAGCCAAGACCTTCTCGGAAGAAGTGCTCGCGGTATTCCTGCCGACGCTGATCATCTTCACAATCGTCTTCGAGCTCATCATGCCGCTGTTCATCTGGGCCATCACCGGGTGGCACGGCGACCAGCTCGCGTTCGGGACGTTCCTCACGCGGATCACCTTCCCCTATTTGCTTCTGATTAGCCTTGTCTCGCTGTTCTCGGGCATCCTCAACAGCATCTCGCGCTTCACTGCGGCCGCCTTTGCCCCTGCCCTGCTCAACCTCGCGATGCTGTCGGCACTGATCATCTTCCATAAGGGAGGAGCCTACAGCGCCACCGCGGTATCGGCCGGCGTCACCGTCGGTGGAATCCTGCAGCTTGGCCTGCTGCTCGCCGCCTGCAAGCGCGCCGGGATCGTGCTCAAATTCCGCAAGCCGAAACTCACGCCAGGCGTGCGGCAGTTCATTCGCGTCGTTCTTCCTGCGACGCTGGGCGCCGGCGTCTACCAAGTGAGCGTGTTTATCGACACCTTCTTCCTCGCTCGCATTGGAACCGGCGCGGTCAGCTGGTTCAACTATGCCGACCGCCTCAACCAGTTGCCCCTGGGCGTCATCGGCGCAGCCATCGGTACCGCGATCCTCCCGCAGGTCAGCCGCCACGTCGACATTGGCGAGGCGGACAAAGCAGCGAAGGTCCAGGGCCAGGCGGCGGAGCTGGCGATGCTGCTTTGCCTGCCAGCGGCGCTGGCGCTGGCCGTCACCGCATTGCCGTTGGTCTCGGCAATATTTGAGGCGGGCAAGTTCACGGCCAGCGATGCGCAAAACACGGCGCTCACCCTCTCGCTGATCGCCCTCGGCCTACCCGCGTACGTGCTGGTGAAGGTGCTGACACCGGGCTTCTACGCCCGCCGCGACACGGCCACGCCCGTCAAGGTCGCGATCGTCGTCCTCGTCGTCAACGTCATCCTCAACTTCCTCCTGATCTGGGGCTTGGGCTGGGGCATCGGCGGGCTCGCCGCGGCGGTTGCGCTCAGTTCGTGGCTCAACTGCACCATCCTCTACGTCCTCCTCTATCGTCGCGGGCATTTCCGCATCGAGAAGTGGCTCGCATCTCGCCTGCTTCGACAACTGATCGCTGCCGCCGCAATGGTCGCCGTGCTCCTCGCCGTTCGGTCGTTGCTCGGCGGCTGGTTTGTCGGCTCGGCTGGTCATCGGCTTGCGGGAGTCGTCGCAATCGTTGGCGCGGGACTGATCGTGTATTTCCCCTTGGTCTACATTCTCGGCGGGACCGATCGTGAGGAATTGAAGAACCTCATCCGGCGCCGGAGGCCGTACACCGATGCCGGCTGATCGAGCGATGCGCGTCGTGTCCGGCATCCAGCCGACTGGCGACCTGCATCTCGGCAATCTCCTCGGGGCCATCCTTCGCTGGGTACGGATGCAGGACGAGGCGGAATGCCTGTTCTTCCTCGCCGACCTCCACGCCCTCACCGTCGAAGTCGACCCGAAGCAGCTTCATTCGAACGTCCGCGAAATGGCGGCCGCCCTGATCGCCAGTGGGATCGACCCGGCCAAGTCGATCATCTTCCGCCAGAGCGCCATCCCCGCTCATCCGGAGCTCGCCTGGATCCTGCAGGGCACGGCGCGGATGGGCTGGCTCAACCGGATGACTCAGTGGAAGGACAAAGCGGGCAAGAACAAGGAAGGCGCTTCCGTCGGCCTGTTCACCTATCCCGTGCTCCAGGCCGCGGACATCCTCCTTTACAAGGCCACCCACGTGCCGGTGGGCGAGGACCAGAAGCAGCATATCGAGCTGACCCGCGACATCGCGCTGAAGTTCAACACTGATTTCGACGTAGACCTGTTCATCCCGCCCGAGCCGTTCATCGGCGGCGGCGCGGCGGCGCGGATCATGAGCCTTCGCGACGGCCAGTCGAAGATGTCCAAGTCCGACCCTTCCGAGGCGAGCCGCATCCACCTGACCGACAGCGACGACGAGATTGCCCAGAAGATCCGAAAGGCAAAGACCGATCCCGAGCCGTTGCCGGACGATCCGGCTGCGCTCGACGGGCGTCCCGAAGCGAAGAACCTTGTCGGCATTTACGGCGCAGTTACCGGTGAGAGCGTCGAGCAGGTGCTGGCCCGTTTCTCCGGCCAAGGCTTCGGTGTGTTCAAGCCTGCGCTTGCTGACGCGCTAATCGCCCTCCTCCATCCGCTGCGCAGCCGCCTGCAGGAATTGCGCACCGACACGACCGAGCTCGACAGGATTCTTCGCGCTGGCGCTGAACGCGCGAGCGCGCTCGCGGCACCTACGCTAACAGCAGCGTATAACGCGGTCGGATTGTCGCAATAACCTAACGCTTCATCGACCGTTCACCGCAGTTTGTGTTAAGAGGCTACTGATATCCAAGCTTTTTCTCGATTCGAGAGGTGATTTCACATGCGTATCAAGAAGATCGCCGCCGCCGCGTTGATGGGGGTTGCAGCACTCGGCCTCTCGGCTTGTGCCAGCTCCATCACCAGCACCGTGTCCCGCTATCAGGCGATGCCTGCGCCGCAGGGACAGACCTTCTTCGTTGTCCCGGGCGGCGGAATGGCCAACGACGGCGGCCTGGAATTCCAGCGCTACGCGGGCATCGTGGCGCAGCAGCTTCAGGCTCGCGGCTACCAGCCGGCGGCCAACCCGCAGGCGGCGAACATGGTCGTCCAGCTCGGCTATGGCATCGACAAGGGCCAGGTTCGCTACGTCGAGGATCCGTTCTCGCGTGCCTACGATCCCTTCTATAGCCCGTTCTATTATCCCCGCTTCGGCTTCGGGTACCGGTCGCGGTTCAGCTACGGCTGGAACGATCCGTTCTGGTATGGCGGCGGCGTTGACTCGTATGTCGAGTACCACAGCCAGATCGACCTCCACATCAGGCAGGCCGGCACGCAGGCCCCGCTGTTCGACGGCCGCGCCCAGGCGCGCTCGACGACGAACCGCCTCGACGTGGTGATCCCGAGCCTGGTCGAAGCCATGTTCACGGGTTTCCCGGGGCAGAATGGCGAGACGGTTCGTATCACCGTCCCGACCGCGCCACGCACCCCGCGCGGCTAAGCTCAGACGCACAAAGAGAAAGGCCCGTCCGGATCAGCTCCGGCGGGCCTTTTCTTTGCCTGCGATGGTATCAGTCAGCCCTCGAGCTGGCGGGTCAGCAGGCGAATGTCGGCGTCCAGCTCGGCATCGCTGGCACGAAGCTTCTCGATCTGGCGAACGGCATGGATGACAGTCGTGTGATCGCGGCCGCCGAAGCGCCGGCCGATGTCCGGCAGCGACTTCGGGGTCAGTTGCTTCGACAGGTACATGGCAACCTGGCGCGGGCGAGCGACTTCACGGGCACGCCGGGCCGAGGTCATCTCAGCCTTGCGAATGCGGTAGTGCTCGGCAACCTGTGTCTGAATCTCGTCGATCGAAATCCGGCGCTGGTTGGCGCGAAGGACGTTGGCGAGCACTTCCTCGACGAACGCGACGTCGATCGGACGGCCCGTCATCATCGCGTAAGCGCCGATGCGGTTCAGCGCGCCCTCAAGCTCACGGACCGACGAGGTCACTCGGCGAGCGAGGAAGTCGATCACCGGGCGCGGCATCTCGACGCCCGGAAGCGCCTCCAGCTTGGCGACGATGATGTTGAAGCGAAGTTCGTAATCCGCCGCGTTGATGTCGGCGACGAGACCCCACGACAGCCGCGATAGGATGCGCGGTGCGATCCCGTCGAGATCCTGCGGCGCGCGGTCGGACGTGATCACCAACCGACGACCTGCCGTGATGATCTCGTTCATCGTGTGGAAGAATTCTTCCTGCGTGGAGTCCTTGCCGGCGATGAACTGGACGTCGTCGATCAGGAGCAGGTCGGCGCTGCGCAGCCGCTGCTTGAACCCGATCGTATCGTTTTCCTTCAGCGCACGGATGAACTCGACCATGAACTTCTCGGCCGACATCGAAACGACCCGGCCTCCGCGGTTCAACGACGTGAAGCTGTGGCCGATCGCGTGCAGGAGGTGGGTCTTGCCACGGCCGGTACCGCCATGGATGAACAGCGGATTGAAGCTGACTGTCGGCGACGTTGCCAACGTCCGCGCCGCAGTCGCGGCGACTTCATTGGCCTTGCCCACGATGAAGGTTTCGAACCGGTAGCGCGGGTCGAAGTTCGGTGCCGCCGGATCACGCTCGACCGGCGCAGGCGCTTCCTCGAGGATCAGCAGGGGCGCCGGACGCGGCGCATCGGCAGCAGCAATGACGCGGACTTCACGAACCACCGGCAGGACGGTCTTCCATGCCAGACCAAGGCGGTCGCCGAAATGCGACCGGACCCAGTCGGCCATGAATTGGCTCGGCATGACCAGGTCGAGTGTGCCGCTGTCAGGTTCGAATGACCCGAGCTCGGCCGGCTTCAGCCAGCCGTCGAAGGTGCGCGTGCCAAGATCGCGGCGAAGACCAGTGCGAATCGATTCCCAAGCTGCCTCAAGCGGCGCCGCAACCGGCGCTTCCGCGAGTTCAACCGACGAATTCGTGGCACTGCCTTGCACTGGCCCGCGTCTCCCTCTTTACCAGCCCCCAAGCCGAGACAAAAACATCCTCCGCGCCGGACTGCGAGTCGCGACGTTCAAGGGTCCATCTCTACCTTGCCCCCGGCGCGGATTCGCACCCGGAAGTCCGTTTCTGGAACTGTATGGGAAAGCATGCAAGTGCCGTTTTTTCACTGAAGTGAAATAAAGCTACTTGACATAGGAAACGTGGGAAAAGTGGTACTAACCCGCAGAAATCTGCCGTTTCTGAGGTTATTTTTGCGTTAACGATTGCGCGAATCGCGGGAATTGCTACGTTTTTTTGACGATCCCAAAACGGGACGAGCCGCCGGTCTCCCGGCGGCCCGCACTAAGCCAAGTTGAGCGGCGCTTTTAGCGCAGGCCAGCAACCCGTTTGGACAGGCGGGAAATTTTCCGCGACGCGGTGTTCTTGTGGATAACGCCACGGGCGACCCCGCGAGCGAGCTCGGGCTGTGCCAATTTGAGAGCCTCGGCGGCGTCCTGCTTCTTGCCTGCCGTGATCGCCGACTCGACCTGCTTGATGAAGGTCCGGATGCGGCTGATTCGCGAGTGATTGATCGTCTGGCGCGTCGCGTTGCGGCGGATGCGCTTCTTTGCCTGCGGCGTGTTCGCCATTCTCTCGAAGTCCTCGTGGTCGTGCTTAATGAAAAACGGCGCGGCCCACAGGCTCGCACCGAAGTGGCGTCCCCCTAGCGAGAAGTGCCGTCGAGGTCAACGTTGGCACTTGGGGCAATAGAAGGTCGAGCGGCCGCCCTGCACGATACGCTTGACGGTGCCGCCGCAAGCGCACGGCTTACCTTCACGATCATAGACGGCAAAGGTCTTCGAGAAATATCCCAACTCGCCGTCAGGGCTGACGAAGTCCTTCAACGTCGACCCACCGGCCTCGATCGCTTCGGAGAGAACGGCGTGAATGGCGGGAACCAGTTTCCTCAACCTGTCGAGCGAGACCGCCCCGCCTGCCCGCTTGGGGTGAATGCCGGCTCGATAAAGTGCCTCGCACACATAAATGTTGCCGAGGCCCGCAACGATGTGCTGGTCGAGCAGCAGAAGCTTGATCGGAGCGGTGCGACCAGCGAGCCGCTCCCTGAGTTCCTCGGCCGAAAGATCGAACGGCTCCGGACCGAGCGCCGCGAATGCCGGCCATTCAGGCAAGTCGTCGGTTGCAACTAGGTCGAGCGACCCAAAGCGCCGGGCATCGTTCAATGCGACGCGACGGCCCTCGTCGGTCTCCAGCACGAAATGGTCATGCTTGCGAAGCTCGCCAGGATCGACCCGCCAATGGCCGGACATGCCGAGGTGAAAGACGAGGCTGTCGCCGCGGTCGGTGTCAATCACGCCATATTTAGCGCGACGGCGAAGGCCGGTCACCCGCGAGCCGGTCAACCGCTGGCCAAGATCGACAGGAAGCGCCCGGCGCAGATCCGGGCGTCGCGCCTCGACACTGTTCAGCCGACGGCCTTTCAATACCTTCTCCAGGCCGCGGACGGTCGTTTCGACTTCGGGAAGCTCCGGCATGACCACGATATGGCGGACGCCAGCTAAGCCCGCTAGAGGCCCACGCGCATGAGTGAGAAGGTGAATTTCGGCGACGAGCTTGTCAGCCCCGAGGAGAAGACGCGTCGCGTCGGCCAGGTCTTCACTTCCGTGGCGCGCCGTTACGACGTCATGAACGACCTGATGTCGGCCGGAATGCACCGGCTGTGGAAGGATCGCTTCGTCAATCGTGTGAAGCCGCGCAAGGACGAGCACATCCTCGACATGGCTGGAGGCACCGGCGATGTCGCATTCAGAATGGCGCGGCGCGGCGCGCTCGTGACCGTTTCCGACATCAATGCTGACATGCTCGCGGTCGGTAAGCAGCGGGCCGAAGCGAAGCAGCTGAACGGGCTGACATGGCAGGTCGAGAATGCGGAGAAACTGAGCTTCGCCGATATCAGCTTCGATGCCTACACGATCGTTTTCGGCATTCGAAATGTCACCGACATTCCGGCGGCGCTCCGTGAGGCGCACCGAGTGCTGAAGCGCGGTGGTCGCTTCTTCTGCATGGAATTTTCGTCGAGCGACTGGCCGGGCTTCTCGAACCTGTACGATGCCTGGGCCTCGAACATGATCCCGAAGATCGGCAAGGCGGTGGCCGACGACGAAGAGAGTTACCGGTACCTCGTGGAGAGCATTCGTCGCTTTCCGAGGCCCAATGCGTTCAAGACCATGGTTGCCGAAGCCGGCTTCGTCCGTGCTCATGCGGAGCCGATGCTCGGCGGCCTTGTGACCATTCATTCGGGCTGGAAAATTTGACGAGTTCAGTCACCCACCTGTGGCGTCTGTTGAAGTGGGGCAGAACGCTGGCGAGGCACGGCGCGCTAACCGGCATCGAGCGCGACTCGATGACTCCGCCCCCGGTACGGCGGCTGGCTCGCATCGCTCGATTTGGCGCGCGCACTCCCAAGTCTCCGGAGTATGCGCAGGCGCTGGTGGCGATTGGCCCAGCCGCGATCAAGCTCGGCCAGGCGCTTTCAACCCGGCCGGACCTGGTCGGAGACAAGGCTGCTGCGAACCTGTCCCTGCTGCAGGACGACCTGCCGCCTGCCCCGTTCGCGGCCATCAAGAAGACGATCGAGACCTCGTTCGGACAGCCGCTCGAAGCGCTTTACTCTAGCTTCGAGGAGCAACCGATCGGCGCAGCCTCGATCGCCCAGGTCCACCGCGCGGTGACAAGCGACGGCCGCGAAGTCGCCGTGAAGGTCCTCCGCCCGGGCGTCGAAGAAGAGTTCGCTAAGGCAATCGACACCTACGAATGGGCCGCGGCGCATGTCGAGGTCTATGGCGGCGAGGCTGAGCGGCTTCGGCCCAGGCTAGTCGTTGCGCACTTCAAGCAATGGACCGCACGCGAGCTCGACCTCCAGCGGGAAGCGGCGTCCGCGTCCGAGCTTCGCGAAAACATGGTGGCGGAGCCGGGCTATTACATTCCGGAGATCGACTGGCGCCGAACGGCGCGTCGCGTCCTGACCATGGAATGGCTCGACGGGATAAAGCTCAATGACCGCGAAGCGTTGATCGCGGCCGGTCATGACTGCAATCGGCTTGCCGCAACCCTGGTTCGCGCGTTCCTGCGGCAAGCCGTGGTCGATGGGTTCTTCCACGCCGATCTCCACCACGGGAATTTGTTCGCGCTGCCGGATGGCCGCATCGGCGCCATCGACTTTGGAATAATGGGACGGATCGACCGCCGTGCCCGGGTTTGGCTGGCGGAGATTCTCTATGGCCTGATCACCGGCGACTATCGCCGGGTCGCCGAAATCCATTTCGAGGCGCAATATGTGCCGGCCCACCACAAGGTTGAGGAATTCGCGACCGCGCTTCGCGCTGCAGGTGAGCCGATCCGCGGGCTACCGGTGAAGGACATCTCGGTCGGTCGGATGCTCGAAAGCCTGTTTTCGATCACCCGCGACTTCGACATGCCGACGCAACCGCACCTGCTGCTGCTGCAGAAGACCATGGTGATGAACGAAGGCGTCGCCACGGCTTTGGATCCCGACATCAACATGTGGGAGACCGCCGAGCCGTTCTTGCGCGAATGGATGCGCGCTGAGCTCGGGCCGGAAGCCTATTATGCGGACCGGATCATCGAGGTGGTCCGGGCGCTCAAAAAGATCCCCGAGCTGATTGACCGGCTCGACCAATATTACCCGCCGGCGGGCGCCGCGCCACCCGCGCCGCCACTCCCTGAAGTTGCCATTATCGAGCGCCGCGCGTGGTGGCGATACGCACTCGTCGCGCTGATCGGGGCCGCGATTGGGGGAGCCGCCATGCTGCTTGCGCGGTGAAGCGAAATAGATAGCGTGATGAGCGCTTACGCAGGGGGATTTAGATGCTTCGATATGCGCTCGCGCTTGCGGTTGCGCCGCCGCTTGTTTGGTCCGCTCAGGTGAGCGCCGCGCAAGTTCCTTCGTCGACGCACCAGCAATTGGTGAGCCTGTTCGCCGACTGGCGTGCGTTCAATCACCCGTCGATCGTCCAGGGAAGGCCTGATTACAGCGCGGCCGCAATGAGCGCGAAGGCAGCTCGTCTGGCCTCGTTCCAACAGCGACTGTCGGCAATCGACACCAGCGGCTGGAACGCTTCGCAGAAGGGCGACTACCGCCTGGTCGAAGCCGAGATGAATGCTCTCGACTTCTTCTTGCGGGTGCTGAAGCCGTGGGCCCGAGATCCAACCTTCTACGCCACGATATTCCCCGAGATGAGCGACGTACCAGCTCATGAGGGGCCGTCGGCCGAGCCCAACATCGACCTGTTCCAATATCAGTGGCCGCTGAACAAGACCGACGACGCGCACCTCACCGAGCTGGCCGGTGCCGTTCCTGCGCTGCTCGCGGACGCTAAGGTCAATCTGGCTGACAGCCAGGCGCACGACCTTTGGGCCTACGGCGACCGGGCATTCAACGAGCAGGCGGAAGCACTCGCCAAGCTCGAGGCAGGCACGTTGGTTCTCAACGATCTTGGCGGAAAGCGCACGATCTCGTTGAATGGCGCGTCACCTAGGCTCCGGGCAGCGGTCGCTGAGGCGCGCGCCGCGACCGAGCAATTTGCGCAGTGGATTCGCAGGGAGGCATCCCGACGCACAGGACCGTCGGGCATCGGAAAGGACAATTACAACTGGTATCTGAAACACGTCCTGCTTAGCCCCTACGATTTCGATCAGCAGCAGGCGCTGCTCCAGCGCGAGCTGGACCGTTCGCTAGCGGCGCTCCGGCTGGAGGAAGTGCGCAATCGCGCCGCCCCGCCCATTGCCGAGATCAGCGATCCTGCCGCCTATCGGCGAATGGCGGAAGCGAAGACGGACAAATTCTATCACTTCCTCGTCGAGGGTGGTTTCATCGCAGATCGACCTTACTTTCAGTCAGCCCTCAGAGGGCAGACCGGTGACTACACGCCGCCGGCCGAGCGCAACTTCTTCACCAACGTCACCGCGCTCGACCCGCTGCCGCTGGTCAGCCACCAGTTCCATTGGGTCGAGCTTGCGCGGCTGAAGCACGAACCGCACCCGAGCCCAATCCGCGACACGCCGCCGCTCTTCAACATCTACGAGGACCGATCCGAGGGTTTTGCGACGGCGATGGAGGAAATCGCGATGCAGGCGGGCCTCTACGACGATATTCCGCACGGTCGTGAACTTGTGTGGATCATGCTGGCCAACCGCGCGGCACGCGGACTGGCGTCATTGCGAGTACAGGCAAACGAGATCGGTTTGGACGAAGCCGGCCACTTCCACGCTGGATGGACGCCACGTGGCTGGTCGGACGCGAAGAGCAAGCTCGTGGGGTTCGAGCAGCTCATTTACCTGCGTCAGCCCGGGTACGGCCCGAGTTACATCATCGGCAAGCTGCAGCTCGATCATCTGCTCGCCGTCGCATCGCATCGCGCGGAGCTAGAAAAGCGACCGTTCGATAATCGCGCGACATTCGCGAAGATCTATGCTTCCGCGATTGTCCCGCCCGCCATCATTCAAGACGAGATGGCGGAAGCGCCCGCCGCAAGGTAAATCGCGAGCATGGCGAAGGTGCTCCTCATCGTTGGCGGCGGGATAGCGGCGTACAAGTCGCTGGAACTCGTTCGGCTGTTTAAGAAAGCAGGGCACGAGGTCACACCGGTGCTCACGAAGGGCGGCGAGCATTTCGTCACCGCGATGAGCCTCGGAACGCTGGCCGAGAGCCAAGTCCACAATTCGCTGTGGGAACTGAAGGACGAGGTAGAGATCGGCCACATCCAGCTGAGCCGAGCGGCCGATTTCGTGTTGGTTTGCCCGGCGACGGCCGACCTACTCGCCAAGATGGCAGCGGGAATCGCGGACGATCTGGCAACCACGCTCCTGCTGGCAACGGACAAGCCTGTCGTCGTTGCGCCAGCAATGAACGTCCGCATGTGGCAGCACGCCACAACTCAGCGAAACATGGCGCAGCTTAGGGCCGATGGCGTGAAGGTGATCGATCCTGCGGAGGGGGAAATGGCCTGCGGCGAATACGGCCCTGGCCGGTTGCCTGAACCGCAGGACATTGTCGGTTGGCTCGGCCAGAACGGCTTCCTTCCCGCCAAGTGACGCTAGCCGACAAGCACGTCCTGATTACCGCGGGACCGACATGGGAGCCGATTGATCCGGTTCGGGTCATCGCCAACCGATCGTCCGGGCGACAGGGCTTTGCGATCGCGGCGGCGGCGGCCGAGGCCGGAGCCCGCGTGACGTTGGTCGCCGGTCCGGTTTGCCTCGGAACTCCCGCGGGCGTCGACCGCATCGATGTCGAGACTGCAGAGCAGATGACGAACGCCGTCTTCAATGCCCTGCCAGCTGACGTCGCAATCCTGGTTGCTGCCGTCGCGGACTGGCGGGTCGAAGCGTCTCCGACGAAGCTCAAAAAGGGTGACGGCCCACCACACCTGACATTCGCACCCACGCGCGACATTCTGGCTGAGCTAGGATCGAGCGAACGGCGACCTCGGCTGCTGATCGGCTTCGCGGCGGAGACCGACGATGTCGTCCACTATGCAACCGCGAAACGCGAGAGGAAGCGCGCTGACTGGATCCTCGCCAACGATGTCTCTGGCAACGTGATGGGCGGTCATCGGAACCAGGTGCACCTCGTCACCGCTCAGGGAGTCGAAGACTGGCCCGAAGCGACTAAGGACGAAGTCGCACGACACCTGATCGCGCGAATCGCCGAAGCCCTAGGATGAGCCGCAGGCCCGGCAATCCGAATCAGGGGGGATCCGGATCGCCCGCCATTCGAGCTTTTGCCCGTCGAACAGGCGGACCGTCCCCGGATTCTCGTCACCGATCCCGACAATCGAATTGATCGCCAGCAGAGCAGCGAAGCCGCCCACCGCGGCGGTCAACGCGCCGAGCACCCCAAGCTCGGCACAATTGTCGCAATCTTCCGCGTCGAACGCGTCGCCAACGAAGCATCGGTAGCAGGGCTTGGACCGGAATAGGCCCACCTGCCCCTGAAACTGGATGGCGGCGGCTGAGACCAGCGGGATGCCGAGAGCGACGGAGGCATCGGATACGGCAAGTCGCGTCGCGAAATTGTCGCTGCCGTCGATCACCAGATCATGGCCGCCGATCAGCGCTTCCGCGTTCGCGGCGTCGATCCGTTGCAGGATGGGCTTGGCGTCGACGTACCCATTCAGCCGGTGCGCGAACTGGATGGCGAGGTCGGCTTTCGAGTAACCGACGTCGCGCTCGCGAAAGAGCGGCTGGCGATGGAGGTTGGCAAGCTCGACCACGTCATCGTCGATGATCGTGAGCTGGCCGATGCCTGCTCCCGCCAGTGAGGGAATGACCGCGCTGCCGATGCCACCGGCACCGACGACCGCAACTTTGGTCTCCTTAAGGCGCCGCTGGCCGAACCCCCCGACCTGCGGCAGGACGATGTGCCTTGCGTAACGTTCGAGCTCGGCGTCGGTGAGGTTCACCGGCCGGTCGAGCCGAAGCCCCCGGCGCCGCGGAGGGTTGCACTCAGGTTGTCGACCACCACGAATGCAGCTTTTTGTACCGGGGCCGGAACGAGCTGGGCGATACGCTCGCCGCGGCGGACCTCGAACGGCTCGCTGCCGAGGTTGGCAAGGATCACTTTGACCTCACCGCGATAGTCATGATCGATGGTTCCGGGCGTATTCAGGCACGTAATGCCGTGTTTCAGGGCCAAACCGGAGCGCGGACGGACCTGGACCTCATATCCTTCGGGAATGGCAATCGCGAAGCCGGTCGCAACGGCGTGGCGCTGCCCGGGAGCAAGCGTCAATTCCTCAGCAGCGACCACATCCAAGCCCGCGGCCCCTTCGGTGGCGTAGCTCGGCGTCGGGAGCCCTTCGCCATGAGGAAGACGCTGCAACTCAATCTCGATCACTTCGACTTCTTCCTCGCTGTCTTGCGACCGCCCTTCTTCGCCGGTCCCTTGGCGGCGCGTTCATCGATCAAGCGAACGGCGTC
>Ga0136846_1218264_pt1 | contig 12797 bp, 6 predicted proteins | sample HopSoiMetagenom2_FD_96841 | JGI IMG/M metagenome (GOLD analysis project Ga0136846, IMG submission 96841) | Grasslands soil microbial communities from Hopland, California, USA - 2 Assembly 2016 (version 4) | ecosystem: Environmental > Terrestrial > Soil > Grasslands | place: USA: Hopland...
ATTTCTTATCATTACTTTTTAAGAATATGTTAATTACCTCCGTTTACCCAATACATGTTTAATGACATAAAAGGGTTATTGGCAAGCGCGTTACTATTGATTGGCCAGGTCCAGGCACCGCGGTTAAATTTGTCAAGGGTCAATACATTATATGACCATTCACTGTTCATGATCCTTCGGGTACGCACCATATCAAAATAATGGTGTCCTTCGCCCATCAGTTCCCGCGACCTTTCCAGGAAAATAAAATCCTTAAGATCCTGACCGCCAGCACCGGTATAACGTGATGCCTCGGCACGGTCCCTTACTTTATTCAACAGGGCAATAGCCTGATCATCCTGGCCCAGTTCGGCCAGCGCTTCTGCACATAGCAGTATTTCGCCGGCATATCTAAATATCATAAAGGTGTTGTCAGGATTGGCGTCCTCTTCGCCGGTTGCAAATGAGTTTTGGGCAAATTTGAGCATCATGAATTTTCCGTTATCGGCGTATATATCGGAGTTAAACCATATAGTAGCACGCTTATCGGAAGTACCGGGATATAGTTTTTGCATATACTCAGCCCTGAAATAGGCAAAGCTTATCCGGTGCGTATATTCGGGCCTTTTATAGGGGTAGTGCAAAAACATATCACCTATCGGCGCAACATTGGTATTCTGATCGCCGTAGTTTATACTTCGGTAAAACTCAAACAAACTCTCGTCCGACCGGCCTTTGATAACCGTTGCCCATTCATTTATAGGCAGCAACCTGTAAGCATTGCTCTTAATGAGTTCCTGTCCGTAATCGACAGTTTCCTGGTAGTATTTGTTCGCGTTAGGTTTATCGAAGCCGGCGTTCCACATGTTCATGTTCATGACGAGGGCAATAAGACTGCCCTTGCTCGCTCTTACACCTTTCAAAGCAGGATCGGCATAGGTCCATGGTAAACCATCCTTATATTTTTTAAGGTCAGCGATACTTTTGTTTAAAACAGATACCATGTTTTCACGGGGTAATGCTGTTGAATGGTAGGCATCGGTAAAATAGGGTACATCGCCATAAAGCCTCACCATATAGAAGTATGCAAGCCCGCGTATAAAAGCAGCTTCACCTTCAAATTGCCTTTTTTCACTGTCTGTTACACCGGGTACACCCGCTTCGAGCTTTGAAATAAGGATATTGGCGCTTTGTATCACCTGGTAATATCCCGTCCAGTCGGTAATACGGTCAAAGTTGTAGAAATTCCAGGGTTGGTTTCCCGCCAAGAGCCTAATCAGGTCATTCCGGCCCAATACTTCTACATATGCACGCGCGGGGCCATTGTCTGACTGCGGTTCATACAAAACCTCACCTGAGCGGTATTCGCCCGTTGCGCCAATAAAATGCGTTTCGTTGATCTTGCCAAAAAATGCTCTTGACATATCGTAAATATTGGCCACCACATCATCTTTCGACTGGTAAAAGTTATTACCAGTTAATTTATCAATGGGCTGTACGTTCAGAAACTTTTTACAGGATGGTAAACACAAGCTTGCTGCCGCTGCTAAAATGTATATAACACTTTTTTTCATGATCTTGAGTTTTATTTACTTGTATTGAGTTCGATATTTAAACCTAAGTTATAAGTGCGCGGTACCGGGTAACCGCTTGATATATCCCGGCCAAGCGAGGTTACGTTTTCGGGGTTAGGTCCGTTATATCCTGAAAATGTGATCAGGTTATTTGTTGAGAAATAAACTCTCACGTTGTTGAACCCAAACTGCCTCACAAACTTCTTGTCGAACATGTAGGATAGCGTAACCGTGTTGATCTTGAGATATGAGCCTTCTTCCTGCCACAAACTCTGATCGGAACGGAGCGGCCTGATCTGGTTAAACCTCGAAAACGAGTAAGGGTTAGGGTACTTGGATTGATCACCTGGTGTTCGCCATATATCCAGATCATCCAGCGGAACTGCTGCAAGCAGGGCATAAGGGTCCTTCATGATCGATAAGCGGTCTGACAGGGCGTTATTTAAAATAGTTCTCTTGGCTGTATAAGTGGCATATACATTTAATCCAAAATTTTTATAGTTGATATTTGTTGACATACCACCCGTAATTAAAGGCTGCGAGTTACCGGTTATTTCATAATCCCGGTCATCGAGGATATAGTCGCCATTAACATCTTTAAACCTCGGATCGCCGCCTTTAAAAGCCAACCCGCCGGTTTGATATTTTTTGCCTGTTACAGGATCGACAGGTACATTGGCGTCGGTTGAGTAAACACCCTGGTTGGTCAACAGATAGTTTGATAAGGTATTTTTACCTACCCTGAAAACTATGTGCTGATAGTTGTTGTAATCAAATTTGATGTACTGTCCGTTGTATTCGGCAGGAAGCCTTAGCAGGTAATCGCGGTTAATAGCGCCATTGAATGATACCGTCCAGTTAAAATCCTTGCCTGTTATCGGCCTTACCGTTACCATCAGCTCGTACCCATAATCGGCAATTGATACATCATTGCTTGATTTTTTCTGGAAACCTGTACTGTTAGGCAAAAACCTGTCAAACAATAAATTATCCACCTTTTTGTAGTAGGTATCAAAACTAAAGTCAACTTTACCTTGCAAAATCGTCATGTCAAACCCAAGGTTGTACTGCGTAGTAGTTGTAGGCTTTAATGCCGGATTTGGTACAAATTCATAGTTAATGCCGATGGTTGGATTGTTGTTAAAATTGCCATTGAGGTTGTACAAGCCATAAATGCTTTGCAAACTGCCGGTTGGTACAATGTTCTGCCCCCAGGTTAACCTTAAACCTCCCGAAGTGAGCCAGTCCCAATTTTTAAACCAGTTCTCCTTGTAGTAATTCCACCTGAACCCGGCCGCAGGGTTTTTGGAATATGGATTCTCCAGGCCGTTTGAGGATGTACCATCTAAGCGGTAAGATAACTCCAATACGTACTTCTTTTTATAATCATAGTTAAAGGAGCCCGCAAATGAAGCAATGGTGGCGTTTTTGAAGTTTGATAACACGCCGCCGCCTCTTGAATTATAAGAATCTGACCCTACAGGCCCCTGCAACTGATCGTTAGGAATACGGCTTTGCCTGATGATACCGCTTTGGCCGCCTTGTTTATATATTTCATTAAAAGTATTAACGAATATGGTATGATCTGCACCGAATGTTTTGGCATAAGTAAGCGCATTACGATTATATAATGTGTAATTACGGCCTTCATAATCATATACTTGTGCAAACTGGGCATTTGCCGCGGCAGGTGTAAACGTTGATTCTGCATCTGAAGTGTAATCATAACTGATGCTTGAGGACAAGGCCAGTCCCTTGATAAACTCATAACGGCCATCAACATTGGTACGGATATTTCTTGTACTGTTACTATTTTGTGTTTGTAAGGCCGATGTGACACCATCAGGTGAAAGATAAAAGGAGGGAGGAGGCAGCAGGGTAGAAGCCTGCCCGTTTTGTGCGACGCCTTGTTGCAGTAGCCCAACGCCGTTGCCTTTGGCCTGACTTCCCAGCGAACCGAATAATGAGCCAAAGAACCTGAATTTATCATTCGGTTTAAACTCCATGTTCATATTCAGGTTGTACCTGTCGAAACCGGTGTTTTTGATAACCCCTTTTTCCGAGTAGTATCCCATGTTCACTTTGTAGTTAAAGCGGTCGTTTCCGCCATCTAAGGCTACGTTGTGGCTCTGGTTATGTGTTGTGCCATAAAAAATGGACTGCCAGTTTGTTGAGTTATTCCAATATGCGTTCAAACTATCAGCCAGGAAGCCTGTTTGCCCCAACCTCCTTAGCTCATCAATAATGGTAGCATTGGATAAGATCTGCTGAATTTTTGCCTGGCGCTCGGCATTACCGCCTATTGTTGCACGTAGCTGTGGGGTTGCATTAACAAAGAAGTTACCGGTATACCTTACCCGTGGTACTTTAGAATTCCCGCGTTTGGTTGTTATGATAATTACGCCATAAGCACCTCTTGACCCGTACATGGAGGTTGCCTGGGCATCCTTCATAACCTGAATGCTCTGGATATCCTCTACCGGTATTAATGATAAAGGACTTACTCCCGGTCCCTGCGTTTGAAAACCAAACTCGGCCGCTTTATCTGCATCCAAAGGCACCCCATCAATAATATAAAGGGGAGATGTGGGTTGCAAAAATGATTCGCTGCCGCTGCCCGATACACTGAGCGTTGATAAGCCACGTACCTGAACCGAACCCCTGAAACCGGGAGCCCCGGTATTGTTTTGAACGTTTAGACCCGCTACTTTACCTTGCAGTAAATTTTCAACGTTTGATGTTGGTACGTCCTGGATATCCTTGGCTGTTATAGTGACAGAAGCACCTGGAGTTGATTCTTTATTCCTGTTTTGGTAGGCTACAATGATCACCTCATTAAGGCCTTTCTTGTCTTCCGTTAGCGTAACTGTAATATTTTTTTGCCCGGGTTCAAGTTTTACTTTCTCTGTAACAAAACCTACAAACGTAAAAGTAAGTGTGCTGTTAGCCGGTACAGTAACGGTAAACTTTCCTTTATAATCGGTTTGTATCAGGCCCTTATTGCCCATATATATATTTACACCGGGTAAAATTTTATTGGTTGCTTTTTCAAGCACCGTACCGGTAACCGTTATATTTTGTGCTTGTGCATTAATTTCTGTGCAGCAGAAGATCATGCAAACAGCAAGCACTATATAAAATAGTATGTGTTTTTTCATCGTGATAAGTTTTAATTCGGTTATTCGTCTTCAAACTTTGGGTTGTCCTTCAAAAAATGGAATACGATCTCCCAGTCGCCCTTTTTGTATATAGCGAAATCTATCCCGAAAGTTGCCACTACCCTGGTGCCACCAAAGCCAATTCGTGAATATTTAAATTCGGCATGGTCCCTGGTTCCTCCGGGGGCATAAACAGTTGGAATCTCCACCAAGGGAATGGGATATGCAACATCGTATTGGACATAGGTGGCAGTTTTTTGCATGTTAAACCCATGTACTATTTTATCCCAGGTCGTTTCATTAAGTAAAGCCGGGTTCATCTCTACCGAATCCTTATTCAGGAACTTAAACCTTAGCGAATTGCCGGTTCCTCCACTAAACGGGCGGATATAAACCACTACGTCCTTTTTATCGTCATTACTTTGTAGCGGAATGTCGGTAACTGCACCTATCACCCCATTTAAAAATGGCCTGATATAGTTGCGGCTGGCCGGATTATAAGGTGTTTTAGGGTGAGGTGCCGGCAGGCCGGAATAAATATTAAAGTCGTCAGAAGGTTCGTAAGGACGTTCGCGGAATGGCCGTACCTGTAGGTCCCGAATTATGGTGCTGCCACCTGTATTGGTTATCTTGACATCAAAATAACGCGTATCCTGCGGGAAATTTGTACTATCGGCAGGTCTCGGTGTGATCAGCGTATTGGTGGACGATGCCCACATAATGAACTCGCCGGATGAACGTACTTCAAACAAAGGATGATCTTCCAGCTTGCGTTTGGCCTCTATCTCGGCCAGGCTCTTTTCAAGCCCGTTGTAGGGAGCTGTCCATACATAGGTTGGCTTTTTTTGAAAAAGATCGGTAACCGGTTTACCGTCACCAAAACGCGCGTTGATGATCTCAAACTTTAACGGCTGAGTTGAATTATCGCCATTAAACCCTCCCATTAAAGAGGTGCGGCCTAAAATTGGTTCAAAAACTTTATTGGCGTAGTTTACATTGTTACTCAGATAATCTTTCTCGTCCGGAATCCCATACATCTTTTTACAACTACTCAGCGCGGCTGCAACAACCAGCAGAGCCATAGATCCCATTTTAATGAATGCTCGCATGTCTTTTCGTTTTTTTATCGCAGTAATATTTTGATCTTCCATTTTTACTTCACTTTATTAATGGTCCATTCAGCCAGTTGGAAAAGGCCTCCGTCGCGCAGCTCCGTAATATCTACCCGGTAGAATTTATAAGCTGTTGTATTCGGGCACCTGAAAACTTTTGTCTGGTATCTTTCTTCAAAAAAGAAGTTGCTCCTGCGGTCTAACTCAGTCCAGGTTTTGCCGTCATTTGAGCCTTCATAAGTCCAGGCTCTGGGGTCACGTTCCGGGGCGTCGTTGGCTGATGTAAGCGTGTAAACCCCTGATACTGCAGGCTCATTTAACTCAAACTGCATCCATAGCCGTCCCTGAAGATCAGCCAGGAACTTGGTGTGGTCATCGCCGTCAATTACTTTTTTGGAGCCTTCGCCATTATCCGGGCCGCCATTGTTATCCCTTAAAACGGTAAGCTTACCACCTATCAGGGTCATGAGGTTTGGTGGCGGCGGAACAAAGGTTAAACGCGATACAAATTCATCAAACCCGAAAATATGATCAGGGCTTACCACGTGAACAATACCATTTTTGGTACTGATATTATTGGAACCGGTTGTAGTGGTTGACCAGTTTCTGGTGAACTTGCTGCGTTTGGTATTGCTAAATTCAATAACATCAGGTCCGCCGCCGGTGAGACCAGAAGCGGATATTTTGGAAACCTTGCCATGCATGGGATATCCGAAACGTACGCTGGAAAGATCGAGCCCATCCTGTAGCAGCAGGGAATCAGTTGTACGTTTACCCCTGATAATGTAATATGAAACCATCGTGTCCAGCTGTACGCCATCAACTTTTGCCAAAAACAGCGGATCCTTGTCGCTTTGCCTCCTTAACGTATTCAGGTTATTAATTGCCAGCTGAAAGCTTGGATTTGTAACCGCAAAAAGGGTAACATTACTATCCATGAGCGTTTGTTGCAGGCCCATCCGGTTTATCACAGCCAATAATGAGTCATATACACCGGGCTTGCTTTTCAAATACTCATAAGTATTACCCGCGAATTTTGAGTTGGTGCCTGTAGCGTCATGATAACCGCCATCCTTTTTACAGGCGGTTTGCAGCAGGGCTGCAATCAACACCGGCGCCAAGGCACTCATATATTTAATTAACTTTTTCATATATGGTCAGTTTATTTCCAAAATGGGTTTTGAGTTAACAAGTTATTTTGTGCGATAAGTTTGCGCGATACCGGCCAGTAGATTCCCTGCGAATTGATGAGTTTGAGAAATGCAGGGTTGTTTTGCTTGATCTTATTATATCTTATCAGATCGTACCAGCGCTGACCTTCGCCCATCAGTTCGCGGTGACGCTCTTTAAATATCAGTTCGATAATATCCTGGTTACTGTCGATAGTATTTTCTGTCATGCCGCGTCGGGCCATTATCGAAGTCACTTCATTGATAGCGCCGTTTACATCGCCCAAAACTGCCAATGCTTCAGCCCGCAGTAATACGATATCCTCTATCCTTGTAAAAATCAATGCGCTGGTGAAGTACCGGAATGTAGGGTCAGAAACGCCCCCCAGTATCACCTTTATTTTGCTGAAAATCGGGTATTTGCCATTGATATTGGTAAAGTACCTCTCGCTGCGTGGCTGGCCGAGTGTATCAATACTAAAGCGCTCATCTTTAGGCATGTCAAATATTTTAAGGATCGTATCCTTAGGCATGTAGATATCCGGTACTTTTTTATTCACTACCGGTTCAGCCAGGGTTAACTCTTCCAGGTGGCCGGTTACCGATCCATCGATATGTCCCCAGTCAGAGTTGAAACCGAACATCTGACTTGTGTTTTTATTGAAAAAGAACCCGTTTGATTTGGTGAGGTCTTCGGTGCTTTGAAAATTGATCCCACTTTTGCCATAGTTATCTTCAACAAACTTGGCGTAAGTAGCTACATCGGTATAATTACCCTGCCACGCCGCCAAATGGGCCAATACTGCGTAGGCCGAGTTTTTTGTGGCTAAAGCTCCGCCCCAGCGGGTGACATCTTCATTATAATAATTACCGGGCTGCTGCACATCGTTGGCACTATAAATAAATGGCAGATCGGCGGCGGCCTTAAGCATTTCCTGCTGGGCCCAGACTAAAATTTTACCGCCGCTCTCGCGGGGCTGATTTTCAAACTTGCCATCGTGAGATGCCGTGATGAAAGGTACGTCTCCCCAGATCCTTACCATGTAGAAGTAGGTAAAGGCCCTCAAAAAACGAACCTGGGCAACATCAACTATCATATAGTTTTCTGTATAGCGCTTATCGGCTGCTTTTACATCGCCAATACGTTCAAGAAAGATGTTTGCAGCGTTTACTATAGCGTAGAATCTTGTCCAGTCGCTCAAGGCATCAACAGTAGGGTACGATGCATTAAGTTGATTACTTGAAATGGCTTTCAGGTCCTGCCGGTTGGGGCTGATAAATTCGCCGGTACGTACGTCGCCATAAAGCCAGTGGCTGTCATTGTCGGATAATGCAGCACGGGTAAGCGCGTATACTCCCAATAAGCCGGCACGTGCATCTTCAAGCTTATTCCACATATTTTTTTCGCCCACAACCCTTGTCGAATCAATATCCAGTGTTTTATTACAGCTTGTTATTGCCGCGCTAAACAGAAGCAGGACCATACATAATGTCTTTTTCATTTTTACAACATGATTTTTGTTATCGTTTTTCATATCATAATTCCATTTTTACACCCAGGGTATAGGTTCTTGGTATTGGCAGGCCATAACCTGTATCATAGCCATCGTAGTTCACCAATTCAGGATCCTGACCAGTGTAAGGTGTTATGGTGAACACATTATTTGCGGTGGCATATACATAGAACCTTGTTAGCTTGATTTTCTTTAAGCGCATGGCTTTGGTGAGGTCATACCCAATGGAAACCGTTCTTAATTTCAGGAATGAAGCATTTTCAAGAAAAAGGTCCTGATCAATACGGTAGGGGATAACAGTGCTCCATGGGTTGTACAGCGGGTATTTGTTATAGTCTCCCCGCTTTTCCCAAAAGGTGATCTCTTTAACAGAATTTACATCGCTGTTACCTTCGCGGTTAATAAAATCAAACCGGTTGGCCATTTCCTGGTGTATAAGATCGCGCCCCAGATTGAAATAGAGATTGATATTTAAATTCCAGTTGCCATATCTGAAGTTATTGTCATATCCACCCGAAATTTTTGGTAAAGAATGTCCCTTTAATACCTTGTCATTATTATCAATTACATTATCGCCATTGATATCGTGCCATTTTGGATCGCCGGCGTGCAGGGCGATACCATTGAATTTAAGCGGTTGTCCGTTTACAACAGGTATTTCGCTTTCAGATTTATAAATGCCATCATTTATCAGTAACCAATACTGATCAACCGGGCTGCCTACCTTTAAAAGCCTGTTATCAACAATGATTTGATTTAAACCCCTTGGTAATGCTTTTAGCTTATTGCTGTTATGATTTAGATTTAAGGAGGATGTCCAGCCAAATTTTGTGTTCCGGATGATGTTGGCTGACACAGATACATCTATACCGGTATTATTTACAGCCATACCACTCTCTATCGACTGTTTATAGCCGTACTCCGCAAACGCAGGAATCCCTATCAGTAAATTCTTTTCCTGTTTCAGGTACCAGTCGACCGAAAGGTGTAAACGGTTATTAAGGAAACCGGCATCTGTTCCTACATTAAGCTGATTGGAATAAGACCATGGTATACCGTAACCGATCCAGCCGGTAGAGTAAGGCCTGGTAAGCACACCAAACGCGTTATATCCAGGCACGGTTAAGTTACCTGTATAACCTACCGACGCAGTATATTGAGGTCCCTGTGCGTAATTGTCAAACGCGTTAAGGCGACCGATCCTGCCGACGCTTGCACGTAAAATAAGGTCGTTTATAATGGTGCTATTATTTAGCACTTCTTTCTTAATGTTCCAGGCGGCAGATACTACGGGCGAATAAAACCAACGGCTGGTAGGCTGGGCATTTGATGACCCGTCTGCACGCACCGTTGCGGAGATAAAGTATTTTTCTTTGAATGAATAATCTGTCTTGGCATAAAATGAAACAAGGTTATGTTTGATCTTATCCAGAAAACGGAAGGTTAACTCACGCGGAAAGGCAGTAGGGTTGAGGTAATTAGGATTATCAGACCCGTCAGGGTTTTTGGGGTTTGAGTCCAGGAGGTCAATCTTAATATAGTCATTTACCCCTTTGTATGCATAAGCGTTGCTATACTTATAAATATCCCATTGTGTTGATTGCCCGAGTTCAAAATGGAAATAGTTTACCGTGTTTATTGTCAGATCGTAGGTTGCCCTGTTATCTGCCATTATTCTTTGGCTAAAACCAAAGTAATTGGATGCATAGCTGTTGCCCTGCAAAAGGGTACGCGCGTAAAACACGTCGCGGTAACCCTCGTTATAATCCACGTTAAAGGTGGTTACGAATTTAAATTTCCCGAGGTCGATGCCTATCTTGGCATAGCCGTCAACAATATTGGTTTTATTATTATCAAATCCTTTTTTGTACTGCGTCAGGTAATCAGCATAAAATTCTTTGTTGGGCGGCAGCGGGGCACTGAGATCAGGGAAGTAATTGATCTGGGCAAACCTGTCGCGGAGATATCTGTTTCGTTGCCGGTCAAGTCGGTTTGCGTTTACCATAGCCGAAAAAAGCAGCCATTTGAGAGGTTTCATATTGATGTTGAACATGGCGCTATAACGGTTTAGCACTGTTCCATCAGCAATGCCGTTGTTTTTCAAATCACCCAGGGAGAAACGGAAGTTAGCACGATCTGTTCCGCCGGAAATACCGAAGTTTATGCCATAAACTACGGCGTTGCGATAGTAAAGATCGCTCCAATCAGATTTTCCGCTGTAAACATTATTTAATGAGTCGCTCAGGTAGATAGGATAGTTCTCATCATCTGAGTACCTGCCATTGGTAGTATAAAGGTCATAAAAACGCTGCCTGAAAGCATTTTCATACTTGCCGTTTATTGTAGTTACATGCGGGCGCTGCGCCAAACCTATATACGAATCAAAAGTGACGCTTTTGGCAGCCACCGGGGTTTTAGATGTTAAAACGATAACGCCGTTAACTGCCCGCGGCCCATAAATCGCTGTGGCCGAGAGATCTTTTAATACCTCAACCGAGGCAATATTATTCATGTCGATAGCAGCAAATGGATTGGTGGCTGTTCCCATCCTGTTATAGTCATAGAGCTGTATATCATATGCAAACGGGTGTTCTGTAACAAGAGGGATACCATCCAACACAACCAGGGGCTGTGATTGGTACATATCCCGTGGAGAAAGGAGCGGCATGGGTACACCTCTTATAAACATGTTTTGAACGCTGCCGGGTTCGCCCGACGGCTCCTGTACATAAAGCCCTGCAAATTGCCCTTTTAAGAGCTGCTGCAGGGAAACAGCCGGGAATTTGGATAGGTCATAAGGCTTTTTGGTAACACTATCTGCCACCTTATTATATAGGGTACGCCTGATAATAATATTTATACTGTCTTTTAATAATGAATCTTTTACCGTTGTATCCCGCCGGGTGTAAGGCTTATTATAAAAAGGACGTTTTACTTTACTTTTTTTACCCTCATTCCCCTTAGCTAAGCCTGTAAGTGCATTGGTGGTTATTGCTGCGAAAACCACAAAGCACAGCCATAAGTATCGCATAATGAATGGATCTTTTAGTTTGTGAAATAAATTTTTGATTTAACGGGCTATATGCTGCTATGCTTGCAAATGAGTTGTGCAGATAACATACGCCGTTACATTAGGTGGCATGTAATTCTTTTTTCATAGTGCTGATTTTCAAGTGAAAAGAACAGGAAATCAAAAATAATCTGCAGGAATATTCTTGACAGCGGCGCATAGTCAACACCCCCGGGTTTGCCATCAAAAATGACCATACCCAAGTGTTCTTTTCACTTTTGGTGATTAGGTTAAACAATAAAAGTCTTGATGCCTAAAATCTCAACCAGAGATTTTTTGATGGCGCAGCCTTATCAGATAATAGGTTTCTGAAAGATGAGGTACAGATAAATCAGGTTTTTCATGTCAGTGATATTGGTTAATATATTTAATTACGTAAATCTCGAAGCAAGCAGGTCAGGTAGCTTAAACGATTAAGTAGTAACGTATTTTTATAACTGGTTTTAACAAATATAATTAACAAAAACGTTTTACCAAATGATATTAGAAAAAAAATAAACTTTTATTATTTCAAATAACAACAATCGATAGTAATTGAAAAAATGATAAAAAAGTCATAAGATATTTGACTTTTTTGATAAAATATCATTAAGTCACATTCGGTAAAATTCCGAAAAAGTGCTAAATCAATTATCCAAATCGATTAAATCTGGCATAAAATGTAAGAATTACATTTTTAGTTAAAAAATCATAGTTTGATATTGATTTGACAGGCTGTTGTATTGCATTGATCAATAGGATTAGTGTGTAGGGCTAAAAACAGTGTCGGGTTATGGAAATGAGTAGATAACTTATTATGAGGTCTCAATGACCTCCATTAGTGCCGCCCGCTTTGTGCATCAAAAGGCAGGATACCAAAGTCGTCGAGTATGAGCGGTTGCCGGCGTTCAATTTTAGCCAGCTCTTTCATGCACGAGCCATCCGCCTTGGCCATCTTGAGCCGACAAATAGTTTGTGCGTACTGGTGTACAATACCCGGTAACCCGCTTGATTATCATGCCCACTTTAAACCAGCCATTTCCTAAAGTTTGTTTTTCAAATTTATCTCCGCTTCCGTAACTCTTATTCTCACAGCCGCAATCACAATTGTTGTTGAAAATCAAATAAAGGGTTTCAGAACTGCCGTTAATAAAAAAGTTGTTTAAAGATTTTTTTATTGTGTAACTAATACAGCTCTGTTCGTGCATATCGATTTCTTCGATGTCGTTATTACCAAAGAGC
>Ga0136846_1243971_pt1 | contig 12796 bp, 12 predicted proteins | sample HopSoiMetagenom2_FD_96841 | JGI IMG/M metagenome (GOLD analysis project Ga0136846, IMG submission 96841) | Grasslands soil microbial communities from Hopland, California, USA - 2 Assembly 2016 (version 4) | ecosystem: Environmental > Terrestrial > Soil > Grasslands | place: USA: Hopland...
ACGCCTTCGTCGGCATTGTCGCGGAAATCGGCATGGCTGAAGAACCAGCGGTCGCTCTTGTAGCCGTGAAAAGCATCGCTCGTGAGCGCGAGGCCGTAGCCGCTGTCGTCCGCGACCGTGTAGCTGACGGCCGACCCCTCCGCGGACTCGGTCACGACCGTGCGGCCGTAGCGAAGCACGATGCGTCCGGGCGCACCCTTCACGCCGATGTGGATGTTCACCTCGCGACCGGAAATCACGATCCGTGTGGCCTGTGGAGCCTGCCCCTGCGGCAGGATCAGCGCCCGGTCGCCATTGGCGAGCGCAACCTTGTAGCCGCCGCCGCAGAAATTGCCGGGCCCCTTATATTCTTCGGTGCGCGGGCCGGTCCATTGAGCCAGCGCCGCAGCGGCGAGAATCGTGATGATCATATGCGCCCCCATCGTCGAAACGATAGAGCCCGCTTACTCCCGAACGCGTGTAGCGGCCAGCGGTCAGGCCTACTGCGGCTTTTTCTTGTGGCGGATAGCCATCGGTCGGTCGCCCATCAGGACATCCCAGCCGAAATTGTAGGTGACCTGGCAGGGCGGAGACCCTTCCCTCATGAGATCGATACGGCGAAGAATTCCACGATCGCTGGGATCGCCTGAAAAAGTCGGACCGTCGATCCGGACAAGATAGTGAAGCTTATCATTGTACCTGTCGGGCCCGAATAGACCGTAGCGAATGTTCGAGGTGTCGCTGATGTCGGCGATGTAGAAGTCCGCACGACGATCAAGCACCTCGCCCACTTCCTTCGGCGGGATCCAGATTTGGCTCATTGATAATTCGACCCAGGACGAACCCCGGTTGAGCCGGATGCGGCCGTCATGAATCCCCGAATAGCCGAGCGACACGCTTTCACCGGGAAGGGCGGTTACGACCACATTTTCGAGACAAACCCGGGCCGGCCCGGCCGTCGTATACTCCTCAGATGTACCGAGCACCTGACCATTTACCGTGGTCGGTGCCGGTACTGGCGCTGCGGCTAGCAGGAGGACGGCTGCTAGCATGGTCTATCCAAATGTCGGAATGTGGAACGCCGCTTTGTCGCCGGCACCATCGACGAAACCGTCCGGCCAGCGCTGCGTCACGACCTTGTTCTTGGTCCAGAAGCGCAGGCCTTCCATGCCGTACTGGCCGATGTCGCCGAAGCCCGAGCGCTTCCAGCCGCCGAAGCTGTGGTAGCTGACCGGGACCGGGATCGGCACGTTGATGCCGACCATCCCGACATTGACGCGTGCCGTGAATTCGCGCGCGGCGTGGCCGTTGCGGGTGAAGATCGCAACGCCATTGCCGTAATCGTGCTGCGAGGGAAGCTTGACCGCTTCCTCGAAGTCCTTGGCTCGGACGATCTGGAGCACCGGGCCGAAAATTTCGTCCTGATAGCTCTTCATATTGGTCGTCACGCGGTCGAACAGGGTCGGGCCGACGAAGAATCCTTCCTCGTGCCCCTGAAGCGTGAAGCCGCGCCCGTCGACGACCAGTTCGGCTCCCTCGTCGATGCCCATCTGGATGTAGCTCTCGATGCGCTCCTTGTGCGCTTTGCTGACCACCGGGCCGTAATGAGCTTCGGGGTCGGTCGAGACCCCGACGCGAAGGCCCTCGATCGCGGGGATCAGCTTCTCGCGCAGACGGTCGGCGGTTTCATCGCCGACCGGTACCACCACCGGCAAGGCCATGCAGCGCTCGCCAGCCGAGCCGAAGGCGGCTCCGGCAAGGTCGTTGACGACCTGGTCGAGGTCGGCGTCGGGCATGACAATGCCGTGGTTCTTGGCGCCGCCGAACGCCTGGACGCGCTTGTTGTGCGCGGTCCCGCGCGAATAGATGTACTGCGCGATGTCCGACGATCCGACGAAACTGACCGCCGCGATATCCGGATGGTCGAGGATCGCATCGACCATTTCCTTGTCGCCATGGACGACGTTGAGCACGCCGTCTGGCAGGCCCGCTTCCTTCATCAGCTCGGCGAGGCGGACGGGGACGCTCGGGTCGCGCTCGGAGGGCTTCAGGATGAAAGCGTTGCCGCAAGCGATCGCCATTCCGAACATCCACATCGGGATCATCGCCGGGAAGTTGAACGGCGTGATTCCGGCGCCGATGCCGAGCGGCTGGCGCATGGAGTAGACGTCGATTCCGGGCCCGGCGCCGACGGTATATTCGCCCTTGAGCGCCTGCGGGATTCCGCAGCAGAACTCGATGACCTCTAGCCCGCGCTGAACGTCGCCCTTGGCGTCGGCGATGACCTTGCCGTGCTCACTCGACAGCGTGTGGGCGAGCTCGTCCATGTGCGCTTCGACCAGCTCCTTGAACTTGAACATGACGCGGGCGCGGCGTTGCGGATTGGTCGCGGCCCACGCCGGCTGCGCGGCCTTGGCGGCGTCGATCGCCTTTTGGAGATCGGCCGAGGTGCCGAGGCGAACCTGCGCCTGCACCTGGCCCTGGTTGGGGTCGAACACGTCGCCTTGGCGTTCGCCCGAAGCGAAGCTGGAACCGCCGATGAAATGGTCGATGCTGCGAAGCATTAAGCACGTCCTGAACTGTGATGGTGAAGTCGCCGGTCCCCTAGTCCTTCGCTCGTCCCATGGCTAGGCGGGGAGCTATGGGGGGCGTCCAATCCACCGATCGGCCGGTCGAGCCGCATGTCGTTCTCGGCATGGGCCTGCGTCTGGTCAGCGCGCTGTCGCTAGCGCTGATGTTCGCCGGAGTGAAGTGGGCTGGCCAGCGCGGCGCCGGAGTCGTTGAGACGCTCTTCTACCGCCAGATCGGGTCGGTGGTTTGCGCGGCCACGTTCGTGGCGTTCGGGCCGGGCTTCGGCTCGCTCCGAACTAGGCGGTTCCGCGCCCACGCGGTGCGGATGGCGATCGGCGTCGTCGCCATGCTCCTCAACTTCCTGATGGTTATGCTGCTTCCGCTGGCCGAGGCGACGGCGATCGGTTTCTCGGTCCCGATATTCGCGACCCTTCTAGCGGCGCTCGTGCTCGGCGAGCCGACCGGCAAATGGCGCTGGGGCGCGGTCATCGTCGGCTTCATCGGCGTTCTGGTCATCGTCCAGCCGGGCAGTGGGCACATCAGCGCCTATGGCGGAGCGGTCGCGATCGGAGCAGCGGTCAGCACGGCCTGCGCCACCATCGCCATCCGCCACCTCGGCGCGACGGAAACCGTGGCGACGACGGTCTTCTGGTTCGGCGCGACGTCGCTCGTCCCGCTCGGGCTGGCGATGCCCTTCGTTGCCCACGCGCATGACGCGACTACGTTCGCCGCCATTGTGGGGCTGAGCCTCGCCGGCGGGATCGCGCAGCTTGCGCTGACCGGAGCGCTCCGCCTCGCGCCCGTCTCGCTGGTGATGCCGATGGATTATTCGGCCTTGCTGTGGGCGACGCTGCTGGGCGTCTTCATCTTCAACCAGCAGCCGTCGCACTGGACCTGGCTCGGCGCCCCGATCGTCATCGGCGCCGGCCTCGTCATCCTGTGGCGCGAGCATCGCCTTAGGATCGCTGGAAGTGCGGTCGCGGCGGTGCCAGAAGTCAACGAATGAGACTGTCGCGCACCGCTTTCGCCCTTTCTTCCATCGCGCTCATCGCCGCAGCGCCACCGCCATCGCCGGATGCGAAGCTCCGGGCGATCGTCGCGCCGGTCAGCCAGGCTCAGCTTCGGCACACGATCGAGACCCTCGTCGGCTTCGGCACCCGCCATACGCTCTCGTCGCAGACTGATCCCAAGCGCGGCATCGGCGCCGCGCTCAACTGGTCGGAAGCGGAGTTCAATCGCTACTCCGCGGCCTGCGGCAATTGTCTGACCGTCCAGCGCACCAGCGACACCTTCAGCGGCGACCGCCTGCCGGCCCCCACGAAGATCACCGACGTCTTCGCCATCCAGCGCGGGGCCGAGCGGCCCAACGACGTAGTCATCATCCAGGCTCACATCGACAGCCGGGTCACCGACCCGATGGACGCGGTCCATGATGCGCCCGGCGCCAACGACGACGGCTCCGGCACGGCCGCGGTGCTCGAGGCCGCGCGCATCCTCAGCAAGCACAAGTTCCCCGGAACCATCGTCTACGCGACCCTGATGGGCGAGGAGCAGGGCCTCTACGGCGGTAAGGTGCTGGCGAACTACGCCAAGCAGCAGGGCTGGAATGTCGTCGCCGTCCTCAACAACGACATCATCGGCAATAGCTGCTCATCCGACGGCGTTTGCGATTCCACCCACGCCCGCGTCCTGTCGGAAGGCCCGCGCTCCCAGGGCGAGGAGGATCTCGCCAAGTCGGTGCACAGCCTCGGCGGCGAGAACGACAGCCCGTCGCGCAACATCTCGCGCTACCTCGACAGTCTCGCCGACCGGCTGAAGATCGGCCTCGACGTCCGGCAGATCTGGCGCACCGACCGCTTCAGCCGCGGGGGCGACCACATCCCATTCCTGCAGCTCGGTTTCCCCGCTGCGCGGATCAGCGTCGCGGTCGAGAATTACAATTGGCAGCACCAGGACCTGCGGACCGAGAAGGGCATCCGCTACGGCGACACCATCGACCATGTCGACTTCGCCTACCTCGCCAAGATGACCAAGCTGAACATTGCGGCGCTCGCCGGCATCGCCAGCGCCCCGCCACCGCCGGAGCCGAAAGTCGAGGGCGCAGTTGCGACGGATACGACGGTGACCTGGAGCGGCATGCCCAGTGCAAGTCTCTACTTGGTCTACAAGCGCCGAACTGATGAAGCGAATTGGGGAAAACCGGATGTCATTATGACGACCAGCTGCGATGATCGAAAAGGTTGTCATCACGTGGGCGGGTCATGGGGTACTGTCCTCCCTCATATCCGCGTCGACGATTGGGTGTTCGGCGTCTCTTCGGTGAGCAAGGATGGCTTCGAGAGCCCAGTCGCCTCGGCGGTACCGGGCGGCGCCTTCCATCCCTATATTGCTCCCGAGAAGAAATAGTCCGTCATTGCGAGGAGCCGCAGGCGACGTGGCAATCCAGAAGCGATGGAGCCGCTGGATTCCTTCGTCGTTTCACTCCTCGCAATGACGGTGGTTGGAGAGTGAAATGGCTGGCGGATGGACGCGCGACGGCGCGGTCGAACAGCAGATCGAGGACACGGTGAAGGACGCGGTTCTTCGCGCCCGCGCACTCACGCCGCAGGGCGAGAGCGCGGAGGAATGTGACGATTGCGGGGAGCCGATCCCAAAGAAGCGCCGCGAGGCGCTGCCCGGCGTCCGCACCTGCATCGCCTGCCAGTCCGAACGCGACAAAGCGGTCACCCACTCCACCATCAACCGCCGCGGCAGCAAGGACAGCCAGATTCGCTAATTAGCTACTCCCCTCGATGGGGAGGGGGTTGGGGTGGGGTGATGTTGGCCGTAGAGGGGCAATAATGTCCCGTAAGCGCACCGCTGAACTCCCTTCACGCAAACAGATCCTCGATTTCATCGCGTCGTCCGACCAGCCCGCGGGAAAGCGGGAGATCGCTCGCGCATTTGGCCTGTCCGGTCAGGTGAAGATCGACCTCAAGCGCCTGCTCAACGACATGGCCGACGAAGGCCTGATCGACCATTCACGCGGCCGCGCCTTCCATCAGGCAGGCGGCGTACCGAAGGTCACCGTCCTCCGTGTCAGCCAAGTCGACGACAGCGGCAACGTGTTCGGGACGCCGGAGCAATGGCATGCGGAGACCTCGCCCCCGCGGATCAAGATCGTCGAGCGCGGGAAGCGCAGCGCGCTTGGTATCGGCGACCGCGTGCTGTGCCGGACTGAAGAGAAAGGGCACGGCTGGCTCGGCCACCCGCTCAAGAAATTGGCGAAGGCTGCCGAGCTCGTTCTCGGCGTCGTCCGCCGCGACGGCGATCGCTTCTGGCTGTCCCCCGTCGATAAGCGTGAGCGGCGAGAGTTCGCGATCCATGACCTGAAGGACGCAGAAGCCGGCGACCTCGTGCTGTGCGAAGTGACCGGTCGGCCGCCCCGCGTCAGTGCCCGCGTCGACGCCGTCCTCGGCGACCCCTTCGCGCCGCGCAGCTTTTCGCTGATTGCCATCCACAAGCACGGCCTCCGTCACGAATTCGCCAAGGAGGCGATCGACGAAGCTCACCGCGTCGCCAAGCAGGCGCTGGGCGAGCGCGAGGATCTGACTCACCTTCCCATCGTCGCCATCGACCCGGAGGATGCGCGCGACCACGACGATGCCATTTGGGCGGAGGCCGACGGCGAGGGCGGCTGGAACGCCATCGTCGCCATCGCCGACGTGAGCTTCTACGTCCGCCCCGGCTCGGAGCTCGATCGCGAGGCGCGGGCGCGCGGGAACAGCGTCTATTTCCCCGACCGCGTCGTCCCGATGCTCCCCGAGGAATTGTCGGCCGACATCTGCTCGCTGAAGGAAGGCGTGGATCGTGCGGCGCTTGCCTGCCACCTGAAGATCGACGCCAAGGGCAACATGACCAGCTGGCGCTTCAGCCGAGCCAAGGTCCGCATCGCCGCGAATATCGCCTACGAGGACGCGCAGGCCGCGATCGACGCATCTCAGGACGATCGAATCGAAGTCAGCTCACCGACCTGCTCGATGCCACCGATCGAAGATCGCGTGCCGCAGGAGTTGGTCGAAAAGGCGCTGAAGCCACTGTGGGGCTGCTGGCGTGCTCTCTTTGCGGCGCGGGTCAAACGCGACCCGCTCGAGCTCGACCTCCCCGAGCGGCGAGTCATGCTCGATGAGAAGGGCCGCATCGCCTCGATCGCGCCGCGCGATCGACTCGATGCCCACCGGCTGGTCGAGGACTTCATGATTGCCGCCAACGTCGCGGCCGCGCGCGCCCTCGAAGCGAAAAAGGCGCCGGTCATGTACCGCCTCCACGAAGCGCCGAGCCGCGAAAAGCTCGTTGCCCTGAAGGATTACCTCAAGACCTTCGATCTCGAATTCGCCCTCGGCCAGGTAATCAAGCCCGGCACCTTCAACCGTATCATCGAGCGCCTCGGCGATAACGATGGACGCGAGGAGATCATGGAGCAGTTGCTCCGCGCCCAGATGCAGGCGCGCTACGGACCCGAACGCCTCGGCCACTTCGGCCTGGCGCTGGCGACCTACGCTCACTTCACCTCGCCGATCCGCCGCTACGCGGACCTGCTCGTTCATCGCTCGCTGGTCGACGCCTACAAGCTCGGCGAGGGCGGGCTGCCGAAAGGCGAGGACGAGAAGTTCGAGGAGATCGGCGAGAAGATCTCGATGCTCGAACGGCGCGCGATGGAGGCCGAGCGCGAGACCATCGACCGTTACGTCGCGGCGTATTTGTCCGACCGCGTCGGCCAGCTGGTCGAATGCCGCATCACCGGCGTCCAGCCCTTCGGCTTCTTCGCCACGGTCGAGGACCTTGGCGGCGACGGACTAGTCCTCGCCAAGGACCTCGGCACCGAATATTTCCGCTACGATGAGCCGGCGCGCCAGCTCATCGGCGACGAGACGGGCGAGACCTACCGGATGGGGCAGCGCCTGACGCTCCGCCTTGCCGAGGCCAACCCGGTATCCGGCTCGCTGCGCTTCGAGTTACCCGAAGGAAGCTACGGCGGCCCCGCGCCCGTCCGCCGCGACCGCCAGCGCCCCGCCGGAAAACGTCCGGCCGGAAAGGGTGGCCGTCCCGCCAATATCCGTCATCAGGGGAAGCGACGCTAATGGCTACATCCGCATCGACCGTGATCGCCGCCGCTGCCGCCCGTGCCCGGCGCGAAATCGCCGAGCATTTCGAGAAGACCAATGCCTACTCGCCGAACGATGCGGTGGCATTTGAACCGTCTGGCCCGATGCAGAAGGGACAATGGGACTCGCTCGTCGGCCGGGGCGTTGCGCGATCAACCGGCGACGGCCGTTATTGGATCGACAGGGAAGCGCAGCGCCTCGACGACGAACGCCGCCGTGCTGCCGCCATCCTCATCCTGAAGATCGTCCTCGCCGTCACGGCGGTCCTCATCGCCGTCGCCGCCATCATAAGCCGCCGCTAATCAATCGTCGCAACCTTTGGCGCACAGGACTATTGGCCATCGCAAAGGGAGCGTCGCCATGGCTTACAAGATCGCGATCATCGTCGGCAGCCTTCGCGAGGGCAGCATCAACCGCAAGGTCGCCCGCTCGATCTGCGGCTTGCGCGGGGACAACCTAGATTGCTCGATGATCGAGATCGGCGACCTGCCACTCTACAACCAGGATCTCGATTCCGACCCGCCGGAGCAGTGGACACGCTTCCGCGAGCAGGTGGGCGCTGCTGACGGCGTGCTGTTCTGCAGTCCCGAGTACAACCGCGGCATTCCCGGCGTCCTCAAGAACGCCATCGACGTGGGCTCGCGGCCCTACGGGAAGAGCGTCTTCGACAAGAAGCCGGCGGCCATCGTCACCGCTTCACCCGGAAGCATCGGCGGGTTCGGCGCCAACCACCAAATCCGCCAGGCCTGCGTCTTCCTCAACATGCCCGTGATGCAACAGCCCGAGGCCTATCTCGGCCATGTGACGGACGACAGCTTCGACGAGAGCGGCTGTCTTAGGGAAGGGCCGCTGAAAGGCCTGGTCACGACCTTGGCGCATGCGTTCCACGACTGGGTCGACATGATCCACCGCTCGCGTGCCGCCCTCGCCGAGGATTCCGCACACGCCGCGCAGGCCAAGGCACACGCCTGACACTTGGCGGCGACCGAGCCTCGCGGCTACCTACCTCCACCAACATTCGGAGGAACAGCATGGAATTGACTTGGCTCCAGCGGTTGCAGCCGCAGCTATTGGCCGTCTTGCGCATCGTCACCGGCCTGCTGTTCCTCGAACATGCGACGCAGAAATTCTTCGCCTTTCCCATTCCCTTCCCGATGCAACCGCTGCCAACCATGTTCGCCGCCGCCGGCGTGATCGAGCTCGTAGCCGGCATCCTGATCACCCTCGGCCTGTTCACCCGCCTCGCCGCGTTCATCGCCTCGGGCGAGATGGCGGCGGCCTATTTCATCGTCCATTTCCCGAACGGCTTTTGGCCGGCCGTCAACAAGGGCGAGAACGCGATCCTGTTCTGCTTCATCTTCCTCTACCTGGCCGCAGCTGGGGCAGGCGCGTGGAGCATAGACCGGCTCCGCTCCAGGCCCGCTAGGTAACCTTCTTCCGCTCGAGGAAGCGCGGCTGGTCCCATTCGCGCTTCGCCAGGATGTCGCCGAGAATGTCGGCTGCCCGGACGACGTCCTGGAACCTCGTGTAGAGCGGCGTAAAGCCGAACCGCATCAGGTCGGGCGCGCGAAAGTCGCCGATCACGCCGCGCTCGATCAGCGCCTGCATTACGGCGTAACCCTGCTCGTGCGCGAATACGACGTGGCTGGCGCGCTGTGCCGGGTCGCGCGGCGAGGCGAGGGTGACTTCGGAACCGCACCGCGCTTCGACCTCCTCGATGAACAACTGCGACAGCGCCCGCGACTTCGCCTCGACATCGCGCATCGAAATCCCGTCGAACGTGCCCAGTCCGGCATCGAGCGCCGCAAGCGCCAGAATCGACGGGGTTCCGGTCAGGAAGCTCATGATCCCCGGCGCCGGACGATAACCGTCGTCGAAAGCAAACGGCTGCGCGTGCCCCATCCAGCCCTGCAGCGGCGATCGCAGCTCATCCTGCAGCCGCTCGGCAACATAGATGAACGCTGGCGCGCCTGGCCCGCCGTTTAGATATTTGTACCCGCACCCAACCGCGAGATCGCAACCGTCGCCATCAAGGTCGAGCTCGATCGCCCCGGCACTGTGCGAGAGATCCCACACCGCCAGCGCCCTCGCCGCATGCGCCGCGTCGTTGATCGCGCGCATGTCGTGGATCGCAGCCGAGCGGTAATCGACATGGGTCAGCGTAACGACCGCCGTATCCGCGTCGATCGCCGCCAGCACGTCCTCCGCCGGTACAGCCTTGAGCTTCAGTCCGAGCATCTCCGCGAGCCCCTGCGCCACATACAGGTCGGTCGGAAAATTGCGCTGCTGCGTCAGCATCGTCTTCCGCCCAGGCCGCGCCCTCACCGCGGCGGCGAGCAGCTTGAACAGGCATACGCTGGTCGAATCCGCGATCAGCAGCTCGCTCGGCTTCGCGCCTACGATCGGCGCCAGCTTCGCCGCGATCCGCGTCGGCCAGTCGATCCAACCATGCGCGTTCCAGCTGGCGATGAGGTCCTCACCCCATTGCCGCTCGGCGGTATTCGCCAGAGCTTCGGGTGCCGCCACCGGCAATGCTCCAAGCGAATTGCCGTCGAGGTACATCAGACCCTCGGGCATTACGAACCGCTCCCGCGCAAAGGCGAGCGGGTCGGCGGCGTCCAGAGCCCCTGCGTCCTCGATACTCACAACTTCGGAAGGGTTACGCCCTCCTGCCCCATATATTTGCCGGCGCGGTCGGCGTAGCTCACTTCGCACGGCTCGTTCCCTTGGAGGAACAGGAACTGGCATGCGCCCTCGTTGGCATAGACCTTCGCTGGCAGCGGCGTGGTGTTTGAAAACTCCAGCGTCACATGCCCCTCCCAGCCCGGCTCGAGCGGCGTGACGTTCACAATGATCCCGCAACGCGCATAGGTCGATTTCCCAAGGCAGATGACGAGTACGTCGAGCGGCACCCGGAAATATTCGACCGTCCGCGCCAGCGCGAAGCTGTTGGGCGGGATGATGCACACGTCCGTTTGCCGGTCGACGAAGCTGTTCGACGCGAAGTCCTTCGGGTCGACGGTCGCGGAATCGACGTTGGTGAAGATCTTGAACTCGTCCGCTACGCGCGCGTCATAGCCATAGGATGACAGGCCGTAGCTGATGCAGCCCTCGCGCCGCTGAGCTTCCACGAACGGCTCGATCATGGCGTGGCTCTGCGCCTGCTCGCGAATCCAGCGGTCGGAAAGAATGCTCATGGTTGCTGGTGAGGCGGCGGAGCCGTTCAAGTCAAGCGCGCGACATTCCAGTCGACGCGGCCCTGGATTCCATCAAGGTGACGAAAGTTCGATGCCTGCCAGATGGTCCACGTTCGTGCTCCGAATTTGGGCTCAAGGATAATCCGTCGCAGCCACAATGGTCTGTCGAAAGTCTTGCTTACCCGATAGGCGTCGTCGAACTCCCTGTTGAGATACAGGATCGTCGGCTTGCCGGTCCGGTGCTCGACCGCATCGAGGAATACGTTCAGCTGTTGTTGGAATTGGTCTGGCGTCATCATGTCGGTGCGCCTGCAATTGCCGAGAAATTCGAGATCGACGGTTGGGGGGAGGGCGTCACTCTCATTTGGGACTGCCGCCAGGAAGTTCGCCGCCTGCTCAGCACCCGGCTTGCATAGAGTAAAGAAGTGATAGGCGCCGTGCCTGATCCCAGCGCGTCCAGACGCCAGCCAGTTTCCGTGGAATCCCTTGTCCCGGAAATCGCCGCCCTCGGATGCCTTGATGTAGGCGAAGTCGACGCCCTGAGTCTTCAGCTTTGTCCAGTCGATCGGCCCCTGATGGGCTGAAACGTCGATGCCCTGCATCGGGTATTCGGCGCGCGACGGTGTCCACCGCGGCGCCCACGAAAACGCGCAGATCACGACGGCGAGAACAGCCGCCAGAACTAGCCCCCAACGACGCATTTCCGTGGCCTAATTGGCACACACGAAAGCTTCAATTTGGCGCCGATCATTTCTGTGGATGATGTCGGCGTGACGATTTCGGGACTTCTTCCGAACAGTCGCACGATTCGTGCACAATCAATCCACAGCCGCGGATTTTTGTGCTACTTTCGTTCTCATTGCCGCGGGGCCTTGGCGGCGTAGGAGCGAAGCCATGGCCGAAGTTGTCCGAATCGCCGAGTCCGCGTCTGAACCCGCGCCCCAGTCACTCCCGCAGAACGTCGAGGCTGAGGCGGCGCTGCTTGGCGCCCTCATGATCGACAACCGCCTGGTCGAAGACGTCCAGCTGAAGCTTCGGCCTGATCATTTCTTCGAGCCGCTGCATGGGCGCATCTACGAATCCATCCTTCGCATGACCGACGGCGGGCGGGTCGCCAATCCGGTCACGCTGAAGCCAATGTTCGAGGGCGACGAAGCGATGAAGGAAGTGGGCGGCCCGTCGTACCTCGCCCAGCTCACTGGCTCGGGCGCGGCGGTTATCGGCGCCCGCGATTTCGCTGCTCAAATCTACGATCTGGCGTTGCTCCGCGCCCTCGTTGGCGTCGGCCGCGACCTGGTTGAAGGCGCGCTGGATACGAGCGAGGAGGTCGCCCCGCTCGCCCAGATCGAGCGAGCGGAATCGGAGCTATACAAGGTCGCTGAGGAAGGCGGTGCCGAGGGCAAGGCCAAGAGCTTCGGCGAAGCCGCCATGGCCTCGATCCGCAGCGCCGAAGCGGCCCTGAACCGCGGCGGGGGCCTGACCGGAATAACCACCGGCTTCAGCGGCATGAACTCGCGCATCGGTGGCCTTCAGCGCTCCGACCTCATCATCCTCGCCGGACGCCCGGGCATGGGGAAGTCGGCGCTCGCCACCAACATGGCGTTCGCCACGGCCGAGCGCTTCCTTCAGGATCAGGCCGACGGGATCGACGCCGCGAAGTCGGCCGGCGCGCCCGTCGCGATCTTCAGCCTCGAAATGTCGGCTGAACAGCTGGTCACTCGTGTCCTCTCCGAGCAGTCGCAGGTCACTGCCGAGCAGATCCGCACCGGCAACATCGGCCGCCAGGAATTCTCGTCCTTCGCGCGCACCGCCGATCGGTTGCATAGCCTGCCGCTCTACATCGACGACACACCCGGCCTCACAATTGCGGCATTGCGCGCGAGGGCTCGCCGCTTGAAGCGGCAG
>Ga0136846_1231172_pt1 | contig 12794 bp, 9 predicted proteins | sample HopSoiMetagenom2_FD_96841 | JGI IMG/M metagenome (GOLD analysis project Ga0136846, IMG submission 96841) | Grasslands soil microbial communities from Hopland, California, USA - 2 Assembly 2016 (version 4) | ecosystem: Environmental > Terrestrial > Soil > Grasslands | place: USA: Hopland...
CTCGTCATCGTCGGCGGTGGGCCGATTCCCGACGAGATCAACCGTCGCTTCCTCGACCTCGCCGGGGGCGCAGGCAAGGCGCGCATCGTCGTGCTGCCGATGGCGAGCGAGTCGGGAGCTGAATCGGGCGCCGAAAAAGCGGAGTCGTTCCGGAAGTTGGGTGCCGTCAACGCGGTCTCTCTGAACCTCGCGCGAAACGACACCGACGCCGATTCCGTCGCGCGGCTGCTCGGCCAGGCAACGGGGATCTGGTTCCCGGGCGGTGACCAGAACCGCCTCACGGCCACGATTCTCGGCACCGCCGTCATAGATTCGATCCGCTCGCGATACCGTCACGGCGCCGTCGTCGGCGGCACGTCGGCGGGCGCGGCGGTCATGTCGGACCCGATGATCAGCGGCGACGAGCGCCGGCCGGGCGGCGCTCGCCCGCCGAGCGATTCGAGCGACGGCTGGATGACGATCGACCGGGATGACGTCGTGCTGGTGCCCGGCTTCGGCCTGCTGCCTAACGTGACAGTGGATCAGCACTTCCTTCGCCGCCGCCGCCATAATCGGCTCATCAGCGTCGTCCTCGAACACCCAACCGTCGTGGGCATCGGGATCGACGAATCCACGGCGCTGGTCGTCTCGCCGAAGGGACCATGGCAAGTGATCGGTGCGTCGCAGGCGACGATCTACGACGCCCGCCGCGCAACCGTTACGCCGCCGGGCAAACCGTTAGGCGCCTCGGAGATTCGCATGCACGTAGTGCCAGCTGGCGGGACGTTCGATCTGGCGACGGGAGCCGCCACTATCGGGAAATAGTTGGGCGACTGGGAACTGGAGCCCTCTACCGGGAGGACGGCGATTCCTCGACTCGCTGCCGCTCGCTCGGAATGACACGCGCCTTTTGCCGCCCGTCGCCCGTCGCCCGTCGCCCGTCCGTCCCCGTTACTTGAGCCCATTCGTCTTTTCGAGCTTCCCGAGCTCGTCGCGCACATAGTCCACCTCGGACCGAAGAGGAGGCTCGGAGGCCGCGCGGAGTGTGACGTAGTGTCGGTACGCCTCGATTGCCTCGTCGTTCTCCCCCGCCAGCGCGGCCAGGCGACCCTGCTCGCGCAGGAACGTCGACAAGTACAACGGCCGCGTCAGGAACGTCTCGCGACGCCGGACCGCGGCAAGCGCGCCGCGCACGTCGCCCTGATCCTCCTTGAGACGCGCGACGATCAGATTCCCGGCATCCTGCACAAAGCCCCCCGGCCCCGTCTTGAGCAGCGAATCGAGTCGCGTGAGAGCGATCGGCGCGTCCGGTCGTCCAGCGCGCCTCGATGCAATCGCATCGAGCAGCATCGCGCACGCGGTCGCGAACGTGGTTGGCATCTCTGGCCACGCCGTCGCCGCATGACGCAGCCGCGCGATGCTCGCCGTCGACGTCCGCAGATTGTCGTGTCCCACGCGCCACAGCTCTACGTTGCACAGGTCCACGATCTGACCGAAGCGATCCGACGGCTTCTCGGGCGTCGGTCCGAACGCTGTGCGCTCGAGCTCGCGCACAGCGGCCACCGCCGCGACGCTATCGCCATCCCAATACAGCGCGTCGCGCACGCGCTCGCGCAGATACCCGCGCGTGTTCGCCGGCGCCGCCTCGCGGGTCTGTGCATTCGCCCGTATCGCCGCCGTCGGCCGGCCGCGGTTCAACGCGAGGTCGTGCGCGTTCACCAATGCAGCATACTTGTCGCTCTGGATGCGCGCGTTCTCCACTGCCGCATCCGAGATCCGCTGCGCCCGATCGAGATCGACCGCGTCGATCTGACTCATGGACGCCATCGTGTGGGCGCTGATCGGCGTCAGCGTGTCGCGTCGCCGCGTGATGTCCGCCAGCGCCGCCGAGTCGCCTAACGCGACCGCCATGCGCCAGCGTACGCCGTCAGCGTTCTCACTCGCCGGATCGATCGACAGGAAATGGTGGCCAAGCTGACGGACGGCCATCGTGTCGCCGTCGTGGGCCTCGATCAGCAGCAGGTGTTCCGCCGCCGGCGCGTAGGAGGAGTCCAGCATGAGCGCGCGCTTGAACGCGTCCGCCGCCCGCGGATCCGCGTCGAGATACCCCACGACGGCGCCGAAGTGGAACATCCCGTCGCCAAGCTCGAACCACGCATCCGCCCGGTCCGGCGCGATCTCCACGTAGTGCTGCTTTGCCTTCAGCACGTCCAGGTAGCTCGAGGCGGATGGGTAGTTCGGCCCCGCCGTGGCGTCGAGCAGTGCCCGGTCGCGAGGTCCAAGTCGCTCACGTCCCGCCCAGGCCACGCGCAGCCCTGTCTCCCGCATCGCCGGAAAGCCGAACCAGCCACTCGCCGAGGCGAGCCGGAGACCCGCCAGCGCGAACGTCGAATCCAGATCGAGTGCGGTCGAATACGCGCGTGCCGCCTCGCGATACCGCCCACGACGATACAGCCACTGGCCACTGAGGAACTACCGCAGGGCAGGGAGGGACGTGCTCGTCAGCGTCGAGAGGTTGTCCACCTCACCGGCGTCGGTCGCGAGCAACTGTGCGGTCAGCATGTCCACCAGCCTCGGGAGGCTGTCGAGACTTCCCTCCACGGTGGCCGGCGGCCGCGCTCGCCCATCAGCGACCCTCACCAGCACCGCGTGGAGCGTGATGTGTGACGAATCCCCCGTCACATCGCCGATGAGCAGCTGGCCGGCACCTAACGTCTCGGCCACATCGAGCGCGCGCTCGCGTGGGAGATCCGCCGAGTCGGCGCCGGCTGCGCGACGCCACGCCGTGAGCAGCGAGCGCGGATCGGCCGACCGAGGACCGGCGGCACCCGTCAACTTCGCCGAGAGCAGGTCGAGCATGCCCTCTCGGAGATACTTGAGTGACCCGTCAGTGCTCACCACCCGGAACGGTGCGACCGCAACCAGATTCTCGTCCGCCGGTGGATGCGCGGCGCCACGTCGCGAGAACGCGACGACGCCCGCAACGATCGCGAGGGCTGCTGCGACCGTCATTCCCACCGCGCGACGAGCGGACCGGCGACGGCGTGCCGCCGGTCCGATGACCGTTCCCACACCGGACGTCGCCAGCGCCTCGATCTCGCTCCGCACGTCGGCCGCTGTCTGGGGTCGATCGATCGGACGCTTGGCCAGACAGCCCATCACCAGCGCCGCTAGCGGCGGCGGCACGTCCGCGCGCAGCGTCTCGATCGGCTGGGGCAACTCGGCGATGTGGGCGGCGAGTATCTCGCTTGGCGGCCGGCCAGTGAACGGCGCGCGTCCGGCCAACAGCTCGTACGCCAGAACGCCGAACGCATAGATGTCGGCGCGATGATCGGTTGCAGGGTCGCCGGCAGCTTGCTCCGGCGCCATGTACGCCGGAGTCCCGATCGCGAGCCCGCTACCCGTCGTGGTTGGGCCCGTCCTCCCCTCGTCGCGTTCATCGTGTCCGTTGCGCGACGCGGCACTGAGAGCCTTCGCGACGCCGAAGTCGGTCACCGTCGCGTGACGTCGGCTCACGAGCACGTTGTCCGGCTTGATGTCACGATGGACGACACCGCGTTCGTGCGCGTACGCCAGCGCGTCAGCCACGTCGTGCAGCACCCGAACCGCATCATCGATCGAAAGGCGGGACTCGCGCAGCAGCCACGCGCGCAGGGATTCCCCGTCGATGTAGGGCATCGTGAAGTACAGAATGCCCTGGGCTTCGCCGGCCGCGAGAACCGGGACGATGTGCGGATGCTGCAGCTGCGCGACGACCTGAATCTCGCGGCGGAACCGATCGACGTTGACCCCGGCGAGCTCCGGGTGCAGCACCTTCACGACGACCTGGCGATCCAGCGCGCGCTCACGCGCGAGAAAAACCCGGCTCATCCCCCCGCCCCCGAGCTCCCGCTCGATAGCGAAGGCTTCGCCGAGTGAAGTCTGCAGTTGCCCGCTCAGCTCTCCCGTCCGTGTCAAGAACCGGTGCTCCGAGGCCAGGGTCACTCGAGACTGCGTCATCTGCCCATTCCGGCGGGCGCGCTTCTGGTCGCCGAAAATTAGATGTCGGTCGAGCCCGAACCGTTTCCCGCTTCCCTTCATCGGCCCTATGTCGGGCGGACATGGGGGTGACTCGGTCACACTACCCGCATGTGCCGCATTTGGTGCCAAACGGTTCGTGTGAAATCGGTTCAGAATCCGTCACGAAACGGAAAACGCTGAACCGATGGAACGGAGCGTTACGCCCAGCGGATCGCCCACGTAACTTCAACCACCCCACGATCGATTCCGTCAGCTTCGCCCGCTGTGAACGACACCTTCCGCGATCGACTCGCCGCCGCCTTGGCGGCCACCTACCGGATCGACGACGAGTTGGCCGGCGGCGGGATGAGTCGTGTCTTCGCGGCCACGGAGCACGCACTCGGCCGGAAGGTCGTGGTCAAGGTGCTGCCGCCAGACCTGTCGGCCGGCGTGAACCGCGAGCGCTTCCAGCGCGAGATCCAGGTCGCCGCGCAGTTACAGCACCCGCACATCGTCCCACTGCTATCGGCGGGCCGTGTGCCGTCACCCGACGGGACGACCGAAGGCGAGCTGCTGTATTACACGATGCCGTTCATCGAGGGCGAGTCGTTGCGGTCCACGCTCGCTCGGCGCGGCCCGCTGCCGGTTCGTGATGTCGTCCGGATCATTCACGACGTGGCGGAGGCGTTGGCCTACGCACACAGCCGAGGCGTCGTTCATCGCGACATCAAGCCGGGCAACATCCTCACGATGGGCTCGCACGCGCTTGTCACGGACTTCGGTGTCGCGAAAGCGCTGAGTGCCGCCATGCCCACGTCCGGCATGACGTCCGGCGGAATGGCGATCGGTACACCAGCGTACATGGCGCCCGAACAACTCGCCGCCGACCCGGCGGCCGATCACCGCATTGACATCTACGCCGTCGGACTACTGGCGTACGAGCTCCTGTCAGGGCGGTCGCCGTTCGTGGGAACGTCGCCGCAGGCGACGATGGCCGCACAGCTCACGCGAGTTCCCGATCCGCTCGACAGCTTCCGCGATGATGTGCCGCCGGCTCTGGCCGCGGTCATCACCAGGTGCCTGGAGAAGCAGCCGGAGAGCCGGCCGCAGACGGCAGCAGCGTTGCTGGACGAGCTGGAGGGCGCCGTGACGCCGGCAGGCGGCAGTGGCCCCGTGACTCCGCTGACGCTCAAGCGGTCGGCGACCCCATCGCCATCGAACGCCCGACAGCGACGCGCGGTGTTCGCCGGTGCGCTCCTCGTGATCGTTGCGGGCGTCGCCGTCGCGATCGCGGCATGGAGTCGACGGGGCATCGGCAGCGCGCCTCAGCCAGTGGCCGTCAATAGCGCGCCCGCCTCGGCGGCCACGCCCGGCACGCCGGGCGTCGGAGCCGTGGTGACAATCGCCGGTGCGGGCTCGAATGCACCAGGCACCGACTCGACGACGCGGACGCCGATCGTGCTCACTCGCGCGGAGTCGCTCGCGATCGCGGAGGCCGTGAAAAAGCGTCTCACGGCGCATCGAGATTCCCAGGTCGCGAAAGGCGAACGTGCGTGGGCCGACTCGCTGTCCCGCCGATTCGAGCGAGCGCTGAGCGACTCGATGGCGCGTATCCTGGCGGAGCTTCGCGGCGGGCGGCGCGTCGACGCTCGCGGGATGGACCCCGTGGAGCTCGAGCGGCTGCAGGAGATTGCGAAGCGGTCGGCGGCGGCCGCGCCTAACGTGCCACCGATCCCTGGAATGACGCGGGCCGCCACCGGCTTGCCCGATCGTCCGGGGTACCGCGGCCCGTCACCGCCGGGCGAGCCCGGCGTGTTTCCGTCGCCAGCGCCCGGGGTTCGCCGAGTCCTGATGGGCGCGGCGCGAAACGCGTACCGGGGCGAGCTGTCGGCCATCGGCGCCGCGATCTCGGACAGCATCCGTCGCGCGATCGGTGCCAAGCCGGGCTACGAGGTGATCGATGCGGCGTCGCTCACGGATCCGAGGTTGTACGCCTCGCGGTCGCGGACGTCGCTCGGACGTGCAGTGGGCGCCGGCGCAGTGCTCACCGGTCTGTACTTTCCGCGGCCCGACTCGACGCTGGTGCTGCAGCTGCAACTGTTCGACGTGCAGCGGAATCGCGTCGTGCGCGTGATGGAGAGCCGGCCGATCGATCGCAAAGCCCCGATGCGAGGCGTCGGCGACATCGTCACCGACGCGCTGACGGCGATGAACGACATCGATTGGCGGCCCGGATCAGCGGATTCGTTAGGCGGGAAGAGGCCCTGACCTCCGGGTCACTGCTCGCGGGCGTACGGCGTGATCACGGTCTCGACATCCCGCCGCACCCAGTCGACGACCGTGCCGTCCCGATGGATCGCCCAGTTGAGCAGCGACCCTGCCGCGACGCCCTGCAGCGCGCTCGCGAGCGCCGCCGTGTCGCATGCGCGGAGCTCACCCGCCTGCACCGCTTCGTCGAGCAGCGCTCGGTAGCCGGCGCGGACGCGCCGCGAATGCTCGAGGGCAAGGCGCTGAAACTCCGGATCGCTCAGATCGATCTGAAAAAACGCGAGATGGTGGGCCAACTCTTCCGGCGTACGCACGTGTTCCGCCATGTCGCTCGCTGCCGCCACGACCGCCTCCAGCGCCGACGCCGCGGCAGCGCGCCGGTCGCGGAAGTTTCGCTCGACCGAGTCCACGCTCTGCTCGGCCAGCGCGCGCAGCAGGCCGCGTTTCGAGCCGAAGCGCTGGAGCAGCGTCGCCGGTGACAGGCCGACCTCGCTGCCGACGTCGGCAAGCGTTAGGCGCACCGGCCCGACCCGGCCGATCATACGCGCGGTCGCCGCGAGAATCGCGTCGTCCGAGACGGTCCGTGGCCGCGGCGACATCCGTCGCGCGCCGCCCGCTACGGGCGCTCGGCGCCGCTGGAGCCCCCGGCTGGCGACTCGAGGTAGATGTTCCGCCGCATGATCTCCATCTGCCGCTCGGGACTCGCGACGAGCTCGAACCCGAATTGCCGATACAGCGCGTGGGCGTCGCGCGTGGAGAGCGCGAAACGGCGGAGGCCCTGGAGCGCGGCGTGGGACATGATCACTTCCATCAGCCACTTCGCGAGCCCACGGCCGCGATGCTCCTCGAGCACATACACGTCGGCGAGGTACGCGTACGTCGCCTGGTCCGTGATCACGCGCGCAAAACCCACCTGCGCGCGGCCGTGGTATATCCCGAAGCAGATGGCGCCCGCGATGCCGCGGCGGACGGTGTCTTCGGGTATGCCGGGCGACCAGTAGCTCTGCGACAGGAATGCGTGGACCGCGGCTATATCGATGCGCGAGCGGTCCGTCGAGATGACGTAGTCGCCGCGCACGGTCTCGACGGGCGACGCGTTGGGCCCGGCCTCGCTCGCGTCGCCAAGGGAGCCCGTCATCGCTACGCGTCGGAGTGCCGCCGCGCCGCGGCCGCGGCGTCGGCTTCCGCGATCCGCTGCTGGGCCACCTGCCAGTCGACGTTAGGCGCGACCTCGAAGTCGTCCAGGTCGAGCGACGCCAGCGCACGCTCCACGACCGCCTCCGCTCCCGGAACGGCGAGGCCCAGCTCGAGCTCGGCCTTGCGACACAGCCGCTCCTCGCGCGCGCCGCATCCCGGATGGCCCGCGAGCCCCATCGTCAACAGTCGCGCGTGCACACCCTCGTGCACGATCGACGCCGCGACCTGCGCGTCGGAGAACTTGCCTTCACCGGCGAACGTCAGCTCGATCAGACACTCTCGCGTTTCGCCGAAGAACGCCGCCCGACACGCAAAGCGCTTCACGATGATGCCGCGTACGTCTCGTCGGAACCGCCGCATCCGGTGCGGCTGATACTGTTCGATGACGCCCAGCGCCCCGTCGAGCTTCTCGAAAACGCGGGTCGTCTCGATATCGGGACGCGTGTTGACGACGGTGACCTGCACGCCGCGAATCGTTCGATGGTCGGTCATCAAGCGCTCCTTCGCGGCGCTCACTGCGTCGCTCCACCAGCCCATGGTCGCCCTCCTGTCGGCGCCGCGCTCGGCGGCGGTCGGCTACTGTTGCAACCTACTCGCCGGCCGCGTCACCCGTATCGCATTCCCGGGTAGAGCAGGTTCACGGCGCCGAAGAAGACCGGGTCGAACACATACTTGAAGAGCTGCCACGCGACGACCAGCCCAAGCAGGCCGAACGCGCGGTTGCTCCACATGAACACCTGGTACTTCCGGGCGGCGTCGTCGCTCAGGAGGATGGGAACGGCGCCGCTGCCGTCGAGTGGAGGGAACGGAAGCAGATTGAACGCGGCGAGGAGCAGGTTGAGCGAGAAAAAGGCGCTCACCATGATCGCGAGCGCGGGCCACACGCCCTCGGCGTTGCTTGCCGTTACTTCGCCGAAACGAATGCTGTTCGGTGCGTAGAAGACGTCGGCCGCCACGCCGGCGCGGATGAGTGCGGCCGCAATGACGACGAGCAGCAGATTGGCGGCTGGCCCGGCGAGCGACATGAGTGCCGCGCGTTTCGGATGCCGCATCGCCCACTGTGGATCGAACGGCGCGCTCGCGTAGCCAAACGGCCACCCGGTTGCCAGGGCGCTCACGAGCGGCAGGATCAGCATCCCGAACGGCTCACGCCGGATATGCGGGATCGGATCCAGTGACACCTGGCCGCCGTGGTAGGCCGTCAGGTCTCCGCCACGAGCGGCGGCCCACGCGTGGGCGGCCTCGTGCAGCGTGGTGGAGAGCAGGAAGACGACGTAGTAGACGAGGGCGTTCGTTAGGTTGGGCACGAAGTCCGGTTGCAGGTCGTGAGTCGATAGTGTCAGGTCGTGGTCAGCGTCGAGGTCGTCGAAGGAGTGGCCGACGACCTCGGCCCGGACTCACTGCTCGTTCCAGCCGTCCCGACGTGCTGCTTCGGCGCGGAGTGATGGTCCGAAATGTAGACGGAGCACCTCGTTGGCTGGGCTCGCGTCCACGGAATCGAGAAACGACAGCGAGATGAGCTCGCGCACTTCGGCGTCGCCCGAGGTCAGATGGGTCTCGATCACGCCGACCAGCGTTCGGGCCGCGTCACCTCCCGCACCACCCTCGATCGTGTGCGCCCCCGGCGCATGCATGGTCCCGCTGACCCAGCTCGCCACCTGCGCCATGAACAGGTCGGGCAAGAGAGCGTCGTGCAGGGCAAGGTGTTCGCGATAGATCGGCACGAGTGCCGGCGCGGTCGAAAGCAGATCGACGAGCAGATGCGCGAGCGTGCTCACGGAATTCTTGAGAATGGTAATTGGTTACTGGTATTGGTTACAGGTAATCGACCGGGAGGCCTCTCTCGCAAACCAGATGCGCATCCCGAGGGTTCAAATAACCAATTACCAATACCAGTAACCAATTACCAGTAGTTACTGAAAATCCCGTGATCGTGTCGCGATCTCTCGAGTCCGCAGTGCCCGGAATCGACGTCCTACCACGTTCATGACCTGCCCGTCTCGCTCGAACTTCCCCTGCACGGCGATGAATGGCGCGAACTTCACCACCTCGGCGTTGTCTTCCACGAGCGACTTCGGCACGATCACGTTGATGAACCCGAACTCGTCCTCGAGCAGCAGGAACAGCGTCCCGTTCGCGGTTTGCGGACGCTGACGCACCGTCACGAGGCCGGCGACCGCGATGATCTCGCCGCCGCGCAGTGACGGCAGGTCGGCGCTCGACTTCGCGCCCTTCGACTTCAGGAAGTCGCGCAGATGCTTCATCGGGTGCCCTTGGATGCTCGATCCCGTCGTCGCGTAATCGAGGAAGATCGTCTCCGTCTCATCGAGCGGACGCGGTGCGTGATGCGCGGGGCGCGCCGGTGCGAGTGGCAGCGTGTCGCTCACGCATCGGAGTGCCTCCCATCCCGCCTTGCGACGATCGGGCTCCCACGCCTTGAAGGCGTCAGCGCGCGCGAGGTACAGCGCGTCGGCCCGTCCGAGCCCCGCTCGGCGCACGACGTCCTCGATCGACGCGAACGGCTTTGCCTTCCACACCGCGTCGAGCGCGTCGAGCGCCTTCTCGCCGATGCCATGCACGTAGCGCCATCCCACACGCAGGGCAGGGCGGCGCGGGTCGTCGGTTTCCTCCGTGGTGCACATGCGCTGCCCATCGCGCATACAGGGTGACCGCACGTCCACGCCGTGCCGCTTCGCGTCGTGGATGAGCGTCGCCGGCGAGTAAAAGCCCATGGGCCACGCGTTGAGGATGCCGAGATAGAACTCCGTCGGGTGATGCGTCTTGAGCCACGCCGTCGCGTAGGCGATGAGCGCGAAGCTCCACGCGTGCGATTCGGGGAAGCCATAGTTGGCGAAGCTTTCCAGGTCTTCGCAGATCTGGTTCGCGATGTCGGGCAGGACGTCGTTCTCGACCATGCGGTTCGCGAGCTTCTGCAGGACGGCCACGAGCTTCCCCTTCTTTCGCATGTGGCCCATCGTCCGGCGCAGCTCGTCGGCCTCCGCGGCGCTGAACCCGCCTAACGCCATCGAGACGGCCATCGCTTGTTCCTGGAAGATCGGGATGCCCTGCGTGCGCTCGAGGATGGGCCGGAGGTTCGGGTGCTGGTAGAACACCTCCTCGTGCCCGCGCCGGCGGCGTGTGTAGGGGCGCACGAACTTGGCCTGGATGGGGCCGGGGCGGATGAGCGCGACCTGGACGACGAGGTCGTAGAGTCGCTCGGGGCGTGTGTGCAGGATCGACGCGATCTGCGCCCGGCTCTCGATCTGGAACGTGCCGATGGTCTCACCGCGGGCGATGAGGTCGTACGTCGCCGCATCGTCAGGCGGGAGGCGGTACATCGCCGGTCGGCTGCCCGTGCGGCGCTCGATCTCGTCGAACGCGTAGCGCACGAGCGACAGGGCACCGAGGCCGAGGAAGTCGTACTTCGGGACGCCGATGAGGTCGAGGTCGTCCTTGTCGAACTGGATGATCGTGCGCCCCATCGTCGTCTGCTCGATGGGCATGTAGTCGCCTAACGATCCAGACGACAGCACGAACCCGCCAACGTGGGTCGACCGCAATCTCGGCAATCCCTCGAAGGCCGCGATGGCCGCGAGCAGCGCGCGGCCTTTGGGCCCGTCGATGTCGAGCTCGAAGCGCTTGGCGAGGCTCTCACGGATGGCGGCGACGGCTTCCGCCGGCTCGGCGTAGTGCAGCCGTTTGGAGAACTGCGTCGCGTACTCCGCCGGGTAGCCGAACGCCCGCATTGCATCCAGGATGGCGTTCGGTGCCCGGTAGTTCTGGACGGTGCACGTGATCGCCGCCCTTGCCCGCTCGTACTTGTCGTAGACGTAGTCGAGCACTTCCTCGCGGCGGTCGTGCTCGAAGTCGACGTCGATGTCCGGCGGCTCGGTCTTGCCATCCGTGCGCTTTTCGGAGAGGAAGCGCTCGAACAGCAGACCGTGTCGCACGGGGTCGACGGCCGTGATGCCTAACAGGTAGGCGACGACGGAGTTGGCGGCGCTGCCACGGCCCTGACAGAGGATGCCCTTCGTCTGGGCGAAGTTCACGGCGTCCCACATCACGAGAAAGAAGCCGGAGAACCCGAGGCGGTCGATCACCCCGAGCTCGTGATCGACCTGCTTCACCTGCGCCTCGCTCAGCGTGTCGCCCCAACGCTCCTTCGCGCCGATGAGAACGCGCTCGCGGAGGTAGCTCGTGTCGGTATGACGATCGGGGACGGGGAACTTCGGCATCGGTGGACGCATCCAGCCGAGCTCGAAGTCTCCGCATTCGGCGGCAATGCGAGCACTCGTCTCGATGCCCTGCTCGCGACCCTGCCATCGCCGCGCCATCTCCTCGGGGGAGAGCAGGCGCCACTCGCCGTTCGGGTGGAGAAAGCCGCCCTTGGTTGCGGTCTCGAGGTCGACGTTGTAGCGAAGCGCGGTGAGCGCGTCGTGAACGAGCCGGCCGTCGTTGTCGATGTACCGCGGGTCGTGCGCGACGACCCACGGGATCCTGCGACGCTCGGCCAGGTCCACGAGCGCGCCGGCGAGCGCGCCCTCCGCCCCTCCCGTGTAGTGGAGCTGCACCTCGACAGCGAGGCGCTCGCCGAACACGTCACGCCATTCGTCGAGCAGGCGGCGGGCGTTGGCCCGGTCGCCACCTCGAACGAGTGAGGCGATCGGCCCGGTTGCCGGCCCGGTGAGCGCGACGAGCCCTCCGCTCAGCTCGGCGACCTCCCGCCACGTGACGTTAGGCCGGCCGCGTCGCTCCTGGCCGTGTTCCTTGGTCCAGCTCGCCCAGGCGCCCATACGTCCGCGCGTGACCAGCGCGGCGAGGTTGCGGTAGCCTTCGGGCGTCCGCACGAGAAACGCGGCGGGCCGCCCATCGACGCGGAGCTCGGCCCCGACGACAGGTCGGAGCTTGCCGCTCGAATGCGCCGCGGCGACAAAGCGCGGGATGCCGCCCAGGTCCGCCGTGTCGGTGATGCCGAGGGCCGTGAAGCCTAACGCGATCGCGCGCGCGACGAGCGCTTCGGGCGATACGGTACCATCGCCGAAGGAGAACCCGGTGTGGGCGCGGAGCTCGACAAACACGGGAAACGGGAGATGGGAGACGGGGACTGCCTACTGATAACTCACAACTGGCCGTCGGGGTCGGGCTCGTTGCGCTAATAGCAGCAGCTCGCAGCAAGCGGCAGGAGCGAGCGGCCGTCGGCTACCAGCTTGCAGCGGCCCGCAGCTGGCAGCTCCTTACTATTTCTTCCATGGGCTCGAGTCCGATATCGAGCATTCGTTCGTCTTAGGTCGGAGCGTACGCCGTCAGCGCCGCGGCCACTATCGAGAGTCGCTCCCCCACGACCCTAACGA
>Ga0136846_1232087_pt1 | contig 12794 bp, 9 predicted proteins | sample HopSoiMetagenom2_FD_96841 | JGI IMG/M metagenome (GOLD analysis project Ga0136846, IMG submission 96841) | Grasslands soil microbial communities from Hopland, California, USA - 2 Assembly 2016 (version 4) | ecosystem: Environmental > Terrestrial > Soil > Grasslands | place: USA: Hopland...
CACCGGGATGAATAAAATCACCGGCGACTTCGCCAAGATGGCGGCGCAGGTCCCGGCGTTGTTCGAGTCGCTCTCGGGCGTAAGCATGAGTGAACTGCTGTCGAAGGTGCGCGGCATCGGCGAGAAGCCGTCGAAACCGGACGCTCTGCCGCCAAGCAACGGCGGCGCGAAGTAGCAAGAACCGTTTGGGGGAAGAAACAGAAGCACTGAAAGTCAGTGGGGACGAAATAGCTTAGCCCAGGGCGTAAGCCCTGGGTTCAGGCAGAGAAACCGACCAAGTCCCGTAGGGACGGCATAACAGATATGAAACGGCCATCTATGCAAATCGGACTCGGCATTGCCCTCGGCGCCGGTATCGGCACTGCCATCGCGGTTGCACTCGGCTCCGGTGGTGCATGGCTCGCGATTGGAATCGCCATTGGCGTGACGATTGGTCTTGCGATGGCAAGAGCAAAAGCAGGTTCCTCACCCGCGAGTCTGAGACGCGCGGGCGAGGAATGACATTGGGCAAAGAAAGTTCCCACTTCTCGCAACGGTAGCGAGACCTGGAGCACCCCCGGTTTGGAATGGTTTTGGTTTTAATGATGGCTGATAACTAACGAAAGGAGTTTCCCATGGCACTACTTGAACGCGTTTCAACTCTCATCCGCGCGAATCTCAACGACCTTATTGACAAGGCCGAACATCCCGAAAAGATGATTAAGCAGGTGATCCTCGATATGCAGAACCAGCTTTTGCAGGTCAAGACGCAGGTCGCGATTGCCATCGCCGACCAGCACTTGCTTGAAAAAAAGCAGAAAGAAAACGAAGAAAAAACCGCTGAATGGATACGCAAAGCTGAACTCGCCGTCGCCAAGAAAGATGACGATCTTGCCCGCGCCGCGCTGCACCGCGTGGAAAGCTATCGCGAACTGACCGGCAGCTTCGCGCAGCAGGTCGCCGATCAGAAAGTCCAGGCGGAAAACCTGAAGACGGCGCTGCGCCAGCTTGAGCAGAAGCTCACTGAAGCTAACGCCAAGGCCGATCTGCTGATTGCGCAGCATCGCCGCGCCCGCGCCGTGGGCAAAGCGCACGACGCGCGCACCGCCATCGGGGACCACTCCAAGTCAGCTGCTTTCGATCGCATGAAGCACAAGATCGCGCACAACGAGGCTGTGAGCCAAGCCAAATCGGAACTCGGTGCGGAAGATGTCGAAGACCGCTTCGTAGCGATTGAAAAGGCCGATCGGATCGAGCAATTGCTGGCAGAGATGAAGGCAAAGAGGGCGTAATGAGCTCTCACGCTGGTCATGCTGAGAAATTTCGAGCCTCGTGCTTAAAATGATGCCGCAGCGCTTGGTTCTCCAAACATGGTGCGAGGGTTTTAGAAAAATACAGAACTGAATCAGTCGCGCTGGATTTGAACCACCGCTAATATCGGTATGCTGGTAGAGAATGGACAAAATCTTCCACTTTGACGCGGAACCCGATCCCTATACCGCCGACGCCGCCGTGCTCACCTGCTTCGACCAGCGCATCCGCATGACCGTCAATAAGTTTCTGCAGAGACGCGGAATCGTGCGGCCGGACATGATCGTCATCGCCGGCGGCGCCAAGACGCTCGCCTCCCCGCGCAATGATTTCGAGCGTGACTTCATCCTCGAACAGATGCGAATGTCAATTCTGCTGCACAAGACGCAACGCGCTTATCTGATTTGCCACTCTGATTGCGCAACCTATGGCGGACTCGCGGCTTTCAATAAGGACCAGGCCGCGGAGGCTGAGCATCACGGGCAGGAATTGCAACGGGCGCGGGTACTGCTTAACGACAGGTTCCCCGAGTTACAGGTGGAGTGCTTCTTTGTGAACTTCGAGGGTGTGTTCGCGGCAGACGCAGATGGAACCCGTCAGGCGGTCTGACCCGCTGAGGACTTCTTACTTCGATAGCGCGGCAAACAGATTCGTCCGCATCAGCGACTGGAAATGGGTGTCATCAGCTTTGAAGTGTACCTGCGCCTTCGAGCCATTGGAGTCGATCGACACACCTTCGAGAGCAGCTTTTTCTGCTGGGCTGGCGGTCATCTTCTTATAGAGCACGCCCGCCTTGACCAGAGAAGACAAAGTCGCTGCACTGACTGAGTCTGACGTCACCACGTCCATGTCAAAGCTAACGCCGTTTTGAAAGCCCATGGTGTAACGGGATCCCAGAATACGTTTCTTGATGGTCTCGAAGTCAGCCAGGCGCGACGCTTCGCCCATGCCCGACATGATCGCGTTCTGCGTCCCCTTCTGATCGAGAACGCTCCACACCGAACCACCCTGCACGTCATCGATCAGATTTGCGATGTCAGGATTCGAATCCAGCGTCTGGGTGTATCCGTCGCGGGCGTCGAGCGATCCGCGCACCGCGCTGCCGTCCCCAAACAAAAGTGTCGTCTCGTCGAGGAACGTCATCTGCATTCCGTTTGACATCGGATAAATATCGGCATCGCGATACTTCACCGCCTTCAGCTTTTGCAGCTTCAACTTGCGCATAACGTTCTTGAGCGCGAACGCACCTTGCGCAGCGCCGACCATCCGGAGCCCCTGTTTAGGCATGCGAAACGCGATGAAAGCCAGGGTATCCACATCGCGCTCGGTATCAATTCCAGTGGATTTAAGCGCCGTCTCAAATTCTTTCAGATTGTCGGGCAGCACCTGCGCCTTGAGGGCCTGAGCGGTATCGGAATTCTTCAGTGCGCGATAATCCACGCAAATGATCTGCTGCACCTCAGCAGGAATGGCCGGACGCACGGAGGATCCCAGTGGTGCGGCGAACGAAGTGCCCAGCATGGCGCTCAGACAAACCAGAACCAGTATCTTGCGCAGAATGCTATTCATAAGTTCTTAGCCTCGGGACCTATTAGCTTGGATGCAGGGCTGAATTCAGCAGTCACCCTGGGTTTGTAAACTCATTGTAGAACGGCCGCCCTAACGGCTGGGTTTTAAGCTAAGAGGCGCCGGCAGATAACCGGTGCGTGCCTTTGTGCTGTTGAGCGATGCCGTATTGTCGGATTTTATACAGTAGCGCTTTATAGCTGATCTGCAACAGCGCCGCCGCCTGCTTACGGTTCCAGTTGGTCTCGTCCAGGGCTTTCGAAATGGCCTCGGCTTCAGCCTCATCCTTAGCGCTTCGGGCCAATGATTTCAATCCCCCGCCGCCATTTGCGCTTCCGCTGCCGGCCGCATCAGTGGCACTGCGAGGCGGGGAGGCATCAAACTGTGCCCCCGATCCGTCACTGCGTGGTTGCAATTCGTTGATCGCCAATTTCTCATCGCCGAGCACCAGGTATCGTTTGATGAAGTTTCCCAACTCTCGCAGATTTCCAGGCCATGGGTAAACGGCGCAGGCCTGTAGAAGCTCCGGCGAAAATGGCAGCGGCGGACGCGCGTACTCCTCAGAAAGCTGGGTCATGAAATGCTTCAGAAGGATCGGGATCTCTTCCCTCCGTTCGCGCAACGGCGGTATCTGCAACGTGAACGCATTCAGCCTGTAGTACAAATCCTCGCGCAACCGCTTGTTGGCCAGCGCCTCGGGGATATTTATGTTGGTGGCTGCCAGAATGCGAACGTCAACCTTGACCACCGACCGGCTGCCGAGCCTCGAGAACTGCTGGTCCTGCAAAACGTGCAGCAGTTTGGCCTGAAGGGACGGCGGCATTTCCCCGATTTCGTCCAGCAGAATCGTGCCTTTATTGCAGATCTCAAACTTACCCGGCTTCGCGTGCGTGGCTCCAGTGAACGCACCGGCTTCGTATCCGAACAATTCGCTTTCCAGCAGGTCGGCGGGTACAGCCGCACAATTTACTTTCAGGAAGGTGCGATGAGCACGAGGCGAGAGCTTATGAATCAGCTTCGCCATGACTTCTTTTCCGGTACCGCTTTCGCCCAGCATCAGAACCGGAATATCAACGTTTGCCACCAGTGCCGCCTGCGACCGCAGCTTGCGCATGCAAGGGCTCGCGGCAACGAAAAATGTCTCGTCACCGAGTTCCTCGACATCGCCGGCATAATTCTGCTGGTTCGTTCCCAGGCACTGATCGATGACGGCGTCAAGCTCAGCCTTTTGGAATGGCTTCGTAATGTAATCGGTCGCGCCCAGGCGAATTGCCTGAACCACTTTCTTGGTGTCGTTCACGCAAGACAGCATCACGACCTTGGCCCCGGGCTGCAGTTTGCGCAGGCTCTCCAGCGTTTCCAGCCCATCAATACCGGGCATGAGCAGATCAAGCAGTACCAGGTCGGGAGTCAGCCCCTTCTGAACTTTCTCGAGCGCTTCTTCGCCGGTCGCGGCGGTCTGCACATTGTGATCGTCCACTTCGAGCAGCGTCTTGATGTACCGCAACATCCCCGGTTCATCGTCGACCAACAATATCTTTGCTTTACCTGCCATTGTTTTTTCCTTCTGATTCGCTGGTCGGAGGCATCAGCGGAAGAATGAATGAAAATTTACAGCCTGCGCCGGGTTCACTCTCAACCCAGATTTTGCCGCCCATGCCCTGAACCAACCTTCGCGCGATCGCCAACCCTAATCCCATGCCTTCAGCTTTTTCACTGGAAGGTAAACGGAAAAAGTCATCGAAAATTTCCAGATGGTACTCGGGCGGAACACCCGGACCGGTATCGGACACACTGATCTTCACCGAGTTAGGTTGCGATAGCGCACGTCGGCGGCGCTCCTGCGGCAGCGCGCGATTGCTCGATGATCTGCGCTCCCACATGTAGGGCTCGGCGTGTAGCCACACTGTCCCACCGGACGGCGTGAACTTCGATGCATTCTCAAGCAGATTCGAAATAACGCGCTCTAACTAGGGTGCGTCAAAAGGAAATTCAAAGACCTTCTCGTTCGCGAGAAAATAAAGCGCGAGCCCTCTCTCTTGAAACCGTGGCGACCAAAGTCGGCAAACTTCGGACAAACATGCGTTGATATTTCCGGTTTCGAACTTCATCCTCAATTCGCCGGTCTCAAGCACGCTGAAGCTGAGAAAATCCTGAATGTAACGCTGCAATCTTTGCCCGTTGGAGTGCATGTCTTTCAAAACATCGCGTTGGCGATCGTTCAAATCGCCGAGTTTCTCACTCTGCAACAGTTCGACGTAGCCATTCAGGATCGCCAGGGGGGTTTTCAGGTCATGGGCAGCCGACGCCAGGGCATTCGTGGTGCGCAGGTATCGTTCTCGAAGCTGCGCGTATTCCTGCAAATCAGGCTGGAACGACACTTCACCCGCGGCAACTTCGCTGGCGTTTGCTACAGATGCTTGCTTAGGCAATGGTGACACTTAAGCTCTCTCCGACACACTGGCCAGTAGCATTTAGGGGGGAGGGGAACGGCATGACAACTGATGGAACAGCTGAAAACCGATAGCCGAATGCTAGGGTAAATTCATTGCCGGTGTCAATGAAAAATGCAAAATATTGATCACTTTCGGTAAATCCTTTCCAGTTTACAATCCAACAAAAAGGGGATATTTAGTCCAAAACATCTGCCAAAACCTGAGATTGTAGTACAAAACACAAGCCTTTAAACCGTTCGAGGGTGCCGGCGCTTCTACGAATAGCTTCTTTCCCGTTTCTCATCATGAGTTTGGCCCATGAGGTGCCACCAGTACCACTTTCCAGTTCAATGGGGGAAAGATTTGGATCGCCACAAGCCGGGAACCGAACGCCGTGAGTGGCTCCGACTGCCTCTTGCCATCCCAGTTTTCGTTCGCAGCAAGGATGCCAGCGGCAAAGATTTTCTCGAATTTGCCACCGCCATTAACATTTCTGCCGGCGGGGCCCTGGTCGCCGTACATCGCTCTCTTCGGCCAGCAACACAGGTTTCGCTGGAAATTCCCAGTGCGCCGTTAGCCGCTTCCGCCCCGGTTACCAAGAGCGCTCGGAATTTGCGCGCTAAAATTGTCCGGGTAACCCATGGTGAGGGTTACCACCTGGTCGGCGTCAAATTTGCCCAGCCGCTGATAAGTGCTGCCATGCGGCGTGCCGCCTCGGGAAGGAAAGTTGCTTCTTCCCTGTGAAACTTTTTTCCTACTCAAACTCTTGAATTTCCTCCGCTGCGACCGGCTTGTGCCTGGTTCCGACCCTTTAGTGCCCACTGCGCTAAGTAATTGCAGCAGAATCCTTTGTCGATTCGGGAATTCCTGCCTGATTGCCTAGATCGGGCTTTGGCTGCTGGGGTGCATTCATCTGGTCAGGCGAAGGAGCCGCAGATTGATATGTCCAGCGCAGCGACAAATTCTGTCAGTTCTCTGGTCCAATCACTCGGCGACATCCCCCCTGAGGCGGTCGTTTTTGGCTATTCCGAGGCCATGCAAGCCCTGCGCGAGCGGTTGGCGAAAATCGCCGCTGCCAATGTCCCCGTTCTGATCCACGGTGAAAGCGGGACTGGCAAAGACATCATTGCCCGTCTGGTCCATGCTCTCTCGCCCTGGAAGTCCGGCCCATTCGTCAAGGTTAATTGCCCGGCGATCCCTGGAACCCTGCTCGAAAGCGAACTCTTTGGTTACGAGCGTGGCGCATTCACCGGAGCCTACGGCGCAAAGCCTGGCCGCGTTGAAATGGCTCACCGCGGCAGCCTGTTCCTCGACGAGATCTCCGAATTAGACATGTCTTTGCAGTCGAAGCTGCTGCAGCTCCTGCAAGACGGCCAGTTTTGCCGCATTGGCGCCCAGGCAGATAAGAAAGTCGAAGTCCGAATCGTTTGTGCTACCAATCGGCGCCTGGAAGACGAGATTGAGAACGGCACCTTCCGGCAGGATCTGTTCTACCGCATCAATGTCGTCAATCTGTATATGCCGCCGCTGCGCGAGCGCCGCGGAGATATTTCCACGCTGGTCGAATACTTTCTCGAGCACTACAACCGCAAGTACAACTGCAAAGCGCGCCCGGTATCCCCCGAGCTGATGGATGTTCTCCAGAAGTATCACTGGCCCGGAAATATCCGCGAACTCGAGAACCTGATTAAGCGTTATGTGATTCTTGGCAGTGAAGATGTTATCAGCACGGATTTGCAGCCGCGCGATTCCGACCTGCTCAGCCCGGAAATCAATTTTGACGGCCCGATTTCGCTGAAAAAACTGACCCGCCAGGCCACTCGCGCCTTAGAGCGCAAGATTATCCTGAAGGTGCTCCACAACCATCATTGGAACCGCAAGCAGGCGGCACGGACCCTGAACATCAGCTACCGCGCGCTTCTCTATAAGATCCGTGACGCCGGATTGCCGCCCAACCGCGCCAAGAAAGATGCGGCAACGACTCAAGTCGCCGCCGACTGAGCCATCTTTTCGGATCCATCTTTGATTCACGAAACAACCGCGGCCATTCGAAAATCGTGTGCCAGTTCCGCTTGTTACTGGCATTATCTTTGACGCGATCACGGTCCCTCTTCCCTATTGACTGATTGACAAACCCGTACTATCTTCTACCTCTTCCCCACGTAAGTAGCTGGATGTGTGTCTTTCATCTGCTACTGGCGTGCTCTTGTCCGGCTCTTTAGGGAGACCTCAGATGACCTTCGCGCGTTGGGCAGCTCTTCTCCTCCTCAGTGTTTCTATCAGCACTAAATTCACCATGGCTGAAGGGCCGCCGCCGATCACGCCCGACGAACTAAAAATGACGAGCGATCCCCTGGCCCCTGGGGCGCCGGCGGTCATTTTGTACCGCCAGGTAGACCGTGACGACAGTGGTCAGACCGCTCACGAAACTAACTTCCTTCGAATCAAGGTACTTAAAGATGAGGGACGCAAATACGGTGACGTGGAGATCCCGTTTCTCAAGGAAAATGGCCTCAACATAGTTAATATCAGGGCCAAAACAATCCGTCCCGACGGTTCGGAAGTGCCTTTTCAAGCCAAGGTTTTCGACAAGATCGTCGAAAAGACCAAGGGTAGGAAAGTGCTGATGAAGACGTTCACTTTGCCGGACGTTCAACCAGGGTGCATTATCGAGTATTCGTACACCCTGGATTTGAGCGAGCACTATGTCTATGACTCGCACTGGATCTTGAGTGATGAGCTGTTCACCAGGCATGGCAAGTTTTCACTCAAGCCTTATACGGGGTATTACAGCAACCTGCACGTGCGCTGGAGTTGGCATCTGTTGCCTGAAGGCAGCGACCCGCCTAAAGACGGCCCGGACCATGTCATCCGTATGGAAGTGCATAATGTTCCCGCTTTTCAGACGGAGGACTATATGCCTCCGGAGAACGAATTGAAATCGCGTGTCGATTTCACATACACCGATGATTTCGAGCGCGACCCCGCCAAATACTGGAAGAGCATAGGCAAAAAACTGAACGGGAACGTGGAAGGCTTCGTCGGAAAACCGAAGTCTCTGGAGGGCGCTGTTGCGCAAATCGTCTCGCCCAACGATGCGCCGGACGTGAAGCTGCAGAAAATCTATGCACGGGTTCAGCAGATCCGTAATACCTCCTATGAAATAAGAAAAACTGAACAGGAACAGAAGAGAGACAAGGAAAAAGAGAATTCTCACGCAGAAGACGTTCTGAAGCGTGGATACGGGACTGGGGAACAAGTAAATTGGCTTTTCTTGGGTTTGGCCAGGGCAGCTGGTTTCGAGGCGTACGCAGTCTTCGCGTCCGACCGCCGCAACTACTTTTTCGACCCGGCAATGATGGACTCCACAAAGCTGGATGCAAATTTGGTCCTCGTCAAGGTGGATGGGAAGGATATGTTTTGCGATCCGGGAGCTGCTTTCACGCCCTATGGAATTCTGGAGTGGCCTGAGACATCCGTGGCCGCACTTCGGCTGGACAAGGATGGCGGAACATGGATTCAAACCACGTTGCCCAACAGTTCTGACTCGCGCATCATTCGCAAAGCAAACGTAACGGTCACAAGCACGGGCGATATTGAAGGCAAGCTGACCATCACGTTTACCGGCCTGGAAGCAATGCAGCGCCGGCTGGAAGAACGCCATCAGGACGATGCTGACCGAAAGAAGCTTCTGGAGGACCAGGCGAAAGAGTGCATCCCCGCAGGCAGCGAGATAGAGCTTACCAACAAGCCTGACTGGGTAGCTTCGTCGGCACCGTTGGTCGCCGAATATTCATTAAAGGTTCCGGGGTGGCTCTCGGCTGCGGGCCGCCGCGCACTTCTGCCGGTCGGAATTTTCGCCGCGCGGGAGAAGCAAGTCTTCGAGCACGAAGCCCGCATTCACCCCATTTACTTCACTTACCCGTTTCAGACAGAGGACGACATAATTTTCACGTTGCCGACGGGATGGCAAGTCAGCAGTCTTCCGGCGGTACAGAACGTGGACGCAAAAGCCGCGCTCTACTCTCTTAAGGCCGAAACCAGCAACGGAACTCTGCACCTGACTCGAAAATTGAATATCGACTTGATGTTCCTGCAACAGAAGTATTATCCGGCGCTGCGTGCATTTTTTCAGACAGTGAGGACGGGCGATGAAGAACAAATCGTTTTGCAACCTGGCAGTGCCACCGCCAGCAATTAGTTTCGTGTTCTTTTCTCGCGCCCTTCTACTGGCCTGCCTTGTCGCCTTGGTTACGCCAGCGTTTGCTGGCGATGCTCCGCAATGGGCGCATGCGCAGGTTAATGCCGTGTTGCCGGCCCATGACGAGAAGACTGACGCCATCTTGCTGTACTCGGAAACAAACGTCACAGTCATTTCCACCGATAAGATCAAGACCGTGGAGCGCCGTGTTTACAAAATCCTGCGGCCCGACGGACGGGAGTACGGAATCGTGTTCGTCCCATACCGTTCGCCTGGTCAGAAGGTCAACTCTATTCGAGGATGGTGCATCCCCGCGCAAGGGAAGGATTATGAAGTCAAGGAAAAGGACGCAGTAGACGTGTCGCTGCCCAATATCGACGGAGCTGAGCTGATCTCTGATATCCGCGTAAAGGTCCTCCGGATTCCAGCCTCAGATCCAGGCAATGTCGTTGGATACGAGTACGAGGTCGAGGAAAACCCTTTTGTTTTGCAGGATGGGTGGGACTTTCAAAACGAAGCCCCCGCTCGGGAAAGTCACTACTCCTTGTCACTGCCTCCCGGCTGGGAATACAAGAGCTCCTTTCTGAATTATCCAGAAGTGAAATCTGAGCAGTCTGGCAACAACCAATGGCAATGGGTGGTCACTGACGTGAAGGGTGTTCGCTCAGAACCAGAGATGCCGCCGATGCGGGGCCTTCTTGGGCAAATGATTATCTCGTTTTTCCCACCTCAAGGACTCAAAGACAAAGAGTTCAGCAACTGGCCGGAGATGGGGAAGTGGTATTGGAACCTGGAACGTGGACGGGTGGACGCGTCCCCCGATATCAAAGAAAAAGTCGCCTCGCTCACCCGTGATAAGCCGAATGTTCTGGACAAAATGAAAGCGCTCGCTAATTTTGTGCAGGATGATGTTCGCTATGTCGCGATTGAGCTCGGTATCGGGGGCTGGCAACCTCATCCGGCGCCGGAGGTTTTCACTCACCACTACGGCGATTGCAAAGATAAAGCAACTCTGATGGCATCGATGCTGCATGAAATCGGCGTGACCTCATTTCAAGTCGCGATAAACACAAATCGAGGCTCTGTCACGCCTTCAACTCCGGCGCATAGAGGCTTCAATCACGTAATCCTCGCTATCAAATTGCCGGAAGAGATCTCCGATCCCTCGCTGGTCGCTGTGATGCAGCACCCAACCTGGGGCAAACTCCTTTTCTTTGATCCCACCAATGAGTTGACGCCCTTCGGCCAAATCGGAGGATATCTGCAGGAGAACTATGGACTGCTTGTCACCCCAGAGGGAGGCGAACTGGTCGAATTGCCCAAGCAGCCCGGTGATATGAATGGCATACGCCGCAGCGCCAAATTGACCTTGTCCGAATCAGGCATGTTGACCGGGGACGTTGAAGAATTCAGAGTGGGGGACAGGGCTGCGGTTGAGCGCTGGAAGCTCCGAACTGTGACCAATGATAAAGATCGGCTGAAAGCGGTTGAAGAATTGCTCTCCGGCTCGCTTTCGAATTTCCAGATCACAAAGGCCACTATCGTTAACTTCACCCAAACCAGCCAGCCATTCGGGTTCCGCTACTCGTTTGCTGCGCAGAACTACGCGAAGAACGCCGGAGGATTGCTTCTCGTCCGCCCACGTGTTATGGGCGTCAAATCCAAGTCATTACTCGAAACCAAAGAGCCACGTCAATTCCCGGTTGAGTTTGAAGGGCCGGTGCGGGACACCGACTCCTTCGAAATTACAATTCCGGCCGGGTATGTAGTTGAAGATCTTCCTGAGGCGGTCGACGCTGAGTTCGGTTTCGCCAGCTATCATTCCAAAACTGAGGCTAAGGGAAATGTGCTGAACTACACGCGGACTTTCGAAGTGAAGGAACTCAGCGTACCGGTCAGCAAAGCTGATGAGCTGAAAAAGTTTTATCGCATAATAGCCAGCGACGAGCGCAACACCGCCGTTCTGAAGCCCGCTAAGTAGATGCGCGCAGTTCTGAAGCCTATCTCACCGTCAGCGTGACCGCCGTGGTTCGAGTGGCGCTGCCCGACGTTGCATTGACAGGGATGATGTAAGTCCCTGCCGGAGTGCCCGTCGTTGTGCTGGTGTTTTTGGTATTCGAACACCCCGCCTGCAGTGCTATTCCGCTCAACGCCGCGGCTATTACGATCGCCATTAGCCACCGCCGTCTGCGGGACAGACCGCCACCGATCAACGCGAGGCCTGAAACCGGAAACCAGAACGCGTAGAACAATCCGCTCGGCCTGAAGAGGCTTGCGGGGGTGGTTACGCGTGCCGTGGTCGTGATCTCCAGAGTTCTGCTCTGCGGACCATTGTTGAGGTTGGGAATAGGATTTACGTTGGAGAACGCGCACTGAGCCCCGGAGGGCAGGCTGCTGCCGCTGCAGTTGAGCGACACTGCGTCCGGGAATGGTCCGGTAGGAGTGACGGTCACGGTATAGGTCGCCTGGTCGCCGGGCGAGATGGGTTGCGGGTTCACCGATGTGGCCTGGATCCCAAAGTCATTCACCGACGCCGTTCCCGATACGGTCTTCTGAAAGTTCGTTCCAGCTACACTGAGCGTTCCGCTGTTCCCGATCGAGGGCGGTTTTGTGGGGGTCGTGCCAGTCGAAGCGGGCGGCGTGGCTGAAACGGTGATCGTGACTGTGGCTGCGGTTGAAGTACTCGTTGTTGTGCCGCTGGTCGTGGTATTCGATGTATTCACCGTCCCCAGATTGCACAAAGCGGACGTGCCGCTTGAGATCGAGCACGTGCCGGAACTTGCAGTGGCGGTTGTAATCGCGGAATTCGCCGGCAGCCCAATGTTGTCGGTAAATACAACTCCAGTTACCGGGTCGCCGACGTTATAAATCGAATAGGTGAACGTCACCGTACTTCCAACACCCACCGGAGTCGGATTCACCACCGGGTTCGACGGCGCGGGGACCGGACAGCCTGTTCCAGAGCAAGTAAAGCTCAATCCTGTCGTATTAGGTCCGATTTTGCTTATGAAGGCGTCGCTCGCTCCGGAAAGGCTCGCCTGCAACGGAGTCACCGCTGGGATGCTCGGATCAGTAGCAACGGGAAAATTCCCCGATGCAGTTTCTCCCGCCACATAGCTGTTCAAAGACGCGTCGAGCGCGGTGCTCGTCCCGCGATCAGTTCCTGACCCGCCCAGAATGCTGGTCGCGCTGGTATTCGTTGTCGTAGTGGTCGTCGCCGTCGTAACGATTCGGGCAAAGAAGGCGTCAGTCCCGCCACCGGGGCTGTTAAACAACGGATTTGATTTCGCCAGCGGACCCGA
>Ga0136846_1239365_pt1 | contig 12794 bp, 6 predicted proteins | sample HopSoiMetagenom2_FD_96841 | JGI IMG/M metagenome (GOLD analysis project Ga0136846, IMG submission 96841) | Grasslands soil microbial communities from Hopland, California, USA - 2 Assembly 2016 (version 4) | ecosystem: Environmental > Terrestrial > Soil > Grasslands | place: USA: Hopland...
AGCATCGTCGATCCTGCAACGAGAACGACAGACAACGTCGCTTGCACCACCAGCAGAACGTTGCGCGCGAAGGACGAATGATCCCTCGTGGTGCGCCCTGCCCCGCGAAGCGCATCGATGGGATCGGTGCGCGTCGCCAACCACGCAGGTGCGGCGCCAAACACGATGCCGGTGAGAAGCGCGAGGCCGAACGCGAAGGCGAGCACGACCGGGCTTGGATAAGTATCAACGGGCAGAAACGTTGTCCCCGCAAAGGCGAGGGCCAGCAGCAGCCGCGCCGCACCGATCGAGACGAACAGCCCTGCGATTCCGCCGGCGATCGAGAGCAGGACGGCTTCGACGAGCGCCTGCCTGATGACCTGCGTTCGCGATGCGCCCATCGCGAGCCTGATCGCCGTCTGGCCTCGCCGCGCCACACCACGCGCGAGGAGGAGATTCGCGACGTTCGCACAGGCGATGAGAAGGACAAGTCCGCAGACCGCGAGAAGGATCTGCAAGCTGCGCCCGTATTGTTCCTTCATGATCCCGACGCCGGCACCCGCCGGCACGACCGCGATCACCTGCTGCGGCAACCCTTGAATCACGTCTGGCATCCAGTTTGACGGATACCCGGAGTCGTACTGCATCCATTGACGAAGAACGCCGGTGAGCCGCGCGCTCACCCCATCGATCGTGGCTCCCGGCCGCAACCGACCGATGATCCGCAACCAGGCAGACACCGGCTGACGCAGAATCGCGATGTCGCCGTTGATCAGCGGTTCCTGCTGCAGGGGAATCCACAGATCGGGCGGATCGCCACGAAGCGTCTCGCCGAAGAATCCGGGCGGGGTCACGCCAATCACCGTGAACGGATTCCCCTCGATCACGACCGGGCTCCCCACCAGTGACGGATCGCCGCCATACGTCGTCGCCCACGCATGGTGACTCACCACCACCACCGGTTGAGCGGCCGCTTTGTCATCGTCGGGCGTCAAGACTCGGCCGCCAAATGCGCCGACGCCAAGCGTCGAGAAATAGTTGCCGGTGACGTATTCGGACCGAAGCGGCCTTGCGGCGCTTTCGTTCTGCCGACGGACGCTCAAACGGGCACCACCGGCTTGAAACGCCGTGACCTCTTCGAACTCCGGCAGCTCCGTCTTCAGCCGTTCGAACAGCGGATACGAAAACATCCCCCACCGATCCTGCGGTCCCCCCTGCACGCAGCACGAGGAGCCGTCTCCAATGCGGTACAGACGGGACGGATCGCCGACGGGCAGCGATCGCAGCATGACGGCATGAATCAACGTAAAGATCGCCGTCGTCCCACCAATGCCGAGGGCCAGGGTCAGCACGGCCGTCGCGGCGAAGATCCGCGCGACCCAGAACTGTCGAAATGCGTAGCGAATGTCGCCAAACAGGTTAACCACGAGTGCTTAGACGAAGGTTGGTGCTCGAAACGTTGGCAGAGGTCGCAACCTTTTGAGACCCGATTGTTCCGTACTGGAACAGCTCGCGGCAGTGGTGGCGAGGGTCACTCTCGCCCAAAGCCCAGTAAAAAGCGTTTGGCGGATGATCGACGAGAACGCAAAAGCGAGTTTTCGCCGCGGTTGTGCAGACTCGGAACACTCGAGCGGGTTTCCACTCGGCGACAGATTTTGGATCGGCGGGTTTCTCTAGAAATTGTGCGACATCGCCGGACGGCATTCGCGTTGCTCTTCAGCTCGAATCATGCGAAAGCTCGCGATCGTAATCGTCGTCGCCTCTCTCTTTGCTTCAACGGCAGCAATTTCCGTGAAGCACCAACGCCGTTGGACCGAGAAGCTCGACGTCGCACTGGTGGCCTCGGCGCAGCAGGCCACGGGCGATCCGGTTCAATTGCTGATCCGCATTCGGCCAGAGTCGACCGATCGAATCATGTTGCATCTGGCGCAGCATGGTCTGAAAGCCGAGCGCGCCTCGACACCAGGTGTCGTCGCCGTGCAGATGCCGTCCTCGATGCTTCGATCGATTGCCGGCGATCCGGACGTCGTTCACCTGTCGAAGATGTAGTGCGCGCGTGAGCGAGTCAGCTTTCAGCTCTCAGCTATCAGCATCACTCCTGAAGGCTGATAGCTGAGAGCTGATAATCGTCTCGATCAGACGTCCGGACAAACCGTGACGTAGCCCTCCAAAAGACTCCTTCGGGGCAGACTTTCAAAATCCACCTGACTGAAGCAAAAAAATACTTCGCTCCAGCGACTGCGGGTGTATAACTGGCGAGACTCAGCTCAACACTAACGACTTTGATCGGCGGCGATCCCAAAAGAGTGGCGACGCCTGTCCAGAATGAGGTTCGCTCTGCGCTGATCTGGATGCTGATGTCGATCCCGATGGAGGCCGGCTCGTAGGAGGCAGCAGTGAGATTGATCAAGGTGACAAGGTGCGTGCCCGTGGGATTGTCCGTTGCCTTAGGCTCGCTGCTCTTTGTCAACGTCGACGTCACGCTCGCGCAAAGCTTGTCCTTCAACGAGGCGACGGGCTCACCCATTGCCACCGGCACTCGACCCTCCTCGGTTGTCACGGCTGATTTCAACAGCGACGGGTTTTTGGACGTGGCAGTGGTAAATGCCAACGCCAACTCAGTGTCGGTTTTCTTGGGCTACGGTGACGGGACCTTTCGTGCGGCTCCTCATTCAGCATTTACCGTGAATGGAGGCGTACTGGGCAACGGCGTCCCGATCGCAGCCGCGGCCGGCGATTTCAACGGCGACGGGCGAGTTGATCTCGCGGTCACAAACATTCCCCTCGATCCTTTGTCGGCGCTCGGCGGGGCTATCACGGGGCACGTCGGGGGTGGCGTTGGAGTGTTTCTTGGCGTGGGCGACGGCTCGTTCCAACCCACGAATAACTTCGGTACGGGAGGGGATTTGCCGGTTTCGATCGCGGTCGGGGACTTCAACAAAGATGGAAAGCCGGATTTCGCGATCGCAAATCTCAACAGCGGAAACGTCTCAATCCTATTGGGAAACGGTGGCGGCTCGTTATCGGCGGCGCCCGGTTCGCCATTTGGCGTGTGCAGTCGGCCGTCCTCGGTTGCGGTTGCGGATTTCGACAAGGACGGCCAGCAGGACGTCGCCGTGACATGTGCGGATGCCAACTCCGTTTCGATTTTAATGGGTCATGGTAGCGGCACGTTCACGCCAAACCTGCATCCACCGTTGGCGGTAGGGTCTCGGCCTTCGTCGCTCGTATTAGGCGACTTCAATGGAGACGGCAACGTCGATTTCGCTGCGGCCAATCTGCTGGCAAGTACGGTTTCGGTGTCACTCGGAGAGGGGACGGGCTTTTTCGCGCCTGTTACCAACTATCCGGTAGGCAGGCACCCAACCTCCGTGGCGTTGGGAGACTTCAATCGTGACGGAAGGCTGGACCTCGTTATCGCAGACAGCCTCAGTCACATGGTATCGGTGCTGTTGGGAAAGGGAGACGGGACGTTCTCGTCACAACGAACTGTTGCGGTCGAGAGCAATCCGCAATCGGTGGCTGTGGGCGACTTCAGTGGTGATGGAGCCGCGGATCTGGCGGTCGCCAATCTCAATACCGACAATGTGACGGTGATGTTGAACACCACTGACATCACCCCTCCGACAACGAGCGCTGCGCTCAGTCCCGCGCCTAACGCCAACGGCTGGAACAAGGCGACGGTGAAAGTCACCCTCAGCGCCACGGATAATGCCGGCGGTTCGGGCGTGAAGGAACTGTTCTACAAGATAGGCGCGAATCTGCGCGTCGTTGTTTCGGGATCGGCGAGTGTGCTGACGTTCGACACCGAAGGAGCGTTCTCGATCAATTACGGCGCCGAAGATAACGCAGGAAACCTCGAGAGCGCGCACTCGTTATCGGTGAACATCGACGAAACCAACCCGACGATCACGATTTCTCAATCCCCTCTGCCGAACAGCGCAGGTTGGAATCATAGCAACGTCACGGTCAGCTTCAGTTGTTCCGATGCGCTGTCGCAGGTCAATACCTGCACGTCTCCAGTATCGAAAGACACAGAAGGCGCCAATCAGGTCGTGACCGGATCCGCAACCGATCGGGCGGGCAATTCAACGACCGCCGCGACCGTCATCAACCTCGACAAGACACCGCCAGCCCTGCACATGCCGGTTCTGGCGGCGAGTTACGTCTACAACGCCTCAGTCACGCTGACGTTTGGGGCCGACGATGCCCTTTCAGGATTGGCGAATAGCCAGGCGACGTTGAACGGAACCCCGATCGTCAGCGGTACCGTCGTCACGCTCAATCACCCGGGATCGAATACATTCGTTCTCCAAGCGGCGGACGTGGCCGGAAATACCGTTAGCAAGACGGTTGTGTTCTCGGTCCTCTATAACTTCACAGGGTTCTTGCCACCAATCCTCAGCGACGGCACCGGCGTCTTCAAATTGGGACGAACGGCGCCCGTGAAATTCAAGCTGCTGAGTGCTGGAGGAGCCGCTGTCTCGACTGCCATCGCGGAGTTGACGGTGCAAATGGTCTCGGGCGGTGTGCCAGTCGGTACTCCGATCGACGCGACCGCTGCAGGAAGCGCGGACAGCGGAAACCTGTTCCGCTACGACGGCATCCAATACATCTACAACTTCGATACCACACCTCTCTCCATGGGGACGTGGCAGATCCAGGTGAAGCTGGATGATGGAACGGTCCATACCGTCTTGTTCGGCACGAAGTAGGAGACCTGACAGCTCATCTCGGCAACTAGTCACTCGGAGGCAGATTCATGCGCGGAACATGCAAGGCGACAATAGCTGCACTGCTCCTCGCGACAGCAGTAGTGGCTGGATGTGGCGCACAGTCGCTTCCGCCGCACGCGAACTCGTGGCTTAGTTACAAGTACAGCCGTTCTTGCGACCACTGTACCGAGCTCACTGACACAGTTGAAGCGATCAACTACTACTGCGCGATTGGTGTCGATCCAGCGGGCTGCGCGAAGACGCCACCGGATCCTCACCTTACGCTTACTGACTGGTTTTTCCCCTATTTTTTTACCGGGTCGGTTGGCGAGTTGCCGCCTCCCAACGCCATTTACGCGAATTTGGGTGACCTGCGCATCGGCAGAGACATGTACTGCTACGAAGCGCGGACGGATTCGGGTCGAGGCCTACCTCTCGGGAGTCTTGCCTGCTTTGTGAGCAATTTTGGTCCGGCACCTTTCGATCCGGCCCTCAATAAAACCAATTGTCTCTGGGCTGCTTGCGATGGCAATGGCCAGCCGTTTTATAACTTTCCTAAACTCAATGAAGCGATTCTGCAAGGGACTGAATATTACAATCGTCATCCTTTTGCCAGCGTTGGAATGACATTCACGCCTGGGCCTGGCGGCGCCATTAGTCCGAATGCCGTAAAATTCTATACCTTTGATAGCGACGGAAATCTACTCCTCGCCCCAGCTCTCGATGGCGAGGGTCCAAAGACCACTCCGAGGATGTGCATGGCCTGTCATGGCGGAACCTACGATTCCACCACGCATTCTGTGCTCGGGGGATCGTTCCTGCCGTTTGATGTTTACTATTTTCAATATGGAAAGGGGACTACGGGGGACTACCTCCATATCCCAGCCCCATCCTTAGATGATCAGCAGGAGCCGTTTCGGCAACTGAACGCGCTTGTCAAAACGACGAATCCGACGCCCGCGATCGTCACGGTCCTGGATGGGATGTATCCAGACGGGATCGAAAATGCGAACAGTATCGCTGTGGATGGCTTCGTGCCAAGCGGATGGTCTGGACATGAGACTCTCTATAACAGCGTGGTGAGGCAGTATTGCAGGACCTGCCACCTGGCATCGGGCGTCGACTTCGGGTCGTTTCAGAAGTTCAAGAATGCCGCAGTAAATATTGAGCGCCTGGTGTGTGAAACGCACGACATGCCACATGCCGAGGTTCCCACGGCCATGTTTTGGAGGGACACCCTGGCGCTGAACGACCTGAGGGACTTCTTGAAGAGCCAGGGCATGACAGGCGCGGACTTACATGATTGCCAATGATGCTCGACGGCGGGGAACTGGGAGGCGCAATCGGCCCCGTCCGAATCGAGCGTTGACGGGCGCCGGCGAAACGAAAAGCCGGCCTAATCCAACGTAAAGGGGATGTACATCAACTTTCCTTCGCGCTGGATTTGCAAGGTCACCGCCGCCCCTGGTTTCAGCGCGCTCATCGCCTGCCTGAGGTCCTGGAGCGTCGACATCTTCTTGCCGTTCACGGCGCGGATGACGTCCCTGGGCTGGAGCGGAACTTCACTGGCCGCCCCCGCAGCGCGAGCGACGACGATGATGCCATACGGATCGCGGAGGCCGGTCGCCGCGGCAGCAATTTGCTTATCGATCTCCACACCAAGAATGCCGAGTTCCGACACCAAGCTCTTCTCCGGGTCCGCCTGCGCCGAGACCGAATCGAATTCGCTGCGCTCTTCGACGGCAGCGATATTCAGGCCCTGCTGCACGCCGTCTCTCAAGACAACGAGCTTCACCTTTTCCGGGGAATCTCGAAGGCGGAACTGATAATTCACGCTGGGCAGGTTGTCGACCGGCTGACCGTCCAGCGAGACCAGAATGTCGCCCACCTTCAGGCCGGCAGCTTCCGCCGGACCACCGGGCCAGACGTCAGACACAATCACGCCGTAGTCTCTCGGGAGGCCCAGTCCACCAGCCATGGTCTGGCTGATGGTCTGAATGCTCATCCCGATTTCCTGCCGCCGCACCAGACCGTACTGTTTCAGTTGGCGGAAGATTGTCCGCACGGTCGCGCTCGGGATTGCGAACCCGAGGCCGTCGTTCCCTCCCGACTGCGACACGATGAACGTATTGACGCCGACCACCTCGCCGCGAATGTTGACCAGCGGTCCACCCGAGTTTCCTGGATTGATCGGCGCATCGGTCTGCACGTAGATCAGCGGCGAATCCGGATCCACCTGTCGCGCAACGGCGGAGACCAGACCGTGCGTGATCGTGTTGCGGAGTCCGATCGGACTGCCGAAGGCGAAAACCGTTTCCCCTTGATGGACTTGTGAATAGATTGCCAGCGGTAAAGCGGGCAGCTTGATGCCCTCGACCTTCAACAACGCCAGATCGAGTTCGGTCGTCATCCCGACAATGCGCGCTGAAAGGAGCTGAGCCCTGCCCGAGAGCGCCGTCGCCAGTGTGCCGTCCGGATTCTCTGGAGGCAACACAATCTGCACGCGCTGGGCGCCGCTCACCACGTGCGCGTTGGTGATGATGTAACCCTCGGGATCGATCACGAATCCTGAACCGCTTGATCGTTGTCTGCCAACGACGACGCTGGTGTCGGTGCGGCCGCTTTCTTCGCGCGCGCCGTAGCTCGTGACCAGTATCTGGACGACACTCGGCCACACTTTCTTCGTGAGCGCGTCCACCGACTCGTTCATCCGCGCGAGCGGATCCTGAGCCGCGACCGGCTTCGTCGCCGACTGGGCGAACGCGGCGGCCCCGTTCAGCAGAAGCGAGCTGAGAAGAAATAGAGAGCAGGCATGGCGGAATGGTCGCGTTTGGCAAGACGGAATCATCGCGGCTCCTCAAATGTTATCCGAGGGGCCTTAGCCCCTCGGACTCCCCTCCACGCTCTCTCGCTCGCCGCTGCGTCGGCTCGCTCCGTTCGCGTGGCTCGCTCGCGACGCTCGCTCGCGCGATGTCTCGAACGACTCTCCGACGGCTGCGTCTCGGTTTGTGAGACAGGTTCTACCGTCACGCTCACAGGCGTGATGGCTCACGAGGGGACGCCGAGGCAGAATCAGTGCCAACCACCGCAGCGTCCGGTCACCGCGGCGATCGCGTTGGGTCTCGTCGGCTCAATAGTTTGCGGCGCTCTCTGGTGATCTCCGCGGCCCAGTTCCCGGCTGGCGCCTCCGGAATCTCGGGGGCACTCCGGAATAGGATCGTTACTTCTGTGGTTTCTTCATCCAGTTGAAAGACACCACAATCGGTGCGCTCGCGGTTTCCACCGCCGTGTTGAGGAGGAATCTGCCGTCGCGGGAGACCGCATATTGCGGCTTCATGCCGAGGACATTCGTGCCGGTGGCCAGGTGGGTTTGAAACAGCGGTGTCGGCAGCTTCGGGTCGAGCGCGGCGCCGCTGGAGCCGAGCGACACAGCCATCATCTTGCCGTCCGGCGCGATATAAAAGACCTCCCTCCCGTCGGCGGACCAGCGCACCTGCGTTCCCCCACTGGTCGACACCTGCTTTCGTGTTTTGGCCGTCGGGAACGATTGGACGAACACTTCCGGCTGTCCTCCCTGGTTCGACACAAGGGCGACCCAGGATCCATCGGGAGAGAACTGACCTTCGGTCTCGTCACCTGGCGGTTGCGATACGACGACTTCGGGGTCGCCCTGCGTCGAGAGCGCAACGAGATCGAATCCAGTCTTTTCATTCGCGCGGCGTACTAACAGGTAATGTCGATCGAGCGTCCAGGACAGCGGTTGGCCACTGTCGGCGTGAGGAAACAACGGCTCGACCTGTCCGCCCACAACTGCCTGCCGTGTGGGTCCGCCGCCAAATCGACGAGAGAAGAAGACCACGTGCTGGCCATCCGGATCCCAGAGGGGATGACTACTGGTCGGTGGACCTCGGGTGATACGACTTGCGAGATTCCTCGCCAGCTCGATCGCCCAGACCTCGTTGTCGCCCGTTCGCTGCGAAAACACTGCGACTGAGCGCTCATCGGCACTGAGTTCCGGCGCCGAAAGAAAGTCGGCTGTCGGCTCGCCGATTGCGCGCTCCGCGGTGCCCTGACGATTGACCCAGACCAACTGGCGGCGCTGAAGCGTGACGGCACGATAGGCAAGAACTCCAGTGGAGGACGTCGCAATCCCGCTGGTGGCGCTGCCGCCCACAAATCCTTGTGCGACGATGACCGGCTCTCCCTGAACCTTGCCAGTGTCGGGATCGAAGCTGTAGGCCTGCAGGGCTCCCTGGCGGATCGTCAAGAGTCTGTCCGGCGGAGCGAAGCGTCCGCCGACATCGCCCGGCAGCACGCGCACCGGCGGTGTCTTGTCGAGAGAGCCAAGGTAGACGCCATTCGTCTCGCTACCGAGCGCTGACGTAAACAGGAACCGTTTCCCATCCGGCAAGAACTGCGGGAGGCGATGAGCCGGGCCGCTTCCAGTGTTGACCTGCGTCACATTCTGCAGGTCGCCGCCGCGGGCGGAGACCCGCACGATCGGTGCAGTCACGCCGGCGGAGAACAGGATCACGCCGTCAGTGTTCCAGGTTCCGCCGCGCGCGTTTGGTGCCGCGACGACCGCCAGCGGCATGCCGCCGGCAACATCGATTCGCTTCAGCGTGTCGGCGGCGAAGAACCCGATGGAGCGGCCGTCGGGCGACCAGAATGGAAAACTCGCGCCCTCCGTTCCATTCAGCACCCGACTTTCGATCGCGTCGAACGATCGCAACCAGATCATGGGCACGTGATTCTGATTGGCGACAAAGGCGAGCTGCGTCCCGTCCGGCGACAACGCGACCGACGGATCATCAGTGGGAGACGTGGCGAGCTCGAACCGGAGCGCTGACTGCGGCGCCGCTGCCGCGCGGCCACGAACAGTCCATCCCGCAATGGCCAGAGCTGTCGCGAGCGTGACCGCCGCGAGCGCCACGATCCACGGGATGCGGCTCGGCTTTGGGACCGGCGGCGCTGCGGCGTGAGCCGGTCGGTCGCGCACCCAGCGCAGTTCCCCCGCCACGTCGCCCATGTTCTGCCAGCGACGCTCGCGATCCTTCTCGAGACAGCGCCGCATGACATGTTCGAGGATCGGCTGCGGCGGCTGAAGCCTCGTCGTTGCCGGCGGTTCGGTGCTCGTAATTGCCGCGATGACAGTCAGCGGCGTCGCGCCGTCAAACGCTTTGCGCCCGGCCAGCATTTCATAGAGGACGCAGCCGAACGAAAAAATGTCGGCGCGATGATCGCCGGGATCGCCATTGAGCTGCTCCGGCGCCATGTAAGGGATGGTCCCGCTGAATCCGCCGGTGACCGCGGACGTTGGCGCTCGCGTCACCACGAGCGACGCACCCGTCGTCGCATCCAATGATGCATCTGCCTCTGGGGAGACCGCCGCCGTCCGAGCCGCCAGCCCAAAATCGAGGAGCTTGACGTCGGGTGCACCGGACGGCCCCGCTCGGCGCACGAGCATGACGTTGCCTGGTTTCAGATCGCGATGCGCAATGCCGGCCCGATGCGCATGATGCAGCGCCTCGGCTATCTGGATCGCGATGTCGAGCGTCTCGCCAATCGCAAGATCCGGCGCTCGCGACAAGCGGTCAGCAAGCGTCTCCCCTTCGAGGTACTCGAGCACCAGATACTCGAAATCGCGATCGCGGCCGACGTCATGAATGGTGCAGATGTGGGGATCGTTGAGCGCGGCAATCGCACGCGCCTCCTGCTCGAAGCGCTGGCGAGACTCCGCGTCCGTGACAAGCGCGCCTTTCAGCACCTTGATCGCGACGGTGCGATCGAGGCGCGTATCGCGCGCGCGATACACTTCTCCCATCCCGCCTGCACCGATTGGGGCGGTGATTTCGTAAGGCCCGACGCGCGCGCCTGGTTCGAACGGCATTCTGACGCGCATTCTAGACGACGCCGGAAGGCCGATGCTAGAGCACGTCGGCGTACTGAACAAACATCGAATACTCCGTCAGCCTGGGCGCTGCTCCGCCGCCGCGCGGCGAAGTTCCACCAGCCCTTCGAGCGTCCGCTCGGGCCCGGGTGCGCCTTCCGGTGGTACCCAGTCGAGCGGCGAGCCCGCGGCGATCAGCACTCTCGCAACGGCAACATGGTCGGCGTTCGCGTCCTTCGCGTTGCTGCGTCCTTCGACCGCCCAGACGAGGGGCGACGCGGAGAACATTCCGTCCCGCGCGTTGACGTCAGCGCCGAACTTCAGCAGGACGAGTACGGCGTCCGGATGGCCGCCCATCGCCGCGCGATGAAGCGGCGTGACGTGGTCGTTGTCCGGGGCGTCCGGATCGAACCCGCACGCAAGCATCGTCTCCAGCACCGCCGCGTTGCCGCTCTCGGCCGGACGATGGAGCATACGGTGATGCTCGGGACGCAGCTCGGTCCGCAGTTCTGGGCGAGCCTCGAGCATCGCCTCGGCGGCGGCACGATCGGCACGTGCGCAGGCGGCGATGAAGCGCTCGACTGGTGCGAGTTCAGCCTTCGCGCCGTGTGCCTGCAGCCAGGTGGCGATCGCGGTGTTGCCGTAGAGTTCGGCCAACGCATACGGTGTCGCACCATCGCCGCGTCGGGTCGACACATCGGCGCCGTGCTGAACCAGCGCCTCCACCATCGGCACGTCCCATCGACGGGCCGCGACGTGCAGCGGCGCCTCACCGTCAGGCCCCCACGCCAGATTGGCGTCCGCGCCATGCTCGAGCAGCCACCGAGGACCCGCCGAGTTTTCGGACCACAGCATCATGTGCACGAGCGGCGGCACGCCGCCAGGAATCCCGTTCACGTTCACGCCGTAATGGTGCAGCAGCTCGAGCGCCTCGATGTTGCCGCCACCTCCGGCGATGTGCATCGACACGCCGTCGGTCGGATTTGCTCCGGCGTCGAGCAGAACGGTTGCCAGCGGCAGATGGCGGACCGCGCAGATCGATCCCCACAAGGCCGTCCGTGGAAGCTCCGGGTGCCAGTTCCAGTGATACTCGGCATTCGGATTGGCGCCGCGCGCGCACAGCCATCGTGCAATCGCAACCAGGCCGTCTACGCGCGAGGGGACGTCTTCGTGCAGGCAGGTGTGGCACACGTAGAGGAGTGGCTCCCACGATTGCGGTCCGCCCGGCTGTGTGGCGAGCTCCGGCCGATTTCGTAGCCGCTCTTCGACCGACGCCGCGTCGCCAAGAACCAGGGCCGTGTACAGCGACGCCGACGCGATTGGAGGATGGAGTGCGAGGAGTCGTGCGGCGCGGCCGCAGGCCCCACCGGTGGCGCACCGAATGAATTCGTCGATGGCGGCGTCGAAGGACAGCGTTCGAGCTTCGACCTCCTCGCGCAGCGCATTCCATGACGCGAATCCGTGCTCGCGCGCGATGACCGACTGCGCGTCGTGGAGCGCCAGATCCATGGCGCCGATCTCAACGGGTGACTTGCCGGCCATTGCGGGTAAAACCGCGAAGCGGCCCAACGCTTCCACGTCGCGATCTTTCGCCGCATGCAGCAGCGACTTGGCTTGCTTCTTCAGTTGCTCGAGGCTCGGGTGGGCGGGCAGCGGCGACATACAACCTCCATGCGTCAGCCTGGGTTCGCAACAGGCAGCACGGCGGTGTACGGTGCCGGCAATCGAGAAATATGACGGTGGGCTTGGCCCTTCGCGCGAACCCGCGGGCGCCCTTTGAGCGCGCGGGATCAAGGTAGTTCTGAAGGTGCGCGTCTGTCAATGAGCGAGAGGGAGGTTACGGAGGAAACGAAGTTCAACACGAAGAAACGGAGAAAACGGGGACCAAACGAAGAGAAGATGCACGCGGCGGTCCGGTCGATTGTCCAAGTTTCACGCAATAGACCGAACCGGCGCGTGCATCTTTCCTCCGTTTCGTCTTCGTTCTCTCCGTTCCTTCGTGTTGAACTCCGCTCCCTCCGTCCCCTCCGTTTACTCGTCGCGCAAAGTCCTGACTGGATCAATCAGCGTCGCGCGATACGCAGGGATGATGCTGGCGAAGACACCGACACCGCCGAGGAGCGCGGCCACAGCGACATAGGTCGACGCGTCGGTCGCCTTCACACCGTAAATCAATGTCGCGAGCACGTGGCTCAGTGAAATTGCGGCGG
>Ga0136846_1216962_pt1 | contig 12792 bp, 13 predicted proteins | sample HopSoiMetagenom2_FD_96841 | JGI IMG/M metagenome (GOLD analysis project Ga0136846, IMG submission 96841) | Grasslands soil microbial communities from Hopland, California, USA - 2 Assembly 2016 (version 4) | ecosystem: Environmental > Terrestrial > Soil > Grasslands | place: USA: Hopland...
CCGCTCGCGAGCACCACGACGCGCTGACCCCGGCGCGCGAGGATCGGCGCGATTGCGTCGGTCATTGGAGAGGGCCATATCAGCGTCTCGCATTGCGGCGACCCCGCGAGCTTCAAATGCCGCGCCCCGCCGACGATCAACACAGCGTCGGCAATCAGGCGCCGCGCAATGGGAGAAAGACCGTCGAGACCATCCTCGCCGATGCCGATGAGCGCGAGCCATTTGTGGCTGGCCCTCATGCGGCGATTTCCGGACTGAGCTCGTGCGCGTCCTGATCCTCGGCGGCACAAGCGAAGCGCGTGCGCTCGCCGCGCGCGTTGCCGAATTGCCGGATGTGGCCGCGGTGCTTTCTCTCGCCGGACGGACGCGCGCACCGCAACCTCAGCCGGTCGCGACGCGGATCGGTGGCTTTGGCGGCGTGGACGGGCTTTGCGCGTATTTGCGGAGCCAACGCATCGAGCGAGTTGTGGATGCGACACACCCCTTCGCAGCGCAGATGTCGCGGCATGCCGCGGCGGCGTGCGAACGGCTTGGCATCCCGCTGCTTATTATGGCCCGCGAGCCTTGGCAGAAACAATCGGGTGACAATTGGACGGATGTCGCCGATCTCGACGCTGCAGCGTGCGCACTCGGTGGCACGCCGCGACGTGTCTTCCTGACCATCGGCCGTCTCGGCCTCGTGGCATTCGCGCGCGCGCCGCAGCACATCTATCTCATCCGCACCATCGATCCGCCCGAAAATCTCGCCGCGTTGCACAATCACCGGCTGATCCTTGCGCGTGGTCCTTTTGCGGTGGAAGGCGAGGAGCGGCTGATGCGTGAGGCGGCAATCGACGTGCTCGTCACCAAGAACAGCGGCGGTGCAGCGACATACGCAAAAATGTTCGCCGCGCGGCGTCTCGGTCTGCCGGTGATCGTAATCACGCCGCCAGAAGCCCCCGCGGAGCCGATCGTACACGATGTGGAGAGTGCGCTGCGTTTCCTGTCTCATGAGGCACCACGCGGCGTGTAGACCCATGGTCGCTCGCCTGTGCGGGGGATGAGCCGCGTCGCGCTTGAGCCGACAAGCACCAGCGTCGCCATGTTAACGCGCGACGCGTCGGCGTCGGCAAGCGTCGTGATGTCGATGCGCTCGTCGCTGCGGCCGACCGCCCGGGCGAAAATCACCGGCGTTTTGCCGGCGCGATGCTTCGCCAAGGTCACGAGCGCATCGCGGAAACCGTCCGGCCGTGCTTTCGACGTCGGATTGTACAGCGCGATGACAAAGTCGCCCTCCGCCGCGGCGCGCAACCGCTTCTCGATCAAGCTCCAGGGTTTCAGATTGTCTGAGAGCGAAATCGCGCAGAAATCATGCCCGAGCGGCGCGCCAATACGCGCCGCGGCCGCCTGCACGGCGCTGATGCCCGGCACGATCTTGATTGCAAGGTCGCGCCATGCTGCCTCGCCACGCTCTATCGCCTCGAAGACAGCGGCCGCCATGGCGAAAATGCCGGGATCGCCGCCGGAGACGACCGCGACCACGTGTCCGGTGGCAGCGAGCGCAAGCGCATGGCGCGCCCGCTCGATCTCGACACGATTGTCGCTCGCGTGCCGTGCCTGTCCGGCACGCAGAGGGACACGATCGAGATAGGCAGCGTAACCGACAAGATCGCTCGCTTCGCCCAGCACGTGCGTGGCCTCCGGGGTCAGCCAGTCGGGATCGCCAGGCCCGAGCCCCACGACATAAAGCCGGCCGCTCACGGCCGTCGACCGCGCCCCGGCACGCAGATTAAGGAGAAGTAGGGTGCCGGCCAGTCGGGTGTCGTCGCGGCGAGCGGCAGAATGCGCTCGCCGGCCATCGTGCCACGCTCGACATAAATCGCGCGATCGATCATCCCCGCTGCTTCGATCGCGCGCCGCACTTTGAAAAAATTCGAGCCGAGCTTCATGACGACCGCAGCGTCGCTACTGCGCAGCCGCTCGACCAAAGCAGCTTCATCAAGTGTGCCCGGCAGCACCGTCAAAACGTCGTCACCCCAGGTGATCGGCGCGCCTGCCGCCGCCCAGCAGCCCGACATACCGGTGACGCCGGGGCAAATCGAGATGCGGCAACTCTCCTTCAGTCGCTCGAAGACGTGCATGAACGAACCGTAGAAAAGCGGGTCACCCTCGCAAAGAAGCGCCACGTCATCGCCGGCCTCGAGCCGCAAAGCGATGGCGCCCGCCGCTGCTTCATAGAAGGCGCCGACCTCGCCTCGGTAGGCGACGTCGCCAAAATGCACTTCCGTCGTCATCGGATAGTAGAGCGGCATCTCCTCGCAGCCGGTGTCGAGCCAGCCATCGACAATCGTACGCGCATGGCCGCGCCGGCCTTTTTTGGCGAAATAGGCGACGACATGTGCCTCGCGGATAAGTCGCAGCGCACGGATTGTCATAAGCTCCGGATCGCCCGGGCCGACGCCTATGCCATGCAGCGTACCGGCGACTACAGGCGCGCTCGCAGCTAAAACCGATTGCGGATCGAGGATATTCATTCGCGCTCGCTCGCCAGCGCATTGATTGCTGCAACCGTCATGGCGCTGCCGCCTTTTCGGCCGCGGATGGTTATGAACGGTACCCGGCTGTCGGCAATCAGCGCCTCCTTCGCTTCCGCCGCGCCGACAAAGCCGACCGGCATGCCGATGATCGCCGCGGGTCGAGGCGCGCCGGCGTCGAGCATTTCGAGCAGACGAAAGAGAGCCGTCGGCGCGTTGCCGACTGCAACGATCGCACCGCCGAGGCGCGCGCGCCAAAGCTCTATCGCGGCAGCCGTGCGGGTATTTTCCATCTTTGCGGCCAGGTCGGGCACACGCGGATGGTCGAGCGTGCAGATCACTTCGTTGTTGGCGGTTAACCGTGCGCGCGTGATGCCGTTCGCGACCATTTTCGAATCGCAGAGGATCGCTGCGCCCCGCGTGAGCGCATCCCGCGCGGCGGGGATCACGCCAGCCGAGAACACGATATCGGACGCTATTTCGACCATGCCGCTTGCATGGATGATGCGCACCGCAACCCGCTCTTCCTCCGATGAGAAGAGAGCAAGGTTCGCCTCGGCGCGAATGATCGCAAAGGAGCGCTCATAGATCGCTGCGCCGTCGCGGATATAAGCGAGGCGCTCAGACATGCGCGAAATCTTCGGCGTTCATACGTTCGACCGCCGCCTGGGCCTCTCCCGGCACGAGGCCGAATAGAACAGGCCTATCGCTTACGTTGCCATTCCGGATGAGATCGAAGCGCCCCGCGCCGCCGACGAGTGTGACGGAAGCAGAGGCGGAAGAGGCGCAGCTCTTGGCGCAGCCCGACACGTGCAAGCTGTTTCCCCGTCGCAGCAGAGGTGCGAGGCGCGCTGCGATCTCACGTGTTTTCACCGACGCCGCAGCGCAGGCGGGCGCGCCGGCGCAGGCCGCGATGTGGCGGCGTGGATCCACGGCCTCGGTGATCAGGCCGGCGCGCTTGCATTCGGCTTCGAGATGATTGCCGGCCTCGGCGGCGATCTCCGGGATCAAAATTGAGCGCCAGGGCGTGAGACGTAGCTCACGATCGCCATCGCGCTCTGCAAGCTCCGCCAAGAGCTGAAGCTGATCTGCGGACAACGAACCGAAGGGCGCCCCTATGCCGAGCACATCATCCCCGAGCATCCCGACCGCGTCATGGCCGGGCTCGTCCCGGCGATCCGCGTCATGACGCGCGCTCAACGATTTCGCGGATGCGCGGCGCAGGGCCGGGCATAAGCCGCTGATAGCGGAAACGCCCAGCGCGTCAATGAGATGGCGCATCCGGGGAGCAGGCGCAGGGAGAGTTCTTTGCAGCGAGACGAAGCCGGCAGCAAGAGCAAGCGCCGTCTCCGCAATTTCCTCGGTCACTATGAAGCCGATCATTTCGCCGCCGATGCGCACGGCAAATTGATCCGCCGCATGCGCCTCGAAGCCGATATCTGCAGCGACGTCGCGCAGCCAAAAGCGGCCGCAATCACTGAGCGAGATGCAAGATTTCGCCGGCAAATCCCGCGCGCGGGCATCGTGCGCAAAGCGCTCCTCAAGCTCGCGCACAATCGGACGAATGTCCACAAGCGCCGTGCGGTCGCGGCCGGCAAGCGGACTCGCGATCACGTTCGGGATGTCTGCTCCGCTTGCATCCTGCGCAACCAGACCGCTCGCAAGCAGCTCCGCCTGGAAAGCGGCAATCCGCTCTCCCGCGACACTGCGGATTTGCAAATTGGCGCGCCGCGTCAGATCGATGAAACCATTGCCGAAGCGCTGCGCCAACGAAGCTATCGCGTGCGCTTGCTCCGAAGACAAAATCCCGCAGGCGAAGTGCAGCCGCACGAGGTAGCCGTCGCCGGTCAGCATCGGCCGCCACGCGCTTGGGCACCAGCCCTTGATCTGCGGCGCGGCCTTCACGGCACGGCCTCGGCTTGTTCCAAGGCCAACCCGATGAAGTTGCGTCGTGTGGTCCAGAAGCCGCGCTCGCGCGCTATTTCGAAGGTGCGGGCAAGCGCTTTCGCCGCGGCGGGGTTGGCTTCCTGCAGGAATGCACTCACCACGTCGTCTCCGAGCGTCGCATCGTAGACGAGATCGAATTGGCGCGAGTGGACGACGTTTGTCGTCGCTGCAAAGGCCAGCAGGTTTGCGATGGCCTCAGCCATTTCCGCCGCGCCGCGATATCCGTGCCGCATCTGACCTTCGATCCAGCGCGGATTGGCGGCGCGGCCGCGCACAACGCGCGCGATCTCTTCGCCGAGGCTGCGCACGATCGTGCGCTCCGAGCGCGTCGCATCCGCGTGGTAAAGCGCCGGTGTGTTGCCGAGCGACTCCGCCGCGGCAAAGAAGCCGCCTTCGTGCTCGGCAAACGCGTCGCCGGACAGCACGTCGATTTCAGCGACGTCTTGAACGTGCAACAAAGCATCGGCGTTCTTGACCCGCTCGGCAAAAGCGGCGCCGGCTTCCGCGCCCTCGTCGTGCGCGCCATATGCCGTGCTGGTCGCCTCAAGATAATGCCGGCCGAGTTCCGCGCGCGTCGTCCAGGCATTCGCCGCGATCCTGTCGGCAAAGTCGATGCCGTAGGCACCCGGTGCGGCGCCAAAGACGCGCTGTGGCACGCGCGCGCACTCCGCGGCGAGCGGATTTGTCTCCACGTCTTCGTCGAGTGCGGCGACGGCGCGCACAGCTGCATCGAATAACGCGATCTGCGTCGGGAAAACGTCGCGGAACAGGCCGGAAATCCGCAACGTCACGTCGACGCGCGGGCGCTCCAGCATGGTGGCCGGCTCGATCTCGAAACCGGAGACACGCTCGCTCCCATGATCCCATAGCGGGCGCACGCCGATGAGCGCGAAAGCGTGCGCGAGATCATCGCCGCCGGTGCGCATTGTCGCGCTGCCCCAGAGATCGAGCACAATCCGATGCGGATAATCGCCATGATCCTGCACATAGCGCGCAACGAAGGCGCACGCCGCTTCGCGGCCGATCTCCCACGAGGTGCGGGTTGGTACGGCGCGCGGATCGATCGAGTAGAGATTGCGCCCAGTCGGCAGGACATCGAGGCGCCCGCGCGATGGCGCGCCGGCGGGCCCCGGCGGAACGAAGCGGCCATGAAGCGCGGCGAGCAGGCCGTCGATTTCGCCAGGCGCGCACTGGCTTAACGCACTTCCCGCCGCCAGCGACGCTGGATATCCAGCGGCGTTCATTTGGCCGAACACATGCAGGCCATCGCCGATGCGCATCTCCTTGAGATCGCAAATCCAGGCGTCGAGCCGGGCGAGCGCCGCAGGCACATCGTCAAAATCGGACAAGCCGCTTTCGGCGGCCAGGCCGCTCTCGCGCGCGCGAACCATAACCGCGACGGCAAGTTTGCGAGCGCGACGCGGATCGAGCTCTTGCGCCTGCGCGTATTCGTCGAGCAAGGTCTCGAGCTCGCGCGCTTCGCCGTGCAGCCCGGCCTCGGTCAGCGGCGGTGTCATGTGGCCGATAGTCACTGCCGCGACGCGCCTCTTCGCCTGCGCCGCCTCGCCGGGATCGTTGACGATGAATGGGTAAATCACCGGCATCGGGCCGAGCACCGCTTCCGGCGCGCAGTCCTCGCCGAGCGCGACGGCTTTGCCCGGCAGCCATTCGAGCGTGCCGTGCGTGCCGAGATGGATGAGCGCATCGACGCGGGCGATCTCGCGCAGCCAGATGTAGAACGCAATATAAGTATGTCGCGGCGGCAGGTTGGCGTCGTGATAATCGGCCTTGCGTGAATCGCGGCTGCCCCGGTCAGGCTGCACGGCGACAAGAAGGTTGCCGGCGCGCAGAATGCGCAGCTGGAACGCGCCGTTCTCGACAGCTCCGTCATCCGCCGGCCCGCCCCACGCAGAGGTCACGGCTTCGGTAAATGCCCGCGGAAGTTTAACGAAATGCCGGCAATAAGCATCGAGCGGCAGTTCGATCGTCGCGCTTGCGTTTTCCAGCGTTCGCATCAATGCGTTGTCCGCTGCGAGCTCTCCAATCTCGTAGCCCGCCTTGCGCAACGCGGATGCGATGACGTTCACGCTCTTCGCCGTATCCAGGCCGACGGCATAACCGACGCGACCGCCCTTGGCAGGATAGTCGGAGAGGACAAGCGCAATCCGCCGCTCGCGGGGCCGCTTGCGGCGCAAGCGCACCCAAGACGTGGCGAGGTCGGCGACATAGTCGACACGTGACGGCTCCGGTTCGTGTCGCAAACAGGAGAATTCGAGCGCTTCGCTACGCTCACTTGCCTGCTTAAAGGAAATCGCGCGGGTGATGATGCGGCCGTCGATCTCCGGCAGCACGACATTCATCGCGAGATCGGCGGCAGACAAACCGCGGCGGCTGGCACACCAAGCTTCGCGCGACGCGGTCGCCAGTGCCACCTGCAACACCGGCGCGTCGGCGGAATCGAGCACGCTTGTTCCGTCGTCAAGTCGCGCGGAGAACGCCGTCGTGTTGAGGATGATGTCCGGGCGGTACTCCCCGACCACGTTTGCCACGATTTCCGCCGCGGCGGGATCTTTGAGACTCGTCACGAACATACTCTCGACAGCGAATCCACGCGCTGCAAGCGCCTCCGCGAGTGCGTCAATCGCCCTGCTGTCAGCAGCGAGAAAGACCGAGCGATAAAGCAGCACCAGCGCGCGGGGCGCGCCGCTAAGGGAGCTTCGGCAGGCAATCTCGCATCTTCCAGCCGCAGCGATTTCGGCCGGCTCGCACCATGGAATCGGGCGGCCTAGCCGCGTTGAGACAAACGCGAACAGCCATTGAATATTTTGCGAGCCGCCTTGCTGCAACCAGCCCCAGATGCGCCGTAGCTCGGCAGTTCGGAGGGTCGATGCCTCGTCAAGCCTTTTATCCTCGTGCGCGTCACCCGGCACGATCGCGAGGTCAAACCCACGCATGCGTGCGGCAGCTGCCAATTCATCGATTCCGTAGCGCCAGTAATCAGCGCCGCCAAGCAGCCGCACGATGACAAAGCACGCGTGCGCAACGACCTTGTCCAGGTAGAGATCGATCGAGAACGGATGTTTGAGATCGCCTAAGTTGGCGAGGCGGAGCCCCGGACGCCCTGCCGCCGCCGCGACGTGAACTGACGCCACAGTAGCAAGGTCCGAATCGGAAAAGGATAGGAACACGCATTCGGCCGGGGTCTGTTCGAGATCCACGGCAAGAGCTGTCTCCTCGAGCGTGCCGATTTGCCGGGCCATGAGGTGCACTTTTATCTCGCTAGTGCGGCGGTGATCGCGCCACGATCGATGCCCTTTTGGCCGATCACGACGAGCCGGCTCGCGCGTGGCTCATCCGCGCGCCATGAGCGATCGAAATGATGCGAGAAGCGCGCGCCCACGCCCTGCACGAGGAGGCGCATCGGACGGCCTGCGACTTCGATAAAGCCTTTCATACGCAAAATGTCATGATCGGCTGCAATCGACTTCAGCCGCTCGACGAACGTGCCGGGGTCTTTCTGCGCCGACACGTCGACGACAAACGTGTCGAAATCATCGTGATCGTGCGCTTCGTCCAGATCGTGCCGCGAGGGACGCTGGGCGAGATCATCTTCCGCAGCGGCACCGAGACCGAGCAGGATGTTTGGTTCGATCTTGCCCAGCTGCGTAACAACAATCTTCGCACGCGGCGCAGCGGCGTTGATTTCAGCCGACAAGCTGTGGATCTTTGCGTCTTGCAACAGATCGGCCTTGTTCAGGATCACGAGATCGGCGCAGAGCAGCTGATCTTCGTATACCTCTTCGAGTGGATTCTCGTGCTCGATCGACGCATCTGCAGCGCGTTGCCGCTGCACCGCCGCAGGATCATTGGCAAACCGGCCTTCTGCTACCGCCGGCCCATCCACCACCGCGATCACGCCATCGACGGTGACGCGGGCGCGTAAATCCGGCCAGTCGAACGCCTTTACGAGCGGCTTCGGCAAAGCCAGGCCGGACGTTTCGACGACGATATGATCTGGGCGCTTCTCGTGCGCGAGCAAAGCTTCGATGGTCGGCACGAAATCATCGGCAACGGTGCAGCAGAGGCAGCCGTTTGCAAGTTCGACGATGTTTTCGTCGGGACAGCTTTCGGCCCCGCACGAGCGCAGGATTTCGGCGTCGACTCCGACATCGCCGAATTCATTGACGATCAGCGCGAGCCGCCGCCCGCGCACGTTCTCCAGAACGTGGCGGATCAGCGTCGTCTTGCCGGCGCCGAGGAAACCGGTGACGATCGTCACCGGCACTTTGTTGAGGGCGCCGTTCATTCCGCCGCCTCGCGCAGAGGCGTGAAGGCGGGCGGAATTCGTGCAATCACGCCGCGCTTGATCGCGACCGGACGATCACGCCAAGGGATGAGTCCGTCCGGCGCATCCGCATACAGTCGGGCCGCGGCAACAATCGTGTCGGCGCCGCTCTCGGGCGGAAAGTCGCCGTAAATGTAGCTCCATTTTCCTGGTGCAGAGAAACCGATCGTCACCGGTCGCTTACAGACGCTGAGGCATTCGACCGGAATGATGTCGAAGCCCGGGTCGAGTGCGCGCTCGCTCAATTCACGAAAAAGGCGGGCGCCGGAACGCGCATGCTTCGGTTCCAGCGGCTCGTCGCCCAACCGGCACGTCGTGCAAATGTGGATCGTCGTGCGGGTAATGCTCATGCCGCGGAGGCGGCGGTTTGCGGCCGCGCGATGGCCTGCCAGGCGAACCCGACGGCAAGCCCGAGCAGCGCCCACAGAACCGCGCTGAGCACGAGCGAGGTCGACGCAAATTGCGCGGCGAGTTCGGCTGGTGCGGTGCTCTTGAAATTCGGAGCTTTCGGCGCGCCGATGAGGTGGGGCAATACGATCAGCACAATACCCACGATCTTTGCCGTCGTGTAGTCGAGCCGCGCGAACAGGAATATTCCGCCCGCTGTACAACACGCTGTCGCGAGCCACCAAACCTGCCGCGCAACCAAGGGCGCAGCCGCGCTGCCCGGCAATTCCGGCGAGAGGCCGAGCGCCGGCGCAAGGCTTGTCGCCGCGAAAGCCGCCATACCCCAGAGAAGAGCCTGGCGCGGCACGATCGGTACGCCGGCTGCCAGCATCGCCGCGATGAGGATCAATGCATAGCCGATTGATGTCGCAATCGTCGCGACACTTGGTGCGGTGACGCGCTGCCACCCGTTGGCAGGCTGCCAGCCGTCCTCCTCTCCCTCTTCAGATTCGGCCGCAGCGGCACTCGTCCCGTGATCGTGGACGAGCACAATCGGCAGCGTCGGCGAGTTCACCGCCGCATGATGATCATGCGCCGCTTTTTCGTAGATTTCGCCCTGCAAGATCAGCTGCGAAGTCGTAAACTGCTGCAGGACCGCAATCGCAAGCCCGACAACAAGGCCGGCGACAAAGCCGGCCTGCAGCACACGCTGAATCACTGCGTGCTTAATGGCAGGGGAAGCTCAGCGCATGGCGTGTGTCGTGCGCGCCATTGTGCAGAACGAGGGTGTGGGCGAAGCCGGTCAGGAAGACCAGACCGATGCCGAGCACTGCAGCAGTCAGCGCGGCCTTAAGCGTGGCCGGGCGCGTGGCAGATACGGTCCCGGCGTCCAACGCAATCGAATGCGTATTCATCAAACCTCCTCGCCGCCCCACCGGCAGCTTTGGTCTCATCTCGGCGGCGGCAGGTCTCCTGGCTGGCGCTTCATGGCCGCGTGCCCCTTCCCGATCTCTTCGTGAGATCAGTGGTTTCGGTACGCGTCTCGACGCCGACAGTTGCGGGGGCAGCTGCGCTCTGGACCGGCTTGCGCCAGCCAAGTCGCATTCCCTCTTCGCCTCCTCGATCGGAGGACCGTCGCGACCGCAAGATGCTACAGAGGCCGGGCCGCGTCAAACAAGCTTTCGTTCTCTAACCGTATCGCCGCGGAGACCTTTTGTTGCCACGAGTTAAGTATGCTACACCCTTGCAGAGCGTGAAGCTTCGTTACATATTTTGGGAGGTGGCCGCCTCCGCGCGGTCCAGGGCCAAAGGGCCCGCAACACGAGAGGAACATATGTCCGACTATGACCGCAACGTGAGTGCCCGCTGGGGTACAGCGGCCAGGACACGTACAGCCGAGATCGATCAGGGCCTGCGCGCCTACATGCTCGGCGTCTACAACTACATGACGCTCGGCCTTGCCGTGACCGGCCTCGTCGCCTTCGGCGCTAACATGCTGGCGACAACAAGCGACCCGGCTCGGGCGTCCGCGCGGGTCGGCAGCATCATGCTGACCGACATCGGCGTGGGTCTCTACACGAGCCCGCTGCGCTGGGTGGTGATGCTGGCGCCGCTCGCCTTCGTCTTCTTCTTCTCCTTCCGTATCGACCGAATGTCGGCTGCGAGCGCTCGCAACATGTTCCTCGCCTTCGCCGCGGCAATGGGGCTGTCGCTGTCGACGATCCTGCTGGTCTACACCGGCACCTCGGTCACCCGCGCCTTTTTCATCACCGCGGCGGCATTCGGCGGGCTGAGCTTTTACGGCTACACGACGAAGCGCGATCTCTCGCCGATCGGCTCCTTCCTGATCATGGGCCTGATCGGACTGGTGATTGCGAGCCTCGTGAACCTGTTCGTACAGAGCTCCGCCTTCCAGTTCGGCCTGTCGATCCTGTCGGTGCTGATCTTCGCCGGCCTCACCGCCTGGGACACCCAGGCGATCAAGGAAATGTACTATTCCGGAGACGGCCACGAGGTGATGACCAAGAAGTCGGTCAACGGAGCGCTCATGCTCTACCTCGACTTCATCAACATCTTCCAGTCGCTGATCTACCTCACCGGCAATCGCAACAACTAGGCCCGGCCGGCACTCAAAATCCAAAGGCCCCCGCTTTGCGGGGCCTTTCTTCGTCTGGCTAGCTCGAGACCAGCTTCAGCCGCTTGTCGAGCACGTCGATGACGCGCTTGAGATCGGCGCCGCGTTTCAGGATGAGCCCCGTTGCGGCGATCACCGAAAAAGCGCCCTGCTTGCGGGCGAGCTTCGGATCCTTCTCGATCCTGTAGAGCGGCACTTCCGACGTACGGCGGAAAATCGAGAACACCGCCTTGGCCGGGCTGAAATCAATGGCGTAATCGCGCCATTCGCCCTCCGCGACCTTGCGGCCATAGAGATTGAGGATTTCCCTGAGTTCGCGGCGATCGAAAGAGACGACGGGCGCGGCCGTGTTGATCGAGGATTGCGTCGCGACGTGGAGAGGGATGGCGTGTTTGCGGCGGCTCTCGGCAAACTCGGCCGGGCCGCGGTGATGGCTTGCTTCCAGGGTTTCCGTTTCGCTCATGGGCACCTTCCAAACCATATGATCGCGCGAAGCGGGCAGGCCTGCAAGACGACTTTCCACCAATGGTCAAGCTAAAGAAGAGCCGGTGCGGATTTCTCCGGCACCGGCTCAATGCTGCTCTCTCGATGTGGCCCGGCCTACACGGACGCCCCGGGGGGCTGGGGGGCTGACGATTCCGGAACGCCCACGAGACCGGGCCGTTCGAGGCAACGCCCCAAACATCGAAGCGCTCTAGGGCGAGGAAGCGGCCCAAACGGGGCAAATCTGTGGTATCTTGGCCGTATCGCGAGGATGTGATCAGCCGAGCGGGTAGGCGGCCTCGACCACGTACGGCCCGCCGCCGGTTGAGGCCCGCGACGAGAACAGCACGAACCTGTTCGCTTCGAAGGTGCGGCCGGGGAAATAGCCTCGGGCGCCAAGATAATCCGCGACCGCCATCGCCGAGGCTTGTCGCAACCGGGCGAGCGTCACGTGCGGCACAAACTTGCGCGGCTCCGGCGGTATGCCAATGCGGCGCATGAGCCGCTCATGCTCTGCCTGGAGGTCCACAAGCGGCGGCTCCGGCTTGGCTTTTGCGACGATCGCGCGCGGCTTGTCGCCGCCGAAGGTGGAGAGGCCGTTCAGCGTCACGCTCAGCGGGCGCCGGCGCACCCGCTCCAGCCCCGAATACACCTCAATCGCCGTCCGCTCGTCGATATCGCCGATGAACCGGAGCGTCAGATGGTAATTCTCGACGTCGATCCAGCGTGCCCCGGACAAGCCGCCCCGCAGCATCGAGAGTTCGGTCGCGATGTCCGCGGGGATTTCCAGACCGGTAAACAGACGGGGCATTGTTCGCCTCTTGAGTCGGCAAGCGCCAGCTTAGCGATTTCCCACCGGGCCGGAAGCTGCGCTCGCGTCGCGGATTTGATCAAGCGCAGCTTCGATCGAAGGGAGAATGCCCGCGACGATTTTACCAACCCCCGCCTGGTTGGGGTGAATTCCATCGCCGAGGTTGAAGGCC
>Ga0136846_1234922_pt1 | contig 12791 bp, 7 predicted proteins | sample HopSoiMetagenom2_FD_96841 | JGI IMG/M metagenome (GOLD analysis project Ga0136846, IMG submission 96841) | Grasslands soil microbial communities from Hopland, California, USA - 2 Assembly 2016 (version 4) | ecosystem: Environmental > Terrestrial > Soil > Grasslands | place: USA: Hopland...
ATCATTCGCCAGTCGCTGGACGATGCGCGCCTGGCCCAGATCAAAACCCCCACCCTGGTGATCTGGGGCGACGCCGACGAGCTGTTCCCCGCCGAGCGCGGGCGCGCCTATGCCCAGGTGATCCCGGGCGCCCGCTTCAGCCTAATCGCGGGCAGCGGCCACATCCCGTCCGTCGAGCGACCGCAGGCCTTCCTCAAGGCGCTGACGGATTTCGCCCGCGGTTGATAGGCGGGCGCCTCCTCCTGAAGCCCCGCGGAGTCCTTCGGGAGAAGGATGATGAGTGTCTTGGCGGTGCGCCGCCGGCGAGGTGCTTGTCGCGCGCTGAAGCTTGGCGGCGATCGGGGGCCGTTGTCTCGAACCCTCGCCCTTAGTTTGGCTGCGGGTTTTCAATCCTGACGATGATCCTGCGGTAGCTGGTCAGCGCCGGCGCGCCGGTGTCGGTGACCGCCAGGATGACATGGACCACGCCGTGCTCGCAGGGGCGTTGGCTGGGAAGCCACTGGGGCCGGCAGGCGGTTGTCGGCGTAAGGATGACCTTGGCCGCGCGCTCGCCTTCGATCTTGAGATCCCCCATGGCGAGGCCTGGTGCGTAACCGGCTTCGGGATAGACGAACCAGCTGAACCTCAGGTCTTGATGGTCCGGATCGGTGCTGGCGGAGGCGTCGAGCAGGATCGGCTCGCCCACCTTGGAGTCGACGAGGATCGGGGCCGAGCCGGCCTGGCCCCCGACCACGACCGCGGGCCTGTGGTTGGCTTGGCCGAAGGGCTTGATCGTCCAATCCATGCGGGCGGAAAAGTCGTTCTGATAGGCCGATCGCCAGCGCCAGATCGTCGCCTGATCGCTGACGTGGGTCCGGTTGTCGACGCCGATCACCGTGTCGCGCGAGTCCGTTCGCGCGAACGCATCGCCGCCCTGCGTCCAGACCCGATGAGTTTCGCCCGCCGGCGCGCGATAGACGTATCGTCCGCCCCAGCCGCCCCAACTGGGGCTGCGATGGCCTTCCAGCCCATTGCCGATCAGGTTCAGAAACGCCGGCGTGTCGCCCTCCATGATGAAGGCGAAGTTCAGATAGCGGCGCCCCAGCGGTCCCTTCGATCGAATATGCGCCTGCAGCCATGCGTTGCCGACCAGGCTGGCGTCGGCGCCGTCGCCATTGCGGTAATAGTCATCGCCGCTGATGCCGGTCCAGGTCGCGGCGGCGTAGTCGTCGCCGTTCTGGGAGGAGGGCTGGACGATATAGGAGACGCCTGGAAACGTGCGACGGATCCAGGGACCGGCGTCATCCTGGTCCGATATCGAATAGACGCGCAGCTTGGCGACGAAGGCCGCCAGTTCACCTGGCGGGCGCGTGGCCCGCACGTCGAACAGGGCCTGGGCCAGGGTATTGGCCCCGCCCCAGAGATTGACCCAAAGGGGACGGTCATCCTCGCGGTCCACGGCCTCGATCAAGGCTCTTGAGCCGGGCGTGCTCTTGCCCTGGCCGACCGCGGCCATCCCGTAGCCGGGCTGTCCGGCCGAGATCGTCGCCAAAAGCTGTTCGGCGGTCGGCCAGCCCGGCGCATGCTTCAGTAGGTTGGGTCTGACGGCGCCATAGTCGCCGACGATGGCCTGCAGGGTCTCTGGATGGGTCACCGACCGCTGCCAGACCGATGTTCCCGCGACCAGGCCCTCGATGTCGATCTCGCTGGCGTAGACCATCAACCGCACCATCGACGTCTGGTCGTCGGGCTCGTTGCCGATGTCTGTCAGGACAAAGAGGCGCGGCTTCCCGGCCATCATATCGGGCGGCGGCGGAGGACCCGTCACCGCACGGTCTGGAACATTCGTCGCAGGGTCCGACTGGGCCGCCGTCGCGCGACGGGGACGGGCCCGGGGGATGGCCGGAACGACCCCGTTGCGCGCGCGGTCTTCGGCGATGGGCGCGAACGCGATCCTCATCGCCGGGTCGATCATGGAAGGCGACGACCCGGCCGCGGCGCGGGCGGCGCGGCCGAACCGCGTTTGGCCGTCAGCTGGAAGCTGACCTTCACCTTGGCGGCGATGGCGTCCGTCGAGGCCCACTCACCCTGTCCCACTCCGAACATGGTCCGGTCGAGGGTGGTGACGCCGCGCGCGCTGGCCGTGTCGCCGTCGATCTTCAAAGAGAACGGCAGGCTGACCGGCTTTTTGACTCCGCGCAGGTCCAGGGTCCCGTCGGCGACGAACTTGCCTTCGCCGGTCTGGCGAAACGTGCTGGCGGTGAAGACGGCTTTCGGGTGCTCGGCGGCGGCGAAGAAGTCGCCGCTGGGCAGACTCTGGTCGCGCTGGTCGTCGCCGGTGGCGGCCGAGCCCATGTCGACGGTCACCGTCAGCTTCGAGCGATCCAGGGCCCGGGGCGAGAACAGGATGTCGGCGGTCCAGGTCTTGAACCGGCCCTCAATGGCGCTGCCCGACCAGGTGGCGGTGAAGGCCAGGGTCGAGCCCGTCTGGACGGTCCAGGCGACGGGGGCGTCGAGGTCGGAGACCGGTGCGGCGGTCTCGGCGGCGTCGGCGGCTGGCGACGGCGCGGTCTTGATCGGGGTGGCGACGGGCGGGGCGACCCTGGCGACCTCGGCCGGCGCGGCGGCCTTGATGGCGGGCCTGTAGAGGAAGCCGCCGGCGATCACGGCGACCAGCGCCACGGCGGCCAGCCAGGCGCGCGGCTCCTTCCAGCCGGGGCGGGCGCCCGGGGCCATTCGGCCGAACACCGCGTCGCGGTCGAGCAGTTGGTGCTTGGCCACCGCGCCCAGGTGCAGGGCCAGCAGCCCATAGGCCAGCCAGACCAGCGCCTGGTGCCCAGCCTCGCCAATCTCGCGCCAAGCCTGCTTGGCGCCGGCGGCCATCTCCGGCAGCAGCGGCAGGTGCGGCCAGGGGATCGTCCCGTACAGCAGGGTCGGGATCGGCACGCGGCTGGTCGACACCATGACCCAGCCGGTCAGCGGCAGGCCGATCATGATGGCGTAGAAGCCGACGTGCACCAGCTTGGCCGCGACGCGCTCCCAGCCGGGCTGGTCGTCGGGGGCCAGGGGCGCGGGATTGACCAGCCGCCAGGCCAGCCGCAGCAGGCTGAGCAGCAGGATGGTGATGCCGATCGACTTGTGCAGCTGGAACAGCGCATAGGTCGTCGGCCCCTTGGGACCGTCACCCATCCGCCAGCCCAGGATGATCTGGAAGAGGATGGCCGCGGCGATCAGCCAGTGAATGACGATCGCCACCGTCGTGTAGCGCGTACGGCTCTCGGCCATGGACACCTCCCCAGACTTCCCGCGCCGCGACCTATTTCTTGTCGAATTCGATTTCGATGTTCAGCGTGACGTCGTCGCCGACCAGCGGCGCGTACTTGCTGATCCCGAAGGCCGAGCGCTTGAACGTCGTCGTCGCCGAGAAGCCGGTCTTGACGCCGGGACCAAAGCCCGAGCCGACGCCATTGAACGTGACGTCCAGCACCGCCGGCTTGGTCACGCCATGCAGGGTCAGGTCGCCGGTGATCTTGCCGGTCTGGCCCGGGCCCGGCTCGACCTTGGTCGAGACGAAGGTCGCGGTCGGGAACTTGGCCGCGTCGAACCAGCCGTCGCCGGCCAGTTCCTTGGCGAATTTGAGGCCGGCTTCGTCGCCGCCCGTGGCGGTCTCGATCGAGGCCGGATCGACGCTGACCCTGAGGGCGGCGTTTTGCGGCGCCTTGGGATCATAGTCGAAGCTCGCGTCGATCTTGGTGAACCGGACCTGGTAGAGGGAAAAGCCCAGGTGGCTGATCTTGCCGACGATCGTGGTGTGGGTCGGATCGACCACATAGTGGCCGGCGGGCAGATCGGCCGGCTTGGTCGAGGTCACGCCCGGCGCGGCCATCGCGGCGGGCGCGAGCAGCGTGGCGGCGAGCAGGGAGCAGGCGAGGCGGCGGATCATCAAGAGACTCCAACGAAAGCGGCGCCGGGCACGATCGTCGTGGGCGCGCGCCTCAGTCGAGCCTTCGCGGCGACCCGAAACAAGGGCCCGGAATTGGAAGTCGGCGTTTGGAGCCCGGGGGCGTTCCGATCCTGATGGTGGGGCAGGGCCCCCAAGCCAGGCTTCTACCGACCGGCGTGCTCTTCGCGCCATCGAAGCCACTGACCCGGCCTTTGGCCGCCGCCCGCGCCGACGGGCGAGCCTCTAGTCCCGCCTTGGTCCGGTCAGGCGGCGGCGGCTCGCTGAGCCGGAGACCGTTCGTCCAGCACGCGCCGGGTCAGGCATTGGCCCTGCTCGGCGGCGGCGGCGTCGCCGGCCCGGATCGCCGCGACCATCACCCCGGTGGCCTGGACCATGTTGTCGAGGAAGCGCGGGCCAAGCGGCTGAGCGTCGATGGCGCCCGATCGCACCGTGTAGGCCGCCAGGCATCGGGTGATCAGATGCAGCGCGCGGTTCCCGGCGTGATCGTGCAGGGTCTTTTGGAGTTCGTACCACGTGGTCATGACCGTCTCGCCCTTGGCGATGGCCATGCGCCGGTGGAGGTCGTCGACCAGGGCGACCAGCTTGGCGGACCGGCTTTCGGCGGCCTTGCGCGCCGCGCGGATGTTGAGCTGATGGCAAACGGCGACGCATTGCTCCTCGGCCGCGCCGGCGGCGGCCAGGTAGCCGTGCATCAGCGCGATGACCGCCTCGCTCTGGGGGAGCTTCAGGTTGACGCCGCCGCTTCGCCCCTTGACGCAGATCACGACCCCGGCGTCCTCGAGAATCCGGATCGCGTCGATCGCCACCGCCAGGCTGACGTCGTGCTTTTCGGTCAGGTCCCACAACGACCCCAGCCGGTCGCCGTTTCGGCAGCGCTCGTGGGTGATGCCCTGACCGATGATCCAGGCCATGTGGCTGGCCCGGTTGGCGCGGATCGTCTCCGGAAGCTGCAACTGCATGCGCAAGGCCTCGGAGGGGGCGGCGAAGGTGGCCAGGAACCGATCGAAGCCGGCCAGCGCCAGGGCTCTTCCGGGATCGACCGCGCCGCCGGCTTGCGAAGAGGCCAGCACGTCGCGCGCCTCGCGGACCTCTTCGGGGGTCACCCCGCCCCAGCGCAGGTTGTCGGCGAGCGCGGCGGCCGCGGCGTCCAGGTCGGGGCGCAGAACCACCAGGCCTCCGTTACGGCCGCGTTGCGGCCGCCCCGCGCCCCGCGCCTGCAGGATCCGGAAGGCTTGCCGCATCAGCCGCACGCCGACGCCGAAATGCTCGGCCATGGTCTTTTCGGATTCGCAGACCGCGCCTTCGGGCCAGCCTTCGCGCTGAATGGAATCCTCGAGCGCCATGGCCGTGGCCGGGCCCAGCCGCCAGGGCGCGACCGAGCCCTTGGCGATGGCGGCATATTCGGGGCCGCGGGTTTCCACGCCTTGCGGTTCGAGGACGAGGCGAGCGCCGCCGCCCGGATCGATCGTGCGCATGATGGCTTTCCTCCCGGCCCTCTGAGGGGCCGTTTGGGCGATTAGCTCTCCGGCCACGATTTGAAGTCAAGTTATTTGGTATAACTATTTTGTCGCAGCAGTTCGCGCCAAGCCCGACAAATCCGGCGCCTGTTTTTGTCGAGGACGCGCCCCTAGCGTGCCGGAAGCGACTCAGAACCGAGCAACGCCAAGCGTGGGGAGGCGGCCGATGGCCATCGTATTGAAGGGGCTGCTCTGCGCCACGGTGGCGACCGCCGCGATGTTGCTCGGCCGCACGGCCATGGCGGCCCAGACCCAGGACCAGGCCGGTCTGGCGATGTCATCGCCCGCCTCGGCCAGCGCCTGCGCGGCGCTGGCGCAGGGCGGGGCCCTCTGGCCCGATCCGACCACCCGGATCGACTCGGCGGTCCTGCGGCCGGCCCAGGGCGCTCGGGCGCCGGCCCATTGCGAGGTCATCGGTCATCTGCAGGCCCGGACCGGCGTCGATGGACAGGCCTACGCCGTGGGTTTCCATCTTCGCCTGCCGCTCGATTGGAACGGGCGGTTCCTGTTCCAGGGCGGCGGCGGCAGCAACGGCGTCCTGGGCGACGCCATGGGCGCGGTTCCGTTCTTCGGCGGCCAGGTCGCCCTGGCCCACGGCTATGCGGTGGTCAGCCAGGATTCGGGCCATGACAACCAGCGCAACGCCCTGGCCGCGCACGGCGGCGAACTGTCCTTTGGTTTCGACCCGATCACGCGGCTCAACTATGGCCACGCCTCGCTCAAGCTGACCGCCGACGCGGCCAAGGCCGGCGTGCGCGCCTTCTATGGCCGCGCTCCGGTCCGGTCGTACTTCGCCGGCTGCTCGAAGGGCGGCCAGGAGGGGATGGCGCTGGCCCAGCGCTATCCCGACGCCTTCGACGGCGTCCTGGCCGGGGCGCCCGGCTTTTCACTGCCGCGCGCGGCCGTGGCCGAGGCCTGGAGCACCCAGACCTTCGGGCGGCTGATCGCCAATCCCGCGCCGACCGTGCGCGACCTAGTCGGGACCTTTTCCGACACGGACCTGGGCCTGGTGCAAAAGGCGGTCCTGGCGGCCTGCGACCGCGATGACGGCTTGGCCGACGGCGTCGTCGGCGCGTTCGAAGCCTGTTCAACGGCCAAGGTTCGCCGGCGGCTCAAGGTCGTCACCTGTTCTGGCGCCAAGGCCGACGGATGCCTGACCTCGGCGCAGGTGGGGGCGATGCTGCGGGTGTTCGCCGGCCCCAGGACCAAGGCCGGAGCGGCGCTCTACAGCGACTGGCCCTGGGACGGGGGCGTCGCCGCGCCAGGCTGGCGGCTTTGGACCCTGGGCCTGGCCCAGCCTGCGCTGCCGGCCTTCAACGTCTCGTTGGGCATGGGTTCGCTGGCGGCGGTATTTTCCGCCCCGCCGCGAGGCTTGCCGGACGACAAGGCCAAGATGACCTTCGCGATGGCCTATGACTTTGATCGCGACGCGGCCAAGATCTACGCCGTGGCCCCGCCGTTCACCCGCTCGGCCTGGGAGGACAACGCGGCGCGCTCATCCGACCTGGCCGCGTTCAAGGCCCGTGGCGGCCGCCTGATCGTGCCGCATGGCGTGTCGGACCCCGTCTTCTCAATCAACGACACCCTGGCCTGGTATCGGGAGGTCGATGCGCGCTTCGACGGCCGCGCGGCCGAGTTCGTTCGGGTTTTTCCCGTCCCGGGCATGAACCACTGCGCGGGCGGGCCGGCGACCGACCAGTTCGACGCGTTCAGCGCCTTGGTGGCCTGGGTGGAACAGGGCCAGGCCCCGGACCGGATCATCGCCACGGCCGGGCGCGACACGCCGTGGCCGGGCCGCACCCGCCCGCTGTGCGTCTATCCCGCCATCGCCGTCTATTCGGGGCGCGGCGATCCCGAGCGCGCGGAAAGCTTCTCTTGCCGGCGGATCGGGCCTGGCAAGCGACCGCCCAAGCAGCGCCCTTCCTAGTCGAAGGCTCCGATCATGAGGAACGGGCGGGTTTGAAAACGCGCCGAGGCGCGGCCTGGCGCGTGGCCTGCCTGGACGCCGGCGCTCACCGCCTTTCACCTTGGTCACGCCGATATCCGGCCTGGAGGGGACCTCCAGGTTCGAGGTCGCCAGCAGGGCCGGTCCTCCCAAAGCGCCAGAGCTGGGTTTTCCAATGTCCGACGACCCGGCCGCGACACTCTGCAAGGACGCCGCGCCGGACCTTGGCGGCCTGGAAAACAATATCGGCCTGCGCCTGCGCCTGGCGCAGCTCGCCGTCTTCCAGGACCTGATCGCGTCCTTGCGGCCCCATGGGCTGCGGGTGACGGAGTTCTCGGTGCTCATGGTCATCGGCAAGACGCCAGGCCTTACTCAGCAGGCCATCAGCGCGGTGCTGCAGATCCAGCCGCCGAACCTCAAGGCGATCATTGACGGGCTGCGCCGCCAGGGGCTGGTGCGGCGCTCGCCCGTGGCCGCCGACCGGCGGCTGCGCGCCCTATCGCTGACCGCGCAAGGCCGGCAGCTGCTGGCCTTGGCCAGTGAAGCTCACGCGGGCCACGATCGCCGGCTGTTGGCGTGTCTGGGCGATGCGGACGTTCCGGCCATCCTGGAGGCGTTGAAGCGGATCGCGACGCTCTAAGGGCGAGGGTGGTCTTTGAGACGGCGACCCGACGCCCCTGATCACTGGGGAGCAGGAGGTCTGGCCGCGCGCTTATCGCTCTAGTCGCTCATGCTTGCTGCCTCTCTATGCGCCAATGTGATCTATTTTGAGCGTCAATTTCGCGCGCTTGAAGGGGTCTTCGGCGCAAGTTCGACGGGGTCGATGGCGCTAAAAATCCTATAGAAATAAGGGGTAATTGTATCATCGCTCCGCCGGGCATTGCGGGAAAAGTCAAAAAGATAACGGTTAGGCGACACCATCGCCGGCGGAATTTCACCGTTTATGATTGCGTATTTATCATTTTCGATAATAATCGATCGAGAGCGAGGTCGAACCGGCGTCGCCAATCGAAATAGGGGCGCTCAAGCCCCATTCGGGAGGGAACAAGATATGTTGAGAGGTGCTTTGCTGGCGCCGCATTCGGCCGTGGGTTACATGGTCGGCGCGAGCCTCCTGGTCATGGCTTCGGCCGCCTCGGCGCAGTCCGTCGCGGGCTCTGGGCCGGCGACCGAACTGGATGTCGTGATCGTGACGGCCAACAAGCGGGCCGAGCCCGTGCAAAAGGTCGCCCAGACGATCAACGTCGTTTCGGCGTCGACCATCGCCGACCTGCACATCCAGAACACGATCGAACTGACCCAGGTAGTCGGCGGTCTGTCCCTGAGCATGACCAGCCCTTCCGAGCAGTCGATTTCATTGCGCGGCATCAAGATGCCAAGCGGCGGAGGGCCCTCGACCAACACCGTCGAGACCTATCTGAACGAAGTGCCGATCACCGTGTTCGACGCCTTCGCCGCGACGCTGGACATCGGCCAGATCGAAGTGCTCAAGGGCCCGCAGGGCACGCTGCGCGGCCGGCCCTCGCCGTCCGGCGCCCTGACGATCGCCACCCAAAAGGGCAGCTTCTCGGGCTATAACGGCTATGCGACGGCCACGGTCAGCGATCATGACGGCCAGCGCGTGGAAGCCGCCTATGGCGGGCCGATCAGCGACACCCTGGCCTTCCGCCTAGCCGGCGTTTACGACCACAACGGCCTGACCGAGGTCAAGAACATCAACAACGGCAAGAGCAACTATCAGGAAACCAAGGTCCTGCGCGGCAGCTTGAACTGGGCGCCGACCGATCGGTTCTCGGCCGACCTGATGGCGCAGTACACCAAGCAGGAAGGCGACTTCTATCGCCAGATCAGCGGCCGCGCGCCCTGCGCCGGCGATCAGGGCGGCGCGATCCTGGTCAGCTCGGTGACCTGCGGACGCACCTTCACCTTGAAGGACAAGATCGCCCTGACCGAAGGCGCCAACCCCAATTCCTATCGCGGCGCGCTGGCGACGCTCAACGCGCGCTACGCGCTGACCGACAACATCGATCTGAACTATGTCGGCGGCTATAACGACACCAAGTACTATACCGACCTGAACTTCGACTTCGCCGGCATCGGCGAGGCCAACAATTTCGGCCGCTACATCGACGTCCTGACCAAGCGCCGCAGCTATTCCAACGAGCTGCGCGTGCAGTCGAACGGGGACCGCTTCTACAACTTCACCTATGGCGTCTTCGCCCAGAACGCGCGGACCAACGGGGTGGCGAACCTGCCGCCGCTGTTCACCGGCCAGCTGAACCGAAACACGACCAAGGACTTCGGCGTCTTCACGAACCAGCGCTTTGCGCTCACCGCCAAGGACAGCCTGCAGGTGGGCGTGCGCTACAGCAAGGTCGACATCACCAATCGCGTGAACGGCTCCAAGCGCTCGTATAACGCCACCACCGGCAACGCCAGCTACCAGCACCAGTTCACCCCGGACGTGATGGGCTATGTGTCTTACGGCACCTCCTTCCGTCCTGGGTCGGGCGGCGGCAACGCCGCGCCGCGTCCAGTCATCCCGGCCAGCTTCGGCAATTTCGAGGATGAACACTCGCGGTCGCTGGAGCTGGGCTTCAAGACGCTGTGGCTCGAGCGCGTGACGGCCAACCTCGCCTACTTCGACCAGAAGTACGACGGCTACATCACCTCGCAGTTCAACGTCGCCTGCACCGGCGCGCCCAACCCCAATGGCCTGGCCTACGGCACCGACAACGGCCTGGCCAATGGGCCCCTGTGTTTTGGCACCATGACCGGCAACGGCGACGCGGTGAGCAAGGGCTTCGAACTGGAGCTCAACGCCAAGGTGACCGACAACTGGAGGATCGGCGGGATCTTCACCTACACCAAGGCCCACTTCGCCGACGCCGAACTGCCCTGCAACGACTACAATGGCGACGGCGTCCTGGACGTGAACGGCACGCCGATGGTCCAGACGGGGCGCTATGTCAGCCTCTGCAGGTCCAATGGGCCGCTGGGCTCGTTGCCCAGCATCAGCTTCAGCGCCAATACGAGCTACGACTTCAACCTCGGCCAATTCCCGGCCTATGTGCGCCTGAACTCGTTCACGCGGAACAGTTCGTACTTCCCGCAGACGGGCCGGACCTTCTCGGGCTACACTACCGTCAACGGCTCGGTGGGGGTCTTCAGTCCCTCGCGCGACTGGGAACTCAGCCTGTGGGCCAAGAACATCTTCAACAAGGTCGAGGAAGACACCGACGGCGGTCCCTGGACCATCTTCGGGGTCCCGTCCGGCCTGCGCGTCGGCACGGTCACCAACGATCGTGAAATCGGCGCGACCCTGCGCCGGACGTTCTGACGCAGGCTCCGCCCCGCGCATAGGCTGACTGGCGGGCCGCGCCAAGGTCCCGACAAGGATCTCCGCGGCCCGCCCGTCGATTATCGCGACCTATTGCGATCGGCTTGGCGAGGCGGCGAGGGTCCGTCGGCGGGGCGCCGACCTCGTCTGGCCGGGACCAGGATCTGGTGGCGCGCGGCGGCCGATCGCGGCGACGGCTTCGGCTGGTGGCTGGGCCGGTGGTGGCCATAGTGCTTTTCCAGAGTCTGGCGCTCATGCCCAGATGGCCGGCCGCTAGCCACATGTCCCCCCGCCCTCTATCAGCCAGGTGGCGGCGCTTGTTGCTCTCGCGCTCGCCGCGGCCGCGCCGGTAATGATCCCCTTGTCCAGATCGACCCAGGCCTGGTGCAGGTGCTGGGCGACCAGCAAGTTAATCATCCGGCCGAGGTCACCGCTTCGGTGCAATTTGTGAGTGCGGCGGCCGAGCTGCGTAAGTTCCACATCGCACAGCGGATCGGCCGACGTCGCCGCACGGCGGTCCAATTGCTTTTTTCCAAACCTTTCAACCGAGCGGGCCGCAGCCCGCTCGGCTCTCAGCGATTTTCGACCGCCTGACTGGCTCAACCGAAAATGCCCATCCTTTTCGAAGCGGGCGTCTGTCTAGCCCCCACTATGGTGGAAGTTCGGAACCTGAACCGTGTTCAAGGCCGCAAAACGCAGAACTACCGCGCGCGGGGATAAATCGGCTTTGCTGCAGCTTGCGACGCCGCAACGCGAGGCGCCGGCCCCCCGACAGCGGCCAACTCGATCTCGTCAAAGAAGGCCGTGCTCATGGATCGCTCGCTCGCGCCAGCCTGCAGCCCCGCCATGCCCGACCGAAAAAGCGTGTCGGAGGCCTCCACGACCGGCTTGCCATCGACGAACCCGGTCAAGCTGCTCCCTTGCATTTGCAGCTTCAGCCGATGCCAGCCACCGGACCTCATTCCGGCAAGCCGCGCGGTTGCGAGGGTCTTTTCGCCGCCCTCGCCGGTATCCGCGCCGCTTTTGATGATCGCCTGCTGCACGGCGTCGCCCACAAGCGCCTTCTTGTCGACCTTGCCGCGAACAGCCACGATGCTGACCTCGCCGGCCGACGACAACCGCAAGACATAGCCCTTCGGGATGGAGCCGTAGCCGCTTCCGACATTGTTGATCCGGCCCATCACGCCGCCGGATTCGCCGGGTTTCAGATGGATGTCGGCGCTGACGGCGTAGTCCTGCCACTGGTCGTCCCCGAGGATGGTGTAGGGGAGCCAGCCGGGAGCCCAGGATATGGGAGGGGTTGGCGCCGCCTGGCGAAGGCAAACACCCTTGCGCTGCGGACAGCGCGCCAGTTCGAACGTCCCGTAAATGTCGGCGAAATATCGGGGCAGATAGCCCCATCGCGCGGCCGGGTCATATTCGTCGAACGTCTCACGGTACGGAAAAGGAAAGGGCCCGGCGTCGGGGGCCGCGTCGAAACGCCCCTTCTGCTGTCCGCGGGTCGTGGTGAAGGAGTAAACTGCGCCTGGCTCGAGCCGGAGGGTTGCGACACCCTTGGACAAAGCGACGTCGGGCTGGCGCACGAACTGTTCGGCTGCGGTGCTTCGCCATACGGCCAGCGGCCCTGAAGCGAGATTGATTGTGTCGAGCCGGACGGACTGGGCTTCTTTCGCGTCGGCGGTCTCTATAACGATGCTGTAGTCGCTGCTGGGCGATTTCAGTGCAACGAAGGTTCCGCCGCCTTTGAGCGCGCCGCTTCCGCCTGCCAAATAGGTCCAGCCAATCTCCGTGAACTGACCATAATGCGCATAGGCCCAGAGCTTCGGGTTGACGATATACCGGCCGCTCCAGGGCCAGTTCGCCCGGACAAGCGCTTCTTTCTCCCCCGAATAAGGCTCCATCGTATACAGCCCCGCGATACCGTACCAGTCGACGATCTTGGTGAAGCCGTCGGTGACATGGCCTTCGTTGAACGACTTGACGGTGTTGAGGAGCCCTTCATAGCCAGCCTGATAGACGTGCTGCTCGGTGTTCCAGAGCGGCTTG
>Ga0136846_1214566_pt1 | contig 12788 bp, 7 predicted proteins | sample HopSoiMetagenom2_FD_96841 | JGI IMG/M metagenome (GOLD analysis project Ga0136846, IMG submission 96841) | Grasslands soil microbial communities from Hopland, California, USA - 2 Assembly 2016 (version 4) | ecosystem: Environmental > Terrestrial > Soil > Grasslands | place: USA: Hopland...
CCGATTCCGGCTGGTTTCGCCCCGCGTCGGCCGCAGCGGCTGCAGTATTCGGCCCCGTCCGTCGACGGCGGGACGCACGTGGAAACCAGCCAGGGCCCGGGCGTGAACGACGAGTTCGCGCGCGCCGGACGGAACGATCCGTGCCCGTGCGGTTCGGGCCGGAAGTTCAAGCGCTGCCACGGCGACCCCCGCTCCCGCGCCGACGGCAGCTGAGCCCAGTATTTTGATGATCGCGAAGGGTTCATAGTCTCCACGGACTATGGACCCTTCGCGATCTCAGCGCGGGCCGCGTCGCGGGTGCCGGCTGAGGTCCTCGGCGCCGCTAACTGGTCTCGATCTCGGTGCAGAGCCATCGGGCCGGACGAGGGGGGCGCCCAGGTACCGGAGGGCGCGCGGGGACGTGCTCGAAGCGCATGGCCAGGGCGCGCGAACGTGGCCCGAAGCCGACGACCATGGTCATCTCCACCACGCCCGCCGTGGGCCGCGACGTCATCACGCGCCGGATCCGGGGGCGCTGCTCCGCGTCGGCGGCGCAGCTGAGCAGATCGATCTGCGCCCGGACCTGTTCGGTCGCCCAGGGAGCGAGTTGCTTGGCCGGACGGAAGCCCGCCAAAATCTCGACGAGTACCTGAGCGAACTGCCGCGGCCACGCGGCGCTCAGCCCGGGCGCATGACCAGCCCCGCCATTCGGGCCAGCGGCGCTGCCCGGTCCGGCGGGCCGGCCTGGCGCAGGGCCCAGCCCGGCGGTCCGGCCAGTACCCGCTTCCGCAGTGCCTACAGTCATCCCCGCGCTGGCCGAGACGGTATTCCAGGCCGCGGCCGCTTCGCCGATCGCGGCCGCTTCACCGGTCGTTTCGCCGACCGCGGCCGTTTCGCTGACGGCGGCGGGTCGCGGCGGCTGACGGCCGGCTTCCGGAGCCGCCGAGCAGGCGGCGCCGTGGGTCTCGCAGTCATACGGCGGCCACCCGTCCGGCACCCGAACCAGCCGCGGCCCGTTCCAGGACGGCTCCCGGCCCGTCCCAGTGCCGTTCGTCTCACTGGCTTTGTCACTATCCGGCGGGCCGGCTGGCTCGGTCGTAGCAGACGGGGTGACCCGGCCGGAGACGGCCGGAAGGTCGGGCGTGCGAGTCCTCGAGGGCATGTGCTGCTTCCAGTCCGGAGAATGCGAACGACCGCGAACGCCCCGTAACGGCGCGCCCGCATCAGGCTCCGGCTGTTCCCGTTTGTACCCCAGGTCGCCGACATTTCGGCGTCCCGGACTGGTTAGGCGATCCTTCACGAACTGGACAGGCGCCGTTCCCGCACCCGGTGACCAGGCACCTAAAATCGTTAGCGTGACGAATGGTGCGGAATTTCGCGGTGTCATCACCGACTGGGGCGGGGTGCTGACCACGCCGATCCTGCATACGGTCCAGGCCTGGATCGAGGCCGATGGCATCGACTGGGACCGCTACCGGACCGTGATGCGGACGTGGGTCACCGACGCCTACGGACCGAACGGCACTCGCAACCCGATCCACGCGCTGGAGCGCGGTGAATGCTCGGACACCGAGTTCGAGCAGGCGCTGGCCGCCGAGCTGCTCCGGGTGGACGGCGGGTCCGTGCTGGCCGCCGGGCTGCTGCAGCGCATGTTCGCGGCCAGCGTCGAGATTCCCGCCATGTACGACCTGATCCGCGCGGTACGTGCCGCCGGGCTGCGGACCGCGCTGCTGTCCAACTCCTGGGGCGCCACCGGGTACCCCCGGGCTGACTTTCCCACCCTGTTCGACGCCGTCGTGATCTCCAGTGAGTGCGGCATGCGCAAGCCGGAGGCGGAGATCTTCCGGCACGCGGCGGACCTGCTCGGCCTGCGGCCGGAGCAGTGCATTTTCATCGACGACATCGAGGCGAACATCACCGCGGCGCAGGCCTGCGGCATGACCGGCGTGCACCACGTCGAGGCGGCGCAAACAGCGGCGGCGCTCGAGGACCTTCTCGGCATCCCGCTGGGCGAAACAGGCCCGCCGGAACCGGGCTAGCCGGAACCGATCCCGCCGGAACCGATCCCGCTGACCCCACTGGCAACACGATGCGATAACCGCCGGGACGCGGCGATAACCACCGGGCTAGCCTGTGGGGCGTGGCGGACTATCCGCATCCGTCCAGCCCCGGGCGCTCGGCGAACATGAAGGCCAACCGGCGGACGGACACCAAGCCGGAACTGGCGCTCCGGCACGCCTTGCACCGCCTCGGCTACCGCTACCGCAAGGACCACCGGCTCGACCTCGACAGCGGCCGCCGGGTCCGGCCGGACATCGTGTTCACGGCGCGCAAGCTCGCCGTCTTCGTGGACGGGTGCTTCTGGCACGCCTGCCCGGAGCACGGGTCCAAGCCGAAGGCGAACGAGTGGTACTGGAGCCCGAAGCTAGTCAAGAACGTCGAGCGCGACCGGGTTAACGACGCGGCGCTGATGCTGGCCGGCTGGACGGTGATCAGGCTCTGGGAGCACGTGCCCATCGACGAAGCGGTCACGACCGTGGTCACCGCCCTGGCCGCGGCCGGAGCCACCCCCAAGAGCCAGCCGCAGGCCAGCGAGGGCCAGCCACACGCCAGCAAGGCCCAGCCGCCAGGAAATCCGGCTTCGGGGGACGACCCGCTTAGCTGACGCCCGGCACCTGTGGCAGACTCTGGGTCACCATGCGCGTGTTCCTGCCTTCGACGCTCCCTGCCCTGGCCGAGGTCCTCCAGGCCGGCCAGGTCGGCGCCCACCCTGATTCCAGCCCGGCCGCGGACCCGGGTCCGCTGTCCGGCTACGCGGTCACGCCCGCGCTGCGCGAGGCGTACGCGAGCGGCGACGAGGAGGAACTCGAGTACGCCGCGCTGACCGCGGCCGCCCGGGCCTCGCTGCGGCTGCTGGCCGGCGATCCGGCTGCCCCGCCCCGGCGCGTGGTGCTCGCCGCCGAGATCCCGGCCGAACAGGTGAAGCTCGACGCCCGGGACCACGAGCCCGGCCGGGTCCTGATCGCCGTGGCGGTCCCGGTCGCGTGGCTGGTCTCGGCCCACGCCGACGACACCGACGCGGGGCCCGACGTGCGGGCCGCGGCCGACGCGCTGCCGGCCGCCGACGCGGGCGACGAGGACGCCAAGTTCGCCGTGGACGGGGCCGAAGGTCACGAGCTCGGCTGGTACGCCAACCAGGAGCTGTCCTACCTGGCCGAATAGCGTCCCGAATAGCGTCACGCCAGGCGCCCGCGCCAGCACCAGCGTGTCCCGGCACCAGCCGGTCGTGCGACGATACGGGTATCCACCAGACCCGAACCGAATGCCAGGAGCGATCGTGATGGACGCCGTCTCCAGGACCCCCGTACCGGTTAACGAGCCGGTCAGGCAGTACCAGCCGGGCAGCCACGAGCGGGCCGCGCTGGAAGCCAAGATCAAGGAACTCGCCGGCCAGCAGACCGAACTCACCATGACTATCGGCGGCCGCCAGCAGATGAGCGCGGGCGAAAAGATCGCCGTGGTCCAGCCGCACAACAAAAACCACGTCCTCGGCCACCTCGGCAACGCCGAAGACCTGGACGTAGCCGCCGCGATCCACGCGGCCAAGCAGGCGGCCCCCGGCTGGCGCGCGCTGTCCTTCGACGACCGCGCCGCGGTCTTCCTCAAGGCGGCCGACCTGCTCGCGGGCCCGTGGCGGGCCACCGTGAATGCCGCCACCGTCCTCGGCCAGTCCAAGTCGCCGTACCAGGCCGAGATCGACGCGGCCTGCGAGCTGATCGACTTCTGGCGCTACAACGTGCACTACGCCAGGAAGATGCTCAGCGAGCAGCCCGACTCGGCGCCCGGTACCTGGAACCGGATGGAGTACCGCCCGCTCGAGGGCTTCGTGCTGGCCATCACGCCGTTCAATTTCACCTCGATCGCGGGCAACCTGCCCACCGCGCCCGCCCTGCTCGGCAACGTGGTGGTGTGGAAGCCGTCGCCCACCCAGCAGCTCTCCGCGCACTACCTGATGCGCCTGCTCGAGGCGGCCGGGCTGCCGCCCGGGGTGATCAACCTGGTGACCGGGGACGGGCAGGCGGTGTCCCGGGTGGCGCTGCCGCACCCGGACCTGGCCGGCATCCACTTCACCGGCTCCACCCCGACCTTCCAGCACCTGTGGCGGACCGTCGGCGAGAACATCGCCCGGTACCGGAACTACCCGCGGCTGGTCGGCGAGACCGGCGGCAAGGACTTCGTGATCGTGCACCCGTCCGCGGACCCGGTCACGGTGAGCGCCACGCTGATCCGCGGCGCGTTCGAGTACCAGGGCCAGAAGTGCTCCGCGGCCTCCCGCGCCTATGTGCCCGAGTCCATCTGGACCCGGATGAAAACCGACTTCGCCGACCAGATCCAGGCCCTGACGATGGGCGACGTGAGCGCCGACCTGTCGCTGTTCATGGGGGCCGTCATCGATGACCGGGCCTTCGCCAAGCACGCCCGGGCACTCGACCGGGCCCGGCACACGCCGGCTATCACCACCCTGGCAGGCGGCACCGCCGACGACACCGACGGATTCTTCGTCCGGCCGACCGTGCTCGTCGGAGAGGACCCGAAAGACGAGATCTTCACCACCGAGTACTTCGGCCCCATCCTGGCCGTCCACCCCTACCCGGACGCTGACTACGGGGAAACCCTGGAACAGGCCGCCGACGCCACCCCGTACGCGCTGACCGGCTCGATCCTGGCTACCGACCGCACCGCCATCGCCCAGGCCGCCGAGGCGCTGCGGTACTCGGCCGGCAACTTCTACATCAACGACAAGCCGACCGGCGCGGTGGTCGGCCAGCAGCCGTTCGGCGGCGCCAGGGCCAGCGGCACCGACGACAAGGCCGGGTCGGTTTTCAACCTGATCAGGTGGGTCTCGGCCCGCGCCATCAAGGAACTCTTCGTGCCCCCGTCCGACTACCGCTACCCTCACATGGGGTAGCCCGCTGCTCGCTTTATATCCGGGCTATTCAGACTCCCGCGACGGTTCCGGCCGTAGCCGGCGCAGCGACCGCTCGCACGGGCCCCAAAGGCCCGTACTCGCGGCCGCTATCTGAATAACCCTCAGGGAGGACGTCATTCACCGGCTGGTTCTGTGGAACATCGACCTGACCCTGGTCGATGTCGCCCGGGTGACGCGGGCGGCGTACGCCGAGGCGTTCCCGGCGGTGACCGGCCGGCCGCTCATCAAGCTGCCGCAGACGGCGGGCCGCTCGGAGTCGGAGATCTTCTTCGACGCGCTCGCGACGAACGCCGCCGACCTGAACGCGGCCGGCGGCGAGGCCGAGAGCCTGCTCGCGTCGTTCAGTGCCGCGCTGGCCGCCGCCCTGGAGGCCCGCCGCGACGACCTGGCCCGGCACGGCCAGGTGCTGCCCGGCGCGGCCGGCGCGCTGGCGGCCGTAGCCAGGCTCGACGGCCCGGGGAACCTGACCGTCCAGTCCGTCCTGACCGGCAGCAGCCGGCTGGGGGCGATGCTGAAACTTCACTCGTTCGGCCTCGATGGTTTTGTTGATTTCGACATCGGGGGATACGGCTCGGAGGCCTACCCCAAGGGGACCCTGCTCCGGGTGGCCCGGGAACGGGCCTCGGCCAAGCACGGCATCACCTTCGGCGAGGACGTCACGGTGTACGTGGCCGACTCGCCCCGGGACGTGGACGCGGCGCGGATCGGCGGCGCCCGGTCCCTCGCGGTGGCCAGCGGCCGGGCCAGCGCGGCCGAACTGCGTGAGGCGGGGGCCGACGCGGTGCTGCCCGACCTCACCGACCCGGCCGGGCTGACGGCCCTGATCGCGCGGCTCACGGAGCCGTCTCCCTGACCGTGCGTCACAGTCATCGCATGATCTTCACCACAGCATGATCTTCACCACAGGGGGCGTTGCCAGGCACGCCGCGATGGCACGATGCTGAGAGCTATGGATGCGAGCGAAGGTGATCTGGCCAGCCGCGGTTACGGTGCGACGCTCTGGGAGCCGGACGACAAGACGGTCCGCAACGCCCGGGTTACCCATTTCATCCGCTGGCTGGCGAGCCGCGGCATAGCCACGGGCGGCTACCAGGACCTGTGGCAGTGGTCGGTGACGCAGCCGGGGGAGTTCTGGACGGCGGTCTGGGACTACTTCGACGTGCTCGGCGACCGCGGCGACGGGCCCGCCCTGGCCGGGACCATGCCCGAGGTCCGCTGGTTCGAGGGGTCAACCCTCAACTACGCCCGTAACGCGCTGAGGACCGCGTGGACCGACCCGTCCCGCACCGCCATAATCTTTGATTCCGAACGGGGCAGGGCCGGGAGCCTCACCTACGGCGAACTCGCCGCCCAGGTGGCCCGGGTCGCCCGGGGCCTGCGGTCGCTCGGGGTGGGACGCGGTGACCGGGTGGCCGCGCTGCTGCCGAACGTGCCCGAGGCCGTCATCGGGCTGCTCGCCGTCGCGAGCCTGGGCGCGATCTGGTCGTCGTGCTCGCCGGACTTCGGCGCGCGCAGCGTGATCGACCGGTTCGCCCAGATCGAGCCGAAGGTGCTGATCGCCTGCGACGGCTACGCCTACAACGGCAAGGAATACTCCCGGGCGCAGATGCTCGACGAGGTGCTGGCGGAGCTGCCCGGTCCGCCCGCGGTCGTCATGGTGAACCTGATCGGCGAGCCGGAGCAGCCAGCTCCCGGCGTTCTGAACTGGGACGGCCTCGGGACCGAAGGCGACCAGCACGAGCCGGACTTCGAGGAGGTCCCGTTCGCGCATCCGCTCTGGGTCGTCTACTCCTCGGGGACCACCGGGCTGCCCAAGCCGATCATGCACGGGCACGGCGGCGTCGTCCTCGAGCACCTCAAGGCGCTCTCGTTCCACCAGGACCTGCGGCCGGGCGACGTCTTCGCCTGGTACACCACGACCGGCTGGATGATGTGGAACTACCTGGCCGGCGGCCTGCTGTCCGGGCTGACGATCGTGCTCTACGACGGCAGCGCCAGCTACCCCCAGACGGGCCGGCTGTGGCAGCTGAGCGCCGAGTACGGCATCACCTACCTGGGAGTCGGCGCGCCCTACCTGGTGGCCTGCATGAAGGCGGGCCTGGAGCCGGGGCAGGAGCACGACCTCGGCGCGCTGCGGGCCATCGGCTCGACCGGGTCGCCGCTGCCGCCGGAGGCGTTCGACTGGGTCTACCGGGACGTCAAGCCGGACCTGCTGCTGGGCTCCTTCTCGGGCGGTACCGACATCTGCACCGGGTTCGTCGGGCCGTGCCCGCTGCTGCCGGTGCGCTCGGGCATCATCTCCGGACGCTGCCTGGGCGCCGCGGTGGAGTCCTGGGACGAGGACGGCAAGCCGGTCACCGGCCAGGTCGGCGAGCTGGTGCTCACCCAGCCGATGCCGTCGATGCCGGTCGGCTTCTGGAGCGACCCCGACGGTGCGCGGTACCGGGAGAGCTACTTCGACATGTACCCGGGGATCTGGCGGCACGGCGACTGGATCGAGATGCTGCCCGACGGCGCCTGCGTCATCTACGGCCGCTCCGACGCCACCCTCAACCGCGGCGGCGTCCGCATGGGCACCAGCGAGTTCTACCGGGCCGTGGAGGCCTTCGAGGAGGTCGCCGACAGCCTGGTGGTGGACACCGGGCGGCTCGGCGCCGAGGGACGGCTGATCCTGTTCGTGGTGCTCGCCGGCGGGGCCGAGCTCGACGACGACCTGACGGGCAGGCTCCGCTCGGCGCTCCGGGCCCAGCTCTCGCCCCGGCACGTGCCGAACGAGATTCACCAGGTACCCGGCATACCCCGGACGCTTTCCGGTAAGAAACTCGAAGTGCCTGTCCGCAAGATCCTGCTCGGTACCGAGCCCGAACGCGCCGCTGATCCGAACGCGCTGGCCGACCCGGACGCGCTCAGGTACTACGGCAGGTTCCAGGGAGATGCCGAGCCGAGTTAGTTACTTGCAGAAACGGCTTGGTCACAATGGGGTGGCAGGGCCGTCGGGCTAGCGAACGAACGTGATGTAGACAATCGGCGGGTCACAAGGGAGTGGACACGGTGCCGGAGGGTTTCGAGGACGAGGCCAGGGATGCCCTGCTGGCCAAGGCGGTGCAGGCCTGGGAGGAAGATCCCGCGCTCGATGTGAGCGCACTCGGTAACGGGAGCGAGGACAGCGTCTCCTGCTATCTGCGGGCCTACTACCAGCGGGTGGCCACCGAGGACCTGGCGCCGCCGTCCCGGCTGGCGGCGACCGCGCAGGCGCACGCCCGGCTCGGCCAGACCCGGCCGCAGGGCCGGGCCCTGGTCCAGGTGCGCGAGCCCGGCGACGCGCAGCTGCACCCGGTCAGCGGGTCCGGCCTCGTCGTGGACATCGTCACCGACGACATGCCCTATCTGGTCGACTCGGTCACGACCGAGCTGAACCGGCACGAAGCCGAGATCCGGCTGCTCGTCCACCCGCTGCTGCGGGTCCGCCGGAACGTGACCGGCCGGCTCCAGGGCATCCTCGGGGTCTGCGGCGACGACGCGCCCGAGGCCGGCGAGCTCACCGAATCCTGGATCCACGTCGAGCTCGGCCCGCCCCGGGACAAGGTGACCGCCACCGAACTCGCGGCCGACCTCCGCCACGTCCTCGACGACGTGCGGGTGGCGGTCGAGGACCAGCCGCGGATGACCGCGGCGGCCCGGTCCCTGGCCGATAGCCTCGGCGGCGCGCCCGGCAGTGACGAGGCCCGCAGTGAGGCAGCCGAGCACGGCGACCTGCTGCGCTGGCTGGCGGACGGCAACTTCACCTTCCTCGGCTTCCGCGAGTACGACCTGGTGCCGACCGACGACGGCATGGGCCTGCGGGCCGTGCCCGGCAGCGGGCTCGGCATCTTGCGGCACGCCCGCAAGGGCCGTGACCCGGTGCGCAAGATGTCGACCCGGGTGGCGCGCCGGGCCCAGGACCCGGACGAGCGGCTGGTGCTGGCCAAGGCGAACTCGCGGTCCACCGTCTACCGGGCCAACTACCTGGACTACGTATCGGTCAAGAAGCTCGGCTCCGCCGGGGATGAGCAGGGCGTGGTTACCGGGGAATACCGGTTCCTCGGCCTGTACACGCACGCGGCGCACACCGCGCCCATCGGCGGCGTGCCGGTGCTGCGGCGCAAGCTGGCCCAGGTGCTGGCGGCGGCCGGGCTCACCCCGGACAGCCACGACGGCACCGACCTGACCGAGATCCTCGAGGACTACCCGCGCGAGGAGCTGTTCGAGATCTCGGCGGAGGAGCTCACCCCGATCGCGCTCGGCGTGCTGCGGCTGTCCGAGCGCAAGCAGACCCGGCTGTTCCTGCGCCGCGACCGGTACGGCCGCTACATGTCCTGCCTGGTCTACCTGCCGCGGGACCGGTACACGACCAAGGTCAGGCTGCGCGCCCAGGGCATCTTGCGCGAGGCGCTGCACGGGGTCTCGGTGGACTACAGCGCCACCATCGGCGACTCGGCCCTGGCCCGCCTGTACGTGGTGGTCCGCGGCGAGCCGGGCCGCCCGGTGCCGCAGGTGGACGCGGCCGCGCTCGAGCGCAAGCTGGCCGAGGCGGTCCGGTCCTGGGACGAGGACCTGGCCGTCGAGGCGGTCCGGGTGCTCGGCGAGGACCGGGCCAGCCAGGTGCTCGAGCTGGGCGCGCGCGTCCCCGAGACCTACAAGGCGGACGTCACCGCCGCGGACGCGGTCGGCGACCTGATCACCATGCTCGCGCTGCGCGACCAGGGCTCGGAGTTCGCCGTCCGGCTGGTCGAGCACCCGGAGCGGTGGACGCTCGTGGTGTACCGCTGCGGCACCCCGATCACGCTCTCGGACGTGCTGCCGCAACTCCAGCACATGGGGGTCGAGGTCGTCGACGAGCACCCCTACCGGTTCACCGGGAGCTCGACGGCCGGATCGTTCTGGATCTACGAGTTCGGCCTGCGGCCCCCGGCGGCGGCCGCGGCCGGCAGCTTGCAGCGGCTCTTCGAGGACGCGCTGACCGCGCTGTGGCACGGCCAGACCGAGGACGACGGGTTCAACGCGCTGGTGCTGACCGCGGGCCTGACCTGGCGCGAGGTGACCCTGCTGCGCGCCTGCGCCAAGTACCTGCGCCAGGGCGGGATGCGGTTCAGCGAGGACTACGTGCAGCGGGTGCTGCGGTCCAACGGGTCGATCACCCGGCTGCTGATCCGGCTGTTCGAGTCCCGGTTCGACCCGGACCGGCAGCACGGCGCCGACGAGCGCTGCGAGGCCATCACCGAGGAGATCCGCGGTCAGCTCGACGAAGTGACCAGCCTCGACGCCGACCGGATCCTCCGCTCCTACCTGGCCCTGATCGGCGCCACCCTGCGGACCAGCTACTACAAGCAAGACCACCAGAGCCCCGGCCCCGGCGTCGACGGGCCGCGGGCCCTGGTGCTCAAGTTCGCTCCCCGTACGGTGCCCGGGATCGTGGAGCCGCGGCCCCTGTTCGAGATCTTCGCCTACTCACCCCGGCTCGAGGCGGTGCACCTGCGCTTCGGCCGGGTGGCGCGCGGCGGGCTGCGCTGGTCCGACCGGTTCGAGGACTTCCGCACCGAGGTACTCGGCCTGGTCAAGGCGCAGGAGGTCAAGAACGCCGTCATCGTGCCGTCCGGCGCCAAGGGCGGCTTCGTGTGCAAGCAGCTGCCCGACCCGTCCGACCGCGAGGCCTACCAGGCCGAGGTGCTGGCCTGCTACAAGACGTTCATCGCGGGCATGCTCGACGTGACCGACAACATCGAGGGCGACCAGGTCACGCCGCCAGCCGGCGTGGTCCGCCGCGACCGCGACGACCCGTACCTGGTGGTGGCGGCGGACAAGGGCACCGCGACGTTCTCCGACACCGCCAACGCGGTCGCGACCAGCTACGGCTTCTGGCTGGGTGACGCGTTCGCCTCCGGCGGGTCCGAGGGCTACGACCACAAGAAGATGGGCATCACCGCGCGCGGCGCCTGGGAGTCGGTCAAGTGGCACTTCGCCGCGCTCGGGCTGAACCCCGCCACTGACGATTTCACCGCGGCCGGCGTCGGCGACATGTCCGGCGACGTATTCGGCAACGGCATGCTGCTGTCCGAGCACATACGGCTGGTCGCGGCCTTCGACCACCGGCACGTGTTCGTCGACCCGGCCCCCGACCCGGCCGCCAGCTTCGCCGAGCGCCAGCGCCTGTTCGCGCTGCCCCGGTCCTCGTGGGCGGACTACGACCCGGCCCTGATCTCGGACGGCGGCGGGGTCTGGCCGCGCACGGTGAAGTCGGTCCCGGTGTCACCGCAGGCCCGCAACGCCCTGGGCCTGGACGCCACGGTCGCCGCGCTGTCCCCGGACGAGCTGATCTCCGCCATCCTGGCCGCGCCCGTCGACCTGCTCTGGAACGGCGGCATCGGCACCTACGTCAAGGCCTCCACCGAGACCCACGCCGACGCGGGGGACCGGTCCAACGACGCGGTCCGGATCGACGCCACCCGGCTGCGGGCCCGGGTCATCGGCGAGGGCGGCAACCTCGGCCTGACCCAGGCGGCCCGGATCCAGTACTCGCTCGGCGGCGGCCTGATGAACACCGACTTCATCGATAACTCGGCCGGGGTCGACACTTCCGACCACGAGGTCAACATCAAGATCTTGCTGGCCGACGCGATCCGGGACGGGGCCCTGCCCGCCGCCGGCCGGCACGAGCTGCTCGAGGACATGACCGGCGAGGTGGCCGCCCTGGTGCTGCGGCACAACTACGGGCAGAACATGGCGCTGGCCGTGGCCAGGTCCCAGGCCCCCTCGCTGCTGCACGTGCACGCGCGCTACCTGCGCAAGCTGATCAGGGACAAGCGGCTCAGCCCGGAACAGGACGGGGTGCCGGGCGAGCGGGAGATCGCCGAGCGGCGCTCCTCCGGCGGCGGGCTGACCAATCCGGAGCTCGCCCTGCTGCTGGCGCACACCAAGATCGCGGCGGCCGAGGACGTGCTCGCCTCGAGCCTGCCCGACGACCCGTACCTGCGCCGGGTGCTCGACGCCTACTTCCCCGAACCGCTGCAGGCCCGGTTCGCGGACCGGATGATGACGCACCGGCTCCGCCGCGAGATCATCACCACCTCGGTGGTCAACGAGATGATCGACACCTCGGGCACCACGTTCCTGTTCCGGCTGATCGAGGAGACCGGCGCGTCGGTGCCGGACCTCACCCGGGCCTGGCTGGTCGCCCGCGAGGTGTTCGACATGGCGGCCTTCTGGTACCAGGTCGAGGCGATGGAGGGATCTCAGGTGGGCCTGCCGGCCCAGATCACGCTGCTGCTCGAAGGGCGCAAGCTGACCGAGCGCGCGGCCCGCTGGCTGCTGCACAACCGCCGCCCCCCGTTCGACATCCAGGCCACCGTGGAATTCTTCGCCGCGGGCGTGCGGACCGTCCGGGCGGGTATCCCCAAGCTCCTCACCGGCCGGGACCTGGCCGGGTTCGAGGAGCGCCGGGACTCCTACCTCGACCTGGGCGTGTCGCTCGAGGCGGCCGAGCGGGTCGCGGCCATGGTGCCGGCCTACTCCGCGTTCGACATCGTGCAGGTCGCCACGTCCGCGGGCCGGGGGATCGAGGAGACCGCCGCGGTCTACTTCGACCTGGCCGACCGCTTGCAGATCACCCGGCTGCGCGACCGCATCACCGGCCTGCCGCGGGAGGACCGCTGGTCCACCATGGCCCGGGCCGCGCTGCGCGACGACCTGTACGGCCTCCACCGCGCGCTTACCGCCGAGGTGCTGCGCAGCGGGTCCGAGGTGGCGGAGTGGATCGAGGGGAACCCCGGGGCAGAGCGCTACC
>Ga0136846_1210706_pt1 | contig 12787 bp, 12 predicted proteins | sample HopSoiMetagenom2_FD_96841 | JGI IMG/M metagenome (GOLD analysis project Ga0136846, IMG submission 96841) | Grasslands soil microbial communities from Hopland, California, USA - 2 Assembly 2016 (version 4) | ecosystem: Environmental > Terrestrial > Soil > Grasslands | place: USA: Hopland...
CGCGCATTGATCTCAATGACGTAGGCCGCGATTCCATCGTCGGCTTCGCCAAGGACCAGATCGACGCCGATGTAACCCCGCGGCTCTGGTAGCGCTTCAACCGCTGCCAGCGCCAGCTTTCGCGCACGAGCATCTAGCGACGACGGCAGTGGCAGTCGCCCGCCGCGATAAGTGAATTGGCCATCCTCAGACAAAAGCTGCTGGCATGCCGGCAGCGCATGGTTGCCTGCCGGGCCACATAAGACCGATACGCTCGCGGCGAGACCGCACACGAACTCTTCAATGCGGAAAAGGGGTCGGGAGTCTTTTCCGAGCAGAATCGACCCATCTGGATAATCACTTCTCGGAAAAGACTCCCGACCCCGTTCCGTTAATAGTCGAACTCCCTGCGAGCCGCAACCATCGTCCGGCTTGATTACGACTGGAAATGCCAAATCGCTGGGGACCTCGCTCCTGCCGGCTGAAATTCGAGCGCCGCGCGGAACGGCGACACCGGCACTGCGCAGCCGCTCAGCCGTCGCCTGCTTGCTGGAGGCAATCGCAATGCAGTCGGATGACGGCGACAGGAGCCTCCCGCCCACCTCTTCCACCAGCCGGCATCGCTCCAGCAATGCACCACCACTCTCGGGAGCAATGAGCAACGTCCAATCAGCATCGCGTACGAGCCGGCAAAATGCCGCATGCTCCTGATCGCTGGACGCAATGAGCGTCACGTCGCAGCCTGCTGGGTGAAGCTCCGGGAGTCGAGCGTCGCGCGTCGTAAGGACCTCCACTCCCTCAAGGGCCGCGAAATCAGCAGCCATTGCCTGAACCATGGCCCGCGCTTCTGCTGACAACGATCCATCTGGTGGCATGTGACTGGACCAGCCGCCGCCCGTAACGAATTCATACACAAAAATTTTCATGGATGGGGCCGCCCTCGGCCGCTCGCACAGAGAATAGTGCCCTCGCCGCAAAGGCGCTGTGGCGATTACAATGGACGATTCCTCGGAAAAATGGGAGGAATCAGCAAATCGGCACGTCACCCACGTCGGAACAACGCTAGCGAATCGCTTTTTGTAATAACGGTCGATCCACCTGGGCGATAATGACCATAACTGCAAATAGATAGTGCTGATAGCGGCTGCCTGGTAGCACGCTACAAGCTTCAATCCCGCCTGGATTTGCTGCACGGCGCACAATCGCAACAGCACCAGAAAAACACACAGGCGCGATGTTTGCAGACCCTGATTAATATCCACGGATGAAATTGAGCTTGCCGCGGTGCCTGCTGCCGCGGCATAAGCCGCAATACGAGTAAGGAGATGCCGCGAATGTTTTCATCGCTTTTGGCCCGGCGTGAGTTTCTGCGCTCCTTAACCGCGGCTGGGGCTTCCTGTTTGGCGGCCGGGGCTTGCGGATCGGACGAAAACCCCTCGTTGCATGAGCCGGTCCACCGCGTAGCCAAAGCGAATAATGCTCCGACAAGTCCCGCCGTGGCCGTGGGCGACAAGCATCCGCTCGACCCTGCGCTCGACATCGCCAATGACGCGCTGGTGAGCATCAGGAAAAATATCATCGACTACAGCTGCCGGATCACGAAGCAGGAGCGGATACGTGGCGAGCTGCAGCGCGAAGAATACATGGAGGCGAAGATCCGCAATCGCAAGGTCGATGCGAACGGCAAGCTGACCGCACCGCTCAGCGTGTACATGAAATTCATTGGCCCGCGCGACGTCGTCGGCCGCGAGTGCATCTGGGTCGAAGGCGAAAACAACAACAAGATGCGGGCCCACGAGGGTGGTGTAAAGGGTCGCTTCCTCCCGTCGGTCTGGCTCGATCCCGACGGGCCGATCGCCATGAGCGGGCAGCTCCATCCGATCTACGACATTGGCGTCGAGAACCTCGTCATCAAGCTGATTGAGCGCGGCGAGAAGGAAAAGAAGTTCGGCGAGTGCGACGTCGAGTTCATCAAAAACGCCAAGATCAACGGCCGCGTCTGCACCGTGCTGCGTGTGATGCACCCGATCCAGCGCCCGCATTTCGAATTTCACCGGGCCGAGATCTTCATTGATGACGAGCTGCAAATCCCCGTTCGCTATGCGGCCTTCAACTGGCCGACCAAGCCGGGCGCCACAGACGATCTGCTCGAGGCCTACACCTACACGAACCTGAAGGTCAACATCGGGCTGACCAATGCCGATTTCGATCCCAAAAACCCGAACTACAACTTCTAGACGCGCTCCATAGCCGGGACCAGACTTGGTAGGGTGGCTCGGGCACCATCGCTCGCGATGGTCGTTGCGAAGCATAACCCAGCTAGCGGCATTGCGCCCCAAATCCGCTGCCCGATCGTTCACGCCGCGTATAATGCAGCGTGACTTCGTCTCTAGTGCCCCGCTTCCGCGCGATTAGCCTCACGGCGCTACGCACCACGGCGGTCGGCTATTGCGGAGTGCTGCTATTGCTGCTGTTCCTGGAAAACACGCTGCTCTATCCGGCCCCCAAGTGTCCCGAGGGTGATTGGGAGGCGCCCTACCTGGAGCGGGAGGACGTCACCTTCGCCTCCGCCGACGGCACGAGGCTCCACGGCTGGCTGGCAGAGCATCCCAATCCGCGGGCGGTCCTGATGTATTGCCACGGCAACGGCGATTGTCTTGGCTATCTGGGCCCGCTGATGCGTGAACTGCGCGATAAGTATCAACTCACCGTCTTTGCCTTCGACTACCGCGGCTACGGCAAGAGCGAAGGCTCACCGAGCGAAGCCGGCATTGTCGCTGACGGCCACGCGGCTCAGCTTTGGCTGGCTGAGCGAACGCGACGCCGCCCGGCTGACATCGTCTTGATGGGCCGCTCGCTAGGCGGCGGCGTGGCCGTCGATTTGGCCGCTAAAAATGGTGCCCGCGGTCTAATCCTGCAAAATACACCGACCTCCATGCCCGACGCAGCGGCTTATAGGTACTGGTTCGCCCCCGTGCACTTGCTCATGAAGAACCGCTATGACTCGCTGAGCAAAATCGGCCGCTATACCGGCCCTGTGCTCATCAGCCACGGCACTGCCGATACCCTCGTCCCCTTCGCCCTCGGCCAGCGCCTCTTCGCCGCAGCAAAAAGCGAAATCAAGCGATTCTTCCCCATCGATGGCGGCGGTCACAACGATCCCGAGCCGCCAGAATATGATGCCGTTCTCGACGAATTCATCCGTGGCTTGCCAATCACGGATTGACGACGACTTCTGCCGTCGGGCCGCGAAATAGCATTTCCACCCGATTCAGTACGTCGCGGCCCAGGATGCGTTCTTGTCCGACAAAATCGGCGTTTAGATTGCAAGGAAGTTCACCGCCGTCGAGCCAAACCCAAGCCGGGAACGCAACAGTGGCAGCCGTGCTTCCGCCGACGCCGCCAATCAGTCCTGGGATACCTTTCGCCGGATCAAGCCCGAGGTGTTCACAATCTGACCAGGGCAGGGCTGTGGCATCCGCACCGGTATCTGGAATGACCTCCTCGAAGAGAATCCCTGGTGACCCGCTGGCTGGTCGAAACTCCGCGCGCATGATGGGCAACGCCTCACCGGAATAGCTCTTGTCGTAAGAAAAGCTAACGCGACGAATACGACAGGGTTCTTCTTCACGGCCAACACATGTGACAAATGCATCTGGCGCGATTCTGTAGGCATTATGGAGCACTTCCACGGGACTACTGCCAAACGCGATAACTTTACCGTGCGCGAATCCAATCCATTGTCCACGATATTGAGCCAAAAGGCTGTTGCGCTGCGCCCAGTAGTCCGCTTCATTTTTCCGCCAGCCCGGATTAATTCGTCGGCCAATCTCGGGGGGCAAGCGGTCGGCAATACTCTCCATTGGTCAACTCCCTGGAAAGGTGCGATATCTATCATAATCATACGCCACTTGAGCTCATTGGAATCTTACTCCGCGCAGTATTCGCGTCGTCGCGGTTCAATTTCAGCAAGATCCGAGCCACAACACCGTTAACCACGACCGCTGGAGCGCCGCGAATTGCAGCTCATGGATCGTTCGTCTCACCCGGCGGGACGATATGTCCTTCATCCATTTCCGCGATGATCTGATAGTGAGACGGAAGACTGATCGGTCCTTTGATTCCCCGCGGCGCGTCGATTTCGTAGCCGTCTTGTCGCAGCACTCCCAGCAGGAATTCAGCCTTCCGCTCCGCATCCAGCTTGTCGATTCGGATTTCCCGCAGCGCCACGTGATCCACCCACCACGCCAGGCCCATCCCCACTACCACGGTCAACCACAGCACATCGCGGATCGTGAATCGGAACATATCCGGTTCCTCGTCGTCAACGCTTTCCGTTCATATACGAAGCGGCCGTTGTGTTCTATTCGCGTCGCTCGACACCATGGGTGGTCGGCTACTGTCCTGTCATTTCACTCGCAGACGACGTACGTCCAGACAGCGGAAGTCCTTTCAAAATTTCGACATTCCCGCCCAGGTGGCGAGACACGCCCGCCGTACACCGCTTGATGATCGCGACGTTGTACAGAAGCGTTTGCCTTTGCTGGCGACTCTCTTCGACGATCTGAATCAGATGTCGCGAGGCTCGATCGCCACGATCGATCAGCTCGCTCAGGGATGGCGGTTCGCTCTTGATCAGGAGGGAGGGGCTGGGCGTTGAATCAATCATGCCCGCATTGTACCCGGCTTGCACGCAAACGCCTTGTGGAGAGCGCAATAGGCGGCTCGCACCTGCCGCCGCAGTCTGGGCAAAGGTACTCTCGCGGCGCCTTCCAATAGTGTCTTAATTCAGATTGTTGAGCAGCTGGCGATATTCGGAGATTGCCTCCTCAGGTGGACGCTCGTCATGTTCGACCACGGGCCGTTCGATCCAGAGGCTCCACGAGAAGCAGAGCCACCCGACGCTCAGCGCCAGCAAAACGGTCAACCACAGCACGTCTCTGTTTGTGAGGCGGAACATAGGCGGAGCGCCCTGCTCGACTACTTCTGTCGCGTGGCTTCCCAGTCGGTCGAACGAGATTTGCCTCCACGTTCCGTTTCGACCTTTCCTTTAATCGTGTCCCCACGGACTGTCCCGGTGTATTTCTGCGTCAGCTTTTCCCCCTTCTGCTCGCGAATGACGCTGAAGCTGACTTTATCGTCTTTGAATGTGCCGTCGGAAATAGCCGCTTCCCGGTTGCCACCGCCAATCGTCCCCGTCAGCTTGTCGCCCTCCAACTTGAGTTTGATCGTTACTTCCTGGCTCTTTTTGCCCAACATCATGGTCGATTTCCAATTGCCGCTGGGATCCTCGGCGGCACTCGCCACGCCGACGAAGGTAAACAGCAGCAAAGTAATCGCACCCGTCATTCGTTTCATCGCAGTTACCTCTCCAAAATTAAACACGCGAATTCTACGCAACTTGTATGCAACGTGGCCATCATTCTCTACTGCCCCCGGTCGGAATGCTAGTCTTTGCCGGACACCTAAATCACACCCTGGAAAAAATAGCGGCGCTTTTTGACAATCGATTTATCGCTTATTACATTGCCCCTACATCCGTGTTTTTTACAGGCGATTTCCTTTCGTGGAGCAACCGCAATGATTCAATCGTTCTCGAGAAAGTTGCTGCTGGTGGCGGTCATCGTGTCAGCGGCGGGCTTTGTGATCGGCTCAGGCCATTCGTCGATCGGCCAGGAAAAACAGAAGCAGGAATCGAAGAAGAAGGGCAAGCTGCCGGCCTACTATGCGGATCTTGTTAGCCAGGCGCAGCGCGAGCAGATTTATGCGATTCAGGCGGCGCACGAGAAAAAGATTGCCGCCTTGCGTGAGCAATTGGATGCCGCTGAAAAGGTCCGCGATGACGAGATCGAAGCGGTGCTCGATGCGCAGCAGAAAGCGAAGCTCGCCACGGCCCGCGCAGAAGCCCTCGCGAAGAAGGCCAAGGCCGCCGCGGAGAAGAAAGCGGCCGAGGCCAAAGCCGCTGCCGAAAAGAAGTAAGCCTTCCATTTTCGGACGAGTCGTGATTCCGATTGCCCCGCCGGGCATTGGCGGGGCGTTTTTATGCGCTCCAAGCACGGTAAGATACAGCCATGTCGCTTGCCGCAGAAAGAACCAGCACGATTCTCACGCCGCAGCTCCTCGCGCAGCTCGAGCGATTGGAGCTGGTCAGCCGCAAAGTGTTTCGCGGCCGGATGAAGGGAGAACGACGCAGCAAGCGGAAGGGGCAAAGCGTTGAGTTTGCCGATTTCCGCCAGTACGTGCCGGGCGACGACCTGCGGTTCATCGATTGGAACCTGTTCGCGCGCCTGGAGCGGCTATATCTGAAGCTGTTCCTGGAAGAAGAAGATTTGCACTTCTACGCATTAATCGATACGAGCACAAGCATGGAATTCGGCGAGCCGACGAAGCTGCAATACGCCAGGCAGCTCGCGGCGGCGCTGGGGTTCATCGGCCTGTGCCGGGCCGACCGCGTGAAGATCGAGTCGCTGGGTGCGAGCAACAAGAAGCCAGGACCGGTGCTGCGTGGGCGGGCCAGCTTGTGGCGGATGCTGCAGTATGTGGAAGGAATGGAAGCAGGCGAGAACGTTTCACTGGTCGAGGGTGTCAAGAATTTCTGCCTGCGCAACTCGGGCAAGGGGATACTCGTGCTGATCAGCGACCTGATGGACAAGGAGGGCTACGAGAAGGCGCTGCGGTTTCTCGTCACGCAGCAGATGGACGTCTATCTGCTACACGTGCTGTCCCCCGAGGAGCTGAATCCGGAAGTGAAGGGCGATTTGCGACTGATCGACTGTGAGGACGACGATGTGGCCGAGATCACCGTTAGCCGGCCGCTCTTAGACAAATACAAGCGGACGCTGGCTTCGTTCGTGGATGGCGCGCGGGACTTTTGCACCAGGCGTGGAATGAGCTACCTGATGGTCAGCACCGAAACACCCGTCGAAACGTTAGTCGGCAGCTATCTGAGAAAACGAGGGCTCGTCCGGTGATGCTCCTGGCCGACATCGTCAACACGCTCGTCTGGTGGCAGTGGGGCCTGCTTGCGCTCGTACCGCCGGCGATTATCGCCCTGTATTTCCTGAAGCTGAAAAGGCAGCCGCTGGAGGTGCCGAGCACCTACCTGTGGACCAAGGCGATTGAGGATTTGCATGTCAATTCGCTGTGGCAGCGGCTCAGGCAGAGCTTGCTGTTGCTTTTGCAGCTGCTGCTGATCGCGATCATCGTGCTGGCGTTGCTGCGGCCGGGATGGAGCGGGACGAAACTGGAAGGCAAGCGATTCGTGTTTTTGATCGACACCTCGGCCAGCATGGGAGCGACGGACGTGTCGCCCTCGCGGCTCGATCAGGCCAAGCGAGAAGCGATCGACTTTATTCAAGAAATGGAAGCCGGCGCGGTGGCCATGGTGATCAGCTTCTCGAACGTGGCCAAGGTCGAGCAGCCCTTCACCGACAATCGCCGAGCCCTGCGGTCGAAAATCGAGCTGATTGAGCCGACCAACCGCCCGAGCGACTTGTCGGAGGCGTTGCGAGCGGCTGCCGGGCTGGCGAATCCCGGCCAAAGCGGCGATCCGAACAATCCGATCGATGTGAGAACGGCCGAAGCTCAGCCGGCGACGCTGCTCATTCTGAGCGACGGTGGATTCGCGAGCGTGCCGACTTTCAAGCTCGGGAATTTGACGCCCGAATATGTCGCGCAGGCGGGTACCAGGCAGCGGAATGTCGCAATTGTCGCTTTCAGCACCGAGGTCAACCCCGAAAAGCCCGGTCGCGTGCAGGCGTTCGCGCGACTGGAGAACCATGCCGATGAAGCAACGAGCGTGGAGGTATCGCTATACCTGGGCACCGCGCTGCTTGACGCGAAGACAATCGCCTTGCCGGCCCGTGACGAGAAAACGCGTCTGCCCGGCGCGGCGGGCGCGAGCTTCGAGATGCAGGAGATTGAGAGTGGCATCCTCAAGCTGCAAATCGACGCCAAAGACAATCTGGTCCTCGATAACACGGCCTTTGCCGTTGTCAACGTGCCGCGACCGGCGAAGGTGCTGGTCGTGACGCCCGGGACCGACGCGCTGCTGCTGGCGCTCAAGACCGATGAGGCGCAAAAGATCGCTAACGTTTCGATTGCGGAGCCGAAGCTGCTCGAAACGAAGGCCTATCAAGATCAGGCGGCGGAAGGGGCCTACGATCTGATCATTTACGATCAGTGCGTGCCCAAAACGATGCCGGCCTGCAATACGCTCTTTATTGGCGCGATTCCGCCCGGCGAGACGGCCGCCGAAGCGGTGGGGCCGGCCGATGGCAGCAAGCCAGCCGGGATTGCGGGCTGGAAGGCGGGCGACAAGCAAGGGTTGCCAATTGTGATCGATGTGAACCAGGTTCATCCGCTGACTCAACTCGTGCAGATGGGCAATGTCAAAATTGGCTACGGCCGGCCGGTGAAGGGACCGCCGGGAACGCTGACGCTGATCGATTCCGACGCCGGGGCGCTGTATTCCGTCGGTCCCCGGGCTGGGTACGAGGATGCGGTGCTCGGTTTCGACATCGTCACGCACGAAGCCGAGGGCAAGACGTTTTCGAACACCGATTGGCCGATTCGCCGCAGCTTTCCCGTATTTGTAATGAACGCTCTCAAATATCTGGGCGGCGTGCGCAGTAGCCTGGCCGCACCGAATATCATGCCGGGCTCGCCGGCCGTACTGCGCACGGTGACGCCTGTGAAGAGCATCCTGGTCACCTCACCACGCGGCGATCGGTTCGAAGTGCCGCGTGAGCTGCAGAACACGTTTGTCTTCAGCCGCACGGACGACCTTGGCGTGTATGAAGTCCGCGAGGGCTCGGGCAACAAAGTCACGCAGCAGTTTGCCGTCAACCTGTTCGACACGCGGGAAAGTGACCTGACGCCCGCCGAGAAGATCGATATCGGCCACGAAGAGGTCAAAGCTCAGCAAGGCAAGCAGGTAGCACGCAAGGAGCTGTGGAAGTGGCTGCTGCTCGGCGCGATCGGAGTACTCATCTTCGAGTGGTACGTTTACAACCGCCGGGTGTATTTGTAACAAAGCCGCGACCGGTGGTCGCGGTGTCCAATGTCCGGACACCTGTCGCGTTGACCGCATTTCCTGGCATTTGCTATACTTTCGGCACTTAAGTTCTATCGCCGCTACAGCTTATCAGTTGGCGGCGAAGCGCCGGCCCCCGCGCCAGCGCCGCTCGAGCACGGACCGGTTTCTATTCCGCGAACAAGAGGGAAGTTCCATGGCCACCGCCACTTTGCCCGCGACCATCAAGAAGGACATCACGCAGTGCATCGGCAACACGCCGCTGGTGCCGCTTCGCAAGATCACGGAAGGGTGCGTGGCGACAGTCCTGGCCAAGCTCGAGAACATGAACCCGCTGTGGAGCGTCAAGGATCGCATTGCCCGGTCGATGGTCGATGCGGCGGAGCGCGACGGAAAGATCAAGCCGGGCGTGACCTTGATCGAGGCCACCAGCGGCAATACCGGCATTGGCCTGGCGTATGTATGCGCGGCTCGCGGCTACAAGCTGGCGGTGACGATGCCCGAGAGCATGACGATTGAGCGCCGGCGATTGCTCAAGGCGCTTGGAGCCGAAGTGATCCTTACGCCGGCTGCCGAGGGCATGCCGGGCGCGGTGCGCCGGGCGGAGGCGATGGTGGCCGAGAATCCCGGCAAATACTTCCTGCCGCAGCAGTTCAAAAACCCGGCGAATCCCGAAGTTCATCGCAAGACGACGGCTGAGGAAATCTGGCGCGACACGGACGGCAAGGTCGATATTCTCGTCTCCGGCGTGGGGACCGGCGGCACAATCACCGGCGTGAGCGAAGTCATCAAATCGCGCAAGCCGGCTTTCAAGGCGGTCGCGGTCGAGCCGGTGAACAGCCCCGTGATAACACAGAAGCTCAATGGCCAGGAGCTCAAGCCCGGCCGCCACACGATCCAGGGCATCGGGGCGGGGTTCATTCCCGATGTGCTGAACGTCAAGATCATCGACGAGGTGGTGCAGGTCAAAGACGAAGACGCGGCCGAAACGACCCGCAAGATGTCCACGTTGGAGGGCATTTTCTGCGGCATCAGCTCCGGCGCCGCCGCCTGGGCCGCGATCCAGGTCGGCCGCAAGCCAGAGAACGCCGGCAAAATGATCGTCGTCGTACTTCCCGATCTTGGCGAGCGGTATCTTTCGACGCAGCTTTATCCCGAGTAGCGACTATCAGTCATTTAGACCCGCCGCGCGGGACGCCATCGATCCGCTCCAGCAGGCCGCGCGCCGCGTCGCGCACTTTCGGCGAGGGATCGGTTCGGCAAAGGAAGTCGAGCGTCCCTCGCCCATGCGCCACGGAGCTGGTGCCACGCCCATATGTGGAACAAGCCACATGGAGTCCCTGTATGATCGAAAGCTTGACCGTCTCATCGGTTTCGCTGACAAGTATCGGAAAGAGATCGATGGCGTAAAAGAGCGCCGGGATCACGCGGGCCCGATCTTGAGGTTCCTTCGCTGCGGCCAAAATTTCGCCGGCAAGGATTTTTCGGTGGGGCTTGTCGAGTGCCTGCAGTGCTGGCTCAATGACTACCACAAGGCGGGCGTCGGTGGCTGCTTTTTTTGCCAGCCAGGAGAGCAGCTCGGCCTGCGCCTGCACCGCGTGCGTTCTTCGCAGCTGAACGACTGCGCTTTCGCCCGAACTTTCCGCGATGAACGCTGGACGAGGACTCAGAGGAGTCGCTGACGTGTGGGAATCGCGCGTGGCCAGCTTGATAATCTCCTCTCGAACGCCTGGCGACGTATCCTGAGCGTATCTGCCTGACTGATACAGCGCCGCGATTAGCGGCACGTCAAAGGGCGCCAAAATCGTCAGGGATTGTGCGAAGCGGACCTTGGTCGCCTCATCGGTATCATCCACCAGAGTTTTCATCAGAAACTCGCGGCCAATCCGCGAGCGGCTACATCGGATTGCATGCCAAAGGAGAATCCTTCGGTCATCCGAAGTGGCTTTTTGGGCGGCGACGATGAGCTGACCCACTTGCTCGCCAGTGAGAGCATGGGTTTCCAGCCAATTGCCGAGACCCTGCATCACGGCAGGTTGCTGAGCAGCCAGAAACTGGGTGAGCAGCTCGCTGGCCTGATCCCGCTGCAGCCGCTCTCTATCGTCACCAGCCTTTACCGCGACGATTGCAAAAAGAGCATGCCAAGCCAACAGACCGAGCAATGAAAGCTTTCTCATGGCTACGGTTCCCATCGAATTGAGCGAGAATCGATACGTCCCTAACGATGAGACGGCCTGGACCCTCGGCCGGTTTTGTCGTCTCGCATTGGGTGCTATTTGCCGTGCACGAGCGTGGAGCGCTAGTGATTCCTGTCGGCCGGCGTCTGGCAAAAGTGGTACAGGAGCACCGCGGCTGCGATCGCGACGTTCAGTGAATCGATTCCGAGCTGCATGGGGATGGTGACGCGCCGGTGAGCGAGCTGCAGCCATTCTTCACTCAGGCCGTGGCCTTCGCTGCCGAGCAAGAGGGCCATTCGTGGGTTGCGGCGCACGGCGGCGAGCGGCTCGGCTGTTTGGTCGAGGACGGCGGCTATTAGCTCACAATCCGCGTCAATCAGCCGCTGCACGTCTGCGGCCAGATTGGCTGATTCAATAATCGGCAGATGCAGCGCGGCGCCCATGGAGACGCGCAGGACGCGGCGGGAAAACGGATCGGCACATTTTGGGCCTAGGACGAGAGCGAAGCAGCCGAACGCGGCGGTCGAGCGGATGATGCTGCCGAGGTTCGTGGGATCTTGCACGTCGGGGCAAACGACGAGCGTGGCACGCGAGCTGAGCTTGGCCAGTAGTTCGCCGAGCCGGCGGGCCGGTTTCCGTCGGCCGCAGGCCAGGACCCCACGATGAAAACGGAAGCCGATGGTTTTCATCAGCAGATCGCGCGGGGCGACGTAAATTGGTGTCGCCTTTGAAATGAGTGGCTCATATTTGAATGCGAATTCCGGCTCGGCCAGGATGCTCTCGAGTTCGAAGTCGCTGGCAATGAGCCGCTCGGCGACTTTTTCACCCTCGGCGATGAACAGGCCCGATTGCCGCGTGAGATTCCGCCGCGGCAGATCGCGGTACGGCCCTAGTCGCGGGTCGTCGGCGTCGGTGACGGCAATCAACATGGGGCCAGGAGTCTTTTTCGTAAATCGCGTTGCCACATAGTCGATCACCAAACGAAAAAGACTCCCGACCCCTTTCGGCGCGGCAATCCGAGGCATTACTTCGCGCCAGCAAGTATCGGAACGATGTGCCGCTGCAGCTCGCCGCCGGTGACGTGCACCTCTCCGTGCCCATCGATGAGCACGTTAATTTCGCTGCGGATCCCGAACTCGTCCAGATAAATGCCGGGCTCGATCGAAAAGCAGGTGCGATTTAGCACGAGCCGGTCTTCGCGCGTTTCGAGGTTGTCCATATTCGCGCCGTTGCCGTGAACTTCCTGGCCGATGCTATGACCGGTGCGATGGATGAATTTATTGCCGTAGCCGGCTTGTTCAATCACGGCTCGCGCGGCCTGATCAACTTGCCAGCCGGCAATTGGACGTCCGGCTGCAAAGGCGTCTTTCACCACAGCAATTGCGGCGTCGCGGGCGGCGGCGACGATTTGAAAGACCTGCTCGTACTTCTCGGGCACGTGATCGCCAACGTAACCGACGCGAGTAAGGTCGCTATAAACGCTGCGCGGGCGGTCGAGCTTGGCCCACAAGTCGATTAGCACGAAGTCGCCCGCTCCGATAGCGACGTCTAATTCCGGCGAGGTGTCGAAGTGGGGATCGCCGCTGTGGGCGTTGGC
>Ga0136846_1213435_pt1 | contig 12785 bp, 12 predicted proteins | sample HopSoiMetagenom2_FD_96841 | JGI IMG/M metagenome (GOLD analysis project Ga0136846, IMG submission 96841) | Grasslands soil microbial communities from Hopland, California, USA - 2 Assembly 2016 (version 4) | ecosystem: Environmental > Terrestrial > Soil > Grasslands | place: USA: Hopland...
AAGATCCGCGTCTGGGGAACGATCGGGTGGATCATCGCGGGGCTGTTCATCAGCTTCGTCCTCAGCAAGTTCGTCAGCGGTGGGCAGGCTGAGAAGACGTCCCTCCCCCTGTATTCGGCCGCGATCGCCAGTCTCGTGCTCGCCGCGTTCAGCTTCGGCCTGCCGCACACGCCGGCACCCGCGCGCGGCCAAGCGGTGTCGGCGCGGAGCATCATCGGCATCGACGCGTTCAAGCAGCTCGGGAGCACGTCGTTCTACGTGTTCGTGGCGAGCGCACTATTGATCTGCATTCCGCTCGCCGCGTACTACAACTTCACCCAGCTCTTCCTCGAGGCGGCAAAGGTCAAGAACATCGCCGCTACGCAAACGCTCGGTCAGATGTCGGAGATGCTCTTCATGCTCGCGATGCCGGTGCTCTTCGCGCGCTGGGGCGTGAAGAAGATGCTCCTGGCCGGCATGGGAGCATGGGTGCTCCGCTACGCGCTCTTCGCGGCCGCCGCGCCGACCGCGGTGTACTGGATGATCGCGTTAGGCATTCTCCTCCATGGCATCTGCTACGACTTCTTCTTCGTCACCGGCCAGATCTACGTCGACAAGAAGTCGACCCCGGCCATCCGTGGACAGGCGCAGGGCTTCTTCGTCTTCGTGACGTACGGCGTCGGCATGCTCATCGGCGCGCAGGTCGCGGGGAACGTCTACAATCGCTTCCTCGCCGGCGCGCCCGCGCTCGCGCTCGAACAGTGGAAGAGCTTCTGGATTCTCCCCTCGGTGTTCGCGGCCGTGATTCTGGTCTTCTTCGGGCTCGCGTTCCACGATCGTGAGGCCGAGGTCAAGCGGCGCGAATCCATCCGCGGCGCGGCCGCCGAAGCACCGACCCCCGCGGGGCCATAGCTCTTGTGCTCCTGATCTGCGCGCTTCTCATCGGATGAGCGCGTATGACGAACGGAACGAGGGACCTGCTCTCGAGCATGTCCCTCGTTTCATTTTATAAGCAGCCTTGGCCTGCGGGTCAGGTAGGGCTCGAAGGCACGCGTCGACGCTGTCAAACGGAGGCATGATGCAATCGCGATCCACATTGGGGGTACTACTTGTGCTCGCCGGAGCCTGCCTGCGTACGGAGGAGCCTTGCCCCGCGGTACCCTGCCCCATCCCCGTCGCGGTTGAGATAACACTCACGGGCAGCCCAGCCGGCACTCCGCTCACCTCTGCCTCGTATCGTTTGCTGCCAAACGGAGGGCCACTCCCGTGCAACGTTGGGCCGTCGGCAAATATGTGCTTCATCAATGGCACTTCGGCCACGTATAACGTCGAGATTGCCGCGCCGTTCTATGAGACGGTGCAGCGCACGATCGTCGTACCGGCGAAGCCCGGCCCGCGATGCAGTTGCCCCTCAGGCGACACGCAGCGCCTTACGATTGCCATGTCGCCGACCAGCTGACGCGGAATTGACGCAACTTTCGCTCTGTCCGAGGGTACGCGAGCTCAGCTCTACTTCCACTGGACTCGAAATCCATCACCCGCGTCAGGGTCTCTCGACATAATGCTGATTCAGCGCCTGAGACGCGACGCAGCCGCGCTCCTCATTGCCGCCGCTGCCGGTGCCCCGTTAGGCGCTCAGCCGCCGGCGCGGCGGCAGACGGTGACACCGGAGCTGGCGCGCACCGCCTTCGCCGACCCCCGCGCGCGCACGCTGCTCGAGCGCGCCCGGGAGGCGCGTCTCGCGCGCGACTCCGCTCTTCGCGCGTACGACGCCAAGAGCTATCTCGGGATCACCATCGGCGTCGGGCTGAAGCGGTTCGGACGCGACCGGCTGCTGATGCGCACCGAGCAAGCCTCGCACGTCACGTGGGCGCGCGAATCGGGACTCTGGGTCGAGCCGACGGGTCGACGCACCGGATTCCCGATGGGAAAGGCCCAGCTCGACCTCACCGCGGCGACGCCGATTCCCTTCTTCCCCGGACGCGAAGCGCTCTGGATTCCCTCGAGCAACATGCGTGTCGCGCAGGCGGAGGTGAACGAAAACGACATGCTGCACCCCCTCGCCGGCGGCGCCGAGGCGTATTACAAGTACGCGACCGGCGACTCGGTGAGCATTCGCCTGCCCGACGGACAGGCCATCGCGCTGCGCGAGCTGCGCATAACGGCGCGCAAGCCGGAGTGGCGTGCGTTCGTCGGCTCGTTCTGGTTCGACGTCGAGAGCGGCAATCTCGTGCGCGCCGCGTATCGCATGGCGGCAGAGATGGACATCTGGCAGAGCGCGCGCGAGGAGAGCCGCCGCGAGCGCGATCACTGGGAGGAGCTCGCGCGCACCGACACGAGTGCCGCGGGTCGTGAGGCGAGAGCCCGCGTCGCGCACCCACGCAACGACGACGACGCGCCCTTCTGGGTGCGCGCGATGCTGGGCGAGATGCATGCGACCATCAGCGCCATCACGGTCGAGTACGGGCTCTATGAGGGCCGCTTCTGGCTCCCGAAGCGCAACGTCGCCGAGGGAGAGGCGCGAGGGAGCTTCATGCGACTGCCGATCAGAGTCGAGGAGCGCTTCCAGTACAACAGCATCAACGGCACGGATCCGGTGCCGCTGCCGCCGCAGGCCGCGCGTGACGACACGACGTGGGCAACCGGTGGAACGCTCAGCATCGGCGGAGACGCCGACCGCCGGGCGCGCACCGCGGACACGTCGCTCGCGGCGCGCGTCGCCCGTGAAGATTCGATCGTGCGACACGACTCGCGGCTCGCGGACAGTCTGCGTACCGCCGCGAGCGCGGCTCGCGCAAAGGGCGACACCCTCTCGGCGCGAGAGATGGAGCGCGCCGCGAACTACCGCGCCGCGCGGGCCCGGCAGATCGTCCGGCGCCGCGAGGCCTGCTCGCGTGGGGACAGCACCTACTACGCCGGCACGAGCTCGCGTTTCAAGGGAGCAGTGCGAATGGCGATCCGGATGCCATGCGACACGTCGCACTTCGCGACATCGCCCGATCTACCCGGCTCCGTCTACGGAACGGGCGAGGAGCTCTTCGGCGCAGCCGAGCGCGACGCACTGCTCGGCACGTTGGACTACGGACTGCAGCCCGGGTGGGCACCCCAGAAGCCGGTGCTGCACACTGGGCTCGATCTCGTCCGCTACAACAAGATCGAAGGGCTCTCGTTAGGTGGATCGGCAACCTCCGTGCTCGGCAAGGGATACACGGCTCGGCTCGTGGGCCGCATCGGCACCGGCGATTGGGTGCCTAACGGCGACCTCGGCATCGTGCGCTCGAATGGCCGCGCGGGGCTGGGGCTCACGGCGTATCATCGGCTCGCCGTCGCCAACGACGACTGGGGCGCTCCGCTCTCCTTCGGCGCGTCACTGGCGAACGTGCTCTACGCGCGCGACGAGGGCTTCTACTATCGGAGCTGGGGCGCCGAGCTCACCGGCACGCGCGACGGCATCGGCTCGTTCCTCTCGGCGCGAACGCAGTGGCGCCTCTTCGCCGAGCGCCAGGACAGCGCCGGCGTCGAGCCGAATACCCAGGCGTCGCTCGGCAACTTGTTAGGCAGCGCCCGCTTCCAGCCCAACATCGCCGCCGCGCCGCTCACCGCCATCGGCGCGGGCGGGAGCATCATGCGCACCTTCGGCGGCGCCGACCCGTTAGGCACGCGGCTCGACACACGCCTTCGGGCGGAGGCGGCGTTCACGGATCGGAGTGATGCGCTCGGGAACACGGGCTACGGGCGCGGTCTCGTCGAGGCGACGCTCGCGCGTGGCATCGGGCGCTTCAGCGCCGCGCTCACCGGCGCGGCCGGCAGTTCGATCGGCGACCTCCCGCCGCAGCGCGCCTTCTATCTTGGCGGTCTGCAGACGGTGCGTGGCCAGTTTGCCAAGCCCGACGGCGCGGGACGCGTCGGCGACACATTCTGGCTCGGCCGCGCGGAGCTTGGACTGGGCCGCATGCTCGCTGCGCGTCCGTCGCTGTTCTATGACGTTGGCTGGGCCGGTGCGCGCACCGAGTTCAGCAAGCCAGGGCGTCCGCTCTCCGGCGCGGGCATTGGCCTCTCGCTGCTCGATGGTATGGCGCGCATCGACGTCGCGCGCGGGATCTGGCCGGAGCAGCGCTGGCGAGTGGACTTCTCACTCGATGCGCGGTTCTGATCCCGCCTGCGATTCCAGGATGACGGCTGGTTAGGGGTGGGATTCGCATGCTGAGGGATGACCACTTGTCCTGCCAATTCGGAGCCGAGCACATTATGGCTATGCCTGCTCTACAGGGACGCCGGTGGACGGCGCACGAGGTCCGCCAACTCATCGCGGACGCCCCGCTCGCGTCGCCTCGATACGAGCTCGTGGCGGGTGAACTGCTGGTGACTCCTTCGCCGGCGAGCGTGCATCAGAGCGCTGTCGGTCTCCTGTTTGCCGTGCTCGACGCGTACGTGCGAAGGCACCTCATTGGCGTCGCATACGTCTCACCGTTCGACGTCGAGCTCGAAACCGAGTCCCTCGTTCAGCCAGACGTGTTCGTAACGTCCGCGCACGAGGCGCGGCGGCTACTCACGGAGATGCCGGCGCGAGAGCTGCTCGTCGCCGCCGAGGTAATCTCTCCGAGCAGCGCGCGTTACGATCGAGTGACGAAGCGTGCGCTGTATCAGCGGCACGTCTCCGAGTACTGGGTGATCGATCTCAACGCGCGGCTCGTCGAACGCTGGGCACCTAACGATGATCGGCCGGAGATCGTCTTAGACACCCTCGTTTGGCACCCCGTGGGTGCATCTGAGCCATTCATGTTCGAGCTCTCGGGCTACTTCGCCGACGTGTACCTCGAACGCTGAACTCACCGCATAAACGCGAACACGACAAATCCGCGGCGAGCACCATCTCACAGGGCAGCAACGCGCTCCTCACACCCTCCGATTGTCGGCGCCGCTAACAAAGGTCTCGTTCGGGTTCGTTGCGCACGGCGCTGAACTCGGCGAGGACCAATCGTAGAATCGGTAAAATCCGTGAAATCCGTATTCCAGCTTTGGTCTTATCGACCGCGCCAGAACGTCGAGATGCTCTTCGTCGACATGGGCGAGGAGTGACCCTCACGTTACTCGTACTCGATCGGACTCACCTCGTAATCGACGCCCGCCTCTCCCTGAGCGTGTCGCTGATCCGCCGAGGGCTCCAGGCGCAGTGAGATGTCCGTACGAAACAGTGCCCTTCCACAATTCGGACATTGTAGGCGGTCGTCGGCCGGGACATTTTCATCGAGAGTGCTCGTAGGCTGACGAGTCGCGGAGCGCCTCAAGGCGACCTCGATCGTCCAGCCCGACCAGCCGCATGCCGACTCATCGCTGCCGCAGGCGGCCCACACGAGCCACACGTAATCGGGCCTCGGAACCGAGTGAGGATCGGGCTCGAGCAGATTCTTAAACCGCTTCGGGAATGCCATTGAACAGGCTCCAGACTCCCTAACTAAATGGTCTCGTTTGGGAACGGTATCGCGGCCACCTGATGCGCGTCCTCGTAGACGACATAGCCCGGCTTCTCCGTGCGGAGCTCTTCGACGGGCACGCCCTTGTGCTCGAGCAGCGCAACCAGCTGCCGCAGATTTCGCAGATGCTCATTGGCCGTCATCCGTAGCCACAAGATCGCTCGCTCTGGTGCATTAGGACGCGTCGACCAGGCGAGGCGGTTCGGGCGCTCCAGGTACCGATTGAACCACCGTTCGATGTCGCGAAACCAGGTCAACTCGTGCGGCTCGAGCAGCCCCTCTTTTTCGAGCGTGTAGAGGGCCTGGAAGATGCCACGTTGCTGATCGGAGCTGTCGTCTCGCTCCGCAACGACGAATCGAACGAAGATCGACATTCACCCGGAGACGACCAGCGCCGCCCGGTGGTAATCCCTCCGTGCGCCTTCGTGGCGATCGCTACGCCGCGCTGGGGCCGACGCTCAAAGCGCTCCCCAATTAGTGAACAGCGCGTGTTTCCTGAACGGCGGTCCAACGTCGATGACGATGTCCGCGTGCGCCGAGAGCGGGATCTGCGCTGGATCGCCGGTATACCGCACGCCATTGAGAAAGGCGCGCATCGACTCGCGCTTCCTGGTCGTGGCGGAGGCGGCGTGTCTGCGGTCCAGGGGCTGACCCCACACGGCAAAGAAATCACCGAGCGTGAATGAGCGGTCCTTCGGCGCCTCGACATGGATGATTCCATCTGGCGTATGCGTGTGCAGCCAGTAGATGCACCGCGACGCCTGCGGGATGCCGATGTACTGCGGGATCGTCATCGCCTTGCCATGGTCGAAGATGGCCAGGTGCTGATGGATGTGGATGCGTTGGCCTTCCTGCGCATCGCACGAGATGCCGTTGACGGTCTGGCCCATCGCCTGCGCTGACGCACGCGTTGTGTGCGCGGCGAGAACGCACGTGAAGCCGACAACGAGACGACGAAGAGTCATGAGTGGCTGTGGAGCGAGTGGGTCGACGGTGATCGCTAGAAAACGCTAGCACTACCCGTCGCCCACCGGCAGGGTTCCGCGGTCCTCACTCGGCGCGTAGCGCGCGCGTCGGATCCTCGCCGGACGCACGCCAGCCCGGCACCGCGCACGCGACGAGCGCAACCACGATCACTGCCGCGACAACAGCAGCCAGCGTCAGCGGATCGGATGCGCGCGTCTCGTACATGAACTTCGCGAGCAGCCCCGCCCCGGCCTGGGCGGCGACGACGCCGACGACGCAGCCCGCCGCGGCCATCGTCAGGCCCTGCCGCACCACCATCCGCCGGATCGTGCGCGGCTCCGCGCCTAACGCGAGACGAATCCCGATCTCGCGACGCTGGCGGCTCACCGTGTACGAGAGAATACCGTAGATCCCGACCGCGGCGATCGTCAGCGCGAGCACGGCGAACGCGGTCATGAGCAGCATCACGAACCGAGACGGATCGATCGAGCTATGGAGCACGCGATCCAGCGTCTTGATCTCCGGCTGGGGGAGACCAGGGTCGAGGCGTCGGATCTCCTCACGAACCGCGGCTTGCAGCGCCGCGACGTCGCCGCGGCCCCGGACGACGACGTGCATCGTCCGGAAAGGGAACTGTCGCTGCGTGTAGTAGATCGCGGGCTCGGCCTGGTCGCGGAGCGACGTGTTCTTGATGTCGCGCACGACGCCGATGACGACGTGCGCCGTGTCGGTGGTCAGGCGCGCGCCCAACGGCCCGATCACACTCCACGGCAGCAGGAGCTGCTTGCCGACGGCGGGCTCTCCTGGCCAGACGCGCTTGGCCATCGTCTCGTTGACGACGACGACAGGCCGGCTCGCCGAGTCGTCGCGCGCGTCGAAGTTTCGACCGGCGAGAATCGGCACGCGCAATGTCGCGAAGTAGCCGTCGTCGATGGAGACGATCTGGGCTTCGGGTGCATCTTCCCGCGACGCAGTTGCCACCCCGGGCAGCCCGTACGGTTCCCGCCACCCTGGATCCAGCGGCAGCCGATCGGTGACGCCGACTCCGGTGACATCGCCGTGGGCGCGCAGCGCATCGCCTAACGAGCCATAGAAGCGAGCCACCCGGCCCCAGCTCTTGTAGGCAACGTCCGGCAGCTGCACTGTCGTAGTGATGACTGAACTCGCGTCCACACCGGTCGACTCGCGCGTCAGTCGGGCAACGCTCCGGATGAGCAGCGCCGCGCCGCAGAGCAGCACTACGGCCAACGACACCTCGGCGATGACGAGCGCGCCACGCATCGAGCCGCCGCGGCCGGAACTGCCCTTCGCGCCCTCGCCGAGCGCCTCGTTGAGATTGGCGCGCGACATCGTCAACGCCGGTACGATCCCGAAGACCACCGCCGTGACGGCGGCAGCGACGATCGCGAACGCGAACACGCCGGCGCCAACGCCGATGTCCCTTGCGCGCGGTATATCGATTGGCGACCACGCGAGGAGAGCCTTCACGCTCAACACGGCGACCGCGAGGCCGACAGCCGCGCCCATTGCCGCGAGCACCAGGCTCTCGGTGAAGAAGAGCCTGACGAGTCGCCCCCGACTCGCGCCAATGGCCGCGCGCACGGCGACCTCGCGCCGCCGCGCCGTCGCCCGCGCGAGCAACAGGTTCGCGACATTGAGGCAGGCGATGAGGAGCAGCAGCGCCGACGCGCCGAAGAGCGCGAAGAGCCCGGGACGGAAGACGCCGGCGATCTCCTGGTCGAGCCGCACTGCGCGGACGCCCCAATTCTGATTCGAGGGTGGATTCTCCCTGCCGAGCCGACTCGTTAGGCTCGCGAGCTCGCGATTCGCCGCTTCTGGCGTCATCCCTGGGCGGAGCCGACCGATCGCGCCGACGAAATGCGCGAAGCGGCTGTGCTGGGCGAACTGCCAGTTGAGTCCCTCCCAGATGTCGGTGCCGTTCGGAAAGTCGAAGCCCGATGGCATGACGCCGACGACGAGGTGGTCCGTTCCATTGAGACGCACCGATTTGCCGATGATCGAGCGATCGGCGTTCAATCGCGAGCGCCAGAGGCGGTCGCTGATCACGGCCTCGAGGCTGCCGTTCACCGCGAGACCCGTGTCGCCGGTGAACGACGGTCCGATCTGCGGCGCGACGCCGAGCACGCGGAAAAGATTCCGGCTCGTCTCAACGGTGGGCACACGCACCGGATCCTGAACGCCGTCGGTGAGGACGACCTGCGGTGTCCACCAGCCCGCCGCGTCGGCGAAGACCGTCGTCAGGCCACGATAGTCGACGAAGTTGACGGGCGAGAGCGCTTCATGCTCGAGGTTCTTGGCGTGGTTCACTTCGGAGAGCATCACGATCTGCTCCGGCTCGCGGTACGGCAGCGGCCGCAGGACGACGCCGTCGAGGAGGCTGAACACGGCCGCCGCCGAACCTGTGCCGAGGCCCAACGCGAGGACGGCGGCGATGGTGAAGCTCGGCGTGCGGCGGAGGCTGCGCAGCGCGTAGGGGATATCGCGCCAGAGGCTCTCGATGGCGGGCGCGACCCAGACGTCGTGCGAGGCCTCGCGGTTGTAGGTCGCGTTGCCTAACGCCTTCCGCGCGGCATCGCGGGCCTGCTCGGGCGCGAACCCCGCGGCCTCGAGCTCACGCTGCTTCATCGCGAGGTGGAAGTGCATCTCCTCGCGCAGATCGGAGTCCCGTTTGCCGCGGTTGAGTATGTGTGTAACTCGGCGAAGCAATTTCATGGCTTTGCGTGATCAGGATTTTGAGACAGCCAGTGTGTCGTCGACGGTCCCTGTTGCTCGTTACGCGAACTGCAGCACATTCTGGATCGCGAGCACGATTCGCTCGAACTCCTGGCGCTCTGCAACGAGCTGCTGCTTGCCGGCGGCGGTGAGCGTGTAGTAGCGCGCCCGGCGATTGTTCTCCGAGGTTCCCCACTCCGCCTTCACCCAGCCGTTGAGCAGCAGTCGTTGGAGCGCTGGATAGAGCGAGCTCTCGCCGACGCGGAGCACGTCTTTGGAGAGCTCGCGGACGCGGCTCGCGATGCCGTAGCCGTGCATCGGCTCGCGGACGAGAGTGCGAAGGATGAGAAGATCGAGGGTGCCCGGGAGGAGCTCGGGCTGGCGGCTCGCCATTGGAAGACGTTCCATCGTTGGTCGATGGGGCAAGCATTCGGCCGCCGGTGGCTTTTGTCAATCCCCCATCGATTGACGATGGGAGCGGGTGGCGGCGGCTCGGCGGGCGCCGCAAGCGGCCCCCGGCGGCAGGGCGCCGGTTCATCACGCAGCGACACCGGCGAGCACCCTTGGGCGCCGGTCCGTCACCTGTTTGCTGACAAATCGCGGAATGAGCCCAGACTGATCAGTCATGGTCTGGCGACCGTTCATCCTTTACGCGGCAATGAGTCTCTTCGCGTGCGCCGCGGGCGCTCAGGGCGAGCGGCGGCTCGAGCTGCACGTCATCGATTCCGTGAGCGGCGCCCCAGTCGGTCACGCCGAAGTTCGCGTGCTCAAGACGATAAAGGATACCGCCGGCTGGATGCTGCGGCAGACGACCGACAGCACCGGCCGGGCGATCGTCCGCGCGCCGTCCCATGAGCAACTGCTCATGATGGTGCGGCGCCTTGGCTTCGAGTCCACTCTCTTTCCTGTCCTCACCTCGGATAGCGACGACGTGCTCGTGGTAGCTCTGGCGCCCGCGGCGGTCAAGCTGGCACCGATGGTCACGAGCGCGACTTCGTCGAACCGAGTCCTGGACCAGGTGGGCTTCTACGAGCGGCGGCTGGTGCGACCCGGCGTCTTCCTCGATTCGGCGGCGATCGCGTACCGAAAGCCACTCGACCTTATGGCGGTGATCCGGCAGTACGTCAAAGGCTGCACGATGATCTACTTCGATGGCCAGCCGCTGCTCTATCTGCGCGACGTCGACATTCGCCAGGTTAGCGGCATCGAGGTGTACGCGAGCAATCTCCAGGCGCCACCCCAATTCGCCAACCCGATGGACAGCGAGCATCGCTGCAACACCATTCTCATCTGGCGCCGTCTCTGAGCCGAGATTACTCGTCAGGCAAACACCAGTTGCCATAGTATCGGGGCGATGGCCACACAAGCACACGCATAGATCCAGAGACGCCTGACTGGACCCGCGGGTCGCGGCGCGATCACCAACGAGAACACGAGGGCGAAAGCGGTCGCGCCGATGGCGAACAGATATTGGTGGTGATTCAGCTCCCGGACGGCAATTGACGCAAAGAGCAGCACGAACAGGCCGCTGTATACCCACCGCTCGGTGCGCGTCGGCGTTCGCGCTTCCTCGGCCGACGACAGCGTGACGTAGGGTCCACCAACACCTGCGGGGAGCCTCTCGCGCGCGACGATGCGCCGCACGTCCGCGGACACCGAGTCGACCACACCCGCGGCTCCGATGGAAACCGCGGCGAGTGCCAGCGAGACTCCGGCAAGAAACACCACGTCGAGGAGACGAAACGGGACCGGCCGCAGCGCGACGAAATAAACGGTCTCCGCTCCGAACCCGATGAGCCAGGCAATGCAAACGTCGGCGACGACCTGCCGCGCATCCTGTCGATCGCGACTCCTCCATTTCGGATGGAAAAGAGGAATCAGGATCATGCAGAGAGCCAGTAAGAGCTTTCCGTAGACATTCCTCTCTGTCGCGAAGTGCCAGGACAGTTGCATGCCACCGAAGTTGCACGCCGCGATGATCGCCGCCGTGAGCGCGTCGAACCGCACTCGGCGTGAGTCGAAGCCCCTCATCGCATCAGCTATCTCGTCTTTCATTGTTCTTCGTCGACGCGGGATAGAAGAGAAAACGCTCCGTTACCGTGCATCGCGTACACATGATGAGCCGCTCGAACCGCGGCGGATCACCTGGAAGAGGTTGACTGTCGTGGATGACAAGTTGCCCGCCGCCACAGTTTGGGCACGTCACCTCGGCGGCGGGATCCTCCATCAGTCGCGCGCCGGCGGCCAGCCAGGCCTTCACGTCCAGACTGTTGAGTCCCCCGCCGAGAGGCGGGGCTGGCCTCTGCCTCCAGAGCCACCACCCGACAATCCTGAACCAGAGCAGTACTAACGCATACAGCGCGATCACGACGATCGCGCCAGCGGCAAGCACGGTAACGAGGATCTTCAACGCTCCTGTGCCGGCTCACCGGCTTCGATTCGCTTCCCCTACTCCGCCGGCGAGAGCGCCGGCGATGACTCCCACAATGAACGCGGTGATGCGCACGAGCGGTGACTGCGAAAGCAGCGATGCGCTGGTGAACGCGAGCATTCCGAAGATTGCGCCGCCCCACGCGGCCCGCCGGTCGTGCGGTCGCGCCAGCGCCGGATTCTCCCAGAGCAGTTCCTCGGCGTGCGTCGTCATCGCCAGGAGTGTGTCCGCGGGTGTGTCCGGGTCTCGCGCGAGGAACCAGTAATCACCGAACTGCTCTGCAATATCGAAGGTTCTCTCGCCGAGCGTGTACGTGATTCGGCTGCCACTCGCCCACATCGCGCCATCACGAATCTCGACGCCGGGCATGCGCGCGAGGTGACGGGCGAGAACATCGGGTAGGACTGTGGCGGGGAGCGACGCGAAGAGCAGCGATCCGTCACGCAGGATCTTCGCCGGTGGGAGCTCAGACATGGATGTTCGTGTCCGCAGAGTGTCGCTGTGGTGATCGCCGTGACACGTTAGGCGAGGAACATGGCGACGATCTGTAATAGGAAAAACGCCATACACGCGTAGAAGCACGCATGCGCCCAGCGGATGCGATCGATGCTGCGTCGCTCGACGGGGACGCAGTAGAGCCATAGGCCCACGGCGAGGCACGACATGCTCAGCACCCAGAGAAGCAGATGATGGCGGGCAAAATTGGCCGCGAGGACGAGTAGCCCGATCGCCGCTGACGGTCGGATCACCGCGAGCTCTGTGTCCTTGCCCTGCTTCTCAGCGGACCGTGGCGTGAGCATGAGTCCTCCGTCCACTCGCGAAGTGCCGTCCCGGTGCATCCAGGACGCTGCAACTCCGCACCTTTCAATCGACGACCGGCGCGAGGACCAAGTCACCGGCGCGGTTGCGGGCGCGCGCCTCCCGAAATACTCTCTCCTGACACTGCCCCGAACGGAGACCGTGATGCCTAACGACAGCCCGATCGACCGCCGCACCTTCGTCGGCGAGGTCGCCTCGACGACCGCCGCCTTCACCATCGTCCCGTCGCACGTCCTCGGCCGCCGCCATGTGGCACCGAGTGACAAGCTCAACGTCGCCTGTATCGGCGTCGGCGGCATGGGTGCCACCGACGTCCGCGGCATGGCGGCGATCGAGAACATCTACGCCCTCTGCGACGTCGACGCCCGCAACGCCGCCGACAG
>Ga0136846_1209652_pt1 | contig 12783 bp, 8 predicted proteins | sample HopSoiMetagenom2_FD_96841 | JGI IMG/M metagenome (GOLD analysis project Ga0136846, IMG submission 96841) | Grasslands soil microbial communities from Hopland, California, USA - 2 Assembly 2016 (version 4) | ecosystem: Environmental > Terrestrial > Soil > Grasslands | place: USA: Hopland...
GCCGCCGCCCACGAGGGCAGGGGCGCGCGCCTGCTCCAGGATCACCTCGCCCACGCCGAGCAGCGTCGCCATCACGGAGACGCCGAGGCCGAAGCCGCAGGCGAGCATGGCCGTGCGCACCGGGTGGGCCAGCAGCGAGCGGCGGGCCAGCACGAGGATCATCGCGAGGCTTCCTCGTCGATGCGGCCGTCGCGCATGGCGAGCATGCGCGGCGTGCGGGCGGCGATCGCGAGGTCGTGGGTCACCACCACCACGGTGGTGCCGTCGGCATGTACGCGCTCGAAGAGGCCGACGATCTGCTGGCCGGTGGCCTGGTCCAGCTCGCCGGTGGGCTCGTCCGCCAGCAGCAGGCGCGGGCGGTTCGCGAGCGCGCGCGCGATGGCCACGCGCTGGGCCTCGCCTCCGGAAAGCTGGGACGGCCGGTGGTGCGCGCGCCGGCCGAGCCCCACGTAATCGAGCAGCTCCGCCGTCCGGCGGCGTCTCTGGTCGCGGGGCGCGCCCGCTTCGGCCTGGGGCAGCTCGACGTTCTCCGCGGCCGTGAGCATGGGCAGCAGGAAGAAGCGCTGGAACACGAAGCCGATGCGGGAGAGCCGGATCGCGCTGCGCTCGGCGTCGCCGAGCGTGCCCACGTCCGCGCCCTCCACGAGCAGGCGGCCCTCGGTAGGCGTGTCCACGCAGCCCAGGATGTGCAGGAGCGTGGACTTGCCGCAACCGGACGGACCGCAGATGGAGACGAACTCGCCCGGCTCGATGCGCAGGCTGAGGTCGCGCACCGCGACCACGGGCCCCGCGGGCATCGGAAAGGACTTGCTGACGTGCTCGGCCTCGACGACGGGCGTGCTCAGGTGACGACCTCGGTGCGCAGCGTGGCCGCGATGGGCAGGCGCGCGACCAGTCGCATCGGGTAGGCGGCGGCCAGCACGGCGGTGACCATGAGCAGCAGCGCGTGGACGCCGAGGGCGCGCGGCTCGAAGGCGAAGAAGCGCATGGCGGCGGGGATCTCCGGCATCGCGTGCAGGATCGCTTCCAGCCGGCGCGCGAGCAGGAAGCCGAGGGGAAGGGAGACGAGCCCGCCCGCGCCCACCAGGATCACGGACTGGGCGAGCACGTCCAGGATCACCCGCCGCCGCGTGAAGCCGAGGGCGCGCAGGGCCGCGATCTCCGCGAAGCGCTGGTTCACGGAGACGGTGAGGAGTACGGTGATGAGCAGGAAGCCGAAGAAGAGCGTGATCGAGCTGAGCACGGTCGAGATCTGCCGGAAGTACGAGAAGCCCACCTGCTGGAACCGGGCCACCACCTCCTCGTTGCTGTACGCGTGGAGGTCGGGCCGGCGGGCGCGGATGGCCTGCACCGCCGCCATCGGCCCTTGTCCCTCGCGCGAGGCCACGAGCAGGATGTCCGCATCGTCGCCGTCCTCGGTGCCGCAGACGCGGCGGAGCTCGTCCATGGTCGTGGCCGCGGTGAGGGCCCGTGGATCGTCGAAGGGGAAGCTCGCCCTTCCCGTGACCCGGAAGCGCACGGGCGGCGTCGCCGCCGGCTCGTGGCCGCAGTCGCCGCGCAGGATCAGCTCCTGGCCGTCGTGCAGACCCAGCCGGTCGGCGAGGTTCCGGTTGACGATCAGCTCCGGCGCCGCGCCCGCCGCCGGGTCGGGCGCGCGACCCTGGAGGATGATCCAGGGCTGGCGCCGCGCGGGTCCGGCCCCGAGGAGGAACAGCTCCAGCGGGGCGCCGTCCCGCCCGTCCGTACGGGCTCCGCCGAACGCGAGCGGCACGACGTCCTCCACCTCGGGCAGGGAACGGATCGCCGCCACCGCGGACGCGCTGCCGTCGAGACGAGGCCGCGCCGCCACCGTCACATCCGCCGCTATCACGCGCACGTCGAACCCGGCGGAGTCGAGCAGGGCGCGGAAGGAGACGAGCAGGCCGCGCGAGAGCAGCAGCATGTCGAAGAGCAGGGCGCCGACGGCGGCCACGCCGAGCACCCCGAGGATCGCCCGTCCCGGCTGCCGGGCCAGGCTGCGCAGGGCGAACGTCCACATGCGCACGATCACCGGCGCGCCAGGGAGAGGGCGCCCTGCCGCAACAGCCCCCAGGAGGCGGCCACGCTGGCCAGGATGCCGAGCGGCACCGCCACCGCCACCGCTCGCGACGCGATCGCGGGCGTCACGCGGACGAACACGAGCGCGGTGTCGTAGCGCCACTGGAAGAACCGGTTGAAGCCGCCCTCCAGGGCCACCGCCAGCACGACGCCGAACAGCGCACCCGCGAGGGCGATGACCAGCCCCTCCGCGAGCACCTGCAGGAAGATCCGCCGGCGGCGGAGGCCGATGAGGCGCAGGATCGCCACCATCTCCCGCCGCTCGTCCACCAGCATGACCATGAGCGCGAGCAGGAAGATCGAGCTGGCGACGACGGTCACGATCGCGATGGCGAGGTGGAAGCGGTCGAGGACGACGAAGGTCACGTCGCGGTCATCGGCCGCCGCCGTCTCCCGCAGCAGGAGCCCGGGCACGCGCGCGTCCAGCTCGCGCATGAAGGCCGGCGCCTCCTTGCGATCGGCGAGGGTGACGTTGATCGACTGCACGGAGTCGGCGGAGGCGGGATCGGCCGGATCGGCGGCGAGCGCGACCAGGTCCGGCAGGTGCAGGCGCGCCTCCAGGGCGGGCGCGCCCAGGTGCGCGGGGTCGGGGACGGGCTCGTAGGTGCCGGCGATGCGGAAGGGCCGCGGCTGTCCGCCCTTCGGATCGGCGGAGAGCAGCACCACGTCGCCGACCTCGAGGTGCTCGGCCTCGAGGAGCTGGCGCGAGACGAGGATCGCAGGTGGCGTGGCCCGAGGGGCGGCCGCGGTCGAGGTGGCGATCAGGAGGAGCGCGGTCAGGGGACCCAAGCGCCCTATGTTATCCGCCGGGCGGCGCCGGCCGGATCGGATATAGTCCCGGGCCGCAGCGAGGCCGATCCGAGGTCCCATGACCCTCCGACGACGTCCGCGACCGATCGCCGTCTTCGCGCTCGCCGCCAGCGGTCTGGCCACGCTCGCGGCCGCCGCCGCGCCGACCCCGCCGCCGCCGAGCCCCCCGCCCTACGAGACGCTCTTCTACACGCACGACGGCCTGCGGCTCGAGGCCTATCTCTACCGGCCCGCGGGCCCGGGGCCCTTTCCGCTCGTCGTCTACAACCACGGCTCGAATCCGGGGAAGGAGAGGATCGAATGGGCGGCGCCCTTCATCGGCCGCCTGCTGACCGCCGCCGGCTATGCCGTGCTCGTGCCCGAGCGCCGCGGCTACGGCCAGTCGGAGGGCGCGACCTTCACGGAGGAGATCGGTGACGACCGCGGACCGCGGTACGTGGCCCGCCTCCAGTTGGAGACGGGCGATGTCCTGGCCGCCGTGGACCACGTCCTGGCCGCTCCCGGATCGCGGCTCGACCCCAGGCGCGTCGCCATCATGGGCTGGTCGTTCGGGGGGATCGTCACCACCTTCGCCGCGGGCACGCCCGGCCCCGCGCGATTCGCGGCCGCCGTCGTCCAGGCCCCGGGCGCGCTGAGCTGGCCGCGCAGCCCGGCCCTGCAGCCGGCCTTGCGGGAGGCGGCGCGCCGGATCCGCATCCCGATCCAGTGCCTCGTGGCGGAGAACGACGCGACGGTCGAGAGCACTCGCGCCGTGTGCGAGGAAGCGCACGCCGCCGCCGGCGATCTCAAGGTCTACCCTCCGTTCACGCCGACCCCGCCGCGGCCGGACGCCCAGGGCCACGCGATCTTCAGCCCGCAGGGCCTGGCCCTCTGGAAGGACGACGTGCTCGCCTTCCTGGCCCGGCACCTCGGGACGGCCTCGGCCGACCTCGTCGTGCTCAACGCGAAGGTGCTGACCGTCGACCGCGAGTTCCGGGTGGCCCAGGCCGTGGCCATCCGCGACGGCCTGTTCGCGCGGATCGGCACGAGCGAAGACGCGCGGGCCCTGGCCGGCCCGGCCACGCGCGTCATCGACGCCGGTGGCCATACCGTGATCCCCGGCCTCATCGACAGCCACGTGCACGCGCTCGGAGTCGCGGAGGCGGAGACGCGGGGCGGCTTCCGTGACCTGCGGTCGATCGACGAGATCCTGGGCTGGGTGCGCGAGAAGGCGGCGGCCACGCCGGCGGGCCAGTGGCTGTGGACGCCGCGCGTCTTCCCCACGCGGCTGGCCGAGAAGCGCCTGCCCACGCGCGCGGAGCTCGACACCGTCGCCCCGGGGATCCCCGTGGTCGTGGACGCCGCCTACGCGTTCGTGCTCGACACCGCCGCCCTGGAGGCGGCGGGGATCGGGCCGGGCACGGCCGCCCCTCCCGGCGGCTCGATCGTCAAGGACGCGGAAGGTCGTCCGACGGGCCTCCTGCGCAACGTCGGCGCGATGCTCGACCGCTACCAGCCGCCGCGGCGGCCGGAGCGGCTCCTTTCCGCGCTCGAGGACGTCCATCGCCGCTACAACGCGGCCGGCATCACGAGCGTGATCGAGCGCAGCGCCGACCTCGCCGGCTACCGCGCCTACGAGGAGCTGCGCGCGCAGGACCGCGATCACGTGCGAGCGACGGTCACGCTCCGGGTGGACTCGGACGGCACGGTCGAGGGCACGGAGAGCTTCCTGCGCGCGCTGCCGCTACGATTCCATGACGGAGACGACCGCCTGCGCGTGGGCCCCCTCAAGATCTTCGCCGACGGCGGCATCCTGGCCGGCACCGCCTACATGCGCGAGCCCTACGGTCCCGCCGCGGCATCCCTCTACGGCGTGGCCGATCCCGGCTACCGCGGATTGCTCACGATTCCCGCCGACCGGATCCGCAACGTCATGCGCGCGGGCAACCGGATGGGATGGCAGATGTGCGCGCACGTGACGGGCGACGCCGGCGTGGACGCGGTGCTCGACGCCTTCGCGGCGGCGGACGCCGACCGCTCCATCCGCGATCGCCGCTTCACGCTCATCCACGCGTACTTCCCGAACCCGGAGACGGCGCGCCGCGCGGCCGCCCTCGGCGTCGCCGTGGACACCCAGCCCGCCTGGTACTACAAGGACGCGGACGCGCTGCTGCCCGCGCTGGGCGAGGCGCGGCTGCGGCCCTTCATCGGCCTCCAGGAATGGCTGCGCGCGGGCGTGAAGGTCGTGCTCAACACCGACCACATGTTCGGCCTCGACCCCGACCACTCGCTCAACCCCTACGACCCGTTCCTGACCATGGCCACCGCCGTCACCCGGCGCACGGAGAAGGGACAGGTCATCGGGCCCGAGCAGGCCATCTCCCGCGAGGACGCGCTCCGCATGATGACCGCGAACGCGGCCTGGCTGTCGTTCGAGGAGGATCGCAAGGGATCGATAGAGGTGGGCAAGCTCGCCGACCTCGTCGTGCTGTCGGACGACTACCTGGCCTGTCCGCCCGAGCGCATCAAGGACATCCGCGCGGTCACGACCGTCCTCGGAGGGAAGGTCGTCTATGAGGGGGCGGGGGCGCGGTAGCAGGCGCCCGTCTCTGATACCGTCGTGGACGGATGCGGACAAACGTCTCCATTGACGACCATCTCCTGTGGGTCCTCGTTCCGGAACGAGTTGCTTCAACCGTTATTTGAACCGTCCGGCCAGTTGCCTTCGCTCCGCGGCCTCGCCGTTCCGATCTCTCACTTCGCCAGCGGGTCCGGCCGCATCTGGAAGTGCACGACCTTGCTCGTGGTGCCCTTGCCCGTCTCCATGTGGAAGGGCGCGCGCGTACTGACCGTGGACCACAGGCCGCGGCCCTTCCAGCCGCGGGCGGGATCGTCGATGCGGCCGTCCATCCACTTCGTGTAGAACCCGATCGGGTACGGCACGCGAAGAACCACCCACTGGCCGTCCTTCAGGACGAGCAGGCCCTCCGACTCGTTGCCGGTGTCGATCGGCACGTTGGACCCGAGGCCGAGGGTGTCGAACTGGTCCACCCAGGTGTAGTAGCTGCTCTCCGCGCTCCCCGAGTCGGCGACGCCCTGGAACTGCGGGAGCGGCTCCGGGTAGAGCGTCCATCCTTCCGGGCAGTGCCGGCCCGTCGCGGTGGGACCGCTCAGCGGGCCCTTGCACTTGCGGCGGTCGAAGCTCGCCATGTGGCCGCTGGCCAGGGCCACCCAGGCCACCCCCTCGCGATCGACGTCCATGCCGCGCGGCGAGTAGCCGTGCACGGGCGCGCGCGCATCGTCGAACGGGGGCTCGTAGACCTCGGCCAGGGCCGTCTCCGCGGGATTGGGGCCGGGCACGAGGCGCACGATCGCTCCAGGGAAGCCGAGGACGGAGCCCCACACGGAGCCGTCGGGCGCGGGCGAGACGCTGTAGAACCCGCCGCCGCCGTAGCGGCGGTCCTTCGCGGGATCGAGCGGCTGGTCCGGCTCGACGTAGGCGTCACGCTTGCCGTTGCCGTTCGTGTCCAGCACGATCGCCGTCCAGCCCTGCGCCTTCATCTCGTCGCCCGTCTCCGCGAGCGTCGTGGTGTCGAGCCAGCCCACCACGGGCCCGCCGCCGCTCGTCCACAGCGTGTGGCGCGCGTCCTCCGCGAACATCAGGTGGTGCGTGCTGAAGCAGGTCCCGATGTGGGTCAGCTTGCGCGTGGCCGGGTCGTACATGGCGAGATGGCGGTACGACTTCTCGATCGGGAACAGCTTCGCGGAGGGATGGCTCGAGCCGGCGCGGCACTCGGGAGGGTTGTCGGGCGGGCGCACGGCGGAGGTGATCCACACGCGGCCCTTCTCGTCGAGCATCGGGTTGTGCACGTTGTTGCGGCTCGTCCAGATCGCCTCGTCGCCCCAGTAGGCGGAGGCGAAGGGCACGGCGGGCGCGGCCGCCCGCGGGGTGGCGGCATCGCGCACGGTCAGCTCCACCCGGCTCGTGACGTGCTTCACGGGATCGAGCACGGGCAGGTAGTCCGCGCTGAGCTCCAGCGCGCCGTAGATCGGACCGTTCGCGTTCACCGTCGGGTGGCGGCGATCGGTCGAGACCTCGTCGTGCAGGTAGGCCTTGGGGTCCGCCCAGTCCCACTCCGTGATCACGACGTTGCGCTCGAGGCCCTTGGGCCGCGGGGGCGCCGGCGGCACCTCGCCCTTGGCGATCCGGTCCGTCCAGTCCGCGAGCACGGCCAGCGCCTTGTCGCCGCCGAGCTGCGCCGCTCCCGAGAGCATGTTGGAGCCGGCCTGGCCGGACTGGATGCGCCGGTGCCAGGCCTCCACCGAGGAGCCGAACGTGCCGAGGGCAGCCGGGATCTCGCGGGTGCCGCGGCTGCCGAGCTGATGACAGGCGAGGCAGCCACCCGACTTCAGGTTGCGCAGCCATTCGGCCTGGCTCTTCGCCTTCGCGGCCACGCCGTTGCCGGCGGCCGCGCCCGTGAACTCGGCGGGGGCAGGCGCACGCAGGAGCGAGAACCAGTAGCCGGCCGGGTAGTACTGCGCGGCCGCGCGCGCATCGGGAGCGGCGACCGCGCCGAGGTCGAGGAGCCGCCCCGGAGAGGCGGTCACCCGCCGCGAATCGATCAGACCATACCCGCGCACCCAGACGGCGTAGGTGGCGCCGGGAAGGTCGGGAAGCAGGTAGCGGCCGCGGTCGTCCGTGACCACGATGCGCACGAACCGCGTGGGCAGGTCGGTCGTCTCCGCGATCACCCAGACGCCCGCCTCCGGACCCCCGGGCCCGGTGACGACGCCCGCGATGTCATCGGCATCGATCGGGATCGCCTCCGCGGCCATGACCGGCGCGTTCCGCGTCCAGACGGCGACTCCGCCGGTGAGGGAGGCGGCGAACGTGATCATGGCCAGCGCTCTCGTGCTCATGACGCGGACTCCTTCGCCCTCGTTACGGCTCCTTGCCCCCGCGCGGGAGCGCGAACGCGACGTACATGCCGCCCGAGGGACCGCCGTCCTTGCCCCCGCCTGCCGGCACCACCACGTACTGCCGGCCGGCCACCTCGTAGGTCGCGGGGGTGCCCGTGCCCGAGAACGGCAGCGCACCTTCCCACAGCAGCCGGCCGGATGCCTTGTCGAAGGCGCGGACCTTCTTGTCGTAGCTCGTCCCCGAGATGAACACGAGGCCGCCGCGCGTGACCACCGGACCGCCGTAGTTCTCGCTGCCCGTGTCCTTGACGCCCTTGGCGGCCAGGGCCGGATACTCGCCGAGGGGCACCTGCCATTCCCGCTCGCCGGTGTCGAGGTCGATCGCGTTGAGCGTGCCCCAGGGCGGGGTGATCGCGGGATAGCCGTCGGCGTCGAGGAACTTCCGATAGCCGGTGAACCGGTACTTCTGGCTCAGGGGCGACGAGGAGCCATGCTCGACGTCGCGGTCCACGCCCGTCTTCAGGAACTCGATGATCGCGAACACCTCTTCCCAGGTGAGGGTCGGGAAGCCGGCCATGCGCCCGGTGCCCTGGCGGATGATCTGCGCGAGCTCGCCGTCGTGCCGCCGGTTGGCCACCCCGACCAGCGACGGGAGCTGCGGCGGCGCCCCGCGCAGGTTGTCGCGATGGCAGGCCGCGCAGCGGTCGAGATAGAGCGCGCGTCCGCCCGTGCCCGCGATGTTGGGGCCGAGGCCGCCCGTCCAGGCCATCTCGTTCGCGTTCACGTAGAGGAGGTCGGTCTCCGGATCGAAGGCGGACCCGCCCCACTCCGCGCCCCCGTCGAAGCCGGGGAAGACCACGGTGTCCTGGCCGACGGCGAAGGGCACGAACTGGCCGCCGCTGCGGAAGGTGCGGAACGACTCCAGGGCGGCCTTGTGCGCTTCCGGCGTGCGCTGGGTGAGGATGTCCTCGGTCAAGGCCTGGCGCGCGAACGGGGCCGGCTTCGTGGGCAGCGGCTGCGTCTCCGCCGTCACCTCGCCCTCGACGGTGCTTGGCGGGTACTTCCGGTACTCGATCGGGAACAGGGGCGTGCCGTCGGCGCGATCGAACAGGTAGACGTAGCCGTGCTTGGTCGTCTGGGCCACCGCGTCCACGCGCCGTCCCTCGTGCGTCACCGTGACCAGCGAAGGCGCGGCCGGGAAGTCGCGGTCCCAGATGTCGTGACGCACGGCCTGGAAGTGCCAGAGCCGCTTCCCGGTGGCGGCGTCGAGGGCGAGCAGCGTGTTCGCGAACAGGTTGTCGCCCTTCCGGTTCGCGCCATAGAAGTCGGCGGCCGCGGACCCGGTGGACACGTACACGACGCCGCGCTGCACGTCCACGGCCATTCCCGACCAGTTGTTGGCGGCCCCGATGTAGGTCCAGGCGTCCTTGGGCCAGGTCTCGTAGCCCGTCTCGCCCGGCGAGGGAATGGTGTGGAAGGTCCAGACGAGCTTCCCCGTGCGCGTGTCGTAGGCGCGGACGTACCCCGGCGACGAGGGCAGGCCCTCCGCGCAGCGGCCGCCCACGATGAGGAGGTCCTTGTAGATGACGCCGGGCGTGGTGAGCCGGATGGACTGCTCCTCCGGCGGCCGCCCCAGGTTCTCGTGCAGGTCGATGCGGCCCTCCACGCCGAACGTGGCCACCGGCTTCCCCGTGCGCGCGTCGAGCGCGTACACGTAGTGGTCCTGGGCGGTGAAGATCCGCGCCTCGTCGCCGCTCGACCAGTACGTGACCCCGCGGTTCGGGCCCGTGCCCTTGATCGTGGAGTCGAAGGCCCAGCGCAGCGTGCCGGTGGCGGCATCGAGGGCGATCACGCGGTGCTTCGGCGTCGTCGTGTAGAGCACGCCCTCCACGACGATGGGGTTGGTCTGGAGCCCGCCCTCCTCGCCGGTGTCGTAGGTCCAGGCCTTCACGAGACGCGAGACGTTCCCGCGGTCGATCTGGTCGAGGGTCGAGTAGCGGATGGAGAGCGGGCCGCCTCCGTAGGCGGGCCATTCGGCCACGCGCGGGGAGGGCGAGGGCTCGGCGCCCCGCGCCGCCCGGTGAGCCGTCGCGGCGAGGCCGCCGATGAGGAGGAGGACGGCGAGACGGCGCAGGGTGGGTCGGCTCGGGCGCATCAGGCAGAGATTAGCCCGAGGCCGTCTCCGCGACGAGGCCGAGCATCCGGAGAGTCGTGCCCGCCACCGCCCCGAAGGCGAACCCCCCGAGGTGGGCGCCGAACGCCACCCCCAGCGACGTCGAGCCGAAGGACGCGAAGAACACCTGCTCGAGGAGCCAGAGGCCCAGGAATACGCCCGCCGGCCAGGACACCCAATAGATGCGCGGCATCACGAGCGGCGCCACCACCAGGGCCAGGCGCATCCGCTCGCGCGCATGCAGCACGGCGTAGGCGCCCATGACCCCGGCCACCGCGCCGGAGGCGCCGACGGCCGGCTCCGTGCTCGCGGGGTTGAGGGCGGCGTGGGCCAGGGCGGCCGCCATCCCGCCGACGAGGTAGACGGCGAGGAAGCGGACGACGCCGAGCGTCCGCTCGAGGAGCCCGCCCACCGTCCACAGGAAGAGCATGTTGAACGCGATGTGCAGGACGCCCGCGTGCAGGAACTGGTGGCTCACGAGCGTGAGCGGCGTGATGCGGGCGGGCACGAAGCCGAAGCGATGGAAGGGGTGCGCGCCGCGGAGCTTCCGCGCGTCCTCGGCGGCCGCCTCGAGCCGGTCGCGCAGCTCGCGATACTCGGGCCGGGACAGCTCCCCGCGCCAGGCGGAGTCGCGCTCCAGGAACGCGAGCGCGGGCGCGGTGGTGCGCGCGGCCAGGGCGGGGACGCGCTGGCCGGCCTCGCGCAGCGTCCAGCTCGCCACCTCCTCGAGAAGGCCCTGCTGCCTCTCCGCCTTGTCGAGGTCGAACCCCTGGGTGGCGAGGAACACGAGCAGGTTGAGGGCGACCAGGACGAGGGTGGCGCGCGGGGCGTGGGCCTCGCGCTCGTCGGAGCCGAGGGGCAGGAGCATCAGCACGCGGCCGCTCCCCGCTCAGCGCTTCATCAGCCAGAGCTCGCTCTTCTGCGCCCCGCCCATCATCGTGACGCCCTGCAGGACCTCGTAGGCGACGCGCTTGCCGTCCTGGGAGACGGCGAACCGCTGCTTGAAGGGATGCTTGTTCTCGAGCCGGCGCGGCGTGCGCTCGCCGACACGCAGGACGTGGAGGTCGGCCGGCGACTCCCCCGTCATCAGCTTGGCCAGTCCGGGATCGCCGGCCACGGGCGCGATGAAGAAGACGTCGTGGCCGTCCTGGCTCATGGTGACCGACGAAGGGTCCGCGATCCGGATGCTCCCCGGCACGACCAGGCGGCGGTCGCTGCCGTCGGCGTTCATCGTCCACATCTCGATGCCGGAGGACCCGTTGGCCGCGAACAGGATCCGCGATCCGTCCGGCGTCCAGGTGCCGTAGGCGGCCTGACCGTCCTGCGTGACCTGCACCACGCTGCCGCTGCCGATGTCCGTGACCATGAGGTCGCCGGTGTAGGGAAGGCGGGCGGCGTCGCGGCTGGCCTTGCGCTTCTCCATGTATTGGCGCGCATGCAGCTCGCTGGAGAGGTTGTGGCTGCCCTGCGCGATGTTGCGCGCGTTGCCCTCCGCCACCCTCTGCGTCATGTCCTGGAACTCGCCGTCGCCGGTGGAGACGGGCACCGCCGCCGCGGCCGTGGCCGTTTCTCGCGACTTCTCGGAGAGCGCCTTCTGGACGAGCGGGGAGACGGTCATCCCGTAATCGGTGATGGCGGCGCCCCGCTTGACGTCGCCGGTGACGGCGTTGACGGTGCAGAAGCGCGGCGTCCAGTCCATCTCCGCGTAGTCGTCCATGGAGGCCGACCTCTCCGGGCCGCAGGTCATCAGGATCGAGTCGCCCCCCGCCGCCCACACCGGTGCCGTGCCCGCGGCGAGGCGTTTGCTCTGGCCACTCGCCACGTCCACGACGTACACCGCTTCCCCGTAATCGTCACCGGTTCCCGCCGACGCGTAGGCGATCTTCATCCCGTCCGGGGACCAGGCGATGCTGCGCGCGTCGTATACGGCCGCGGAGGCGAGGGGCCGGTAGGAACCGGCCTTGAAATCGTAGACGGCCAGGTGCGGCCCGTGGCCATCGTCGAGGGCGAAGGCGAGCAGCTTGCCGTTGGGCGACCAGGCCGGCGCGTAGGCGCGGAGGTCTCCCGAGACCAGCACCCGCGTGTCGGGGAAGACCCACACCTTGACCGCCGCCAACGCCAGCACGAGGGCGAGGGTGCCGGCGGCGATGGCCTTCGTGCGGGGAGGCATCCGCCGCATCATGTTCCTCACCGGCGCCGCGGACGGACGCTGGGCGATTCCGGCCTGGAAGGAGACGGCCTGGCCTCCGCGCACGGGCGCGGCGGACGCTCGTGCCGCGGGTGCGCTGGAGGCCGCGCGCGCCACGGTGGCCGCGGCCGGTGCCGCCGCCGCGGCCTCGGGCACGCCCGTGAGCTGCGCGTGCTTGTGGCGCACGTATGCGTTGCCGGGGTCGACCGCGAGCAGGCGCTCGAGGACGGCGGCGGCGAGGTCGTTGCGCCGGGCCTCGACGTAGACCTTCGAGAGCTGGATGTAGTTCCCGGGGAGCGTGGGGCGGGAGGCGATCTGCGCCTCCAGTCCGTCGATCCTGGCCTGGATCTCGGGGCTGGCCTCGAAGGGGGCGGGCGCATCGTCGACGGCGGCCTCCGGCGGCGGAGGCTCGGGCTCGGGCGGGGGCTCGACGAACGCGAACGCGATGGGGGCGGCGGCGGCCGCGTCCGGCTCGGCGTCCATCGGCGAGTGGCACTGCGCGCACTCGGTGGCGCTGCCGTCGTTGAAGGCGCCGCACTTCGGACAGGGCACCAGCTCCATGGCTTGCCCTCCTTCCGCCGCGAGGACGGTACGCGAACGGGACGGGGGCCGTCAA
>Ga0136846_1215914_pt1 | contig 12781 bp, 11 predicted proteins | sample HopSoiMetagenom2_FD_96841 | JGI IMG/M metagenome (GOLD analysis project Ga0136846, IMG submission 96841) | Grasslands soil microbial communities from Hopland, California, USA - 2 Assembly 2016 (version 4) | ecosystem: Environmental > Terrestrial > Soil > Grasslands | place: USA: Hopland...
GCGAATACGCGGCCGTGCAGTTCGGAGGGCACCCGACCGTGAACCAGCGTGCGCGCCGCGACGTTCTCCAGACCGTTCCCCGCGCCCGCGACGACGAACAAGGCGGCTGCTGGCATGAGGGCCGCAGAGACGGCCCCCGCCACGACGGCCGCACCGCCCATCACCGCACCACCGAAGATCCACACTGCGGCGTGCTCGGAGTCGATCCGTTGCCCGATCAGCGCGCCTATCACCATGCCGGCCATCCACGTCGACGCCAAGACGCCGTATCCGATCGACGGCTGCTTGAGCGTGTCCTTGGCGAAGAAGACCTCTGCAACGTTGTCCGTCGCGGCGAACAACACGATCCCCGCGAGCGCGACGAACACGAGCAGCAACAGCTTGTCCCTCACGACATACGCGAAGCCAGCGCGTGCGCCGTCGTGCTGGACCTCGTCGGCCGGTTTGGGGAACCGGCGGGTGCGCATTCCGAGCGTCCCGACCGCCAGTACCAGGAAGGTCGCTGCGTCGATAAGCAAGGGCGCGGCCGTGCCGTTCTGGTGTGCGACGACCCCCGCGACGAGCGGCCCCGAGATCCACCCCGTGTACTTCGCGATCTCTATCTTCGCGTTCGTTTTCGACGTGTCATCCTCTTCGTCCAGTAACGGCACCAGCGCGAATACCGACGGAGCGGTCACGCTTGCGAACGCGCCGAGCGCGAACGCGAGCAGGAACACGATCGGCAAGCCGACAGCGAAGGCGAGCGCGGCCGCGAGGACGGCCTGCGCGAGCGCGCACCACCGCAATGTCTGCATGGTCTCGCGCCGATCCGTGAGCCATCCCGCGATCGGCGCGAACAAGACGTGCGGCACCGCCGACACGATGAACAGCAACGCCACCATGCCGGCGGATCCGGTGAGCGACTCCACCCGCAGCGCGAGGGCGACGATCGCGAGCTCGTCGCCGAACGACGAGAGGCCGATCGCCGCGATCATCGCCCGACGGTCACGCGTGCGATCCATCGACCGCCAGCGTTATCCAAAACGCCGGTGATGTCGAACCCCCATCGGGGGATCCGAACCGCAGGCCGCCCCGTCCCTCAGGCGAGCAACACGCTCAGAACTGGTCTGCTTCGGTGCTTCCGTCGAGTGCGAGCGTCGAGGACGTGCCTTGCGCGATCGTCTGGCTCACCTGGTCGAACCAGCCGGTACCGACCTCGGCCTGGTGTCGGGTCGCCGTGTAGCCGTCCGGCTCCATCGCGAACTCCTGCTGCTGGAGCTTGACGTACGCGGTCATGCCTTCGGTCGCGTAGCCCTTCGCGAGGTCGAACATGCTCGCGTTGAGCGCATGGAAGCCGGCCAGCGTGATGAACTGGAAGCGGTAGCCCATCGCGCCGAGCTCCTTCTGGAACTTCGCGATCTGCGCGTCATCGAGCGTCTTCTTCCAGTTGAACGACGGCGAGCAGTTGTAGGCGAGCAGCTTGCCCGGGAACTCCGCATGCACCGCTTCGGCGAACGCCTTCGCCTCGTCCATGTCCGGTGTCGAGGTCTCGCACCACAGCATGTCGGCGTACGGCGCGTAGCTCAGCGCGCGCGCGATCGCCGCGTCGATGCCCTGCTGGGTTCGGAAGAAGCCCTCATCGGTGCGCCCGCCATCCGTGAAGCGCCGGTCGCGCTCATCGATGTCGCTCGTGAGCAGCGTCGCGGCGAGGGCATCGGTGCGCGCGATCAGAACGGTGGGCACGTCGAGCACGTCGGCGGCGAGTCGCGCCGCGGCGAGCGTCCGCAGGAAGTGCGCGGTCGGGATCAGGACCTTGCCGCCCAGGTGACCGCACTTCTTCTCCGAGCTCAGCTGATCCTCGAAATGCACGCCGGCGGCGCCGGCCTTGACCATCGAGCTCATCAACTCGAAGGCGTTGAGCGGGCCGCCGAAGCCGGCCTCGGCATCGGCGACGATCGGCGCGAGGAAGTCGGCGTCGCGGCCGTCGGACCACGCGATCTGGTCAGCGCGCCGGAGCGCGTTGTTGATCCGCTGGACGACCACGGGAACCGAGTTGGCCGGATACAGCGACTGGTCGGGGTACGTCTGGCCCGAGAGGTTCGCGTCCGCTGCGACCTGCCAGCCGGACAGGTAGATCGCACGGAGGCCGGCTTTCACGCACTCGACGGCTTGGTTACCGGTAAGGCAGCCGAGCGCAGGGATGAAGTCCTCGTTGGTGATCAGCTCCCAAAGCTTGCCGGCTGCCTGGGACGCGAAGGACTGGGTCTCACGGATGCGGCCTCGCAGGCGGATGACCTCATCGGCCGTGTAGGCGCGTTGGATGCCGCTCCAGCGTGCCTCCGAGTCCCACCGCTGCTGCAGCGCAGCGCCTTCGGTCTTTATCTGCTCCGCGATCTCCATCGTCGGTTCCTTCCCTCGTGTCATCGCCGGGAAACGAAAGACCCCCCGGCGATGCCGAGAGGTCGTTGGCGCGCGGGCGGCGTAAAGCCGCTGGCGCGCGGTTAGCTGCCTACGTACCGGTGGATGGTCTTGAACGACCGTTCAAACATGCTCCGCATGGTGCCAGAAAGCACACCACGCGGTCAAGCCCCGCGGCATCGGTCGTTCGGCACCGACCGTCAGATCGCGATGCGCGCCAAGGCGAACCGCGGGCCGCCGCCGGCTTTCAGACGGGCACGGATGTCTCGTAGGTTCCGCGGATCCGGCCGATCAGCAGCGCTCCTCAGGGCACGATCTTCGAGATCGGCAACTCGAGGATGTCGCTGGCGCCCGCGGTCTTGAGCTGCGGGATGAGGCGGTTCACACCCCGCTTGTCGACGACGGTCTCGATCGCGAACCCGCCCTCTGTGAGCGGCGAGACCGTCGGCGCCTTCATCGACGGAACGACGGCCAGCACCGCGTCGAGGTGGGCCTGCGTGACGTTGAGCTTGATCAGCACGCGACCTTCAGCCTCGATCGCGCCGCGCAACAGGGTGACGATGTCGTCCATGGCGGCTCGCTTGTCGCGTTCGGCGGCGGCCGCCCGGTTCGCTACCAACACCGGGTCGGACGTGAGCAGCGTCTCGATGATCTTCATGCCGTGCGCGCGGAGGGTCGAGCCGGTCTCAGTGACGTCGACGATCGCGTCAACGATCTCGGGGACCTTCGCTTCTGTGGCGCCGAACGACCAGCTGACCTTGACGTCGATGCCGAGGTCGACGAACGCCTTCTTCGTGAGCGCGACGAACTCGGTTGAGATGCGCGTGCCCGGCCCGATCTCCTTCGCGCTGTTCGCGGGGTGCTCGTTCGGCACCGCGAGGACGACCTTGGTGCCGTGTCCCGTCCCCGTCTTCGCGTACGTAAGCGTCGTGAGTACCTCGAGGTCGGCGCCGGTCTCGGCGATCCAATCTTGTCCGGTGATCCCCACGTCGAACAGCCCGTCCTGTACGTACAGCGGGATCTCCTGGGGGCGCAGGATCGAGACACGCTCGATCCGCTCGTCGTCGATCGTGCCGTGGTAGTCGCGGTCGGAGCCACGGCGGACGCGCAGGTCGGCCTCTTCGAACAGACGAAGCGTCTGCGCTTCGAGCGAGCCCTTCGGGATGACGAGTCTCAACATGGAGCGGCGAGTGTAGCGGCGGTCCATCGCCCGACGTTCAGCGCGCGATCCGGATCAGCCCGGCGATGCCGAAGACGTAGAACAGCAGCACGATCCACGAATCGATCGCGAGACCGGCGATCTTCTTGGGCGGACGCACGACCAGGCCCAGCGCGTACACGGCCGTCACGACGATCCCGATGCCGCCGAGCCAGGCCGAGCTCGTGGTCACCGTTTGGAGGACCGGTTTGCCGGCGAGGATGTCGGCCATCAAGAACAGCGTCATCTGCACCTGATTGCCGCCGAAGATGTCGCCCATCGCCAGGCCGACGCGCCCGAGGCGCACCGCGCGGATCCCCGTACTGATCTCCGGAAGGGCGGTGACCGCAGCGAGGATCGTCGCGCCGAACACGACGCCGTTGACGCCCCAGGCGGTGGCGAGCGCGTCACCCGATCGTTCGAGGGCGACGCCCGCGACGAGCGTGATCACCGCCGCGACGACGAACCCGGCGACGGTCACGCCGGTGGGGGCGTCCTTGAAGCGGTTCGGGCGGACCCGCTCGGCGGGCTCCGGCGCCGGCAGCGTCATGTGCGGGGCGACCGCCTCGGCCGCGGCCTTCCAGCGCTCCGACTTCTTCGCGCGGTTGAGGACGAGCAACCCGCCGACCCAGACGAGCACGAGCACGATCGAGATCGGGCTCATCGGCCCGATCGCCACGTCGGGCGGCAGCTCTGGGCCGAGCAGCGCGAGCGAGACGAGCAGGATCACGAACTCCGCCTCGATGATCGGTTCGAGGACCCGTGACATCGAGCTGAGCGGCGTCTTGCTCCGTGAGGTGAGATCCATAAGGACGAGCACGAGGGTCTGCATCGCGATGCCGCCGAGGAGGTTGCCGACCGCGATGCTCAGGTTCCCTCGGACGGCGGCCGACGCGGTGATCGCGACCTCGGGCAGCGTGCCGGCGATCCCGAGGAGGATCAGTCCGCCGATCGCCTCGCCGAGATGGATCCGGTCGTCGAGGACGTCGGTGCTGTCCGCCAGGAACACACCCGCGAACCACGTCACCGCCGCGGCGATCAGGAAGATCAGCCCGACCACCGGCGTGCTTAGCCCGCTCACCGCCGGAGCCTAGCCCTGCGACCGCTCCAGACCTCGGAAGAAGCACGTGCGCTCGCCGGTGTGGCAGGCGGCGCCCTGTTGATGGACGCGGGCGAGCACGACGTCGGCATCGCAATCGACACGGAGCTCCTCGACGTGCTGGACGTGGCCGCTCGTGTCGCCCTTTCGCCACAGCTGCTGCCGCGAGCGCGACCAATAGACCATCCGTCCCTCATCCAGGGTGCGCTCCAGCGCCTCGCGGTTGGCCCAGGCGAGCATCAGCACGTCGCCGTTGGCGGCGTCCTGCGCGACCACGGGGATCAGCCCCCGCTCGTCGAAGGTGAGCTCGTTGAGGTTCATCGGCGGACGGCGATCCCTTGGGCGGCCGCGTGATCCTTCACCTCGGCGATCGTGAGGTCGCCGTCGTGGAAGCGGCTGGCGGCGAGGACGGCGTCGGCCACGCGGAGCGCGTCGGTGAAATGCTTGGACGTGCCGGCGCCGCCGCTCGCGATCACGGGCACGCCGGTCGCGCCGCGGACCGCCGCGAGCAGCTCGAGGTCGTAGCCGTCGCCGGTGCCGTCACGGTCCATCGAGGTGAGCAAGATCTCGCCCGCACCCCGCTTGGCGGTGGCTTCGGCTGCCCACGACACGGCGTCGCGATCGGTCGCCGTCCGGCCCGCGTCGATGAACACGCCCCAGCCGCCGTCGCGCCGCGCGGCGTCGATCGCGATGACGACGCACTGTGCCCCGTACGTGTCGGAGCAGCGCGACAGTAGTTCGGGGTCTCGGACGGCCGCGCTGTTGAGGGCGACCTTGTCGGCGCCGGCACGCAAGAGCCGCCGAACGTCGTCGGGCTCGCGGACGCCGCCGCCGACGGTGAGCGGGATGAACACCTGCTCGGCGGTGCGCGCGATCACATCGCGTGTCGCCCGACGACCCTCGACGGTCGCGGTGATGTCGAGGAACACGAGCTCGTCGGCGCCGTCTGCGTCGTAGCGTCCGGCGAGCTCGACCGGGTCACCCGCGCCTCGGAGGTGCTGGAATCGCACGCCTTTCACGACGCGGCCAGCGTCGACGTCGAGGCAGGGGATGATCCGCTTCGCGAGCACGCGTTCGTCAGCCCCGGATGACCTGCGAGAGCTTGAGCGTCTTCTCGTACAGCGCCTTGCCGGTGACGGCGGCCTCGCATCCTTCGTCCCTGAGCGCCCAGATGTCGTCGGCGGTGCGGACGCCGCCGCTGGCGATCACCGGTCGCTCGGTGAGCGCGAGGACCTGCTTGTACAGGCGGAGGTCCGGCCCGTCGAGGGTGCCGTCGCGCGCGATCGCCGTGACGAGGTAGCGCGGGGCGCCAGCCTCGTCGAGGGCCGCGACCGTCGGCTCGAGCTCGGGCCCTTCTTCTTGCCAGCCCTTCACCATGACGTGACCGCCGCGGACGTCGATCGCGACGAGCACCCGCTCGGCGAACTCTTCGACGGCGCGCGCCACGAACGACGGGTCCAGCGCCGCCGCGGTGCCGAGGATCGCGCGCGACGCGCCGAGGTCGACCGCCGCCTGGATGTCGGGCAAAGAGCGCACCCCGCCGCCGATCTGCACCGGGATCGCCACCGACTGGCAGATGTCGCGGAGCACGTCGCGGTTCTCGCCCTGCTCGAGGGCCGCGTCGAGGTCGATCACGTGCAGCCGCCGCGCCCCCTGTTCCTGGAAGCGCGATGCGACCGCGACCGGGTCATCGGCGTATGCGGTCTCGGCGTTGGGGTCGCCGCGCAGGAGCCGGACCGCACGCCCGCCGCGCAGGTCGATCGCTGGGATCACGATCACGCTGCGATCTCCCGCACGATGTTGCCGTAGAGCTGCAGCCCGGCATCACCGGACTTCTCCGGGTGGAACTGTGTCGCGAAGACGTTGTCCCGCGCGACCACCGCCGCGAACGCCCGTCCATGCTCGGTTGCGCCCACCGCGTCGGGACCGAGGTCGGGCGCGTACGAGTGCACGAAGTAGAACGACGTCTGATCGGGGATGTCCGCGACGAACGGGTGCCGACGACCCGCCCACGCGACGGTGTTCCATCCCATGTGCGGCACGCGCACGGTCTCGGGGAGCCTGCGGACGACGCCGGGCAGGACGCCGAGGCCCGGCTCGGCGTCTTCCTCGCTTGCCTCGAAGAGGACCTGCATGCCGACGCACACACCGATCACCGGCCGGCCGTCGGCGACCGCCCCGCGGATCGACGCTTCGAACCCAGCGTCGCGGATCGCCCGAACGCAGTGACCGAAATGCCCCACACCGGGGATCAGCACCGCGTCGCCGTTGACGTCCCCGGGCCGGTCCACCACGCGCACGTCGGCACCAACGTGCGCGAGCGCACGGGCAACGGAATGCAGGTTCCCGCTGCCGTAGTCGAGGACGGCGATCGTCGCAGACATCAGCGCGACAGCGTTCCCTTCGTGGACGGCACGCCCCCGCGGCCGGTCCGCGCGCACGCGTCGCCGAGCGCCTTCGCCAAGGCCTTGAACGTCGCCTCGCAGATGTGATGCGGCGAGCGGCCGTAGCGCAGGTGCGCGTGGATCGTGAGCTCGGCGCTTTGCGCGAACGCGCGCACGAAGTCCTCGAGCAACCCGGTCTCGAAGCCGTTGATCGTCTCGTACGGGATCGGCACCTCGTACACGACGAAGGTGCGCCCCGCCAGGTCGAGCGAGACCTCGACCGCCGCCTCGTCGAGCGGCACGACGATCGACGCGAACCGGCGGACGCCGGCCTTGTCGCCGAGCGCCTGCTTCAGCGCGTCGCCGAGCGCGATCCCGCAATCCTCGACGGTGTGGTGGCCGTCGACCTCGAGGTCGCCCTTGCATGTCACCGACACATCGAAGCCGGCGTGCTTGCCCAGCTGCTGCAGCATGTGATCGAAGAACGGGATCCCGGTGTCGGCGGTGGCAGCGCCCGCTCCGTCGAGCTCGAGCTCCACGGTGATGTCGGTCTCTCTCGTCGTGCGCGTGATCGTGGCGGTGCGGCTCATGCGGGCAGGACCTCCTTGATGGCGGTCAGGAACCGATCGGTCTCGTGCTCGGTGCCGGCGCTGACCCGCAGCGCGTTCGGGACCACCGCGCTGAGGTCGCGGACGAGCACGCCCCGGTCGAGCAGACCCTGCCACACCGCATCGGCGTCGACCGGCGGCACGAACAACACGAAGTTCGCGTCGCTCGGGTAGACCGTGACCCGATGCAGGGTGCGAAGCTCGCGGCTGATCCGGTCGCGCTGCACCCGGATCTCGGCGAGCAAGGCGGACGCCTCCTCGCGGTGCCGCAGCGCGACGATCCCCGCCGCCTGGGCCAACGCCGAGAGGTGGTAGGGCAGCCGCACGCGTTGCACGTCGGCGATCACATCGGGTGCGGCCAGCAGGTATCCGACGCGCGCTCCCGCGAGCGCGAACGCCTTGGAGAACGTCTTGGTGATCGCGATGTTCCGGTTCGTGGCGATCAGCGCCTGCGCCGACGCGGCCGGCGCGAACTCGCCGTAGGCCTCGTCAACGATCACGAGCGCGTCCGGGAGGCGCTGCGCGATGGCGACGATCGCCGACAATGGCTGCGCATTGCCGGTCGGGTTGTTGGGCGAACAGATGAACACGATCTCGGGCGCGACGGCGACGACCGCCGCGACCTCCGCATCGCCCAGGACGAACCCGTCGGGAAGCGCCAGGCGCTCGACCTCGGTGTGGGTCAGACGCGCGAGGCGGGTGTGCAACAGATACGTGGGCTCGAACACCGCGGCGCGCCGGCCCGGCCCGCCATAGGCCTGGAGCAGCTGGGTCAGCACCTCATTCGAGCCGTTCGCGGCCCACACTCCGTCGGCCGGGTGCATCGACGACGCCGAGAGGTCGGCGAGCAGGCGTCGCATGTGCCCGTCCGGGTAGCGGTGGAGTGGCAGCTCGCGGATCGTCTCAGCGAGCTCCGTCATGAAGTCCTCGGGCAGCGGGTGCGGGCACTCGTTCGTGTTCAGCCGCACCGGCACGTCGAGCTGTGGCGAGTCGTAGACCTCGATGTCGCGCAGGCCTGGACGAGGATCGGCGCCGACGCTCATCCGGCCCCGGCTTCCTCGGCGCGCGCGTCCATCGCCTTCGCGTGGCCCACGAGCCCTTCGGCCCGAGCGATCGCCGAGGTACCAGGGGTGAAGCGGCGGGCCGCCTCCGGGGACATCTGGATCACGGAGCTGACGGTGACGTAGTCCGACGTGCGCAGGCCGCTCGAGAACCGGGCGGTCCCGGCCGTGGGCAAGACGTGGTTCGAGGCGACGCCGTAATCGCCGTAGGGGACCGCCGTCCAATGGCCGAGGAACACGGCGCCGGCGTTGCGCACTTTCGGCAGAACCGCGTCGACGTCGGACACGAGTAGGAGCACATGCTCGGCGGCGAGGTCGTTCACCGCGTCGACAGCCTGGTCGAGGTCGCGGACCAAGATCAGCTTCGTGTGCTTGATCGCCTGTTCGACGATCTCGGGTCGGCCCGCCTGCGGGAGCTCCTGTTCGAACGCCACGTTGATCTTCTCGATCAGAGCCTGATCCGGCGTCAGAAGATAGGTGCAGGCGTGGGGGTCGTGCTCGGCCTGCGCGATCAGATCCAAGGCGGCCATCCGTGGGTCCACGTCCCCGTCCGCGACGATCGCGAGCTCGGACGGGCCCGCCAGGCCGTCGATCCCGACGAAGCCAGCGACCTGCCGCTTCGCCTCGGTCACATAGACGTTGCCCGGCCCGACGATCCGGTCGACGGCTGGGATGGACTCGGTGCCGTAGGCCATCGCCGCGACCGCTTGCGCGCCGCCGGTGCGAGCGACGTGGGTCGCGCCGGCGCGCTTGGCGGCGTACAGCACCGGGGGGGGCACCGAGCCGTCGGTCTGGGGCGGCGTGCACACCACGATCTCCTCCACGCCGGCGACGACGGCCGGCACGACCGTCATCGCGACCGTCGACGGATACCGCGCGCGGCCGCCGGGGACGTAGCACCCGATCGTGCGCAGCGGGCGGACGATCTCGCCGAACCGGACGCCGTCGCGCTCGTGCCACCACTCGCGCGGCGTCTGCCGCTCGGCGAGGTCGCGCAAGCGGTCGATCAGATCGTCGAGCGCCTTCTTCAGGTCATCGGGCGTGTCGCGCTCGGCGCGTGAGAACGCCTCGTCGTCGACCAGGATGCCCGTATCCGAGAGGTCGGCGCGGTCGAACTCCGCCGCGAGCGCGACCAGCACCTCGTCGCCCTCGACGAAGACGCGCTGGAGGATCTCACGGACGGTTTCGGCCGTGGCAGGATCGATCTCGAGCTTGGTGGGTTCGAGCCGCCCGCCCCGCTCACGCAGGTCGAGGAGCGTGAGCATCACGACTCCTCGGGTACGCCCGGATGCTCGTTCACGTCGGACGGCGCCGTCGCGGGACGGCTCCGCGACCACACGATCCATCCGCAGATCCCCACCGCACACGCGGCGACCGCGAAGGTCACCAGGGACAACAGGAATGTCGCGTCGCGGTCCATAGGAAGGGTGTCAGGGTACCGAAACACCCCTCGCCGCGACCCCGTGCAACAGGGTGGCTCCCTCACCCGCAACGGTGGTGGTCGCGCGGTCGCGACGCCCGCGGGATGCCCGTACCCTCGTCCGCGATGGAGATACCCGAGAACCTCGTGCCGGCGCTCCGGCTGCGAGGCGTGCGCAAGACCTTCGAGGCCATGGAGGAGGACCAGATCCCCGTCCGTGCGCTCCGTGGGATCGATCTCCAGGTCGCTGCCGGGGCGTTCGTAGCGATCATGGGTCCGTCCGGATGTGGGAAGTCCACGCTGCTGAACCTCGTGGCCGGGCTCGACGCGCCGACCGACGGCGAGATCGACATCTCGGGCGAACCGATCGCGGGGTTGTCCGACGACGACCTCGCGGTGATGCGCCGGCGTCACATCGGGATCGTGTTCCAGTTCTTCAATCTGCTGGAAGGGATGACGGTCCGCGAGAACGTCGCGCTTCCCGCGGTGGTTGCAGGGCGCTCGCGGGGCGCCGCCGAGTCGCGGGCGATGGACCTGCTCGACCTCCTCGGCATCGCGGACAAGGCGTCCAGCTCGCCGGGTGTGCTCAGCGGTGGTCAGCGTCAGCGGCTGTCGATCGCCCGGGCGCTCGCGAACGAGCCGACGTTGCTGCTGGCCGACGAGCCGACGGGATCGCTCGACTCGGCCGGCGGGCTGGAGATCCTCGAGCTGTTCCGCCGGCTGCACGTCGGCGGTCAGACGATCGTGATGGTCACGCACGACGACGAGGTCGCCGCGTCGGCGGAGCGGATCGTCCGCATGAAGGACGGGCGGATCGACGACGGCCGGCCCGAGCCGGTCGGCGGAGACGGCGTCTTCGGCGTGTTGCCGGAGGACGCCGCCCCATGAGCGCCGTGCGGATGCGGGCGCGGGCCGACCTTCGGAGCCGGCTCGCGTCGGTGGTGATCTTGACGCTGGCGACCGGCATCGTGGGCGCGGTCGCCATCACCGCGTTCACGTCGGCTCGCCGGTCCGACACGGCGTACGCGCGGTTCCGCGAGGCGACCCACGAGCCCGAGGTCGTCGTCGCCGGGTGTCACGATGGGGTGTTCCCGCCGCTCAACGTCGATCGTGTGACGAAGCTGCCGATGGTCGCCTCGGCCGACCGCCTCCTGATCGTCAATCCGGCCGGCGCGTTCCTCGCCGACGGCACGACGCCGCTGTTCGGGCACGACGCCTTCGACGGCGGGGTGCTCGCGCCGGAGACGCCGACCGTCCAGCCGGCGCTCAAGGTGATGGAGGGCCGGCTGCCGGAGACCATCGGTGAGGTGGCGGTCGCGTGGGGGCCCGGCAATGAGCACGCCAACGTCGGCGACACGATCGTCCTGCGGATGTTCTCGAGCAAGGTCTCGCCGGAAGACGTCTTCTCGGGTCAGAAGCCGACGGCCGCCGACTTCGAGCCCGACATCAAGCTCACCGTCACGGGGATCATCCTCACGCCGAACGATCTGAACGGAGAGGACAGCACGGTCCTTGCCACGAACGCGTTCTACGAGGCACACAAGAACGCCGCGCTGGGCTGTCAGGCCGCGACCCTGCATCTTCGCGACGGCCTCGCGGGCATCCCGGCGGTCGGAGACGCCCTGTCGAAGATCAAGTCGAACGCCTTCTTCTTCGACATGACGTCGGAGGCCGTCATCGCGAGTCGGTCCACGCACCTCCGCTCGATCATCACGCGCCTGTTCGGGTGGTTGGTCGTGATCGCAGGCTTGCTGGTGGTCGGGCAGGCGCTCGTGCGGCGGACGGTGCTGTCCTCGACCGATGACCCGATCCTGCGAGCGCTCGGCATGTCGCGATGGCAGATGACGCGTGTCGGCCTCGCCGCCGGCGCGATCGTGGGCGTCGGCGGCGCGCTGATCGCCGTCGGGCTTTCGCTCGCCGCGTCGCCCTTCACGCTGTTCGGCGTCGCCAAACTGCTCGACCCGGTCACCGGCATCTACGTCGATCCCCTCGTGACGATCGCGGGTGCGGTCGCGATCGTCGTCGTGTCGCTGCTGCTCGTCGGCGTGCCCGCGTGGCGTCTGGCGGCCGCGCGCGGTGGTGTCGTCGGCGCGGTCGAGCTCTCGGGGAGCAGCCGGCCGTCGCGGACCGCGTCGGCCGTCGCGTCGCTCGGGCTGCCGATCACGGCGGTCGCCGGCGCCCGGCTGGCGCTGGAACCCGGACACGGCCGCACGGCAACGCCCGTCCGAAGCGCGGTCGTGGGCCTTGCGTTGACGGTCGCCGCGATGATCGCGGCGTTCGGGTTCGCGGCGAGCATGCAGCACTTCGTTTCGACGCCGGCCCTCTGGGGCGTCACCGGCGACTTCGGGACCGGCAACCCGTTCGCAGGCGACCTGTTCGCCACGCGCGCACTGCCGTTGATCGAGAAGAGCTCTGGCTTCACCGACATGACCGTGGGGAACTTCCAGAACGCCGTATATCTCCCAACGCCCGATGGCGAAACGCTCGCGGTGAACGTGTGGGGCCTGTCATCTGTGAAGGGGCAACCGGTGGTCCCGACGATGCTCGCCGGCCGCTGGCCGGAACGCAACGACGAGATCGCGCTCGGATCGGTGACGCTACGCGAGCTGGACGC
>Ga0136846_1231239_pt1 | contig 12780 bp, 11 predicted proteins | sample HopSoiMetagenom2_FD_96841 | JGI IMG/M metagenome (GOLD analysis project Ga0136846, IMG submission 96841) | Grasslands soil microbial communities from Hopland, California, USA - 2 Assembly 2016 (version 4) | ecosystem: Environmental > Terrestrial > Soil > Grasslands | place: USA: Hopland...
CGCCTGCCCACCGCGCCAACCATCGTCGGCGCCGGCGTTACCCCGCCGCTCGCCACGCCCTCGGCGCGCAATCGCTCCTCGAGCGTGTCGATCTCCACATCGCTCGCCCCCGGCACGCCAGCGGCAACCGCACGCGCCAGGATCGACCGCAGTGACTCCGCGAGCCACTCGTAGTACGGACTCTCGGCCACGCCAGCCCCAACGGGGTACTCGGCGCGCGCCTCGATGTCAGTCAGGCCGGCAGCCGCAAATAACACCGGGAGCCGCGTCCCGATGTTGCCATGCCGTGCCATGGCGAAGAAGTCGCGGAAGACCTCGAACGTCCGATCCCGCAATGGCGTGGGCGGGAACCCCGCGTGCATGACAGAGAAGTCGTATTCCTGGAACACCACCACGCCGCCCGGTTTCACGAGTCCCGCGACCAGGCGTAGGGTCGCAAGCGGATCGGGCAGGTGGATCAGGATATGGCGTCCGGTCACGGCATCGATGTCGCGCGGCAGAGCGAGCGCGTGCAGGTCACCCGCCAGTGTCGAGATATTGGCGAGGCCCTCGCTTGCCGCGCGCTCCCGCAGGACCGCGAGGGCCTTCTCGTCGAGGTCGCACGCAGTGACTGAACCCGCCGTCCCGACGATCCGCGCGGCAAGGATCGCGACGTCACCCACACCCGAGCCGACGTCGAGTACGCGCATCCCGACACCGAGTCCGGCGCGCCACAGGAGCTGCTCGGTGACGGGATTGATGATAGAGGCCTGGAGCTGAAGACGCCGGCGTTCCCGGTCGTCATAGCCCATCGCGTAGCGGGCGGTCGCGGACTCCGTCATTTGTTACATCGACGGGCGTGTGTACTGTTTGAACCAACTCATCATGTAGAGCATGGTGCGCATCCAGTTGGACGGAACCGACTCCGTGCCATGCCATTCGTTTTCGAATCGAATGAGTCGAGAGGGGACGCCACGAACCTGAAGCGCGGAAAAAAAGGCTTCGCTCTGCGGCATCGGCGTGCGCATATCGAGCACCCCCGTCATCAGGATCGTCGGAGTCGTGACGTTGCCGACGTACGCGAGGCTCGACTGCTTGAACCACGCCGTCGGGTCTTCCCAGAACGGCTTGTCGAAGAAGGCGTAGGCGAAGTACGGAACGTCTGCGTTACCGGCCATCCCGATCCAGTCGCTAACCGGACAACGGACAGCGGCCGCCGCGAATCGCGTGGTGTGGCCGATGATCCAGCTCGATAGCGCGCCACCGCCACTGCAGCCCGAAACGTAGAGCTGTTTGTTATCCACGTAGCCGCGTCCAAGGACTGTATCGACACCGGCCATGAGGTCATCGTAGTCGGGGCCGGGATAACTCTTTTCGATCGAGCGCACGAAGGTGTCGCCGTACCCGGTCGAGCCGCGCGGATTCAGATAGAGAACCACGAAGCCGCTCGACGCGAAGACCTGCCACATCATGTCGAAGCCGACGCTGTACATCCCCTGCGGCCCGCCATGGATCTCGAGGAGCAGCGGGTACTTCTTGCTGGCGTCGAAGTTGGGCGGCTTCACGATCCACCCTTGGATCTTCGCGCCGCCGCTCGAGGGGTACCAGATCTCTTCAGCGGTTGCGAGCGTCTTCCCTTGCAGGAGGTCGTCGTTGACTTGTGTGAGCTGAGCGATTTGCGCAGCGCCTTTCTTGTCCACCGCCACCCGCACCACGTCGCCAGGCTTCTGGAACGACGTACTCGTGCCAACGAGGTCGCCGGCTTTCGACACGCTGGTGAGCGACAGCAGGTGCGTACCGGTGGTGACGGGGCGCGGCGCTCCCGTCAGGGGAACGAAAAGAATGTTCGACGTCCCGCGATCCTGCGGCGACACGTAGAGCCCACTTCCGTCGGGCGCCCACATCGCGCTTGCGCCACCGAACGTACCCATCTCGCGGTCGACGGATCTCGTCAGGTCTCGCGCGCCTGATCCATCGATGTTCATCACATAGAGATCAGCCGTTTGCCAAACGACCGGGAGCAGTTCTCGGCCTGCGAAGGCGACCAACTTTCCGTCCGGCGAAACCTTGGGGGAGAGCCAGGCGCCCTTCGTTGTCGTGAGGGTCTTCATCACGCCAGACGCGACATCGACCGAATAGATATTGTTGACGCGGAAATTCTTGTCCGTGGTCGAATCGGCGAAACCGTCGAACAGGATGGTTTTGCCGTCGGGCGTCCAGCTGTGTGCGCCGCCGATGACCATTCCGTCGAACGCCGCGCCAACGTTCCAGTCGCCATGCGTGAGCTGGCGCGGCGAGCCGCCGTCGGCGGCAACAACGAAGAGGTGCGTGAAGCCCGGGTCCGTGTAGCCGCGGCGATCGGCCCGGTAGTGCAGCCGGTCAGCGACGCGCGGAGCCGCCGTCCACTTCGCGTTAGGCGGCGGAGCCGGGAGGTCGATCTGCCAGTCGGTACGTTTCGGCACGAACGACGTGAAGGAGATCCACTTGCCGTTGGGTGACCACGAAATGTTCGCTGGTGATTCGGTCAGGCGGGTGATCTGTGTGGTGGAACCTTCGGCATCCATGTACCGCACAAAAATCTGCGCACCTTTCGGCTCGTCGGACGAATCGATGTACGCAATGCGCGTCCCGTCCGGAGACCAGATGGCGCCGCTGCCCTTTGTCAGGAACCGGTTCTTGGTGCCATCGGCGTTCATCACCCAGATGGCTCCGTCCCAGTGGTCGTTCACCTTGTCGACAAAGCCGCGTGTGTAGACGATCGTCTTGCCGTCAGGCGAGATCTGCGGATTGCTGACGGTTTCCAGGTCGAGAAAGTCCTTCACTTGGAGAGTTGAAGCGGCTCCCTGCGCGTGGACTGCTGGGACAGGGGAGAGAAGCGCGAGCAGTAATGCGACCGATCCCAGGTCGAGGAACCGCATTCCAACCTCCTCACGTCGTGGTGTTACGAGGTGTTTCGGGGGGGGCGAGAAAGACTTACACGATCCGAGGGCGGAAGGCTACCTCTTGCGCACCGTTGGCCCCGCAGCCATTTATACCTAGACAGGCATAGTGAGCCCGGTGTAGGGAGTCATGCGCGAATTTCGAATCTTTCCCCGTAAGGCAGAGGTCGAAGTCGACGACGAGCTCGGTTTCCACCTCGAGCAGCGCGTCCGCGACTACATCGCCCGCGATTGGTTCCAGGACCTTGGGCAAGACGTCCGCTTCGGCATGCGCGCCGCGCTGCGCGCGCCCCTCTTCTCGCTCCTCGCCATCGTCACGCTTGCGTTAGGCATCGGCGCGAACGCCGCGGTGTTCGGCGTCGTGAAGTCCGTGCTGCTCGATGCCCTGCCGTACACGGATGCGGACCGGCTCGTGCGCATCTATTCCCACTGGTCGAACGCGCCAGGCGAAGCGCAGTCGGTGAGCCCCGGCGTGGCGACGGACCTCGCGACGCGCCTCCGCTCGTTCTCGAGCGTCGCCCCGTTCAACTTCTCGACCTTCGACGTCGCCTATCTCGATCAGTCGGGGCCGCGCGTGCTCACGTGCGCGCTCGTCGGTGGCGGCTTCTTCCAGACGCTCGGCGTACGCGCCGCAGTTGGTCGCGCCCTCACCGCGCGCGACGCGGGCAATGCGACGGCAATGCTGAGCGACGCCGCCTGGCGCCGCGAGTTCGGTGGTGACCCGAACGTCATCGGGCGGACGTTGAGGATCGACGGCAATCCGACCGAGGTCGTCGGCGTGCTGCCGCGCGGGTTTGTCGGACCAATGGGTGACGCCGACGTGTGGTTCGCGCTCGACCTCGTGCCCATGCTCAAGACCCCGTCCACCGCGCGCGGCCAACACTGGCTGGGCGCAGTGGCCCGGCTGGCGGCGGGCGTGCCGCCTAACGCGGCGCAGCGCGAGCTCGACCGGCTGGCGGCGGATCTCGCGCGCGAATACCCGGAGACCGACGTGGGACGGACGTTCGCGGCGGTCCCGCTGCGTGCGGCGATGGTCGGCGACACGCGGACGCCGCTCCTCGTGCTGTTTGCGAGTGCGGGCCTCGTGCTCGTGATCACGTGCGCGAACCTCGCCGGGGCCCTGCTCGCGCGCACGATCTCGCGGCGTAAGGAGTTCGCGGTGCGTGTCGCGCTCGGGGCCGGACGAGGGCGGCTCGTCCGCCAGCTGCTCACCGAGAGCATGGTGATCGCGTTGGCCGGGGCCGTCATCGGGCTCATCCTCGCCGTGGCGGGGCTGGCGGCGCTCAGACGCATGGCGCTGCTCGACCTGCCGCCGTACGCCGACCTCTCGCTCGACGCGGGAGCCGTGCTCGTCACGTTCGTGGCTGCGTTGTGCACCGGATGCGCCTTCGGGCTCGCGCCGGCGCTGGCCGCCGGACGATGGCAGCCACAAGGGACGTTGCGCGAGGAGACTCGCGGCACGAGCGAGAGCGTCCGATCGCGCCAGCTCCGTGGGCTGCTCGTCGCCGCACAGATCGCGGTGTCGCTGAGTCTGCTCGTGGGAGCAGGGCTCCTGGCGCGCAGTCTGTGGGCGATGACGACCGCCCCGTTAGGCTTCAACCCGGCGAACATCCTCACGGGTCGCCTCGAGCTACCGACGGCGACGTTCACGACCCCCGAGGCCCGTGCCCTCGCGTTCCGGCAGCTCGAGGAGCGCATGGCGTCGCTCCCGGGCGTGACTTCGGTGGCGAGCACCACGCAGATCGCGTCGCCCACGATGAGCAGCAACGTTCTGACGATCGACGGAGTGACGCTTCCGGGCGACGGCCCGACGTTCATTCCGTACATGAGTGTCTCGGACAGTTACTTCCGGACGCTCGGGGTCGCCCTTCGAGAGGGCCGCACGTTCGGTCCCGCCGACACGCCTAACGCGCCGCCGGCGATCGTCATCAGCGAGGCGATGGCGCATCGCTATTGGCCGCGCGGCGGCGCGATCGGCGCCCGCATTCACATCAGCCCACACACGTCGGAGCGGTGGGGCGTCATCGTCGCCATCGTCGGTGACACGCGAGAGTCGCCCACGCTCGCCACGCCGGGCCCGATGGCGTACGCGTCGAACAGGCAGGACTTCGCGTGGAGCGGCCGTGACTTCCTCGTGAAGACGTCGGGTAATCCGCTCGCGCTGCTCCGCCCCGTGCAGCGCGAGATCGCGGCGCTCGATCCGGCCGTGCCCTTCCGCGACCCGAAAACGCTCCAGGCGATCGTGGACGAGCGTCTCGCGGGCCGGCGCTTCCCGGTACTGCTCATGAGCGCGTTCGGCGTACTGGCGCTCGTGCTCGTGTCGGTCGGCGTGTACGCGATGTTCGCGAGCATGGCCGCCGCGCGAGAACGTGAGTTTGGCGTGCGCGTGGCGCTCGGCTCGACGCGAGGCGCGATCGCAGCACTCGTGCTCAGGCAGGGCGCCGTGTGGATGGTGCTCGGGCTGGCGGGTGGCGTGGTGGGCGTCGTGTTTGTCGCGCGGTTCGTCCGCACCATGCTTTACGCGGTCGCGCCGTTCGACCCGATCGCACTGGCCCTGGCGCTTGCGGTGCTCGTGGTGTGTGGGGCGGTGGCGTTGCTCGTGCCGGTGCGGCGGGCGACGCGGGTGGATCCGATTACCGTTCTGCGGTAATATCGGCACCGCTCCACCGCCCTAACCGGGGCCATCGTGAAGCGGTCCGACAGGGCGTCGGACCACCCCGACCCATCGAGACCACGCTATGCGTGCCGCTACCCGATTTGGGCTCCTACTATCGCTGCCCGTCTCACTCATCGCCCAGAACGCGACTCCTGCGGTCGATCTCAAGGCGCTCGCTGATTCCGTCGCACCCACAGGTACGACCCTCGAACGCACCCGTACTCTCGTACACTGGGTGAACGACAACTTCACGTGGTCGTACACCGACTATGTGAAGAGAACGCCACAGGAGATTGTCGCGCGGCGCGCAGGGAATTGTGCAGAGCTCGCGTCGGTGCTGCGAGCGTTTCTCGATGCCTCGGGCACACGGTCACGCTGGATCCGCGAGATCAACGTGCAGCCGCAACCGACGCCGCGCCGACAGAACGATGCCGCAGCGATGGTAACGCAGCGGGGGCTGAGTTACTCGGTCTTCGGGCTCCAGCACAACGATCACGTGTGGTTGGAAGTCTGGGACGATGCCACGAAGTCGTGGTTCCCAGCCGATCCCGCCTACGGCGTCGTCGGGCTCAACGAGTGGCTTCCGGCGCGGCTGGCGATGGAGAACCGGCCCAAGCCGCGGGTTGCCGCTGTGGAACCGATCGCCGCGGACATGTTGGTACCGTTCGTCGTCGTTGCGGGGGAGAAACGATCGGGGCCTTTCGACGATGACCGCACCGACCTGTATCTCATCGACGGCTTCAACAACTTGTACAGCGGTCGCCTAACGGCGCTCCCTTCGTGGTCCAAATGGGTCGAGGCGGTGCATTCGCTCTCGCCGCATGCGCGTGCCGCGTTCGATGGCAAGGAGAACCTGCACAGCTACAACGACGAAATCGCCAAGCTCAAGACGACGTACGACGATCTCTCTCGTGAGGCATCGGCGAAGGGAATCAGGATTTCATCCATCGCCTCCGCCACCTCCGCAGCTCTCTCCCGCAGCACGCCCGAGCGCGAAGGCATCTCCTCGGCCGCAATCCTCCGCTTCGTCGCGGCCGCCGACAGCGCGATCGACGGCATGAACAGCGTCATGATCGTGCGACATGGCCGAGTGGTGGCGGAAGGCTGGTGGTCTCCGTACGAAGCGTCGACGCCGCACGTGATGTACTCGTTGAGCAAGAGCTTCACGTCCACGGCAGTGGGTTTCGCGATCGCCGAAGGAAAGTTCACCCTCGACGACCAGGTGCTCCGCTTCTTTCCGGAGGAGGCACCAGCGTCTCCGTCGGACAACCTTCGAGCGATGCGCGTGCGCGACCTGCTGCGGATGGCCACGGGACACCAGACGGAGCCGTCGATCCTCGTGCCCGCCGACTCGTCGATGCGGGACGCGAGCTGGGTACGCCGCTTCTTCGCGCATCCCGTGGCGTTCAAGCCCGGCACGCACTTTCTCTACAACTCGCCGGCGACGTACATGCTCTCCGCCATCGTGCAGAAGACCACGGGTCAGACGGTGCGGGACTACCTAACGCCGCGGCTCTTCGAGCCGCTGGGGATCGCGCGCCCGACGTGGACCACGAGTCCGGAGGGAATCAGCGCCGGCGCCTACGGTCTCAACGTGCGGACCGAAGACATCGCCAAGCTAGGACTGCTTTACCTGCACCACGGCGTGTGGAACGGGAAGCAGCTGCTCCCCGCGGGATGGGCGGACACCGCGACCGCGCGACAGACGGCGAACGGGTCGAGCCCATCCAGCGACTGGGATCAGGGCTACGGCTTCCAGTTCTGGCGGTCGCGTCACGGCTACCGCGGGGACGGTGCGTTCGGTCAGTACATGCTCGTGTTGCCGGAGCAGGACGCTGTCGTGGCCATCACGAGCGGCGTGCGTGACATGCAGTCGGTGATGACCCTTGTGTGGGACATGCTGCTCCCCGCAATGCAGGCGTCGCCTTTCGCGGACGATGCGGTATCGTTAGGTGCCCTGCACGACCGGCTGGCGCATCTCAGCGTCCACACACCGCGGGGGAGAACGACCTCGCCGCTGGCGGCGGCCGTGTCCCGCCAGCGGTACGACATGGCGGAGAACGATCGGGGCGTCCGCTCGGTGTCGCTGGATCTCACGCCGCGCGCACCGGCGCTGGTGGTGCGCACCGCGTCCGGCGAACAGCGCACGCCGCTGGCGCTCGGGACGTGGCTGCGCAGCGACAGCGGGTATACGAATGGAATCGAGCGCATGCTCGCGGTTCCGACGCCGGCGCCGGTCGCGCTCAGCGGCGCGTGGACCACGGACAGTGTCTTCACCGTCAAGCTGGTGGCGCCGGAGACGCCGTTCTACTCGCTGCTCGAGTTCCGCTTCAGCGGCGTGAAGGGCGAGCGGCTCACGGTGGCGTCGGAGTACAACGTCTCGTTCGGCGGGCCGCAGCCGGTGGTGTTGATGGGCGCGCGCAGTCCGCGGTGATGCCACAGCCGACGCCTGCGTTGCCGGGAGAGCTCGTCACCGAATCCTTCGAGTACGACGGTGGACGCCAGGTCTCGGTGTACGTTCCGAAGGATCCGCCAAAGCTGGTCGTATTCGCTGGCGATGGTCAGCGGATTTCGCAGTGGGGCGCGTTGCTCGAGAGACGCGACGTTCCGTCCACCATGATCGTCGGTGTCCATGGGCTGACCGATGACACGCTGCGGCTCCATGAGTACTCGCCCGGTTTTGCGCCGGGGCGTTTCGCGGCCCACGAGAAGTTCTTCGTCGACGATGTTCGCCGATGGACGGAGTCGCGGTTTGGTGCGGTGCTGGCCCCTGCACATACCGCGGTGTTCGGCGTCTCGGCGGGGGGAGAGCTGGCTCTCGCGCTTGGCCTTCGACATCCTGACGTCTTCGGAGTGGTCTTCTGCGCTTCGCCTGGCGGTGGGTATAAGCCGCCGGCGAGTATGCCGAGTCCACTTCCACGCACCTATCTTGTCGCGGGTGCGCAGGAGCCGTTCTTTCTCGAGAACGCCAGGAGATGGGCGAGCGCGCTTCGCGACGCAGGTGCGGATGTCGTCATGACCGAGCGAGCTGGATCGCACGGTGGCGCATTCTGGCGAGAAGAATTCCCGCTGATGGTGGCGTGGGCAGCGGGACGATGAATGCTTCTCGGCGCGTGGCCGTTCGTAATCGCGTGCACAGTAAGGCGCCGTGTGAGTGGCAGCGCCGGCCGCGTTCGATCACGAGCGAGTGGAGCTTGTATGAGTCTCAAGCGGATGGACAACGTAGGCATCGTGGTAGAATCCCTCGATGCTGCCATCTCATTCTTCGCCGAGCTTGGCCTGAAACTCGAAGGGCGAGCCACGATCGAAGGTGAGTGGGCCGGGCGCGTCACCGGGCTGGGGTCCCAGCGCGTCGAGATCGCCATGCTGGTGACACCAGATGGCCACGGTCGGCTCGAGCTCTCGCGGTTCCTCACGCCGCCCGTCATCGCCGATCACCGGAACGCTCCGGTGAACGCCCTCGGCTACTTACGCGTCATGTTCGCTGTGGACGACATTGACGACACGCTCGCCAGGCTCCGCAAGCACGGTGCGCAACTGGTCGGGGAAGTGGTGCAGTACGAACAGGTCTATCGGCTCTGCTACATCCGCGGTCCCGAAGGTCTTCTCATTGGGCTCGCCGAGGAGCTCAGGTCGAGCGGCCCCGCCTAACGTCTGTCATCGCTGGCATGAAAGCCTCCACGTTCTATCGAATCGCCGCTGTTCTTCTGCTCCTTTTTGCGATAGCTCATACACTCGGCTTTCGCCACTCTGAGCCCGTATGGGGAGTCGACGCGCTGCTTGGCTCACTGCGATCCACGCACTTCGATGTGCAGGGATTCGACCGCACATTCTGGGACTTCTTCGTGGCAGCCGGATTCTCCGTCGGCGTGTTCTATCTCTTCGCTGCAATATTCGCCTGGCAGCTGGGTAGCCTCCCGGTAGCGACACTGGCGCTCATGCGCGGCACTGCGTGGGCGTTCGCCTTGGCCTTTGCCGCCATCACGGTTGTGAGCTGGAGGTACCTCTTCATCATACCCGTCGCGTTCTCGATCGCGATCACCGTGTGTTTGACGGCGGCAGCGTGGATCTCAACGAAGCAGGTTGCGTCCTGACTCATCGGATCTCTGTTAGGCTGACGCGTTAGGCACCAGACACGCATTCGAGGAGCACGTGGGAGCGAAAACATGGATGCTGGTCTATGCCGATGGCGACGCTCGAGCCGCGATTGGAAAGCAGCCGCTGCTCGACGTCGACGCATCGCTGCGGCTTGCCTCGTCACTCTTCGCCAGCGAGACGCTCGCGCAGATCGACCGGGAAACTTGTCCCGCACGTGTCCGCCGGACGATGAGATCCACGTGGGTCAATTCCAGGGAGTGGCCGTCGTAGCCGCGAAGGAGCTCGGGATCGACTATCCATCCACGCTACCGAAGCGCTTCGTCAAGCTCGCGCCGTTCCCCAACGTCTATCTGCACGCCATGCACAGCGTGGTGGACTGGTTTGCCTTCGCCCAGTGGGAAGGTGGGAAGCTCGTTCGTTCGCTCAGCCTGTCCCCGGACAGCGGGATCATGGAAGACATTGGAAACAGGCTCCCATTCGAAGAGTCGTACTGGGCCGGCGAGCATCCCGCGCTCGATCCGGAAGAGGATCCGGCTTCATATCCCTTCCCGTTCCATCCGCTGGAGCTGGGTGAAGCTGCGCTCCAGGCAATGTTCGGGTATCAGCTCGAGGGTTACCTCGACAGTTCGCTTTTGGAGCCGGAGTCGATTCCGCTCATTCGTCTCAAGCGGTCGCGGAGCTGGTGGAAGTTCTGGAGATGAGAATGCTCCGTTCCTTCGACCCATGCTCATGACGCGCGTTGTCCTCGCAATCGCGGCGTGCCTTCTCGTCGGCAGCGGTAGCGCAGCCGCTCAGCAACTCCAGGCGAGACCCGTCCCGACCGAGTTGGTCGAGTCGTTCTTCTATCAGTCGCCGTCGATGGGTGAGCGGTACGCGATCAACGTCACCGTGCCGATGCACGCCGGCCGCGATATCTCGCCAACTCTGCCGCGCCAGATCTGCCGCGACATCCGGATCACGGTTCCCGAGTTCGTGGCTTCGTAGCGCGGCATCGCCTAACGTGCGTTGGACCTGCCGAGGGCGCTCTGGAAGCGGCGGCTGCGCCGCCGCATCGTATGAAGTGCCTTTGCAGGTCAACTTGATGCGTTAACTGGCAACACACCTCGTCGCGCGTAAGTTCCCGGCGTGACTCGATGCGTCAGCGCAGCGTGCGGAGGAGTGTCACGTCCGCGTCGCCGACGTGCCCGCGATCAGGGCTCCGGGTGGCGACGCCGGGATCGCGTCGAGTCGGAAGTCTCGTCGAATCCCCGCGTCCATCACGCTGGCGGGCGCAAATCGCCGAAGGAATTGCAGCAGCTTCGCACGCCCTTTCACCGGGTATCGGAGCTTGGGACGAGTCGCGACGGCGGCTTCGAGCACGGCGTCGGCCACGACAGCAGGTTTGTCTCCGGCACCGACCAACTCCAATACCCTTCGGCCGACGGCCGCGCGGATCTCTCGATACTCATCCAGCTTCGCGTCAGCTTCCGTCAAGTGCGCGTCGAACGGCGTCTGTGTCCACGCCGGCTCGACGACCGATACGCGGATACCCTTCGCGCGCAGCTCATGGTCGAGCGATTCCGAATAGCCCGCGACTGCGTGCTTCGTTGCGGCATAGAGCGCCATGTACGGCCCCGGCAGAAACCCCATTACCGAGCCGATATTGATGATGCGACCACCGCCTCTCCGCATGTGGGGGATGACGGCGCGCGTCATCCGCACCAGCCCGAAAAAGTTGGTCTCGAAGACCGACCGCGCCTGATCCATGGAGCTCTCTTCCGCCCCGGCGGGCGCGGTACCGAATCCGGCGTTGTTCACGAGCAGGTCGATCTGGCCGTGCAATCGCACCAGTTCGGTGATGGCGGCCGCCACCGAGCTATCGCTGGTCACGTCGAGGGCCAACATCTCGAATGATCGCCGGCCTGCCGGGGCTGCCCGTCGGCTGGTGCCGTACACCTTGTAGCCGGCCAGCGCAAGTCGCTCCGCCGTGGCTTCGCCGATGCCTGAGGAGGCGCCGGTCACGAGCGCGATCTTTCGGGCGGGGTATCGATCACTCATCGGAGTCTCTCCTCTCGGCCCCCGATTCGGGAGCTGCCGGGGTGGCGCAACACACGTTATAAATGACGATCGTCATTATTGGTATATATGTCGATCGTCATGTATATTGTCAAGCGACACAACGGGGAGATCGGGATGAAAGTGAGCAGGCAGCAGGCCGCCCTGAACCGCGAACGCATCCTCGACGTGGCCGCTCAGCTCTTCCGCGAGCGAGGCTTCGACGGGATTGGCGTGGCGGATCTCATGAAGGAGGCGGGCCTGACGCACGGTGGTTTCTATGGGCACTTTTCCTCGAAGGAGGAACTGATCGCCGAGGCGTCGGCACGCGCGGCAACGAACACGCTGGCGCTGTTGAGCGAGGAAGCGGAGCGCGCAGGGAATGATCCGCTGGCCGCGTTTGCCAGCGGTTATTTGAGCAGCAGACATCGCGACAACCCGGGCACGGGCTGTCTGCTCGCCGCGCTAGGACCGGACGTGTCGCGACAGGGTCACGCAGTCCGCCGGACCGTCACGGACTACGTGCGGTCCGCCGTGGATCTCTTGGCGACGCTGGTCCCGGGCAAGTCGAAAGCGGCACGAAGACGGAAGGCGATCGGCACGTACGCCACACTGGTTGGCGCCATGATCATGGCGCGCGCCGTCGATGATCGTGCGCTGTCGCAGGAAATCCTGGACGCCGGCCAGGCGTGGGTCGAAGGGTGATGGAGGTCCAGCCGCTTCATACCAACTGCCTTGGGGCGTTAGCGCGCACATGAAGGCATTCGTCGTCGAGCGATACGGGAAGGACGGCCTCTGCGTCGCGGACATCCCCGAGCCGACCATCGGGCAGGTGACTGAGGGGAGAGCCGAAGCGTTGATGGAGGGACGGCCAGGCCGCCATCTTGGTTCGGTGGGCTCGATGATCTCACACGCGCGTTCGGTTATCACCTCGAGTGTTCTCGTCATCGTCGGCACCCTCGCGGCGACCCCCACCCGCGCCCAGCCGACGCCCATCTTCGACGGCGCCCCGCCCGCCAGCTGGATTGCGCCACCAGGCGTGCCCGGCGACAGCTTCACCGTGTTCCACGCGCG
>Ga0136846_1224986_pt1 | contig 12779 bp, 18 predicted proteins | sample HopSoiMetagenom2_FD_96841 | JGI IMG/M metagenome (GOLD analysis project Ga0136846, IMG submission 96841) | Grasslands soil microbial communities from Hopland, California, USA - 2 Assembly 2016 (version 4) | ecosystem: Environmental > Terrestrial > Soil > Grasslands | place: USA: Hopland...
CAGTAACGCGAGCATCCGCAGCGAGGCGGCGGCGCTGCGGACAGCGACGGTTCGGCAGCGACTGGACGCCGAGGAGCAGCGGAAGCGCATCGACGCGATCGCAAAGCTGAACCAGGCTCTCAGAGAGCGGCTCCACCGCCGCGCCAGGGCCGCTCCTGAGCCGCCGGCCTAGAGGGCGGTCGTTTTACTCGCGCCCGCACTGGTGAAACCGCGCTGTATGGACGTGGAGCGGATCGCACGGAACGACGCGACGTTCCGGCACGCCAACGAGCGGATCGAGCGGGCGGCCGAGCAGGCCGATGTCGAGCTCGTGCCTTTCCTGTGCGAGTGCGCCGACGAGCGGTGCACGGAGATCGTCAGGTTGACACTCGCCGACTACGAGGCGGTTCGAGCGGACCCACGCTGGTTCCTCAACGTCCCGGGCCACGAGCGGGGAAGCCAGCCGTACGTCCGCGTGGTCGACGACCGCGGCGCGTACCTCGTGGTCGAGAAGTTGGGTGAAGCGGCCGCGATCGTGGAAGATCTCGATGAGAGGACGAGCGCCGGTGGATGAGCGCGAGCGGCGTGTGGCCGAGAACGAGGTGCTCTTCAGCAAGGTGAACGAGCAGATCGTCGAAGTGCGCGACACGCTGCTCCCCGAGGACAGGAACCTGCGGATCCTCTGCGAGTGCGGTCTGCAGGACTGCGACGAAAAGATCGACGTCGACGCAGACGACTATCGGCACGTGCGCGACGAGGCGTCGTGGTTCGGGCTGCGCCCGGACCATGTGATTCCCGATCTGGAGGATGTCGTCGCCGAGCACGAGGGGTGGGTGGTCGTCGAGAAGCGTGAGCCCGTCAAGTCCGCGCTCGAAGGCCGGTAGTCGCGTCAGCCGACGCCGACGACGAAGAACGCGATCGCGACGTACTGGCAGGCGAGCGCCACGATCGTCAACGCATGAAAGAGCTCGTGGTAGCCGAAGACGCGCGGTGCCGGATCCGGCCTGCGCCGCGCGTACACGATCGCTCCTGCCGTGTAGGCGATGCCTCCCGCCGCTAGCAGGAGGATCGGCGTCAAACCCTCGCGACGCACGAGCTGCGGCAGCGCGACGACGCCGACCCAGCCGAGGACGATCCCGAAGACCGCCGAGAGCCACGGCGGCGACCGGACCCAACACAGCTTCGCGGCACTCGCGGCGGCGGCGCCGGCCCAGACGATCGCGAGGACGCTCGTGCGCCAGGCGCCGTGGAGGCTGATCAGACCGACGGGGGTGTACGTCCCGGCGATCAAGAGATAGACGCCCGCGTGGTCGGCGCGTCGCATCCAGAGGCGCTTCGCCCGACTCCACGAGACACGGTGGTAGAGCGCACTCGTTCCGAGCGTGACGCTGGCAGACGTCGCGAAAACGGCGGCAGCAAGCGCACGCGAATCCGGCGCGGCAGCCACGAACGCGGCGCCGACGAAGCAGGACGCCACGAACGCCACCGCATGGAGGACACCGCGCAACTTCGGCCGTTGCTCCACGGCCAGAGCCTCTACCGCCAGTCCCGTCACGCGCAGCGCGTCTCATCGCCGAACGTCAGACCGGGCACCTCACCACCTCACGGGCTCTGCCGCGGCGCTCGTCACCTCGCCGTGCTGGTCGACGGACACCACGAGCCGCCGTTCCGCCCTGCCCTGCGCGAACCACTTGAGGACGAAGTACAACGGATGCCGGCGGCAGATGACGGCCTGTGCGCCGCTCCGCGACTCGATGCGATATCCGTCCGCCTCGCGCTGCGCCAGGTACGCATCCAGCGCCACCGAACGCGCTTCTTCGCCCACCGCGCCCGTCGTCATCGCTCGAGCGCCTGCCCCAAGTCGCCGCCGACCAGGACACTCACCGAACAGCGCCCGAGCTGCACGACGAGCTGGTTGTCGCTCCGCCAGAAGGCGCGCTCGAACTCGTCGGGCCTGACGACGAATCCGCCCTGGCGGGAACCGACGTGGAAGAAGATCGTCTCGACCGCCGCGCCGTCGTCACGGAGCAGAACCTCCTGCAGACGCTCGTCGAGCTCGCCGCGATCGAGCCGCCCCGACATCACTCCGGCGATGAACGGCGACTCGTCGGTGCCAGAGAAGAGGACGAGCACCGGACGCCCGATCAGGCCCAGGAGCGCCTCGAGCGTCTGCTCGTATGCGAGTTCCGCCTCCCCGTCGGCCTTGCCTGCGCCCAGGAACCGCGTCATCCGTCGGCTGCTGCCGAATCCGGTTCGTCAGAAGGCTCCGGCGACTCTGCAGCTTCGCGGCGCTCGGCGGCGCGCGCGTCTTTCTTTGCCTGCTTGATCTCGCGCTTCTCGCGCAACGCCTGCTCCCGCGCCCGCTTGACCGCCGACTGCGGGCTCCGCCGGCCCATCAGCGGCCCTCTTTCGACCGAGCGTTCGACCCCGCGTCGAACCAGATCATCGTTGCTTCCATCGACGCTCCTTTCAGCGCGGCGGCACGCGGCGGCAAGGATTTGCCGCGCGTGCCGCTGCGACGACTAGACGGCGACGACGCTCTTCGCCTCGGGGCCCTTCGCCCCGTCGACCGACTCGAACTGCACGTTCGCGCCCTCGGCGAGCGACTTGAAACCCTCTCCGACGATCGACGAGTGATGGACGAACACGTCCTTGCCCCCGTCAGCAGGGGTGATGAACCCATACCCCTTCGCGTCGTTGAACCACTTCACGGTTCCGGTTGCCATACAAAACACCTCCTCCACCACGAAAGAACGGGCAGGGGAAGCGCACCGTGCGCAACCAGTACTCGCTCAGATATCGATCCACACCGTACCACGGCAAACGGCGGCATCACTCCCGTCGGCCCGACTCGGCGCCGCGGGCGCGCGAGGCGGTCGCGCACCGTCGAGGAAGAGGCGCGATGAGGAGGCCGCCGACCGTCGGCCGAGCCCGCACCGGCGCGCGACGGCTAGCGTTTTCGGGCCCGACTGGGCGCGACGCGTGGCGGCTCGTCCGGCTGTTTCGGATAGACGGGCGGCCACGGAGCGTCCCGAAGGCCGGCGGCGCGATCCCGCACGTGAAGCTCGAGGAGTGGCTCGAGCGACTGCGGCTGCTCGCTCATCCCTTGCCACGGGTCGCCGGTCGCCGCCAGCCGCTCGGGCACGCTCGCGATCGTCAGCTCATCGGGGTGGATCGTGCCGATCTCGTCCCAAAAGAGCGGCGCCGATACCTGCGCGCCGGGACGCGCGCGCACCGACCACGCGCCGAAGACGGTCTTGTGCGGCGCGTTCTGGTTGTAGTCGACGAAGACGCGCCGGCCGCGCTCCTCCTTCCACCAGGCCGACGTGATCAGCTCGGGGCGGCGGCGCTCGAGCTCGCGCGCGACCGCGACGGCCGCGGCCCGCACCTGGTACGAGTCCCAGCGCGGCTCGAGCCGGACATAGACATGGAGGCCGCGATTGCCGGTGGTCTTCGGGTAGCCGGCGATCCCGAGCTCGTCGAGCAGGCGGCGCAACTCGGCCGCAGCCGTCCGCACGCCGTCGAAGTCGACGCCCGGCTGCGGATCGAGATCGAGACGGAGCTCGTCCGCGACCTCGGGTTGGTCGTGAAGGTTCGGCCAGAGATGAAAGCCGAGGCACGCCAGGTTCACCGCCCAGGCCACGTGTGCCATGTCGGCGAGGACGAGCGCGCGCGACGTCGTGCCGTTCGGGGTGCTGACGATCGTCGTCTGCAACCACTCGGGCGCAGAGTCCGGGACGCGCTTCTGGAAGAACGAGCTGCCCTCTGCGCCGTGAGGAAAGCGCTGCATGAGTGTCGGACGGCCGCCCGCGGCGCGCATGAGCGGCTCCGCCACGGCAAGGTAGTAGCGCAGCAGGTCGAGCTTCGTCTCGGCGCGCTCGGAGAAGAAGACCTTCTGCGGGCTCGTAACCGAGATGCTCTGCGCTGCGACCTCGAGCACGTACTCGTCTGTCACCGGTCGAACCGTACGTTGCCGCTCAGCGCGTGGGTGCGAACCTCGGGCAGGGGCGGATCGCGTCCGCCCCTGCCGCGCGATTTCTCAGCGCGATACGTTCGTAGACGTGGCCGACGGTGACCCTCCGATGGTGCGGGCGGCGGGCGGCGACGACGCACGCGTCGTCGCGCAGCTGCTCCACGACTTCAACCACGAGTTCGACGAGCCGTCGCCGCCCGTCGAGGAGCTCGCGAACCGCATCTCACAACTGCTTGGCGGAGGCGACACCGCCGTTCTGGTGGTCGGCGACGGCCCCGACGGGCTGGCCGTTCTCCGATTCCGCGCTGCGATCTGGAGCGGCGGGCTCGAGTGTTACCTCGCGGAGCTCTACGTCGTCCCCGCCCGACGCGGCCGTGGGCTCGGCCGCGCGCTGATGGGGGCCGCGATCCGAGAGGCTCGAGACCGCGGTGCAGACACGATGGAGATCGGCGTCGACGAACCCGACCTGCCCGCGCGCCGTCTATACGAGGGCCTCGGCTTCACGAACCGCTCGGGCGGCCCCGACGGCCCGCTCATGTTCGTGTACGAGCGCGACCTTCGCGTCTGATCGAGGCGCCGGCGGGGCTGCGGGGCACGTCACGCCCAGCGTGGAAGGCTTCCTCTCCCGCGGGTGGTGCGCGCCGCCGAGCGCGGATCGCATGCTACGGGTCAGGACCTAGCTCGAGCTCGTGCACGACGAACGTCCCGTCACGTGCGGCGGGCGTGAAGCCGAGACGCCGCATGAAGCGGAGCGCCGGCCGGTTGTCAGCGAGCACGTGTGCGTGCAGCTTCGGGTGTCGCAGGGCACGAGCCCGCCTGACGATCAGACCGGCGAGCGCATCACCGACGCCGCGGCGCTGCCAATCATCGACGACGAGGATCCCCAGCTCCGGTCCCCGGGGCTCGTCGCCGACCGCGTACTCCGCGACACCGATCAACTCGCGGCGGAGGAAGGCGCCCACGGCGTCCGACCGCGGCGGATCGACGTCGGTCAGGCGGTCGAGATCCGCATGCGTCAGCTCGGCCTTGGCTGCGGCGTATCGCCAGTAGCGGCTCTGGCGTGACAGCCTCGAGAACGCGTCGATCAGCGCCGGCCGGTCGGCTGCGCGGAGCTGCCGAAGGTGGAACGGCCGGTCATGTGCGGCCGCACGCAGCAGATCCTGTTGCCGCTGGCGTGCCAGCTCGCGATGAAGGGACGGATGCACATAGCTAGAGACACCCGCGACCGCCGCCTATTCCCGGGCGTTAGTCTCGGCCGGTGCATTTCGGCGTCATCCTGCCGAACTTCGGTGCCGATTCGTCGCCTGCCCGCATCCGCGCGTTCGCCCGGTCGTCGGAGGAGCTCGGCTTCCACTCCGTCTGGGCGACGGAGCACATCGTCGTGGGGCAGGAAGCGGTCGACCCGTACGGCCGCGTCTACGACCCGCTCGTCACCCTCGGGTGGATCGGCGGGTGGACCGAGAGGATCGGCCTCGGCACGTCGATCGTGCTCGTGCCGCTGCACAACCCGTTCCACCTCGCGAAGGAGGTCGCGACGCTGCAGGAGCTCTCGGGCGGGCGCTTCACCCTCGGCGTCGGCATGGGCTGGCACCGGGACGAGTTCGATTTTATGGGCGTGCCGTTCGAGGGACGCGGCCGCCGCGGCGACGAGGCGATCCGGCTGATGCGTGCGCTCTGGCGCGGCGAGCCGAGCTTCGAGGGCCGCTACTGGTCGTACCGGAATGCCACTGCCGAGCCGCACCCGTCGCCCGAACCGGAGATCTGGGTCGGCGGCAGCTCCGACCGTGCGATCCGCCGCGCGCTCGACCTCGGTGGCGCGTGGCATCCCTCCCGCGGCTCCGACACCGCCCGCGTGCGGCAGGTGAAGGAGCGGCATCCCGACCTGCGCATCGTCCCCAGGACGTCGCCGGAGCACGTGGACGCGATGCTCGAGGCGGGAGCCGAGGGCGCCGTCGTCACCTTCCCGGACGAGGCGGCCATGCGGGAGTTCGCGAGCCGTCATCTCTAGGCGACGTGCGACTCGTCCCCTGGTTCCCGCCGCTCTACGACGACCGGGCGGAGGGCGGACGAGCACTCGCCGTCGCCGTCGCCGCGCTCGCACTCGAGGAGCCGGTGGTGGTCGGTGTCGCCCGCGGAGGAGTCGCAGTCGCGGTCGAGGTGGCCCGCGCGCTCGAGGCGCCGCTGACAGCCGTCGACGTCGAGCGCGTGATTGCGCGCGGCGCCCGCCTCGGAGCGGTCACCGCCGCCGGCCCCGCCTACGTGCCCCAGCAGCGCCACGTACCGGAGGAGGAGATGCGGGTGGCGCTCGAGCGGGCGCGGCGGGCGGCGAGGGCCCTCGACGCGCGGCTCGAGCCCGATCCGCCTCCGCTCGACGGGCGCGTCGCCGTGCTTGTCGACGACGGCGTCGTGACCGGCCTGACGCTCGCGGCCGCCTGCCGCTGGGCGCGCTCGCAGCAGGTCGCGCGGCTGGTCGCGGCCACGCCCGTCGCCCACGTCGCCGGGCTCGCGCTCGTTCGTCAGGAGGCCGACGACGTCGTCTGTCCGAGCGCGCTCGAGGAGATCGCGGTCGTCGGGCAGGCGTACGAGAGCTTCGAGCCGCTCGAGGAGTGGTACGTCGCCGGCCTTCTCGCCGGTTGATATCTCGTCTCAACTCGTGTCAAGCGCTCGGGCAGGCGGTGTCCGATCGACGGTAGCCTGGACCGAGACGTGGGGGCAATACACGTACACGAGTTCATGAGCCTCGACGGCGTCATCGACGCGCCGACGTGGACGTTCGACTACGGCTTCGATCCGAAGATGGGAGAGGCGATCGGCGCGGTCACGGCCGGATCGCGAGCGATCCTGCTCGGTCGCACCACGTACGAGATGTTCGAGCCGGCGTGGTCGACGCGCACCGTGGAGGACGATCCCGGGGCGCCGTTCTTCAACGACACCACGAAGTACGTCGTCTCCGCATCGCTGAAGACCGCGACGTGGCGGAATTCGGAGCTCATCGGTCCGTACGACCCGGAGAGGATTCGCTCGCTGAAGGCGGACCTCGACGGCGACGTCTACGTCAGCGGCAGCGGCACCCTCGTGCGGGCGATGCTCGCAGACGGCCTCGTCGACTCGCTGCATCTCTTCGTGTATCCGCTCACGCGCGGTTCCGGGCCGCGGCTCTTTGCAGACGACGACCCGCCCCGCAAGCTGTCGCTTGCCGCCTGTGAGTCCTACGACAACGGCGTCGTCTACGTCGCCTACCGTCCGCAGTCCTGAGGGCGCCCGCCGGGCACGCGAGCGTGGTCGCCGGGTTGGGCTCTGCGTGAACCAGATCTCGTTCCAGACCGCGAACTTCGTGGCTCGCCCGACGGGCTACGAGATGAACGAGGGCTGGCTGCAGGGCGACACGGCGACCCAGGCGCACTTCCGCCCGATCGAGACGTTCGCTGGTCGCTTCGACGAGCTTCTGTCGGACGTCGTCGCGCTCGGCTTCGAGGCGATCGACCTCTGGAGCGCGCACCTCCACGCGGCCTGGGCGTCCGACCGCCACATCGCGATCGCGAGGGAGCTGCTCGAGCGCCGCTCGCTGCCGGTTCTGAGCCTCGCCGGCGGCTTCGGCGGAAGCCTCGCCGAGCTCGAGGGTTTCTGCCGGATCGGCCGCGGGGTCGGCTGCACGATCCTCGGCGGCCGGACACCGCTGCTCGACGGCGAGCTCGACGGAGCGACCGAGCTGCTCGAGCGTTACGGCCTCCAGCTGGCGATCGAGAATCACCCCGAGCGGGCTCCCGCCGAGGTGCTGGAGCAAATCGGCGACCGGCCCGGCGTCCTCGGGACCGTCGTCGACACCGGCTGGTGGGCGACGATGGGCTATGACCCAGTGCGTGCGATCGAGGAGCTGCGCCCCCACATCCTGCATGTCCACCTCAAGGACGTCCTGCACGAGGGCCTTCCGCACGAGACCTGCAAGTGGGGGGACGGCATCGTCCCCATCGAAGCCTGCGTGCGGAAGCTGCTCGAGCTCGGCTACGAGGGCGCCCTCGAGATCGAGCACGAGCCCGAGCACGAGGATCCGAGCGAGGCCTGCCGCGAGATGCTGGGCATGCTGCGCGCCTGGCTCGGCCGCGACGGGAGCGCCCGCTGATTCACGCGCGCTCCGTTCGGGCCGCGTTCGTCGGGGCCGGCGACGTGGCCGAGAGGCTGTACGCACCCACGCTCGCGCCTCCGGTCGAGCTCGCCGGCGCCACGGACACGGTCGCGGATCGCGCCGGGGGCCTCGTCGAGCGGTACGGCGGGCGGCGCTACGACTCGCTCGGCGAGATTCTCGACGACGACGGCGTCGACATCGTCGTCGTGCTGACACCGCACGACACACACGAGACGATCGCCCGCACGTCGCTTCGCGCGGGAAAGCACGTCTTCTGCGAGAAGCCGCTCGCGCTGACGCACGAGGGAGCGAGGAGCCTCGTCAGCCTCGCGGACGAAAGGGGCGTGCGGCTGGGTGCGGCCCCGAGCACGTTCCTGGGAGAAGCCCAGCAGACCGCGCGCAAGCTGATCCGCGAGGGGCGGCTCGGGCGGCTGCGACTCGGGTACGCGGAGGTCAACTGGGGGCGCATCGAGAGCTGGCATCAGGCGCCCGAGCCGTTCTACGAAGCCGGCCCCTTGTTCGACGTCGGGGTCTACCCGCTGACGGTGCTCGCCTCGATGCTCGGCCCGGCGCGGCGCGCGCGCGGCTACGGCACCATTCTGATGCCGGAGCGCGAGACGCTGGACGGTCGCCGTTTCGAGGTCCGCACACCGGACTTCGGCGTCTCGCTGATCGAGTTCGACGACGTCCTCGTCCGCCTGACGACGAACTTCTACGTCGGACATCACAACCGGCAGAAGGGAATCGAGCTCCACGGCGACGACGCGTCGCTCCACACGAGCTGGTACACGTTCAACCAGCCTGTCGAGGTCGCGCCGTTCGACGGCGGCTATGAGCCGGTCGCGTTCGTCGCGGAGCCGTATCCCGGCGTCGAGCTTGCGCGCGGCCTGAACGAGATGGCGGGAGCCATCCTCGCCGGGCGGCCGCACCGAGCGAGCGGCGAGCAGGCGGCGCACGTCGTCGAGATCATCTGCGCGGTCGGCGAGTCGTGGAGCAACGGCGGCGAGTGGGTTCCGGTCGCGTCCACGTTCCCGCCTGTGGCACCGCCCTACGCATGATCGAGCCCCAGGTGCCCACGCTCGCCGACGTGCTCGACGCGCGGCGCCGTATCTCTCCACACCTGCGCCCGACGCCGCTGTACGGGTACCCCGCTCTCGGCGAGCTGCTCGGCGCCGAGGTCTTCGTCAAGCACGAGAACCACCAGCCGGTCGGCGCGTTCAAGGTCCGCGGCGGCGTGAACCTCGTCTCGCAGCTGAGCGCGGAGGAGCGCGAGCGCGGCGTCATCTCGGCATCGACGGGAAACCACGGCCAGTCGATCGCCTACGCCGCCCGCCTCTTCGGCGTGCCGGCGACGATCTGCGTCCCGGAGGCGGCGAATCCGGTCAAGGTCGCGTCGATGCGCGGCCTCGGCGCCGAGCTCGTCTTCCACGGGCGAGACTTCGACGACGCCCGGGAGCACTGCGAGCGGCTCGCGAGCGACCGCGGTTCTCGCTACGTGCACTCGGGCGACGAGCCGCTGCTCATCGCCGGCGTCGCGACCGAGACGCTCGAGATCCTCGAGGAGCAGCCGGAGACCGACGTGATCATCGTCCCGGTGGGCGGCGGCAGCGGGGCCGCGGGTGCGTGCATCGTCGCCAGAGGCGTCAGGCCCGCCACGAAGGTGATCGGCGTCCAGTCCGAGGCCGCGCCGGCCGCATACCGGTCGTGGCGCGAGCGCCGGCTCGTCGAAGATCGGATGGAGACCTTCGCGGAAGGGCTCGCCACGAGAACCGCCTTCGCGCTACCTCAACTCATCCTCCGGGAGTCGCTCGACAGCTTCGTTCTCGTCGGCGACGACGAGATCCGCACGGCCCAGGCGCTGATGATCGAGACGACGCGCAACCTCGTCGAGGCAGCGGGCGCGGCGCCGCTGGCGGCCGCCCTGCGAATGCGTGACGAGCTTGCGGGAAAGCGCGTCGCGTTGGTCCTGAGCGGCGGGAACGCCAGCCGCGAGCAGCTCCTCGACGTGCTCAGCGCCGGCCAACCCGCTCCGGCGCCGACCGCATGACGCCCGTTGCGCATCGAGGCGCGGCGGGATCGGTTTAGAGTCGGTTCTCCACTCTCGACAAGGAGGCCTCCATGCCGCTCGCACGAGTCGTGACCTTCGAAGGCGTCAACAGTGACCGGATCAACGAGATGCAGCGCGAGATGGAGGGCAACGAGCGGCCGGAGGACGTGCCGGCCAAGGAGATCGTCGTGCTGCACGACTCCGAGGCCCAGAAGTCACTCGTCATCCTCTTCTTCGACAACGAGGACGACTACCGGCGTGGCGACGAGGCCCTGAACGCGATGCCCGCCGGTGATACCCCCGGCAAGCGCACCTCCGTCACGAAATTCGACGTCGCGTTCCGGATGGCGGATTAAGAAGCTCTCACTCAGAGGGCCGCCAGGCGCTCGCGCGAGGCGCTCTCGAGCCGTCCGCCGAACGCGGGTTCGGCCTTCATCAGCCAGTTCACCAGGACCCAGTCGAGTACGAGCAGCCGCGTCGGCTCCGTCGCGGTGACAGTCGCCGAGCGGGTACGGGCGAACCCTGCACCCCAGTCGATCGCGGCGAGCTCGCCGAAGAAGTCGCCCGCGCCGAGTGAGTTCAGAAGTTTTCCGTCGGCGGTGATTTCGACGGCGCCGCCGAGAATGACGAACAGGTCGCGGCTCACCTCCCACTGCTCGACGATCGCCTCGCCGGTGACGGCGTCGTGCTCGCGGGCGGCCAGCAGCACGCGTTCTGCCTCCGCGTCGTCGAGCGCCGCGAAGAGCTCGAGCGAGCGCAGACCGTCGCGATCGAGATCGGAGCGCCCGAGCCACCCGTGCTCGATCGCGGGGTAGCTCTCGCGCGGCGCAGCCGGCGCCGACTCGACGTCGCCCGCAAGCGTTGCTGCGAGCTCGAGCGCTCGGTCGACTTCGGTCTGCGAGGTCGAGTGGTTGAGGATGCAGAGGCGCAGCACGAAGCGGCCGCGCACGCGCCCCGTGGAGATGAACACGTCACCCTGCTGCTCGATCTGATCGGCGATCCGCGCGTTGATCCGCTCGAGCCGCGCCTCGTCGTTGATGCCCGCGGGACGGCGCCGGAACGTGACGATCCCGAGCGACGCCGGCGACATGAGCTCGAGGTCGGGCGATGCAGCGATCTCGCGCTCCGCATGAGCGGCCAGGTCGAGGCAGCGATCGATCGCGTCGCGGAAGGCGGCGACGCCGAAGTAGCGCAACGAGATCCAGAGCTTCAGGGCGCGGCAGCTTCGCGTCAGCTGCAGCCCGAGATCCGAGAAGTTCACCTCCTGGTCGGCCGCCTCGACGTCGCTGAGGTAGTCGGGATTGATCTCGAAGCCACGGCGCAGCGTCGCACCGTCGCGCACGAGCAGCGCGCCGAGCTCGATCGGCTGGTACAGCCACTTGTGCGGGTCGAGCGTGATCGAATCCGCCAGCTCGATGCCGGCAAGCGCGTGCCGGCCGCGCTCGGAGAGGCACGCGAACGCACCGTACGCGCCGTCGACGTGTAGCCATACGTCGTGCTGCCGACAGATCTTCGCAAGCTCCGGGAAGTCGTCGATCGCGCCCGCGGCCGTCGTCCCGGCGTTCGCGATCACGATCAGCGGCCGGCGTCGGGCTGCCTGATCGGAGACGATCGCCCCGCGGAGGGCGTCAGGGCGAATGCGCGCCCGCTCGTCGGTGGGAATGACGCGCACCTGGTCGGGACGAAACCCGAGCGCGCGCGCAGCCCGTGCCAGCGACGAGTGCGTCTGGTCCGACATATACACGACGGCCCGATCGTCCATCGCGCCGACGAGCGACTCGCGTGCGCACGCAAGGGCGGTCAGGTTCGCGGCCGAGCCGCCGGAGACGAGCACCCCTGCTGCGCGCTCCGGATACCCCACCCACCGACGGAACCAGTCGAGGACGACGAGCTCGAGCGTGCTCGGCCCGGATGAGCCGAGCCACCAGCACGTGTCGAGGTTGAGGGCACTCGCGATGAGATCGCCCAGGGCGCCGGGCCACGTGCCTTCGCCGGGGATGAAGGCGAGGTAGCCGGGGTGACTGATGCACGCGACGTACGGAAGAACGTCTCGCTCGAGGTCCTCGAGGAGCTCGTCGAAACCGGCCGGCGACTCGGGCGGCGACAGCATCAGCCGCTCGCGAAGCTCGTGCGGCGGCGCCGAGCGCACGACCGGGCCGGGCGGCTCAACCAGGCGGTCGACGAGCATGTCGACGGTGCGGTAGCCCAGTTGGCGCATCGTCTCCGCGTCGAGGGCGAGCGGCGAGCGCTCCATCGCGCGACACTACGCGAATGCAGATCCGTACGCGCATGTGCATGAGCCTCGACGGCTACGTGACGACGCCCGACGGTCGGCCGGCGCAGCTCGCAGATCCCGCCTGGGATCCGGCGGCCTTCGGGTTCGGCGAGCTACAGGCGAGCTGCGACGCGGTCCTGATGGGCCGAACGACCTTCGAGCCTGCGGTCGGCGCGCCGGCCTGGCCGTGGCCGGACCTCGACGTCTTCGTCCTCGGCTCGCGACGCCCGCCCGGCACGCCCGAGCACGTCGTCGTCGACGCCGACCCCGAACGGCTCCTCGAGCAGGTGCGCGCCGCGAACCGCGGCGGCGATGTCCACCTCGTCGGCGGGCCGCGCACGGTCGAGACCTTCCGCCTGCTCGGAGCGCTCGACCAGCTCGG
>Ga0136846_1235952_pt1 | contig 12779 bp, 10 predicted proteins | sample HopSoiMetagenom2_FD_96841 | JGI IMG/M metagenome (GOLD analysis project Ga0136846, IMG submission 96841) | Grasslands soil microbial communities from Hopland, California, USA - 2 Assembly 2016 (version 4) | ecosystem: Environmental > Terrestrial > Soil > Grasslands | place: USA: Hopland...
CGATCGCGCGCGGATGGTCGAAGTTCACAAGTGTTCTCTGACGAAAGCTCAAATGTCCCCTGTCACGATAAAAATCGTCCAATGAAACACGGGTAGCTTCTTCTTCGAGGATCGTCTGCAGGCGTTCCGCCAGCCAGGTTTTGCCGGCGCAACTTCCCCCTACGATTCCCACCAGTTTCGGTGATTGCGCTACCATATTTTGAGCTTGTTCGGTTTCCCTGGCTTAAGTCCTTCTTGGCCCTGGACCGTTTCCGCGTCAATTTCAGGGTAGAGCATTCATCATCGGTGCCAATAAGGGGACTGCACTTTATCGGGCGCAGAATTTCCCCCTCGCCTTTATAGGGGTTAATCACTTTCGTTCCGGATTCACGCAAATACCGCTAAGACTCAGAACGGGAGAAACTTAAGCATTTACCTGATCGTTACAAGTTGCCGTCATCCCCTCCCCACTGCACGACTTCATGCTTCGGTGGAGAGCGCTTTTTTTATCAGCCCCCTGTCCACTTCGCTGAGAGGCAGTTCCAATGCGACTTTGCGCGCTTTTTCGCTCATTTTGCCCCAACTCTTCCGCAATGCATTGACTACTTTTTCTTCTTCGGTCTTACGGGCCAATTCCCCTAATTGTTGTTCAAGAAATACGAGGCACAGTCCATCTTCCAGCGTCCGCGCATCCGGATCGGTCGGAAATTTCTTTTTGAGGTTCAGCTCCTGGACCCTTTCGATCGTTTCCTTCGGATAACCACACTCCTCCAGAATTCGTCCTGCAATCTCCGCATGAAGTTCTTTCAGCGCGTTTCGCCATTTGTGGTAACCTGCCTTTGTTAAGGGATAAGCGCTTCGCGGAATTTCCCACCTCCGAATGTGCTGGCACCGCGCCGCGAGCTTCAAACTTTCCGATGCATTCGCATCCAATTCAGCCACCCAATGAGCGAGCCGCTCCGCGAAAAACAATTCTCGTCCCATTTCCCGTCCGCTGGCCACGACCCGATTGGGATCCCGATCATTTTCCTGGTCAAATCGCCGCGATGCTTCACCAAACCTGGCTTCGTTTTCTGGCACATCCCTCAGTATTTCACCGTCTGTTTGCCACCAATTCCGAGAGTCCTGGTTATCTCCGCCGCTTTGGACAGCATCATTCCGGTCTCGCTGGCGATCGCGATAAATTGAAATCCTTCCTTCATTCTTCGCTGGGCCGCGGCGGCATCCGCCACATGAATTCCAGAGGCCACATTATACTTTTTCCCGAGCTTCAACAGATGATCCAGTGCCTGCACAAAAGCCCCGTGATCACTCTCGAAAGCTGGTGGCCTGCCCATCGACTGATGCAAATCATTCGGCCCAACAAAAAATGCATCAATTCCCGGCACGCTCAAAATTGCTTCCGCATTTTCCACGCCTTTAACCTGCTCGATCATCACCACCACCAGGATTTCATCGTTCGCCTTTGTATAATACGTTCCGGAGTCGGTTTCAAAATTCGCCGCATGCAATTGCCCTCCTATCGTCCGCTGTCCCTGTGGCGCATAGCGAGCTGAGGCCACGATCGCTTCCGCCTCGGCTTTTGAATTGACCATCGGCACAATGATTCCATAGGCGCCAGTGTCGAGCACCCGCTTGATATTCTCTGTCGAGTTCCACGGAATTCGTACCAGCGGAACTTTCCCCGATGCGGCAATAATCGAAAAGCAACTCGCGGCCGTCTCGAATGTTGCCGGCGAATGCTCCAACTCCACGGTGAGCCAATCGAAGCCGGTCCTCGACATCAGACTTGCCGCCATCGTGCTTGCCATCGTCAGCCACGTTCCGACGCTCGCTTCACCCCTCTTCAATTTGGATCGTACGTAATTATGACGCATGCTCTATTTCACTTTTACCCGCAGTTTTGGTGATTGATAAACCTTCTCGTCGACTACCCATCGTGCCCGCCGCCCATTTAAGGAATCCACAATCGCCTGGGCCGCGGCCAGGCACACCCGATCGCCCGTCTCCCGCGTAAAAGAGGCGAGATGCGGAGTCATCAACAAATTTGGCGCAGCACGCAGCGGATTATCCAGCGGCAGCGGTTCTGCGCTAAAAACATCCAATGCCGCTCCCGCGATCCAACCCTCTTGCAAAGCTTTCGCTAGCGCCAATTCGTCGATCAAAGGGCCGCGCGCCGTATTGATCAGGTAAGCGTCTGGCTTCATTTTCCTAAGCTGCGCTTCGCCGATCAATCCTCGATTCTGCGGAGTCAACGCCGCGTGCAGGCTCACAAAATGGCTTTGCGCCAGCAATTCATCGAGCGAAACAAATTCGATTCCGTCCTTCTGGGCCGGCGGCGCAATATCATGCGCAATCACTCGCATGTTGAAACCACTCGCCCGTTTTGCCACCGCCTGTCCGATTCTTCCACACCCGATCAAGCCCAGCGTTTTGTCGTGAACATTATGCCCCCAGTGGTTGGTCCATTCCCCTGCTCGCACCGTCTTCTCCCCTTCATGCACTCGGCGCGCGATGCCGAGCAACAATGCCCACGTCCAGTCCGCTACCGTCTCATTCAGCATGCCTGGCGTGTAGGCCACGGCTATTCCCTGCCGTGTTGCCTCCGCCACATCGATCGTATCGTAGCCCACTCCCCACCGGGATATGATTTTCAGATCCTTCGCGGCCTCCGATTGCAACACCGCGGCATTATAGGCGTCGGGACTGCACAAAACCGCGTCCATCCCGGGCAGCCGTTTTAAAAGCGGCTCCTCTTTCAGCGGCCCAAACTGCTCCGGCAGAAGCACATTGCAGCCGCTTTCTTTCAGCAAATCGAGCGCCGGCTTCCCTACCTTTGTGAAGACCCGCGCGGTAATCAAAACATTCCACGACATCTCGTGCCGAGATAAAAGACCCTTCGGCGGAAGTTCTCAAACAAAAAACCGAGCCTGGGCAGGGGTTGCGGCGCTCGGAAGGAATAATTCGTACCATTTATCGAATCGTGCCGTCGGGCATCGTTGTGTTGTTGAAAGTAACGCCCGTGAGGATCGCATTGGTCACATTCGCTCCTAACAGATTTGCATCGGATAGATCGGCTCCCGACAGATTCGCGGTCGTAAGATCCGCATTCCGCAAATCCAGGGCTCGCCCGTCGATGTTATTCAATCTCGCGGAGCGCAAATTAGCTCCGCTAAAATCTGCGTTCAACAAAACGTCAAATGTGAGATTCGCGCCTTGGAGGTTCGCGCCGGAAAATTTTCCTTCTACGAAAAACGCGTTGGAAAGATCTTTTCCTTGCAGATCCATCCCTGATGCATCCTTGTTGTTCAGCTCCCAGATCGACCGGACTTTCGCGGAAAACTGTGTACTCTCATCCGCCGCCGCGCGTCTGAAATCGATAAAATCCATCTGCGTACTCAAAAAATTGGCTCCCTTGAGATTTGCCTCCTGGAGGTCTGAGCCGCGCAGGTCAGTCCCGGAAAAATCGGATAAACTCAGGTCGCCATTGGTTAGGTTTGAAAATCGCATGATCAGATTCGTGTAGATCTTCGCTGATCCTTCGCCATTAACGATCTCCCAGACGGAGCGAGTCTTTTCGTCCATGCGTGTGTTGGCATCAGTCCTCACATTGTGAAAAGTCGCAAAATCGCTCGTTGTTCCTAACAATGAAGTAAAGCTCAAATCGCTTCCCCGGAAATCCACGCCATCCAGCGTCGCGTCCGTCAGATCGGAAAAGCTGAAATCTGTCTCGCGCAAATCGGCATCCGTCAGGTCGCTCCCGGAGAAGGTCGAGCCAAATAAGTCCGCGCCCTGCAAATCCGCCCTTTGCAGCGACGCGGAGCGCACATCCGCTGCTCTCAGGTTTGCGCCGCGCAGGTTCGCGTCATCAAGAGTGGAAGCAAATAGATCCGCCCCAAAGAAGGTTGCCCGTTCGAAATTTCCGCGCGCGAGAGAAATCAGAATCAATTCTGCCCCTGTAAAATCCAAAATGCTTTCGACTTTCACGAAAACTCGAGGGCTGTCGTTCGTTATCGGAACCTTCGCCGTTTGGTTCGCCAGATTATTGGCAACGATTTGCTCCCCTTCCGAACCCCAGTCCACGAGGTTGCTCGAAACGGTGAGCTTAAAGGCGGGGAAAATTTGCGCTCCCGGCGCCGGCACCAGCGACCGCACCGGCCACGAAACTTCTGAAACTCCGTTCGACAGCGATCGAATCTTAATTTGCAAATTCGCCTGGCCATAAACGGTGGCGGAGAATAGCCAAATGGTCAGGAGGGGCATAAACGCTGCCTTTTTCATGGCGCCACCTCGATTCGGTAATAACCCTGCGTTTCTCTGTTTATTGGAATTGTGACGGAGCTGGTGCCGGGCAGATTGTCTGGCAGCATCTCCATCGGCGTCCATTCGCTCTTCTCCAGCTTTGCACTGTGAAGCACCTGGTACGTCCGCCCCGCCGCTGCGTTCCAGGTAATGCGCAGCCGGCCTGCATCGATTCGCACACCGGCCCGCAGTGCGGCGAATGTTTGCAATGCCATTCCAGGGTTCAATTGATCGAAGTCAAGCTGCCCGTCTTCATCCCTGTCGATTCCAATCCGGGTTCCAGTGCCCCTCGCGACCAACGTAAAAAGAAGCGGAGTATCCGTTACCAGATTTTGCAACTCCAGTCGGGATAGCGTTCCATTGGTTGTGTCCCGCCGAAAGACGCTGTTCGTCCGATCCCAGAGCCATCCCCGCATCTGCCCGTCAACCAGCGCTTTGGCAACAAGTTCCACTCTCCCGGTGCTGCTATTTGCGCGCGCCAGAAACTGGTCGAACTTTGCCGTAAATCCCAGCAATTGCTTGCCTAACGCCGCGGGAGGATCGCGGCTCGGATCTCCGGGTGGCGTGTCAGGATTGTTTGGGAGGGTGTTCGTCGGCAGATCTCCTCCCGAAAATGAAAGGAGAAACGCAATCAGGTTTGCCGTTTGCTGATCATCAGTAACGCCAAATCCATCCTGTAAAAAACGCGTGAGTGAATCGACCCGGCCATCATGAAAAAATCCGAAGCCAGCCTGGGCCTTCCCAAGATTATTCCCACCCAGCTTCTCCGCCAGATTGCGCAACTGCGGCACTTTAAATGGCAACTCACCGGAACGCTCCGTCGCGCTCAATGCAACGTGATGCTGTCCCTTTGTTCCGAGGGGAATCGCTCGCCACAACCCATTCGAAAATGTTTTCCCGGTGCCCATTCCGAGCGGCAAGGTGTGGCACTGCGCGCAGGTGGCGGTCGAGCTCCGGAATAATGTTAATCCCGCGCTCGCATCGCCATTCGGAAGAGGATCCCCTCTGAATCTTTGCCCCCGGCCAAGGGAGACATGTCCTTTCAGCGGAAGATTTCGCGGCAAGCTGTTGTCAAAATTCCGAAACCGATTCGGGGGGAAAAGGACGGTCCCGAGAAAATCTTCGAACTCCTGCATCTCGGCATCACTTAGCTCCTCGTCCGCGCCTTGCAAATCCACAAAGGTCGGATTGAATTCCTCCAGCCCGTCACGATCTCCGCGCCAATGAAATGGCTCGTGTCCGATAATGTCCTGCAGCGTCTGGGTCACCATCGGCCCTTTCATCGGATGAAAATGGTTGGTGACCGCCGGATTGATGCTCCCAAAATTGCCGTTCGTCGCCGTGAGTTCCTTCATCTTTCCGAGTTGCGTCCCAAGGTCCCATGCCAGCCGATCCATTCGGCCATCGACGTGACAGGATGCGCAGGCCGCCTGGCCAAGCCCGGAACTCTTATGAGTATCGTAAAAGTGCGGTCGCCCTTTCTTGATTATCTCTGGAGTTGGGTCGAATAAAGGCAAAGTCTCAAGCACCGTCAGATTGTCGGTATCCAAAACGGTGACGCTCGCCGCAAACCGATTCAGCACGTACAACCTCTTGCGCGAGCTATCAAAATCCATTCCCGTCGGCCCGCTCGGCAACTCCACGGGATCGCGCAAACGTTTTCCGCTCGCATCCAGCACCAGCAAATTATCTGAGCCCATCCCCGTCACGAACAGACGATCCCCCGCCGGATCCCACAAAGCCCCTCGCGGATCACCCACCGCCTTTTTCCGGTCTGCCAGTGGAATACTGCGCTTCGTGTAATTAAGATGGGAATTCAAGTCCACGACAACGGCGTTCGTTGAATTGCTCGTCACCAATCCGAGTTCCGCGCGCGTGAAAATGCTCTGCAACACCGGTTCAAACCGCACTTCATTGATGCCGTCCGTGCCCACCACAGCCAGGGCGGCGGTCCGCGGATTCACCGCAACATCCATGCAGATGTTCATCACCGAATCGATGTAACTGACCTGGGAATTGGCCACCTCAATCACGGCGATATCGTGATCCAGCAATTGCCAACCTTCCACCCGCCCGGAAAACGGCGCGTTCGTGCCGGTGACAAACTCCGTCCAGTCGCCTTTGTTATCGTCCATCCAACGCCCGTCGCCTTGGCGTTTGACGATCATGCTCACGCGCGGCGGCGCGATGTTCGCGGGCAGATTGGTCCCGAACTGCGGCACGAAGTTCGTTCCCGAATTCGGCGGCGGACTAAGACCACCGTACGGGCCGATTGGCATATCCACCACTCCCGCCGGCGGAAAATGCCCCAAACCTGTAAATCGCGGCGCGAGAATGGTGCTGCCATTCCCGCTTTCGAATATCGCCGCATAGACCTTTGAACCATCCGGCGAGACCGCCAGCGCCTTCGGTCGATCTCCTTCTACATCGATCGCCTTTAAGAAAGCCTTTTGCCCTAAATCAAAAACAGTCACCCGGTTCACCGAAGCGCAGCTAATAAACGCCCTTCCTCCCGCAAACACCACATCTTCAGGGCCATCTTCCGTGTCGATCAAATCGACGACTGCGGCTCGCGTCACATCAATAATATTGATCGAGTCCGATATGTAATTCACCACCCATAATTCATTCGTCGTTCGAAAACGAACACTCACCGGATCAATCCCTACCGGCACGCTCGCAAGGTGCTGCGGCGGCTCTTTCGTCAGGTCGAACAGTTCCACTCTCCCATCCGGCACATTGCACACCGCCAGCGTCGATTCACCCGGCCCAACCGCCACCGGATGAATAGGCGCAGTCTCGAAATTGATGAAAGAATTAGTCGAAGCGGCTCCTGAGAAACGCGCGACGACAAGCTGGAGGCACAACGCTAGTAATGTAGCCCGGTTCATGGTAACAGCGCAAAAAGTATGCATAATTCATGCCGAGCCAGAAGGTCGGCTGTCAATTATGTGCGCCCCGACACACACTCCCGTGCCTGCAAAAGCACACCTAAAAAAACAAGGGAAAATCAGACTTATATAATTTCAGTCGAGAGGAAGTTCCTAAATTAATTTAGCTACTTTCGCCTTGCGCGTGATTTTCACGAGCGCATTCTCTCTTTATGAACCCAAAACGCCTAGTCCTGGCCATTCTCGCTGTCTTCATCGGGATTTTCGTCACCGATTTTCTTATTCACGCTGTTTGGCTGGCTAACACGTATAAAGAAACGGCCACTCTTTGGCGCACCGATGTTGGTGGCAATAGTTATGTTGCGTGGCTTTGGGTCGGTCAGTTCCTCACGGCGGCAACCTTTGTTACGCTCTATGCCATCGGCTTCGCGCTCAAAGCTTGCCTCCGATGCGCCATCGCTTTCGGGCTCTTTATGGGGCTGTTCCAACAAGCTACCACCTTGATTACCTATGCCGTCCAGCCTTTCCCTGGCATCATTGCCACCAAGTGGTTCGTAACAGGAGCAATTCAGGGAGTTTTGATGGGTTTGGTGGCATTCGCAGTTTATAAGCCGCGAACAGAACCGCGGACTGCGTCGGAAGTAAAACCCGAGAGTTCCATTCCGGCCGCAGTGTAGGTGGATGGAACCTAAAACCGATGCACCCTCGCTTTTCAGCCGACGAGAATTTCCTTCTTCTTCAATATTCGCGCCACAAAGAACAGCACGACCGTCAGCAGCAAGGCGGATATTATGATTGCCTGGAAATTTTGGTTGGGGCCGTACGCTCGATACAGCCACTGGTTTTTTTCCATTAAAAATATCATTCCGAGAATCCAGATAAAGGTTGTGCCATACTCTTTCACAATGACTCGGCGCCAGTTAAAAGAGTGTTTCGACCATGTCTCTCCCAGCCCGCCGGGTTTCGGGACAATTCGTGGAACGCGGCTGCAGTACTCCTGGTAACTGGCTCCAAACTTTTTCAACAGAAAGTCTTCCTCCGCCGAGATGATCGCCCAGTACATAAACACAAACGCTGGAATCCCAACTCCAATGAAGAGCCGGGAATTAGCCACGAATCCCAGGCCAAGGATCATTAGAAAATTTCCGACGTAGAGAGGATTCCGGCAGTGCGCAAAAATTCCTTCTTCGACCAGCTTATCGGCATAGACCTGCCGGTTCTTCCCGCCACGCCGAATATAAACCAGGCCTATCGTGATCACTCGCAGCAACTGCCCGATCAGCGCAATCGCGGTGCCAATACCGAGTGCCAGATAATGATTTTCCAGCAAGCGGGGGCCCGGGATAAAAAGAAGCACGTACGCCAGAGGAAAGAGCCCATTCCGGTAATGGAACAAGAAGTTGCCGATTCGAACCGTCATTTCACTGCGATCAGTCCGCAAAAGTTATACCACTTGAAAAAAACGTCGCAGTAGCGAAAACCTGCTCGCAATAACATTTCCCTGTTTTCGAGTAACTTATAAGGAACCAGCACATTCTCCAGCGCTTCGCGCTTCTGAGCAATTTCCATCTGGCTGTACCCGTGCCGTTTTTTGAGATCATAGTAATACTTGATGAAAAGCCGGTTGAAAATGGAATCCTCTCCCAGGACTTTTTCTACAAGAATCAGGCAGCCGTTTTCGTTCAAGCCCTGAAGGATCGTTTTAATCAGGCTGTCACGATGAAGCGGGCGAACAAACTGAAGGGTCAGGACCATCAGCACCATCGACGCATTTTGAACGTTCAACCCCTGATTCAAGTCCGCGCAGATCAGCTCATGTTCGTGCTGAAAATGATGCTGCGCAAGCTTGCTCCGGCATCGCTTCAGCATTTCTTCTGAATTATCCAACCCGATGAATTTTACCTTTGGCCCGACTGCCGGCGCGAGATTCAACAGAGTGGTGCCCGTCGAGCAGCCAAGATCATAGATATTGGTGCCGTCAACCGCGAAATCCACGGCCATTTCCGCGATCATGCGCTGCATCTCGCCGTAAAAAGGCACAGAGCGATCGAGCATGTCGTCGAACACGGAAGCGACTTTGGCGCCGAAGCTGAAGTCCGCCACGGGCTCAGCTTCCTTAAAGATTTCGTCTCTCATCAGTTTATCAACTTTTTGCGATCAGCCCGAAAGCGGCCGTTTGAACACTGGAACTTTCGCGCATACCCGCGAACCGTAGCATCTTCGCCCACGAGGTCAATCGCTTCCAAATCGGCTGAACCTTCACGCTCGCCGCTCTCTTCCTCATCGGAAACGAAGAACGCGTCTTTGTTACCGGCTAAGCAACGATCGTCCTTGAGTAACGAATAACCAACCGTTCGAAAGGTTAGTCCCGCACCGTCTTCAGTCCAAGCCGGATCACTCGTTCAATCAACTGTGGATAAGAAACTCCAGCCTTGAGCGCTGACTGCGCGAAATCTTCGTCCTCAGCGAGGATCGGATTCGGGTTGGCCTCGATGAAGTAAACTTTGTTGTCGGGCGTAAGGCGGAGGTCTAGCCGGGCGTAGCCATCGATCGTCAAGAGGTGATAAATGCGCTTGCAGGTCTTCTGAATAAGTGAAATCACGACTTGATCAAGTCCCTCGGCATCCTGGTTTTCCAGACCCCACCTCTTCCGGTAAGCCTCGTCCCACTTCGCTTTGTAGGTCGCAATCTTCGGCTCGTCCGGCGGCACCTCTCGGAAGACCAGTTCACGGATTGGAAACACATCAAGCTTATGATTTCCGAGCACACTCACGTAAAGCTCGCGCCCGTCAATGTATTCCTCCGCAATCACGTCATTATCGTAACTTTCATGGATAAACTGGACGCGTTCCTTGAACTGCTCGTCGCTCTCAACGAAAGACGCCTGCGAGATGCCGAGCGACGCCTCCTCCTTCAGCGGCTTCACCAGGATCGGATATTTCAGCCGCTTTGGTCTCGCGATCCGTTTCCCGCGCGCGATGGTGACGAACTCGGGTGTATGAATGCGGTGATATCCCAGGATCTTTTTTGAGATCGCCTTGTGCTTGCAAAGCGTCAGTCCGGTCGAGCCGCACCCGGTGAACGGCACTTCCCGCATCGCGAGAAACGACACAATATTCTGGTCGAACGCGCGGTTATTCTTGAACTGATCGGCAAGGTTGAAGATCACGTCCGGCTCGAACTGCTGGAGCTTCTGCTGAAGCACATCCAGGTCGTCGAAAATGGCCAGGTATTCGGCCCGATGGCCAAGCTGGCCAAGCGCCTTCAGGACGTTTGCCTCGGTCTTACGATCTTCAGTCAGGAACTCCGCGCTCAGATCCTGGTCGATTGTCGTCGGTGACCTCGCGTCAAACAGGGCGAGGACTTTCAGTTTCTTTTTCAACTTACTTAGTGCGTTTGAATTTTCCCGTGAACAGATAGTTCATCACCAAGGTGGTGATATAAGCGGAAACCTGCAAGTTCAGTTGTGCGTCGTCTGTCTTGATGTGCAGATCGAGCTGATCGCACCGTTCAATCAATCTCGCGAGCAATTCATTCACGCGATACTTTTTTTCGTTGGTCCATTGACTCACCGAATCCATCAGCTTGCGCCGGCGTTGGCGCAGGTAGGCGGAGGCCTTCATCCGGTCCGCCACTTCGGGTCCCGCCGCGAAGAGTTGCTTAAGGTCCTGGTCGTAAAAATCTGGATAGGAATCCTCATAGAGCTTTCTCTTGCGCGCGTAGTAAATCTTGAGCTTCACGTTCAGGCAATCGTGATCCGCAACGCGGTACTCTGGCTGATGGATGGGCGGCTTGCCGGTGAGCGACCGCATCAACTCGTCCACATATTCCAGCTTCTGCAGTGCCTTCCAACCTTTGTAGCGCTCCCGCCAGTCGAGACCGGGGGTCAGCCAGACGGCAAACGTCTCTGCGAAATCCTCGTCTGGATGGCTCTGCGCGTACCAATCATCGAGATGGACCACGTACGACCGGCTGTATGGACGCGGACGGTAGAATTCAGGCGTATCCTCGGACGAGGTTTTTCCAAACGTCTGCTGCCATTTTTTCTTCCGCGGAAGCTGGTACGCGTAAGCGTAGGCATGCGCCGTCTCATGGCGCATTAATTTCATGAACCATTCCGCAGTTTCCCCTTCCACTTCAAGGATGAGCTTGCGCTCCAGTTTCCGCAGTCGTTCATGAACGAGGTAAAAGGGAATAAAAATGGCCGGAATGCCGACCGGCACGAACCACTCATCGCCAACGTGACATGGGGGATGAAAAGCGAGGCCCTTTGCGGTCAGCTCGTCATAAAGCTGTCGAATGAGCGGCTCCAATTCCGTGCCCTCGAGCTTTAATCCGAGTTGGGAAATCCTGCGCTCAAGTAACTCCTCGTCGCTGAGATTCACCCAATCGGCGGCGTCCATGCACGGAGGCTAACATGCGGTTCAGTCGGTGGACAAGCTTGTTGCCAGCCTGTTGCCAGGCGGGCCGGTCTGGAACAACGCTTTCCGGCCGGAGCGAAATTTAATCAAACTGCGTCTCCCGAACCTGACCGCGCTTGAGTTTTGGGCCAAGTTTGAAGATTTTCCAGATGGATGTGCTCTGGTTATCGGGCAACGGCGACTCTCGTTTCTTCTCCCCCATTTCTTTCACGCTGTTGAGCTCCGCCAGCACTTTGGATCCTTCCAACTCCTCGGCTTTCGGATCGTAGTAATCAAACCATGGATATCTCGCAGCGCTGTACTCACGAATCGTGAGCGGCTTGGATGGCGGCTTTTGTCCGGTAATCTGTTGCCATCCAATCGAATTAACCAAATGCACAAAACATCGGCTCCCGTGCTCCGTGTCCCAATCGTGGATCGAATACGGATCGCGAAAGATTTCCTGCCGCATACGGCCTCCCGGAGCAAGTCCCATCGAATCCTCACATTTCCCCGCGATCCCGACGGAGTAGTGATCCATCTCTGCATAGGCACCGGCTCTGGCTCTCAAATGCTCAACCACTGGAAAACGCTCCTCGAAAACATCGCGCTTCATTGGAAAGACTTCGATTTGGATTCCCCCAAACTCCGCTTCCCCGGTGATTTGCTCTTCGACAGAATAATTTCGTCTCAGGGGCATCGCGACGAACTGCCGAATCACCCCCTTTTGGACGCAATAGCCATCAAGCCAGGGCTGTTTCGGAACGACCAGATAGCTCTGCGGATTACGGCTCAAGCCTCGGTCCCATTTGTCTCCCGTGATCGCGTTGATTTTCCCGGTCGCAACTTTGATTGCGAAGGGATATTCCGTCGCGTGCTTTTCCACATGCCCGCATCGAAAATGCAGCCAAAGCCCCTCGCACTGCCACATCGGCAAGAGCACCCCGCCGCGTTCCAACCAGGCCCTCGGTGTCCGTTCCGCATAATCGTCGATATGCCGCAATGGAAATCTCCCGAGTCCAGGCGGCAACGGATATTCCTTCCCGTCGTCCGGGATCCGAAGCGTCCGTTGAAAACTCACCTGTACCGTTGCGTTCTCATGCACCTCGGGAAAACTGATTTTCAACACATCAGAATTGAGCTCGATCATAGTTGTTTCTTTCCACCTCACCGACATTTTACCAGGTGCCGTCGCGGACCTCCCGCA
>Ga0136846_1215182_pt1 | contig 12774 bp, 12 predicted proteins | sample HopSoiMetagenom2_FD_96841 | JGI IMG/M metagenome (GOLD analysis project Ga0136846, IMG submission 96841) | Grasslands soil microbial communities from Hopland, California, USA - 2 Assembly 2016 (version 4) | ecosystem: Environmental > Terrestrial > Soil > Grasslands | place: USA: Hopland...
CGATTCCCGTCCCCACGGGCGAGTGGCGGAATTGGCAGACGCGCAGGATTCAGGTTCCTGTGTCCGAAAGGACGTGGGGGTTCAACTCCCCCCTCGCCCACCCGCGGCTGCTTCGTCGAGGGCGGCGAGAAGCCAGGATCGAACGTCGGTTTCGTGATAGCGGCGTTCGCTCGCCTCGATCCGGTCGAGGAACCCCTGATAGATCACCGCTCGGCGCAGCGCCGACACGGGTGCGGCCAGCACCTCGGCTCGTGCGGGGTCGGAGCCGGGTCGCTCGCCCCTCCACGCATCGATCCATCGCGCTCGGATCCGTGCGCGCGCCTCGTCCGGGACGTACTGCTGGAACGACGACATGTCGAGCATCGGGTGTCCGACGCCGGTGTCGCCCCAATCCAGCAGCACGAGCGATCGTTCGTCCCACCGCCAGTTCCCCGGATGGAAATCGCCGTGCACCAGCGTCTCGGGGATCCCGCAGGCGTCGAGCGAAGCCGCACGGACGGGGAGGCTCGCGACGAGCGCGTCGAGGGCCCGGAGTTCCTCGCCGCGGAGCTGCGCGCGAACGTCCGCACGTTCCACCAGGGCTTCGACGAGACGAACGAGCGGTCGTCTTCGCCAGTCCGCAAGACCGGCGGCGAGGAGGTCGTCGACCCGATCGGCCAAGCGCGATTGCAGCCGCACCAGCCCCTCCACCATCGCGCCGAGGAGCTCCTCGGGTGCGTTCCACTGGTCCTCGCCTGCAACGTCGTCGAGCAGGACCGTTCTCGTCGCCGCGTCCGACCCCAGCACGGGCGGCACCAGCGTGGGTTCCTCCGCACCGACGAGCGCGATGATGCTGCCCTCGTCCACCAAGAATGGCGGCACGGTCTTACACCAGACGAGGCCATCGGCGGTTGGGAGTTGCAGGACCGAGGAAAGGTTCCACGTCTTGATCTGCGCCGCGCGGCCGACCCGAGGGCGACCGATCGCCGCGAGCGCCTCGTCGGCCCACGCGATGGTGGCCCGCACGCCACCGGGACGAGCCCACGAGGCGCGGAAGGGGTCATCGGGCTCGACCTCGACCTCCACCTCCGTCAGCGGCAGCTCGCCAGCCGGTTCCGCAGTCAGTTCAGCGAGGTACGTGACGTCGCCGCCACGGTCGCCGTCCGACGTGACGTCGAGGATCCGGAGGACGATCACGTCGGCGCCGAAGCGTTCGCGCGCGCCTTCGATCACCGGCTTTACCTCTTGCCACCACGGATCGTGCACCGTGAAGGTCGGCAGCATCCCGAGGAGTCCGCCCGCGCCATCGCACAGGACGAGCGAGACCCGACGCTCCTCCTCCATGGGCTCCCCCTCCACCGGCGGACCCTAGCGCTGATGATCGTTCGTATCGTGAGCGCGTGGCACTGCGCAACCGGATGACGCCGTTGGGGGAGCCGATCGCCGTGGACGCGCGCGGCCTCGTCTACGGGAACCGCGGCAACATGCACGACGCGCGACGCCGCATCCGCCGCCCCTACGGCGTCAAGCGCTGGATCGCGTGCCAACTCTCCTTCCGTGGGTGGCACCGGGCGCCGTTGATGCAGCCAGGTCGCTTCACCGAGTTGTTCTTCCTTGACGAGGCGACGGCGTTCGCGGCCGGTCATCGTCCGTGCAGACTCTGCCGGTTCGACGATTACGAGTCGTTCGTCGATGTGTGGACGACGATCCACCCGCACCGTGCGACCAACGCGGATGCGATCGATGACGTGCTGCACCGAGAGCGGTGGGATCCGCACGCGCGGGCGCAGCGGCGCCATGAGGCGCGGCTGGACGGCTTGCCGGACGGCACGTTCGTGCTCGGCGGCGGCGATGTCCCGTGGCTGGTGCTCGGTCCGCACCTGATCAGGTGGACACCGTCCGGCTACACCGAGCGGCAGCCGCGTCGCCCGCGCGCCACCGCGACCGTCATCACGCCGCCGTCGCTGATCGGCGTCCTTGAGACCGAGCGCACGCCGTTGGTTCCGTTCCTGCATCCCTCGGCGCACGACGCATGACGCGTCAGCGATCGGTTGACAGTCGCGACCACATCTCGGAGTCCTCCCAGCGGCCCGGCACGACGAACAGCGATCGGAGCGTTCCCTCGTAGTGGTAGCCGTTGTGCTCCGCGACGCGTTTGGATGCGGGATTCTTCGTCGAGATCACGAGCTCGAGTCGCACGGCCTCGAGCTCGCCGAACGCCCAGGCCGTGAGGCGCTCGAGCGCCACGGTCGCCACCCCGCGCCCTCGCGCCTCGGGATGGATCACGTACCCGAGCTCGGCCGTTCGCTCATCCCGCCTGATGGACGGCGCCACCGCGACCCCCAGGAATCGACCGTCGGCCGGGTCCTCGATCGTGAACGCCTCGCGCGTTCCGTCACGCCGGCCGTCCTCGTATCGCCGGAGCCAGCTCTCGACGAAGTCCTCGGGTGGCGGATCGGGCACGCGCGTGAAGCGCAGCACGTCGCGATCACGGATCAGCTCGCTGAGGCCGGACGCGTGCGCCGATGTCAAGGGCACGAGACGGATCGGCGGCGTGGACACCGTTATCGCGCCGGGCCGAAGGCGCTCGCCCGCGCCATCGTGAGCGTCGCGACAGGTGATGAGGCGGCCAACCCCTTGCGGTGCATCGTGGAAGCCAATCACACGTACGGCGCGGCGCGCTACAGCCGATTAGGGTGAGCCGCGAACGATGGCGATGATCGAGATCGAGGGGCTCCGCAAGGAATACCGCCGTGTACGCGGCGGCCACACCGTCGCGGTCGATGGCCTGGACCTCAGCGTCCCGGAGGGCGGCGTCTTCGGGTTCCTCGGCCCGAACGGCGCCGGCAAGACGACCACGATCCGGTGCCTGCTCGGCCTGGTCCGGCCGAGCGGCGGCCGGCTCTCGCTGCTCGGTGCCGACGTCGACCGCGCCTTGCCGAGCGTGATCGGCCGCGTGGGCTCGATCGTGGAGGCGCCGGCGATGTTCGCGCGGTTCAGCGGGCGCCGGAACCTCGAGATCCTCGCGCGGATCCACGGCGAGGGCGACGCCGCGATCGACGCCTCGCTCGAGCGGGTCGGGCTTCGCGACCGCGCCAAGGACCCGGTGAAGGCGTACTCGCTCGGGATGAAGCAACGGCTCGCGATCGCGGCGACGCTGCTGCGCGACCCGTCGCTGCTGATCCTCGACGAGCCGGCGAACGGGCTCGACCCCGCGGGCATCGTCGAGGTGCGCGAGCTGCTCCGCTCGCTCGGCGCCGAGGGCCGCACGATCTTCGTGTCGAGCCACATCCTGTCCGAGGTGCAGCAGACCGCCGACCACGTCGCGATCGTCGCGAAGGGCAAGCTGATCAAAGCCGGACCGGTCGGCGAGGTGCTCGCGACGACCGGTGCGACCGGCGTGATCGTGAAGCTCGCCGACCTCGAGGCCGGCCGGCGTGCGCTGAGCGACGCGAACATCCCCACGACGATCCACGCGGGCGCGATCCGCGCCGACGTCCCGGCCGATCAGAGCGAGCGGATCAGTCGGACCCTCGCGCAGGCCGGCCTGTACGTCAGCGAGCTGCGCCCGGACACGGTCGACCTCGAGACGGTGTTCCTCGAGCTGACGAAGGACCGAGGGGTGGGGGACTGATGCGGCTGCTCCAGTCGGAGTTGCTGCGCGCCGCCTCCCGCCGGCTCGTGCCGATGGTGGTGATCGGGGGGCTGATCGGGATCGTCGTGGGGCTCGGGATCGCCGCCGTGAACGCGGACAAACCGTCGCCGAGCGCGGTCGCGCGGGCCCAGATCGGCTACGAGCAGGACGTCGCGCGGTGCGAGCAGTCCTTCACCGGGCCGCAGGTGCCGGGCGGCTTCGACAGCGTGACGCAGTACTGCGAGGAGAACCAGCCGCCCGGGATCGGCGGATTCCTGCTCCGGGACCTCGGCGCGATCCTCCAGGGGATCGCGACGTTCGTGATCTTGCTCGGTGTCATCCTCGGCGCATCCCTCGGCGGCGCCGATTGGACCAACAACACGATGCAGACGCTCCTCACGTGGGAGCCCCGCCGCGTTCGCGTGTTCTTGGTGCGCGCGCTCGTGATCGCGGTGTGTGTCTTCGTCGTCACGGTGCTCCTGCAGGTCGTCTTCGCCGGCGTCGACGCGTTGGTCGCGAGCACCCGCGGGACGACCGCGTTCCTGCCGACGAGCTTCTGGCGGACGGTGTTCCTGACGATCGGCCGGGTCTCGCTCGTCACGACGGGGCTCGCGCTGGTCGCCTACGCGGTGGCGATGATCGGGCGATCGACGGTCGCGTCCCTCGGCGCGCTGTTCGGCTACCTCATCCTGTTCGAGGGGGTGATCGCCGGGTTCCGGCCGACCATCCAGGGGAGCCTGCTCGTCCGTGCGGCGATCGTCGTCATCACGCACCGACCGATCCTCGACCCCACCCGGTTCGGCGACGGTGCGTCCGACGTCCTCATGGGCGTGTCCCGGGCGTGGACGGTGCTCGGCGTCTACATCGTGCTGCTGTCGATGCTCGCGGTCACGATCTTCCGCCGACGCGACGTGACCTGAGTCCCTCGAAGCGTCGGCGTATACTGCCCACTTCCTCGCAGAATCGTTCGTGCGCTGCATGTTCCGGCCTCGGAGGACGGCACGATGACCCTGTCGGATCGCACCCTGACGCTGATCGCGATCATCGCGATCGGCCTGTCGTTGCTCGCGATCTTGTTCGTCATCCTCGGCGGCGCCAAAGGCGGCGACAACGCGGCGAGCTTGACCGGCGACGATGCGGTCGGCGCCTTGCTCGGCAAGATCGACCGGCTCGAGCAAGCGGTCCGCGCGCTCAACGCGACGGATAAACGCCAACAGGTCCAGATCGAGGGGAGCGTGCGGCGGGTCGGGGTGCTTCGCTACGACGCGTTCGAGGACGTCGGCGGACGGCTCTCGTTCTCGTGCGCGCTGCTCGACGACCACGGCACCGGGGTCGTCTTGACCTCGATCAACGGCAGACAGGAGACCCGCGTCTACGCGAAGCCCGTGACGACCGGGCAGAGCAGCTACAACCTGTCCCAAGAGGAGGCGGAGGCGATCCGGCAGGCGATGCACACCGACGAGCGAACGGCGGCGGCGCGATGATCTGGCGCAAGGACGAGGCCGACACGGCGGGCGGCGAGCACCAGGCGCCCCCCGCGCGGGAGCGAAAGGACAAGCAGATGGCGGACAACGGTGAGGTCACGATCGTCGGGACGGGCGCGCGGCTCGAGGGCAACGTCGTGTCCGCCGGCAGCTTGCGGATCGACGGCCAGGTCAAGGGTCAGATCAACGCCGACGGCGACGTCACCCTGTCGCCGCAGAGCCAGGTCGAGGCGGACATCCGCGCGCAGAACGTGAGCGTGGCGGGCCGCTTCGTCGGCAACATCGTCGTGAAGGAGCGCGCGCAACTCGCGCGCGGAGGCAGGATCGACGGCAACATCACCTCGAAGACCCTCGTGGTGGAAGAGGGCGGCGTGTTCCACGGGCAGAGCATCATGGACGCCGGCACTTCCTCGGGTTCGCGATCGTCCGGACAGGCCGGCTCGTCGTCGACGGGTTCGGCCGGCACCGGGACGAAGGAACCCGATCAAGTGAAGGTGTGAGGTAGATGCTCGACATCAAACGACTCCGGGAGGACCCGGAGCGTTTCCGCGCCGGCCTGGCGCGGCGCGGCATGCCGGAGGCGGTCGACGAGCTGCTCGCCGCCGACGAGAACCGCCGGAAGCTGACGACCCGCGTCGAGGAGCTCCGTGCAACGCAGAACCAGGCGTCCAAAGCGATCGGGAAGGCGGGGGGCGCCGAGAAGCAGCGGCTGATCGCCGAGGTCGCCGGCGTGAGCGCCGAGCTGAAGGAGCTCGAGCCGCAGCTCGCCGACGCCGAAGCGGCGCTCAATGGTCTGCTCGCATCGACCCCCAACCTGCCCGACCCGAGCGCGCCCGACGGCGGCGAGGACGACGCGGTCGAGATCAAGCGCAACCACGACCGGCCGCCGGTGTTCGACTTCGAGGTGCGCGACCACGCGGCGCTGGGGGAGCTCCTTGGCATGCTCGATACCGAGCGCGGCGCACGCACGAGCGGGTCGCGTTTCTTGTATCTGCTCGGGGACATCGTCCTGCTGCAGTTCGCGCTGGTGCGAAACGCGATGGACATCCTGATGCAGGAGGACTTCACGCCCGTCATCCCGCCGGTGCTCGTGCGCGAGGAGGCGATGTACGGCACGGGGTTCCTGCCGTCGGACGCGGTGAACATCTACCGCACCGACGAGGACGAGCTGTATCTGGTCGGCACGGCCGAGGTTCCGCTCGCCGCCCTGCACATGGGCGAGATCCTCGATGAGGCGGACCTGCCGCTTCGCTACGCGGGGTATTCGACGTGCTTCCGGCGCGAGGCCGGGAGCTACGGCAAGGACCTCGGCGGGATGTTCCGCGTCCACCAGTTCGACAAGGTCGAGATGTTCGTGTTCACGACTCCGGAACAGAGCGCCGAGACGCACGAGTACCTCCTGAGCGTCGAGGAGAAGATCCTCGGCAAGCTCGAGATCCCGTACCGGGTGGTGAACATCGCCGTCGGCGACCTGGGCGCGCCCGCCACGAAGAAGTACGACATCGAGGCGTGGCTCCCCGGCCAGGACAAGTACCGCGAGCTGACGAGCTGCTCGAACACGACCGATTATCAGGCGCGGCGGTTGCAGACCCGCGTGCGCCGACGCGACGGGTCGCTCGAGACGCTGCACACCCTGAACGGCACCGCGACCGCGGTGGGGCGCACGTTGATCGCGATCCTCGAGAACCACCAGCGCGCCGACGGCTCGGTGGAGATCCCCGAGCACCTGTGGCAGTACCTGCCCGAGCGGGCGCGGGTCCTGCAGCCCAAGCGCGAGAAGGAACCGGCCGGTTAGACGGGGGGCGCGAGCCCGGCGTCGCGGGCGGCGTCCGCCGCCCGCGACGCCTCCACCCGCGCGGTGACGTCGATCGCGACGCCGTGCCAGACCACCGTCCCCGGCGCGGCGTCGAGCGAGCGCTTGCCGAGCGAGTGCAGCCACCGGACCGACCCGTCTCGGTGGATCACGCGATACACGGCATCCCACCGGCCGGTCTCGTCGGCCTCGGCGTCGAGTGCGGACACGAACTGGTGGTCGTCCGGGTGGACGAGCCTGCGGAAGTGCTCCCGTTCCGCGAGCAGCTCTTGCGGGGTGTACCCGACCAGATCGAAGCAGCCCGGTGACATGTGGATGGGCCGCGTGACGCCGGTCGCGAGGTCGGTCACCTCCGTCCACATGGCCGCGGGCGCATGCGATTGCACGGTCGACAGCATGTCGAGCCGGCGCGCGAGATCGTCGCGTTCGGTGCGGCCGTCGGTCACGTCGAAGATGGTGCCGATGAAGCGGCGCGGCCGACCGTTCTCGTCGCGCGACACGCAGCGCATCCGATCGGCGAGCCAGATGACCGACCCGTTCGCGTCGATGACGCGATACTCGCCGATCCTGTCGGCGCCGGTCTCCCACGCGTGTTCGACCGCCGCCCGAACGACCGCATGGTCGTCGGGGTGCACGGCGCCGAGCCATCGCCGCGGGTCCGCCAGGAGGGTCGGCTCGGTCATCCCGAGATAGGACCCGAGCTTCGGGCTCACGTAGACGATCCGTGGCGCGGCGTCGCGGTCCTCGCCGAGCTCGTAGCAGTACAGCGCCGCCGTGCCGAGATCGAGCAGCTCGGCGAGCTGCCCGGTCGCGTTCTGGGCCGCCGACTCGGCGTCGTGCTGCGCGGTGACATCGACCATCACGCCTTCGAACAGCAGCGGTTCGCCGGCGTCGTCGCGAAGCACCAGCGTGGCGCGGTCGTTCACCCACACCACCCGGCCGTCGCGGGCGAGGTAGCGGTACTCGAGCTGGAACGGCACACCGTCGTCGATGCTGCGTTGCGCCGCGTCTTCCACGCGCAGGCGATCGTGCGGGTGGACGCGTTCGCGCCAGTTCGAGTCGTTCCACTCGTCGGGGGTGTAGCCGAGCAGCTGCGCGATCTGTTCGCCGACGTAGGTGAACCACTCGCCGTCCTCGCGTTCGCGCGCCTGCCAGAGGTAGACGACGGCCGGCACGTTTTCGAGCAGCCGGACGAGGCTCCCCGACGCCCGGTCGCGTTCGTCCTCCGCGCGATGTCGTTCGGCGATCTCCAGACCCATCGCCTCGTTGGCCTGATGCAGCTGGGCGGTACGGGCACGAACGCGGAACTCGAGCTCGTCGTTCGCGCGCTCGATCGCGCGCTGCGCCTCCTTCTCGGCGGTGATGTCGACCATCACGCCTTGCCATCGCAAGGGGTGGCCGTCGCCGTCGCGCATCAGCGTCGCGTGGTCGCGCACCCAGACGACCTGGCCCTCGGCGCCGATCAGCCGGTACTCTCGGCGCCACGGGTCGCCCGTCGCCGAGTGCAGGTCGTGCGCGGCGAGCTCGACCTCGCGGTCGTCGGGGTGCAGGACCTCCATCCACATGTCTTCCTGGTCGAGCCACTCGTCCATCGTGTAGCCGAGGAGGTCCTCGATCTTGCGGTTCACGTAGCGTGTCCGGCGGTCGTCGTCCGGCACCATCTCGTAGACGACCGCCGGCAGGTTCTCCAGGAGCGTCGCGTACTGTGCCGCCGAGACCTCGACCGCCTGCTCGGCGTCGACGCGCTGGGTTATGTCCTCCATCACGCCCTGCCACACGCGCGACCGGCCGTCCTTGGACGCGACGCTCATGGCGCGGTCGTGCACCCAGACGACCCGTCCGTCCGGCCGCACGAACCGGTATTCCAGCTCGAACGGCCGGCCGGATGCACGCGCGCGGGCGTACACATCGGTCATCGCCGCCACGTCGTCGTGATGCATCAGCGAGGTCCAGTCCTCGCCGAGCGCGAGGAACACGTCCGGTCCGTACCCGAGCAGTTCGTCGACGTTGGGTGACATGTAGATCGTCCGGGCCACGGGCTGGTCGTCGGTCGCCACGTACACCACGACGGGGAGATGCTCGACGATCTCCCGGTACGGGATCTCAGGGTCTTCGGGGAGGCCAGACATCGTCTCAGGGTATCGCGCCCGATGCGTTGCGCTGACACCGCCGGATGGCATCCGAACCGTCGCCTTTCGTTGGTTGACAGTCCGGCCCGTTCGATGCGATTCAATACCGGTACGAGTTGCCGTTATGTACGTGCTCACATCCGCGGGTCTGGCGGGAGGGAGTTTCGTTGCGGTTCGGTCGACACGCTCGCACCGTCACGTCGTGTCTCGCGCTGCTGTTGGCTGCGTGCGTTGGGCTGTTCGCCGCCGCAGCGCCGGCGCCGGCCGCCTCGGTGGTCACCAAGTACCCGCTCACCACGAACGTGCACCTCATCACCACCCGGTTCCCGACCAAGCCGGTCGAAGAACGGACCCTGAAGGTCACGCCGACCAGTGCGTCCGTCCCGGACATCGTGCCGGCGGCGGCCTCCTACCCGATGTTCGATCTGACGAGCACCATGGGCGCGAACGCCGGCGCACTCGCCGCGATCAACGGCGACTTCGGCACGTCGAAGGATCAGCCCACGCACATCCTCATGATCGACGGCGAACTCTGGACCACCGGCGATGTGCGGGGTGACGCGATCGCGTGGAACGAGACCGGGACGACGTTCACGGTGGGCGCTCCGGCGCTGCGCATCGGCGTCACGAGCGGCAAGGGGACCCCGCTGTTCACGGTGCACGACTGGAACGCACATGCGCCGACGCGCTCGTCGATCTCGGCGTACACGGCTCGCGGCGGCTCGGTGACCGTTCCCCCGGGCAAGGCGAGCCCGACGTCGACCGATCCCTACTACTGCGAGGCGCAGCTCGACCCGTCCAGCGGCCCGCGGTGGACGACCGGGCGCACGGCCATCGTGCGCCGCTACACCGTCGTCGCGCAGCCCGAGCCGTGCCCGCAAACGAAGCTCTTGGTCGGGTCGACCGCGGGCGAGGTCGTGCTCGCCTCCCGGACGACCAAGGGGGTGTCGAGCGGCGTCGGCGCGCTCCGCGTCGGGCAGACGGTGAAGATCTCGACGCGCTTCAACGGCTGGCCCGGCGTGACCGACGTGATGGGCGCCGGCGTGATGCTGGTCGACGGCGGCAAGAACGTCGCGCCTCCGTACACCACCGGTGACCCGTACATCTTCGACTACAACCCCCGCACGGCGGCCGGCCTCACGAAGGGATGTTCCGACACCGATCCGACGACGGCGTGCAGGCTCGTCCTGATCACGATCGACGGCCGGCAGAAGAGCACCGGCTGGTCGGTCGGTGCGCGGCTCCCGTTCCTCGCGGATCAGCTGATCAAGGCCGGCGCGTACACAGCGGTCAACCTTGACGGCGGGGGCTCCACCTCGATGTGGGTGCAGAACACGAGCGCGTCGTACTGCCAGTCGTATCCGACGGTTGGCGGCTGTCTGGTGATGCGGCCGTCGCAGTCGTTCGGCGAGCGCGGCACCCGCTCCGCGATCGTGGTCCTGCCGACCGCCGACACGGGGGCGCCGAAGCCGCTGCGCTGAGGCCCATCGGCGTCGGGCCACCCGGCGACCGACGTTGTCATCGATCGTCGATAGGCTGATGAGCCATGGCTGGGGGCCCCATCATCCGTACCGAGCAGCTCGAACGACGCTTCGGCGATGTCGAGGCGTTGAAGGGCATCGACATGGAGGTCGATGCGGGCTCGGTCCGTGGCCTCCTGGGGCCGAACGGCGCGGGAAAGACCACGTCGGTCCGCATCCTCACCACCTTGTTGCTCCCCACGGGGGGTCGCGCTGAGGTCGACGGCCTCGATGTGGTCAAGGACGCCGAGGAGCTCCGCTACCGGATCGGTCTGGCCGGCCAGAGCGCCGCGGTCGACGAGAACCTCACGGGGCTCGAGAACCTCGAGATGGTCGGTCGGCTCTACGGCCTGTCCAAGGCCGAGGCGCGCAAGCGCAGCGGCGAGACCCTCGAGCGCTTCGCCCTGTCCGACGCCGCCGGGAGGCAGGCGAAGACGTACTCGGGCGGCATGCGCCGCCGGCTGGACGTCGCCTCGAGCCTCGTCGGACGCCCCGACATCTTGTTCCTCGACGAGCCCACCACGGGGCTCGATCCCCGCAGCCGCGTCGACGTGTGGGCGTTCGTGCGCGAGCTCCAAGCCGACGGCACCACGATCCTGCTCACCACGCAGTACCTCGAAGAAGCGGATCAGCTCGCCGACCGGATCACCGTCGTCGATGTCGGCGAGATCATCGCCGAGGGCACGTCCGACGAGCTGAAGGATCAGATCGGCGGCGAGGTGCTCGAGCTCACCGTGGAGGACACCGCCCAGACGTGGGCCGCGGCCGAGGCGCTCAACGGCATCGGCACCGGCGCTCCCAACGTCGATGTCAACGAGGGCCGCATACGGGTGCCCGTCGGCAACGAGGGCGCGGAGGCGCTCCGCGACAGCTCCCGCAGGCTCGACGAGCAGAAGATCAAGCTCGCCGGGTTCGCGGTGCACCGCCCAACGCTCGACGACGTCTTCTTGGCGCTGACCGGCCACGCGGCCGAGGACGGCGCCGAGCCCGAGCCGGTCGAGAAACGCGGCCGCCGCGGCCGGAAGGAGACCGCATGAGCGCCACGGTGGCCCGCTCGTCGACCGCACGCCGAGCGCCCTCGACGATCGGCGCGCGGGTCGCCCGCGCGATCAACAACGGCCTGCTCCTCGCGCGCCGCAACATCGTGACGATCACCCGCGTCCCGACCGTGTTCATCTTCGAGCTCGTGCAGCCGATCATGTTCGTGCTGCTGTTCCGGTTCATCTACGCGAACAACATCGCGAACCTGCCCAACGGCTTCGACTACGTGTTGTTCCTGATGCCGGGCATCTTCATCCAGAACGCGATCTTCGGCGCGACGACCACCGCGATCGGCCTCGCCGAGGACATGAAGGAAGGCATCATCGACCGGTTCCGGTCGCTCCCGATGGCGCGGTCGGCCGTCCTCGTCGGCCGGACGACGTTCGACCTCGCGAAGAACCTGATCCTCGTCGCGATCGTCCTCGTGATCGGGTACCTCGTCGGCTTCCGGTTCTCGAACGGGTTCATCAACGCGCTGTGGATGCTCCTGTTGGTGATGGCCGTCGGATTCACGTTCTCGTGGATCTGCGCCTGCGTCGGGCTGTCGCTCAAGAAGGTCGAGGCCGTCCAGGCGGCGACGTTCACGATGATCTTCCCGGTCGTCTTTGTGAGCTCGGCGTTCGTGCCCGTCGTCGGCATGGCGCCGTTCCTGCAGGTGATCGCGCGTAACAATCCCATCACGCATTGGTGCAACCTGGCGCGCTACCTGGCGGTCGGCCCCGGGGCGATCGTCGACGCGCAGACTCACCTGCCGGTCAACACCTTCCACGCCCTCGTGTTCCTGTCGGTGATTTGGATCGTCGGGCTGCTCGTGGTCTTCGTGCCGCTCGCCAACCGCCTCTACCGCAGGCTCACCTGACGGCTATCCGAACGGGTCGGTCACCGGAACCGTGCCCGGTGGCCAATCCGGGAAGTTCGAGGGGTAGTTGTACGGGTCGCCGAAGGTCTTCGCGCGCTCGGTGAACACCGACGGCGCGCGCGGCTTTGCCTTGAAGTCGAAAAGGTGCTCCATGTTGTGCGTCTTCGCGATCCGCGGCGTCAACGGCGGGAGCCCCCAATTGTCGGAGACGAACCGCAGCGGCGTCGAGAACTCGCCCACCTCGTCGTCGATCAGCCCCGGGCGGGTGAACGGGCTGATCGTGAGCATCGGCACTCGGAACCCGAGCCCGCCCTC
>Ga0136846_1220046_pt1 | contig 12772 bp, 11 predicted proteins | sample HopSoiMetagenom2_FD_96841 | JGI IMG/M metagenome (GOLD analysis project Ga0136846, IMG submission 96841) | Grasslands soil microbial communities from Hopland, California, USA - 2 Assembly 2016 (version 4) | ecosystem: Environmental > Terrestrial > Soil > Grasslands | place: USA: Hopland...
GCGCCGGTCGCGCCGGTATTTCAGGCGCACGAAGCCGGCCTCGAGCGGGTGGATCTTCTCGATCCGAATCGAGCCGACGAACCAGTTGAGCACGAACAGCGTCTTGCCGACCGAGGTCTTGGTCGCGGCGGCGCGGCGCAGCACCCGCTCGACGTGGTCGTCCGAGTAGTAGGTCTCCCAGGCCGTCCGGTACGCCTCCTCCCACTCGGCCTTGGACATCAGCGGGTGGCCGGTGCAGGCGTGGTTGAGGTCGTATTTGTTGAGGTCGGGGTCCATCCAGACCCCCTTCTCGAGGAGCTTCTTGTGGTCCTCGGAGCCGGGGAGGGGGGTGAGGAAGAAGAACTCGAGGAGGTCGACCGGCAGCTCCTTCTTGATCACCTCGATATCGCGGCGGATGCGCTCCGGCGTGTCGTTCGGGAAGCCGAGGATGTAGCCCGCATAGGTGATGACGCCGACGTTCTTCCAAGCGAGCAGCATCTTGCGGTATTCGGTGATCTTGTTCTGCTTCTTCTTTGCCGCGACGAGGTTGTCCGGCGAGATGTTCTCGAGCCCGATGAAGACGCGCTTGACGCCGGCGCGGGCCGCCTTCTCGATGAAGTTCGGCAGCCGGTGGCAGAGTGTGTCGACCTGGATGATGAGGCGGATCTTGATCTTCTCGACCTCGCGCAGGTGGATCAGGCGGTCGAAGATCGGCTCCCAGTCCTTGTTGCGGGCGAAGTTGTCGTCGGTGATAAAGAAGTGGAAGATGCCCTGCGCGGCGTTGTCGCGCACGATGCGCTCGACGTCGTCCGGCGAGCGGCGGCGGGATTTCCGCCCCTGCACGTTTATGATGGTGCAGAACGAGCACTGGAACGGACATCCCCGCCCGGCGTCGAAGCTGGCGTTCGCGCCGTAGGTGCGCTTGATCACCGAGGCCGGCAGGTGCGGCGTCGGCACGTGCTCGATGCCGGGCAGCTCCTTCATGAAGTTGTAGATCGGCGCCAGGCGGCCGTTGACCGCGTCCTTGAGGATGAGGTCGAGCCGGCCTTCCTCGGCCTCGCCGGCATACATGAAGCAGCCGATGTCGAGCGCCTGCTGCACGGCGGGGTCGATCGACGGCAGCATGGCGAGCGTGCCGGAGACGTGGAAGCCGCCGATGCCGACGGTGACGCCCGCTTGGCGCAGGGGCTTCGCGATATCGAGCGCGCGCGGGAACTGGTTCGACTGCACGCCGACGAGCATGACCATGCCCCGGCCTGCCTCGGCGATCCGCTTCGCGATACGGTCCGGGCGCACCCGCGCGTTGGTCTCGTCGATCGCCTCGACGTCGAGCGTGTGATCGGGCGCGAGCACGTCGCGCGCCTGCGCATCGAGGGCGAGGCCGTACAGGCACGCCAGAGAATTCGCCGGGATCGGCGAGCGTAGCCATTGGATGACGTAGCCGTCGTCGTCGTAATGCGACGGCTTGATCAGGATCAGCCGAAAGGTTTTCCGGCCGTTCGCGCCAGAAGCCATGCCCCACGCCCCTTGAGATTCCCTTGAAGCCCATACAACGGGAGCTTTCGGGCGGGAAGGGGGCGACGAGCCTCTGCGGCCGCCGCGAAGAAGCGCTCAGGCGGCGCGGGCGGCGGCGCTGCCGGGGGTGTCGTCCTTTCGCGCTTTCAGCCGGAAGGCGAGGACGATCAGCGCGACGCCGAACACGAACGCGTAGGCGCCGAGCCACCAGGTCAGCACCACGGCGCCGATGACCGGCGAGAGCACGAGGAGCACCCCCCAGATCACCGAAATGACGCCGCCGATCGCAAGCCACCAGCGGCCGTGGCTCTCGTGCAGCTTGAACGCCGCCGCGATCATCAGCCCGCCGCTGATCAGCGCCCAGGCAGCGGTGATGACGACGAAGGCGAAGACCGCCGTCACCGGCAACGCGGCGGCGACAACCCCCATGACGATGTTGAGCGCGCCCTCGGCGAGGAGCAGGCCCCAGCGCTCGTTCGCCCGCGCGGCGCGCACCGCAGCGACGATGCCGGCGACGCCGTCGACGATGAGATAGGCGGCGAAGAACAGGGCCAGCGTGATCATCACGGCGCCGGGCGAGGCGAAGGCGAGGATGCCGAACAGCACGCCGAACACGCCGCGCAAGGCGATGAGCCACCAGTTCTGGGCCAGCACCGCGCTCATCGCGTCGGAGGCCCGGGCGTCGGTCGTCACGGATGTGCCGGTCGGTGTCGCCATGATGCCCTCCCGTCGAGGCAGTGTGCCAGGGGAGCGAAGCTTCCTCCTCCGGCGCCGCTTCCGCAAGGGCGAAAGCCAAGAGGTTCAGGGCCGCATCCGGCGAGGCTGCGCGCGCCGGCGCGCTCGGCCTTGCGAGAGCGTCACGTTCGAAGTGACGCAGCGTTGGTCGGCTCGTCGCCCTGCGATCGACCAAGAGGCTGATGCTTCGACCCGTTGTTCCCTTAATTGACGCTCGGTGCTTGGGGATTTACGGTCGATAATCCAGGGCCAAATCAAGACAACGAACGAAAAACCGGCTCCGGCAGGAGGGCAGACGATGGCGAACGTCCAACAATTGACTGCCGGTCTAGACAATCTGAACGGCATTGCTGGCGATTACAACATCTTCCAGTTGACGCCGGCGACGCTGCAGGCGACCGACACGGTCACTGGCGGCGCCGCGTCGCCATTCGTCGACAACCTCGAGGTGACGGCGACCGGAACGCTGGCCGCGGCGCAATTCCAGGGGGTGACCGGCGTCGAGCAGCTGATCCTGTCGAGCGCCGGCAACAACGTCACGCTGACGAATGCCTTGGTCGCCGGCACGAGCACAGGGAACTTCCGCGTCGAGGGCGGGGCGGGCGACGACACCGTCGACGCAAGCTTCATCACCAACTTCACGCCGGTTTCCTTCATCGCCGGCACCGGCAACGACAGCTTCAAGGGCGGCAATGGCCGCAGCGATTCGGTCTTCGCCGCGAACGCCCTCACATCGGCCGACACGGTGGTTGGCGGGTCCGCGGCCGACTTCCTCTACTTCCTCACGGCCGGCGCCGTCGCGGTCGACGCCTTCGCCAATGTGTCGGCGATCGAGGGTATCGTCTTCGATTCGGGCGGCAACAGCGTCACGCTGACCGACAGCTTGGTGTCCGGCTCGAGCGTCGGCGTTTTTCGCATCGGCGGCGGCGCGGGAGATGACGTCGTCGACGCGAGTGCCGTCAGCGCCACAGCGCTCACTTTCATCGCCGGCACGGGCGCCGACAAGATCACGGCGGGATCGAGCAACGGCAATTACGTCTTCGCCGATCTGACCGCGGCCGACACCGTCCAGGGCGGATCGGGGATCGAGACGGTCGACTTCGCGAACGCCGGAGCGGTTTCGGCGGCGGATTTCGCCAATGTGACGAATATCGAGGGTCTCGTCCTCGACGCCGGCGGCAGCGATGTCACCCTGACGAACAGCCTGGTCGCCGGGACGAGCACCGGCTTCTTCTGGATCTTGGGCGGCGCGGGCTCCGACACCGTCGACGCGAGCGCGATCAGCAATGGCACGGCCGTGTCTTTCATCGCCGGGAGCGGCGCCGATACCTTCAAGGGCGGAAACGGTCGCAACGATTCCGTGTTTGCGGCGGACGAGCTCACATCGGCGGATACCGTCACCGGCGGATCGGCCATCGACACGCTATATTTCCTGACCCCGGGGGAGGTCGCCGCCACCGCCTTTGCGAACGTCACCAACATCGAAGGCCTGGGGCTCGACCCCGGTGGCAACACGGTCACCCTGACGGACAGCCTGGTTGCCGGATCCAGCATCGGCTCGTTCCGGGTCGGCGGCGGCGCCGGCGCCGACATCGTCGACGCGAGCGCCATCTCGAACGCGACGCCGATCACCTTCGCGACCGGGAGCGGCGCCAACAATCTCAAGGGCGGCAACGGCTTCGACGTTTTCCTCGTCCCCGACAGCACGTTTGCCGACATCGACGGCAACGACGGGTTCGACCGGATCACCGCGACGACCGCCGCTCAGAGCCTCGACCTGACCGCCAACGCGACGAAGATCCACGACATCGAGATCATCGACCTGGCGAGTTCGGCAGGCGCGACCCTGACCCTCACGGCCGCCGATATCGGCCAGATCAACCCCGGCGTCGGCACCTTCCTCTACGTGCTCGGCGGCGCCGACGACACGGTGAGCACCGACGGCGGCTGGACGCTGATCACGACCACGCACACGAACCCTTCGGTCGCGCCGGGCAATTTCACCCAGCTCCAGCGCTCCAGCGGCCGGAATCTGTTCCTTCAGAACGGGATCGAGGTCAACGACGCGCCGACGGTCGTGGTCGACTCCGGCGCCGAGACGATCTTCACGCTCGAGGATCAATCGATCGAGATTTGCAACACCACCTTCGGCGACGTGGATTCCGGTACCCAGGCGGTGGCCGTGACCTTCGCGGCCACCCGCGGCACGCTTTCGGCGCTTGATACGGTCGGCGACGGTGACGGCGTCACGGTCGGAGGCATCGGCACGAGCACGCTGACGCTCACCGGCTCCGTCGCAGACATCAACGCGTTCGTGCTCGCCGATAACGTCGTCTACACGCCGCTCTCGAACGACAGCGGCGACGTCACGCTGACGACGACGATCGACGATCAGGGGCAGGTCGGCGCCGGCGGTCCCCTGTCGGCGAGCGTCAACCGGACCATCACGATCACGCCGGTGATCGACGGCGCCGATGTGCGCGCCGGCGCCGGTTTCCTGCAGCCGACGATCGGCGTCGAGGACCCGCTCAACGGCTTCGCCTTCTCGACGCTGAATTATCGGTTCGCGCCTCCGGGCAACCTCGACGAGACTGATCCGCGCACCTTCGCGCTCGACGACGGCGGCTTCGTCATGGTGTGGACGCAGAGCACCGGGACGCCCGGCATCCTGGCGCAACGCTTCGGCGCCAACGGCAATCCCGAAGACAGCATCATCGCGGTCAGCCCGACCGCGGCGCCCGGCGACAACGAGCCGGACGTCGCCGCCCTGCCGAACGGCGGCTTTGCGGTCGCATGGGTCGAGACCCCCGGCGACGACGGCGCGAGCGACATCGAGGTCGCGGTCTACGGCAACGCAGGGCCGCTGCCGACGGCGCGCTTCACCGTGCAGTCGGCTGCCGCCGGAACCGCGGAGCGCAACCCGACGGTCACGGCGCTGACGGACGGAAACCTGCTCGTGACCTGGGCCGTCCCGACCGGCCCCGGCACGGCGCCGAGCGAGCTCTATGCCCAGCGCTTCACGACGGCTGGCGTCGAGGTCGACGCCAGCCCGGCCCTGATTTCCGCCACCGCGGCGCACGCGACGCCGGTCCCGGCGGGGCTGTCGTCCGAGCTCTACCCCGGCGACCCGCCGGCCGAGCAGACGGTCGCGGCACTCGCGGGAGGCGCCTACGCCATCGCTTGGGTCGAGGCCGCGAATGGCGGCCAGATCCACGTCGAAACCTTCGGCTCGAACGGGCTGTCCTCGCATGCTCCCGTGGTCCTCGACCTTGGCGTCGGCACCAGCACCGCATCCTTCATTCCCGAGCGCGAGCCGGACATCACGCTCCTCGACAACGGCAACTTCCTCGTCACCTGGACCGCGAGCCCATCCCCCCCGGTCAAGGCCTCGGCCGACATCATGGGACAGCTCTTCGAGTCCGACGGCGACGCGCTCGGGACGCCGCAGGTGCTCGTCCTCGGTTCCGACGGGGGCGGCTTCGATTTCAGCGAGATCAGCCCGAGCGTCACGGCGCTCGAGAACGGCCGCTTCGCCCTGTCCTGGCTGCGCCTTGCCGGCAACAACGGCGACGTGTTCATCCAGGCTTTCAACAACGACGGCACGCGCGACGACGACGGCAGCATCAACGGCGCCGACGTCCAGATCACCGCGAACAACCAGACCGTCCCGAACCGCGACCCGATCGTGACCGCGCTCGACGACGGCCGCTTCCTGCTGAGCTGGGTGTCGCCGAAGACCGACCCCAGCAGCAGCCCGCTGGCGCCAGACAACACCGGCAGCCAGGACGACATCCTCTACGTGATCGTCGAGCCCGGCACGGGCCAGAACCTCACCACGACCGGCAACCTCGACATCGAGCTGCCGACCAAGGTGACGCTGTTCGACAATGACGGATCGGAGATCCTGCAGAGCGTCACGATCGAAGGCCTGCCGGACGACTACACGCTGGAATTCGGAGCCTTCGACCCCTTCGCGGGCAGCGGAATCAACACCGACCCCGGCGCCTGGGTGATCAACCGCTCCGACTCGATGGCGGCGGCGGACTTCCTCGACCGTCTCGTCGCCGGCACTGATGCGCTGACGCTCATCGCCAATCCCGATCCTGATTTCGTGACGGACTTTGCGCTCATGATCACGGCGACGGTGTCGGAAGCCGGTTCGACTCCGCCGACGAACAACTCATGGCCGATCTTCGTCAATTTCGGCGCCTTCAACACGACCTTCTACACCGGCACCGGTGGCGGCGACGTCGTTTGACGACGGAGCGCCATCGTGGCGCCCGTCCGGCGGCGCTGCCGCCGGTCAGCCGTGCCTGCTCGTCCGGTGATCCGGCGCCGGCGGAACCGGGCGGCTCGTCGTAGTGCGAGGCACGTCTTCCTGGCTGCCGTTCACCGCTCCCTCAAACTTTTCGCACCGCACGATGCGGACTTTTCGCATAATGCGGGCTTTGCGCATCGCACAATACGGGATTGTGAGAATATGGGGATGGTAAAGTGAGAATTCCGGCGTGGAACGGTTGGGAATGGGATCATGCGGCGCTTCGCCGGGTTCGCGCGTTTCATCGGCTGGGAACGCCAGCGAGGAGGCCCCATGGACCTCGACCGGCGCCGTGCCCGCTATGCCGCCGACATCCTGGGCTCGACCGGGGTCGAGAACCCGAGGGTCGAGGCCGCCTTCGCGGCCGTGCCGCGCGAGGAGTTCCTCACTCCGCCGCCGTGGCGGATCTTCCTACCGGGCGGCGTGATCGAGAAGAATACCTCTGATCCGTCAGAGCTTTACGCCGACGTGCTGGTGGTGCTCGACCGCGCCAAGGGCATCAACAACGGCCAGCCCTCGCTGCACGCCGCCTGGATCGCCGCCGTCGACCCGCAGCCGGGCGAGAGCGCGGTCCATATCGGCATCGGCACCGGCTACTACACCGCGATCCTGGCGACGCTCGTCGGAGAGGGCGGCAGGGTCGCGGCCTACGAGATCGAGGCGCGCCTCGCAGCGCTTGCCGAGAAGCACTTGGCGCGGTTTCCTCAAGTGACGGTTCATGCCGCAAGCGGAGTCGGGCAGGCGCTTCCGGAGGCCGACGTCATCTACGTCAACGCCGCAGCGACCGCCCCCGATGCGCGCTGGCTCACGGCGCTCAAGCCCTTGGGGCGGCTCGTCTTTCCGTGGCAGGCGGGGCGCGGCGGCGCGGTCACGCTCGTCGTCCGCCGGGCCGCTGCCGGCTTTGCCGCCGACCCGACGATCGCGGTCGGCTTCATCGGCTGCGTCGGTGCGCAGGAGCCGCCGGCCGCAAGCGCCGGCCGCGACCCTCGGGAGACGCGCTCGGTCTGGCTGCGCGCCGACCGCCCTCCCGACGCCACTGCGACCGCCGTCTACGACGATGTCTGGTTCTCCAGCGATCCGGTGTAAGCCGCTCGCTCTCTTTGAGTTTTCAGCCCTTGGCGCGCACGATGACGCGCTCCTCGACGGGCTTCAGCCCGGGGATGCAGTACGCGATGTAGCCGTTGAGGATGAAGGGCGTCGACGAGCAGCGAACCGCATAGCCCGGCGGCGGCTGCGGGATCGGATCGTGGGCAACGACCGGGTTTGGCGGTCGGCTACAGGCGCAAAGGCCTGCCGCCGCCAGAAGCACCGCCCATCGTGTCACGCCCGCCATCCTCAAAACCCGCCCGACCGAAACGTGCCGAGAGCACCGGCACGGATCAAGCGGCGGCGGCCGCCCTCGCGCATTCGGCCGGCGAGTGTGGCTTTTTAGGCTCGAAAACGCGAAGACCCGGCACCAGGCCGGGTCTTCCGTTCAAGCGGGGTCGGCGCGCTCAGCACTCGACTTTGGTCTTCGTCTTCGAGTCGCCGAACTCGTCGGTCTTCTTCACGGTTTTCGAACCGCAGCCGGTGCTGCCCGTCGTGATCACCTTCTTCTCCTTCACGACGGCGGCGTCGTCGACCGAGCGCTCCTTCACGACCGTGCGGCTGCCGGCGAGCCCATCGTCCTTCTGGATGACGGTCGTCTGGGCATAGGCGGCGGTGCCGATGACCGAGGCGGCGACGAGAATCGCGAGTTTCTTCATGGGCTTCGGGCTCCTTTGTGGACCTGTGGCGGGGCAACGCACGCAAAGCCAAGCCGTTCCAGCTTGGCCGGGAGCGGTGTTGAACCTTGGCCGTTCCGGTGCGTTGATCTTCGGGCAAGGGGGGAGAAGGCGCGGCGCCAGTGGCGCTTGCCGCCATGGAGGAACCCGATGAGAACGACCCTTGCCCAAGCGCTCGTCGCGACGACGATCGCCGCCGCCGCGCCGGCCGCGGCGCAGGACTTTCTCCCGCTCGCCGCCGCCCCTTACGGCGCCTACGCCGATGACGATGCGCCGATCCCGCCGCGGCGGGTCGGCCGCTACGGCGCCGGCGAGACGGTGGTCACGACGACACGGATCTACGCTCCGCCGCCGGCCGTCTATGCCGAGCCGCGGACCGTCGTCACGACCCGTCGCGTGATCGCTCCGGCGCCCGTCTTCGGAGGGCCGGTCGACGACATCGCGGTCGGCGGCTTCAGGCCGGTCGATTACCCGCCCGCGCCGCTGCGCCGGGTTCTCAAGTCGGGTCCGGATTATGGTCCGGCTCTGGTGCGCGAGCGCGTCATCGCGCGAAACGTCGCCGAGCCGGTCATCATCGAGGAGCGCCGCGTCGTGACCACGCGTCGCATTCTCGGTCCGGCGCCCCTCCGCTGGGACGATTAGCCCCGTCCCTTTTCTCGGCGGTCAGGCGTTCAATGTCCCTCAAGGCCGGCGCTGCCGCGCCCTCAATCTGGAGGCACGCATGAACTCGAAATCGAACCTTTTCGTTGCCGGCGCGATCGCCGCCGGCCTTGCCCTCTCGGCAGCCGCGGCGCCGGCGAGCGCCCACAGCGTCGGCTACGTGACCGGCATCCCGGGTCCAGACCCAGCCGGCGGCGACGAGCTCGGCTGGGGACCGGCCTACCGGCCCGAGACCAGCTTCTACCAGCCCGGAACGCTGCCCAGCCCGGGCGAGATCGCGGCGCGGGGCTATTACGAGCGCACCGGCCGCCCGGTCTATCCGCCGGTCGGCTACTATGCGCCCGGCGCCGTCGCTCCCGGCTATGGCTACGGCCCGCCGCCGCGGATCGTGCGCCGCCCGGCCTATCACCACCGTCATGTTGTGAAGAAGCAAGCGCACCGGCGGGTCGTCGCCCGCTCGCGCGCCTATTGAGCGCACCCGGAGGCGGGACGTCCCGCCTCCGCCATTTCTCCCCGGAGGTCGTGCATGGACGAAGATCGCTTCAACATGTCCGTTCGCAAGTTCCTCAAGCAGGTCGGCGTGACCTCGCAGCGGGTGATCGAGGAGGCGGTGCGCTCGGGCGCGGTCAAGGGCGACGTCCTCAAGGTGCGGATGACGCTCACCGCCGAGAACGCGCCGATCGAGCACGTGATCGAAGAGGAGATCGCGGTCCGCTAGTTAGAGCGCGATGACTTCTCGTCGAGTCGTCATCCGCTCTACCTCTTTGTTTGAGCATGATCTTTTCCGAAAACCGGTAGCCACTTTTCGGGATCATGCCTTAAAGCCGTCAGAACCGCCCGCCGACACCGGGCCGGCCGCTCGGGGTCATGGTTGGCGACACCCGGCTCTCGCTCGGCCCGACGCCGCCGTAGGGATCGTCGATGTCCCTGGGATCGATCTTCTTCGGCATCGGCAGGGTTTCGCGATAACCGCCCTGGGCGGCGGCGGGCTTCGGCGCCGCCCTCGCGGTCGCCTTGGGCACGGGCTTCGCAGCCTCCTTGCCGGGGTCGGCGGGCTTTGCCGTTCGCGGCTTTGCCGGCGGCTTCCTCGGCTCGGCCGAGCCGGGATCGTTCATGGACGGCGGGGGCGGCATCGCCTGGGCCGCGGCCGGCGAGGCGAGGGCGGGTGCGCAAAGCGCGAGCAGCAAGAGGAAACGGGTCATCGGTCCTTTGATCCTCGGATGATCGGATGACGGGATGCGCCCAGCCCTACAGCAACTCGCGCTCGAAGCGCTTGTGGCGCATGGCGTAGAACGGGATCGGCAACTCCTGGGCATAACCTTCGGCGATGCGGTGCTCGAGCTCGTCGAGGATCGTCAGCGTGATCGTCGGCAGCTCGAGCCGCTTCGCCTCGGCGATCGTCACCCAGGCGAGCTCGATCAGCTCGGAATTCGGTCCGACGAGCCCCGGCACCTCGTCGGCGACGAAATTGCGATCGATGGCGAAGAAGCGGGTGTCGAAACGCTTCGGGCGGCGCGGCGGCGTGATCGCCCGGGCGATGAGCTGCAGCGCCTCGAGATCGGGGAACACGGCGCGTTCGCGAAAGCTCTCCCAAGGGCCGGGCGGCACCGGGTCGGGCGCGCCGTGCTCCTTCGTGCCGAGGAGAAGCCCGGTCTCCTCGAAAGTCTCGCGGATCGCGGCGAGGGCGAGGGCGCGGGCGCGCTGCGGCGAGGGCCGCGTCACCCGCGCGAGAAGCGCCGCCTCGGCCCGGGCGTGGAGCGCGCCGGTCGCGGGCATCGAGCGGTCGCCGGCCTCGATACGGCCGCCGGGGAAGACGAACTTGCCCGGCATGAAGCGATGGCCCGGGTGCCGGCGTCCCATGAGCACCTTCGGCCGCGGCCCCGAGCGGTCGATGATGATGAGGGTCGCGGCATCCTTCGGGCGGACATTCGGCCAGCGCTGCTCGCGCTCGACCGCCGTCAGCCGCTCGGCGAGGCCCCGTCCCCTTGCGTCGTTCACCTGGCTGACCTCAGCTCGGATCGTCGTCGGCCCGGCGCCGGACAGCGTCGAAGCCGTGCATCCTTAATCCGTATTGCAGCCCGACGACAGCGCCCTTCACCGGCTGCAGCAGCACGAGGCACAGGGCGATCGTGAGCGCCGGCCAGAGCGCCAGGTGAAACCAGAGCGGCACGTTCTCGAACCGGGTCTCGGCGGTCAGGATGCCCCAGCCGACGAGGTGGGCGACGATGAGGATGACGAGATAGGGCGGCAGGTCGTCGGCGCGGTGGTGATGCAGCTCGGCCCCGCAGGCGGGGCAAGCGTCCCGGACCTTGAGATACCGGCCGAACAGGCGGCCCGCGCCGCAGGCCGGGCAGCGGCCGAGGGCGCCGCGCCGGGTCGCCTCGAGGGCGCCGATATCCGTGGGACTAATGGCTCGTCCGCTGGGTTCCATACGTTCCTTCAGGGCCGCGGCGCCGGCTCGCGCCTGGACTTGAGGCGCGGCGTCGTGCGGCGGTTCTGCGTCCGGGCGGCAGGCCGGGCGCCGCCGCGATGCTGCGGCCGCTTGCCCTGGCCTTCGGAGACGAGCTCGAACCGGAGCGCGCCGGCCACCGGCGCTGCCTCGACGAGCTTTGCCTCGACGCGGTCGCCGAGCCGGTAGGTCTCGCCGGTGCGATCGCCGATCATGGCGTGGCGCTTTTCGTCGTAACGGTAGTAGTCCGCTCCGATCGTCGCGGCCGGCACGAAACCGTCGGCGCCGGTCTCGGCGAGCTTGATGAACAGTCCGGCCCGGGTGACGCCGGAGATCCGGCCCTCGAAGGTCGCGCCGATCCGGTCGGCGAGGTGATGGGCGATGAGCCGGTCGACCGTCTCGCGCTCCGCCGCCATCGCCCGGCGCTCGGCGACCGAGATGCGCGCCCCGATCTCCGCGAGCTCCTCGAGGCTCATGTTCGCCGGTAGCCCGTCGGTTCCGAGCTTCAACGCCCGGATCAGGGCGCGATGCACGATGAGATCGGCGTAGCGCCGGATCGGCGAGGTAAAATGCGCGTAGCGGCGCAGATTCAGCCCGAAATGACCGTAGTTCTCGGCCGAGTACTCGGCCTGGGCCTGCGACCGCAGCACGACCTCGTTGATGAAAGCCTGGTGCTCGGTGCCCTCGACATTCGCGAGGATGCGGTTGAACAGCGCCGGCTTCAGCGCCCCCTCCTTGGGCAGCTTGATGCCGATCGACGCCAGCACTTCGCCTAGCGCCCGCATCTTCTCGAGCGAGGGCTCGTCATGGGCGCGGTAGATCAGTGGCGAGCCGGCCTTCTCGAGGCTCTCGGCGGCGGCGACATTGGCGAGGATCATGAACTCCTCGATCAGCCGATGGGCGTCGAGGCGCTCCGGCACCAGCACCCGGTCGACGGTGCCGTCGGGCTTGAGCAGGATCTTGCGTTCGGGCAGGTCGAGATCGAGCGGCGCCCGGACTCGCCGGGCCTTCTTGATCATCTCATAGGCTGCCCAGAGCGGGCGCAGAACCGGGTCGAGCAGCGGGCCGGTCTCGTCATCCGGCCGCCCGTCGATTGCCGCCTGGGCCTGACCGTAGGACAGCTTCGCGGCCGAGCGCATCATCACCCGGTGGAAGCGGTGGTGCTTCTTGCGCCCGTCGGCGCCGATGATCATGCGCACCGCAAGTGCCGGGCGATCCTCCCGCGGGCGCAGCGAGCAGAGATCGTTCGAGATGCGCTCCGGCAGCATCGGCACGACCCGGTCCGGGAAATAGACCGAGTTGCCGCGCTCGAGCGCCTCGCGGTCCATCGCCGAGCCGGGCCGGACATAGGCC
>Ga0136846_1220051_pt1 | contig 12772 bp, 10 predicted proteins | sample HopSoiMetagenom2_FD_96841 | JGI IMG/M metagenome (GOLD analysis project Ga0136846, IMG submission 96841) | Grasslands soil microbial communities from Hopland, California, USA - 2 Assembly 2016 (version 4) | ecosystem: Environmental > Terrestrial > Soil > Grasslands | place: USA: Hopland...
GGCGCGGCGAGCGGTCCTAGGCTCGCGGTCGACACGGCTGCTCCCGGCTCACCGGCACCGGCCGGCACTGCCGAGGCCGCCGTCGGCAAGGCGCCCGCGCCCGAGAAAGGCCGGCCGGCTGCCGACGGCAAGGCAAAGGGCGAGACCGGGCCTGCCGCTGCGGGCGCGGCCGCGACCGAAGCCGAGCCCGGCGAGGGTGGCGCCGGCGCCGCCGGGGCACCCGTCACGGTCGAGCTCCACATGCCCGAGCCGCCGAGCCGGCCCTCGCCCGCGACGGTCAAGCGGATCGCGGGCGTCAAGGCACGCGCGACCGGCAAGGCGACCGCGCACGCCGCTCTGCCGCCCGGCGCCAAGCAGGTCGGGGATGCGCAGAAGGCCGTCACTCCGCCGGACGCCGAGCGCGCCGCCGCGGGCCGCGAGAAGCTGATCGCCACCGTCAACGCCGCCCCGAGCCCGGAGATCGTCGCGCTCTGCGAGCGCATCCGCAAGGTGATCCGCGACAAGCGTCCGCCAGACGAAGACGCGCTCGCGGAAGCGAAGCCCGAGGAGGCGGCGGCCGAAGCCGGCAGCCAGCTCAACGCGACGATCGACGGCGAGACCAAGAAGGTCGAGGGCAACTACGGCGCCATGGCGACGAGCCCGGCGCCGGCGCCGGCGCAGCCGGGAGCGCCGATCCCGCCCCAGCCGGCCGCCGCCGAGACGGCGCCGATCAACGCCAAGGCGGCGGTGCCCGATCCGGTGCCCGAAGGCAGCGTGTCGCTCGACAAGGATGCGGCGGCCGCGCGCCAGAAGACCGAGGCCGCCGGCATGGACAAGCCGGCCGCGCAGCTCGTGCAGAGCGGCCCGATCGCCGAGGCGCGCGCGGCGCAGGGCGAGCTCGACCAGGCGGCCAAGGAGGATCCGGCCCAGGTCCTCGCCAAGCAGCAGGACGCGCTCGGCAAGGCCGACGCCGACATGGCGGGCCTCCAGATGCAGGCGCTCGAGGCGCTCACCGCGTCGCGCCAGGGCACCGTCAAGCGCGCCGGCGCCCGCCAGGAAGGCATGGTCGGCACCGAGGAGCAGATGCGCGCCAAGGCCGGCGCCGAGGCCAAGGCGGCCTTCGACGAGGCGCAGTCGGCGGTCAAGGCGCTGCTCAAGAACCTCGCGCCGAACGCGATGGCGAAGTGGGAGGCGGCAAAGACCGTCCTCACCACCCAGTTCAAGAACGACCTCAAGATCGTCAAGGAGCGCGTCGACGAGCGCCATTCGGGCGCCAGCGGCTTCGTCGTCGGGCTCTGGGACGCGGTCACGGGCCTGCCCGGCTGGGCGACCGACGCGTACGACCGGGCCGAGAAGAATTTCGCCGACGGGGTGATCGACAAGCTGACGGCGATCTCGGCCGAGGTGAACTCGGTCATCGCCGCCTGCGACCTCATCATCACCGGCGCGCGCGAGCGCATCGCCAAGATCTTCGGAGAGCTGCCGGCCTCGCTGCAGGGCTGGGCGGCCGAGGAACAGAAGAAGTTCGACGGTCAGCTCGACACCCTCCACAACGAGGTGATCGCGGCGCGCGACGCCTTCAACAAGGACCTCATCGAGCGCTCGAGCCAGGCGGTCGACGAGGTGCGGGCCGAGATCGCCGAGCTGCGCAAGAAGGCGGGCGGTCTCATTGGGCGGATCGTCGCCGCCGTCGGCCGCTTCCTCGACGATCCGGTCAAATTCATCATCGAGGGGCTGCTCGAGCTCCTCGGCATCGCGCCGGCGGCGTTCTGGGCCGTCGTCGCCAAGATCAAGAAGGTCGTCCGCGACATCATCGACGACCCGATGGGCTTCGCCAACAACCTGATGAAGGGGCTGGGCCAGGGCTTTTCGCAGTTCTTCGACAATTTCGGCACCCACCTGATCAAGGGTTTCCTCGGCTGGCTGCTCGGCGACCTGAAGGGCGTGCAGATCCCGAAGGATTTCTCGCTGAAGAGCATCGTCACCTTCTTCCTGCAGATCATGGGCATCACCTGGCCCAACATCCGCAAGATCCTGGCGAAGAAGATCGGCGAGAAGAACGTCGCGCTCATCGAGAAGGTCTACTCGCTCGTCTCGCTGCTCATCGAGAAGGGGCCCGAGGGCATCTTCGAGATGATCAAGGAGAAGCTCGATCCGCAGGCGATCGTCGACCAGGTCATCGACATGGCGATCGACTACATGGTGACGGCGATCGCCAAGCAGGTGGCGGTGCGCCTGCTGCTGCTGTTCAACCCCGCCGGCGCGATCCTGCAGGCGATCGAGGCGATCTACCGCGTCCTCAAATGGGTGTTCCAGAACGCCGCCAGGATCTTCACGCTGATCGAGACGATCGTGAATGGCCTCGCCGACGTCATCGCCGGCAACGTCGGCGGCTTCGCCGCCGCGGTCGAGAAAGGCCTCGCGATGCTGATCCCGCCGGTGCTCGGCTTCATCGCCGACTATTTCAGCCTCGGCGACCTGCCGCAGGCGGTGGCGAAGCAGATCAAGAGCTTCCGCGAATGGATCCTCGGCCTCATCGAGAAGGCGTTCGATTGGATCATCGAAAAGGGCAAGGCGCTGCTCGCCTCAGTGGGGATCGGGAAGAAGGAGAAGGGTCCGGGCAAAAAGCCCGGGGTCGACGATGATATTGGGGAGAAGATCAACTTTGCCGCCGAAGGAGAGCGGCACAGTGTCTGGATCGCCCCGGCCGGGAGCTCGGTGGAAGTTTTCATAGCGAGTACGACCCAGGCCGTTGGCGCACTCCTGAACGACCTCCGCGGTAAGCTGACCAAGCTGGGCGCTCAAGATCGCAAGAAGGCGGAGTCGTTGATCGAGGAGGCGGAGGTCGCGCTCCAGGCAACGAAAGCCGAGGGCGGGAAAGCGAAGGCGGCAAAAGAGCAAGCCAAGGCAGCGCCTGACGTCGCACAGAAGGTGTCGAACGCAGCCTCGACGGACAATGCCGCCGCAGACGAAGAGAGGGCTTTGGGATCGATTTTGAAGGACCTGTTCGTCCTCATGAAAGTTTCGCCCATCGACCAAAAGGTTGCCGTTTACCGCATTTTGCTCGGCACCGCGGACATCAGCATCGAGACGTTCGAGAATTCAAACAAGGGAATCGCATCGAAGCCCGATACCTATCGTCGTGCTTCTCGAACGGCGATCGTGACGCAGCTCCCGGCACTCGCAGCGATGTCTGCATTCCTTCAGGCGAGCGCGTCGGTGATTCCGAGGGAATATAGTAAGGCGCGCAGCGAGATTTTCGAGGACTGGGTCCGCGACCACGTGAGTGCATCGAAGCCGGGGCCCAAGTTCAAGAGTCCGCCTATTGATCCATTCATCGACCGGCAGCAGCGCGACGCAGACGGCGTCAAAGGAAACACTTTGTACGAGACAAAGAGCCACATCCTCGGCGGTCCGAGCGGCGAGGATATTGCTCAGATGGAGGATTATCAGAAAATCATAAAATATGGGCTTCGCGACACGAAAGGAGGCGGTCCTTATGCAAAGGTTGCTTACGCCTTCCACGACCTTGGGGTCAGGGAGGCTTGGGAACCTGACTTGAAATCCTACCTTCCTAGCCACGAGATCGTGACGCCAAGCGCATAGAAGGGCGCGCCTGATGACATCGCAGCTCAACCTGCTTCTGCAGAGCATCAACCCGGGTGCGGGGACGCTCGCGTCGGTGCTCGAAACCTCGATCCGGAGCGTGGTTCAAGAGCTTCTCGACCGCGGTGTCTGGACGCTGCCCATCGACATTTGGACTAAGGGGAAGCCGGATTCAAAGCGGTCCGCTAGTTCGCTTGACGATGTTGCGAAAGACGTCACGCGGCGCGCCAAGTCAGGTGCGGTCGCCGGCCACGCGGAGCGCAGGTCGGCTCAGGTCGAAATCATCCAGCGCCGCTCCAGCATCGCGTTTCTTTGCGCTGCCGATTTGACTGAGGATCGCTCTCGGGATGCGCTTGGCCACCTTGCCGGGATCGGCGAGCGCATTTGGCGAGACTGCAGTGGGGCGGCCAATGTGGGGCCCGGTTTTTCGGTCCGGCCGATCAACTTCGACTATGAGAGGCCGCAGCCTCCACGCATAGGGCACGTCTGGGTTCCAGGCGACGCAGCTTACTTTCTGGACCACGAGTTCCACGAATCCAGCCCTCGCGGAGACAAAGCCAATCTGTCTTTGCTGATCTCGTCGGAGCTCCCGGACGGCGTCGTGCGGCACGAGATTCCAGGATTGACGATCATCCGCTGCCGAGGTCCGGCTGAAGACCGCCAGGCCTTCGCTTCGCAACTTCGCGCATTGGAGGTCTGGGTTTCGTCTCTCCTCAAGCTCCCGATCGATTCGGATTACAAGGAAAATGGGGATCAACGCCTCAAGGTGTTCGGCAAGGAAATCGTGAATCCGTTCACTTTCTACGATTCCATGACTAACGTCGGCTACAAGAGCATGGCTGAAACCGAGGCACGCGATATCAGCGGAGACGACCGGAAAGAAGTGGAAGATCTGCTGAAGATCAAGACGCTCCCGAACGATCGCCGCGTACAGCGGGTCATCATCATATTCCCCACTCGCGCGGCCGCCGTTCACAATCGCAGGGCTTTGGTGGATTTGGGCGCCTCTGGAGCCGTCTACATCGACGACGAAGGAGAGCTCTGGAATCCGGCGGCCGTAGGAGGCACCCCATGACCCTTTCCGAGCAGCTCTGGCGCACCGAGGACCACGCGCGGTGGTTCATCATTCCGGATGCCGACCGGCCGCGTCCGGGCGCTCTCGCGCTTCGCGCGCTCTCCGGCGAGGAGGCCGGCGTCGATCCCGACTGGGCCCGCCGCTACGAGGTCGCGGAAGCCGAAGGCCGGGCCTTTGCCAAGGAGGAGTTCGGCTACACCCTCGACGAGATCAGGCGCCGCGTCGACGCCAAGCTCGCCGCCATGCGCGAGGATCTCGACGCGGCAAGGCGCACGCCCGTGGCGACCGACAGCCCGATCACCCCGAACGCCGTCCCGGCCATCGTCGCGCTCGTCGCGAAGCTGCCGCGCGTTATCCTCGACAACCTGTCCGGCGAGCCGGCCCGTATCGAAAAGGCCGGCGGCGAGCTCGCCGCGCTCAAGCAGCGGCTCGTCGCGGCAGGCATCGACATCGACGACCGACTCACGCAATTCCCCGATCGGCTCGCGGCGCTGCGCCGGGACTTCGAGGCGCGCGGAAAGCCGAAAGACGGCCCGCCAGCAGGCGAGGGCCGGAGCGATCACTGAAGCGGCGCCGCGACGGCGCAGACGACGCCCTCGCGCTCGAACGACATCGCAACCTCGCCGTTGAGGTCCTGCGCCAGCGTCCGCTCGATGAGCCGCGATCCGAAGCCGCGGCGCAGCGGCGGCGCGACCGGCGGGCCGCCGCGCTCGGTCCAGCAAAAATGCATCAGCCCGCGCTCGAGCGTCCAGCGGATCTGGACCTGGCCGGCGCTGCTCGACAGCGCGCCGTATTTGGCGGCGTTGGTGGCGAGCTCCTGCAGGGCCATCGCGAGCGCCAGCGCCCCCTTCGGCTTCAGGCGCAGCTCGGGTCCGCGGATCGAGAACCGCTCCGAGCCGTTCTCCGCGAACGGCTCGATCGCCCGGGCGACGATCTCGTGCAGGTCGGCGCCCTCCCAGTTCTCGCGGGTCAGCACGTCGTGCGCCCGCGACAGCGCCAGGAGCCGCGCCTCGAAGCCGCCGACCGCGCGCTCGAGGCCGTCGGCGCCGCGGAAGGTCTGCACCGCGATCGACTGCACGGTCGCGAGCGTGTTCTTGACCCGGTGGTTCAGCTCGTGGATCAGAAGCTGCTCCTGCTCGGCCGCGACGCGCATGTCGTGGATGTCGGTCGCGGTGCCGATGTAGGACCGGACCTCGCCGTCGCGCGCCAGCGGCACGCAGGACATGCGGTGCCAGCGGTATTGGCCGTCGTGCCGGCGCACGCGCACGTCGAGCTCGAACGGCAGGCCGGCGGCGACGCTGGCGTCGCGCGTCGCGAGGGCCTCGGCGCGATCGTCGGGATGCAGGTTTGCGGAGCGCTCGCCGAGCTCGGCGCCGACCGGCCCGCCATGGTAGTCGAGGAAGCGCTGGTTGGTGTAGGTCGCCCGCCCGTCGCTCGCCCGCATGATCCAGACGATCTGGGGCAGCGCCTCGGCGAGACTGCGGAACATCTCCTCGCTGTCGCGCAGCGCCTCCTCGGCCCGCTTGCGCTTGGTGATGTCGATGATGGCGCCGATGGCGCGCAGCGCGCGGCCGTCGCCGTCGCCGTCGAAGAAGACCCGCCCGCGGGTCGAGATCCAGCGCTTGGCGCCGTCGCCGGCGCGCCGGATGCGGAACTCGGTCGCGTAGCGGCCCTCGCCGTCGCCGGCGTAGGCGCCGCGGTAGAGCGCGTTCACGCGCTCGCGGTCGCGCGGGTCGATCAGGGCCGAGAACAGCTTTGGATCGGCCGCGACCTCCTCGCCGATGCCGAGGATGGCGCGCATCCGCGCCGACCAGCGCCGCGCGCCGGTGGTCGCATCGACGTCCCAGGTGCCGATCGAGGCCGCTTCGGTTGCCAGGCGAAGCCGCTCCTCGCTCTCGGCGAGCGCACGCTCACGGGCGCTGTGCTCCTCGGTCACGTCGCGGAACGAGACCGCGAGCCCGTCCGCGAGCGGGATGACGACGCCGCGCGCGAACCGGCCTGGGTGCACGCTGCTCGCCGCCTCGACATCGACCCGTTCCCGGCCCGCCATGGCGGACCGGAACGCGGTCTCGACGACGGTGCCGCGCGCGCCCGGCACGAGGTCCCAGTAGAGCCGTCCGACGATCGCGTCGCTGCCGAGCCAGCGCCGCGCCGCTTCGTTTGCCGCGGCGACGCGCCAGTCGCGGTCGAGCGCGTACAGCGCTTCACCGAGCGCGTCGCTGAAGGCGAGGACCGGGGCGAGATCGTTCAGGCTGAGCAACGCGAAACCTTGGTCTTGCCCGGGTGACGGCGCCGGCGCCAAAAGCGCCGCGCCGGCGCAGACGGCTCCGGGCTCGCCGCGAATGAAGCATGCCCGACCGGCAGGCGCCAGCTCCGCGCCGGGAGCCGGCGTCAGCGCGGCCGGCGCGGCACGATCGCGAGCGGGATGACGGTGTAGAGCGGCTCGCCGCGCTGGTTCACGGCCGTCCATTTGATCCGCGCGATCCCCTGCGGCTTCGTGCGCGACGGCAGCAGCTCGATCACCTCGCCCTCGAGATGGATCACGTCGCCCGGCCGCACCGGGGCGAGCCAGCGCAGCTCGTCGACGCCGATCCCCAAGAGCGGATGCGGTCCGAACGGGCGCGCATCGGTCATCAGCCGCATGGCGATCGCGGCGGTATGCCAGCCCGAGGCGGCGAGCCCCTTGAGCGGCGTCGCTTTCGCCGCCTCCTCGTCGAGATGGTAGGGCTGCGGATCGAACTCGGCCGCGAAGCGCTTGATCTCTTCGGCGGTGACGCGCCTGTCGGCGCTCCGGAAGCGCATTCCGAGGGCGAGGTCGTCGAACCATTCGATGGCCGGCCCGGAGGCATGGCCCTGCGGCGTGCCGGCATGGCCCTGCGGCGTGCCGGCATGCTCCGAATGTCCGACCGCGACCGGGTCGCTCGCCGGAAAGCTCTCTTTCAGCGCCTCGTCGAGGCGGTCGCTCTCCGTCTCTCCGGGGGACGGCCGCCCGGGTCTCGTCGCCATCGCTGATCTTCTCCGCCGAAAGGCGCGGCCGGGAAAATGGCTTTAGGCCGCAAACGACCAGTACATCAGGCCGGCCGCGACCGCGAGCGAGAGCGCGTAGAGCGCATAGAGCCAGGCCTGCATGGTGCCTCCGTGGCGGCCGGCGGCCGCGAAAACCCAGGGACAACGCCCGCCCCGGCGGGATCGTTCGGAACCGCCCTGCCACGCTGCCGTTGTCCTCCATCGGCGCAACCGGGCCTTTCGGGTCTCCGCGCTGCCATGCGGGGTCCTCGATGTCCTTCCAGACCAGCAAGCCAAACGGGTTCGGCCCGTTCGGCGCGCCGGGCTTCTTCCAGCCGCTGCCGCCGCGGCTCGGCGAGGAGGCGCGCGACGAGATCGGCACGCAGCTGCGCGCGATGTACGCGGCGCTGACGCACGAGCCCGTCCCGGAGCGGCTCATCGCCATCCTGCACAGGCTTGGCGGCGCCGGCGCCGGCGAGGAGCGGGCATGAGCGAGCCAGCCCATTCCGGAACGGTCGAGCCCGCGATGCGGGACGCGCTGCTTGCCGCGGTGCCGAGCCTGCGCGCCTTCGCGATCTCGCTGACGAACAACGTCGACCGCGCCGACGATCTCGTCCAGGACACGCTGCTTCGCGCCATCGCCCATATCGGCCGGTTCGAGCGCGGCACGAACCTCAACGCGTGGCTGTTCACGATCCTGCGCAACCTGTTCCATTCGGAGTACCGCAAGCGCCGCCGCGAGGTCGAGGATCCCGAAGGGTCGTATGCGTCGCACCTCGCGAGCCCGCCCGAGCAGGGCGCGAAGCTCGACCTTGCGGATCTGCGCGTCGCCCTGACGAAGCTGCCCCCCGACCAGCGCGAGGCGCTCCTCCTCGTCGGCGCCGCCGGCCTGCCCTACGAGGACGTCGCGGCGATCATGGACTGCGCCGTCGGCACGGTGAAGAGCCGCGTCAACCGCGCCCGCCTGCGTCTCGCCCAGCTCCTCGGCCTCGACGGCGTCGAGGACCTCGGTCCGGACAGGCTCACCCGCGCCGCGATCCACACCTCGGCGTGAGGCGCGCGCGCGCCCTGCGGGCCTTCCCTCTCCGGCGCTCCTGACGTATTGGCCTTGGCCTATGTGGCAGGGTGCGTCGCCGCGGCGTCGCGGGGCATGAAGAGCGGTTCGCCGCCTCGGGGTTTGTCGCTCAAGACCGTGCTCGAGAGCACGGCCGACAGCGTCTTCGTCCTCGACCGCGACTGGCGCTTCGCCTACCTCAACCCGCGCGCCAAGGCGCAGATCGCCGGCGGGCGCGACCTGTCGGGCGAGGTCGTCTGGGAGGCCTTTCCGGAGGCGCGCGAGACCGCCTTCTGGGCGACCTATCACAAGGCCATGGACGAGGGCGTCGCGGCTTCCTGCGAGGTGTTCCTGCGGCCGCTCAAGGTCTGGTTCGAGGCGAACGCCTATCCGATCGAGGGCGGCATCGCCGTCTTCTTCCGCGACATCTCCGAGCGCAAGCGCGCCGAGGACGAGCGCGAGACGCTGCTTGGCCGGCTCGAATACGAGCATACGCTGCTCGAGGCGGTGGTGAAGCAGCTACCGATCGGCCTGATCGTCGCCGAGGCGCCGGGGGGCAAGGTTCTCCTCCACAACGAGGCGGCGCGCGCGCTTCTCGGCGAGGCCGTCGAGACTCTGCCGGAGGACGCGCCCCTGCCGGCGGTCCGGCCCGACGGCGCGCCCTATACCTCGCAGGACTTCCCGATCGCGCGGGCGCTCGCGAGCGGCGAGGAGATCGAGCGCGAGGCGATGCTCTACCGGCGCGAGGACGGCTCGCTCGCCCATCTGACGGTCAGCGCCCGCCCGGTGCGCGACGAGAGCGGCCGCATCCTCGCCGGCGTCGGCACCTTCGACGACGTGACCGAGCTTCGCGGCGCGATCGAGCGCCACCGCCTGGCGCTCGCCGCCGCCAACATGGGCGACTGGAGCTGGGACGCGGCAAGCGACCTCATGAGCTTCTCCGAGCGCGCCCGCGAGATCTTTGGCTTTTCGCCCGGCGAGGCGGTGACGCGCACGCGGCTGCGCAGCTACTGCAATACGGACGATCTCGCGACCGCCGAGACGACGATCGAGGACGCCGCGCAGCGCCGCACGCGCTATCGCGTCGAGTACCGCTACACGCGCCCGAACGACGGCGCCGTGCGCTGGCTCGTCACCATGGGGCACGCGACCTCGCGTCCCGACGGCACGCTCGCCGGCATCACCGGCGTCGTGCTCGACGTCACCGAGCGCAAGCGCGCCGAGGAGCAGCAGCAGCTCCTGATCCGCGAGCTGCACCACCGCGTCAAGAACACGCTCGCGACCGTGCAGGCGATCGTCGGCGCGACGGCGCGCTCGGCGCCCTCGCCGGAGCATTTCGCCGCCGCCTTCACCGGCCGCGTGATCTCGCTCGCCAAGACCCACGACCTCCTGACCGAGGGCGTGCGGCAGACGGCGTCGCTGCGCGACATGCTCTACCGCGAGCTCCACCCCTATGAGGACCAGCTCCGCCCGCGCATCGCGCTCGAGGGCCCGCCGGTCGAGCTCGGGGCCGAGGAGGCGGTGCCGCTCGGCATGGCGATCCACGAGCTCACCACCAACGCGGCGAAATACGGCGCGCTCTCCCGCCCCGGCGGGCGGCTCGCGGTGACCTGGGCCTTCGAGCCGCCGCTCGCCGGCGCGCCGGGGATGCTGCGCCTCAAATGGATCGAGCGCGACGGGCCGGCGGTGTCGCAGCCGACGAAGCTCGGCTTCGGCTCGCGGCTCTTGAAGCGGGTCTTGACCGCGCAGCTCGAGGCCGAGGTCGACACGCGCTTTCCGGCGGCCGGATTCGAGCTCTCGCTCGCGGCGCCGATCCGCGGGCGCTCCGGGGCGCTGCAGCTGCCGCAAGCCTGAGGCATGATCCCGAAAAGTGGCTGCCGGTTTTCGGAAAAGATCATGCTCAAACAAAGAGGTAGAGCGCGATGACGACTCGACGAGACGTCATCGCGCTCTAGCGACGCCGCGCCGCGAGTTCGCTCGTCCAGCGCGTCGCAGCGCCGATCACCGCCGCCGTTTCCGAGCCGCAGTCGAAGGCCGGGCCGAGGCGATCGGCGGCGTCGCGGGCGAGAAGGTTCGGCGCCTTGTTCGCCTTGGCGTCGACATAGGCGATGGCGCAGGCCTCGGCCTCGCGCGGATCGACCCGCATCACCGCCAGCACCTCGCCGTCGGCGACCGGTCCCGGCTTGCCGTTCTCGTGGTCCTTCATCTGAAGGCGCACGATCGCGGCGTAGGGCTCGAAGCCCTTCTTGCCCTTGAGGCCGCGCCACTCGACGGTCTTGCCGGCGCTCCAGGCGCCGACGACGTCATCGGCGCGTTGCTTCGCCGAGAAGCGGTAGCTGAGCGAGAGGCGCGTATGGCTGTAGCGCGTCTCGACCTCGGCGCCGCCATGGCCCGGACAGCGCTTGACCTCGTCCGCCTCCGGCGCGCGGCTGCCGGAGATGAACCGGAAGCGCCCGCCGACAAGCTCGGTGTAGCGCGACTCCGGCGCCTGCCCGAGCGCCGGCGCCGCCGCGAGCACCGCCGCCGCGGCGACGGCCAGGCGCGACCGCAACGGCCTCACATCCCCTTGTGAGCCTGGAGCTTGTCGTAGGAGAACACGAAGTCTTGCTTGTCGAGCGGCTTGTGGCACTGGAAGCAGGCGGTGAGGTTGGCCTTGTCGTTGACGGCCTTCGCCGGCGTGAAGGCCTGGTATTCCCACTCGCCGTTGCGGATCTCCGGCGGGTACTCGGCGCCCCAGCCGGCGCGCTTCTCCATGACCGTGTAGCCGACGATGTCGCCCTTCGAGAAGCGGCCGTTCGCGTCCTTCGTCGGGTTGCCGTCGGCGCCGAGGACGGCGCGGTACTGGACGAGCGTCAGCACGGTGCCGTCCGGCAGCGGCGCGCCCTTCTTTGCCGCCTCGACCGCCGCTGCCGGCGTGACGTAGAGCTCGCGGTACTGCTTGTTGTCGGCGCGATCGACGGTCGTGTACATCACGCCCTTGTCGTAATTTGCCGGGAAGGCGATCTTGTCGCCGCCGGCAAGCGATTGCGCGGCAAAGCCCGTGAGCGCCGCGGCGGCGACCGCCGCCGAAAGCCCGATGATGCGCGTGTTCATTCTCTCTGCTCCCCTATGAGGCCTCTTGCGGGCCGGGCGCGATGGTCGAGCCGAACCGGTTCACGCGCAAGCCACGATCCGGTGACGACGCGCCGCGGCGCCGGCCATGCCGGCCTTCACGCCCGCGCCTTGCGATCGCCCGCGAGGTCTTCCGGCTCCGGCACCGGCACGCCCTCGGGCAGCATCTCGTAGCGGTCGCCGAGCTTGTCGAGCCCCGCCGCGAACGCCTCCTCCGGCAGGCCGAGGAACAGGTTCGACCAGGTCAGGAGCAGGATCTTCCGAAGCTCTTTCCGGTCGGCCCGGAAGCAGGGCGGGCCGTCCCCGCCGAGGCAGCGCCGGGCGCGCCGGCAGGAGCGGCGGGGACAGTGCCGGTGCGCCTGGAACATGGTCAGGAGATAGCGCACGACGCCCATCCGTCCGGGCGGCACGTCGAAGGGATAGGACGACCAGAGGAAGTCCGGCACCCGGTCCGCGAGCCATTCGCGGGCGGCGGCTTCCTCTTCGGGCGTGAGGGCGGGGGTGTCGGTTGTTGGCTGCATGCGTGGCTCCTTGAGGTTGTTGCGCTGTCGTTCCGGCGCGCCGGCGCGCAGCGTGAGGCGAGGGCAGGGGATCTTGATGGTGAGGCGCACGCTCACGTTCCCGCGGCCGAGACGGCCCGGGGGGTGCGGCAGGCGGCGCGTCCCTCGAATTAAGAGAGAGGAGCGCGGGGCGCGTCTTCTCCCGCGCCAAGCCGGCGGCTTCGCGCGAAAGGCAGGATGGGAAGGTCGGCACCGCCGTCCGGCGGGTCCGACGCACCCCGCGCGCGGCGCTCTTGGTCCCTGGCCCCGCGACTTCGGCGCCTTGACGACCGCTGCCGGTCGAAAGCCGCCTTAAGTGCGTCCGCACGGACCCGGGTTTTTCACCGGGACGGGCGAGGCCGCCGCCAGGATGCCGGGCGGCGCGCCTTGTCGCGCCGGAGA
>Ga0136846_1237616_pt1 | contig 12772 bp, 8 predicted proteins | sample HopSoiMetagenom2_FD_96841 | JGI IMG/M metagenome (GOLD analysis project Ga0136846, IMG submission 96841) | Grasslands soil microbial communities from Hopland, California, USA - 2 Assembly 2016 (version 4) | ecosystem: Environmental > Terrestrial > Soil > Grasslands | place: USA: Hopland...
TCGTAGCCCGGCACGTTGGGGGCGAACGAGCGCACCGGACCGTGCTCGAAGCCTTGGTCGACAGGCAGGATGACGAGCTTGCCGGTGCCGCCGAGGCGCCCGTGCATGAGCAGGCGATAGAGGTTGGAGAGCGTGCCCGGATTGTCGGACGGGTACCAGCTGAGGATTTCACGAACGCGTGCGGTCGTTTCCATTTCGTCTCCTGACCAGAGGTCGCAACCTAGAACGCTGCGGCGCACCTTTCAAGCAATCGCGCCGGGGATCTGCAGCCCATGGAACTCACGGTCGGGCTGGCGCTCGGCGGCTAACGGAGGAAGAGGTCGACCTCGTCCGCCAGCGACGCCACCTTCTCTCTCGAGGCCCACTCCGGCGTGAGCGACAGCTTCGCTCCCACCACCACGCCGCGGTCGCGGAACATCTGCACCGCGTTCTCCAGCGTGGGTTTGGTCAGCGCTTCCAGGCGCAGGATGCGCCCGGCAAGCCAGGCCGCTCGGCCGCGGTCCAGGGTCTTCTGCGTCCACTCCCGAGCCGGCATCGGGCCGGGCAGGAGCAGCTGGAGCGCATCGGCGGTGACCCAGACGCCTTCGCCGAAGGGGCGCACCAGCTCGGCCAGCAGCGCCAGCATGCGCACGCCACGCGCGATGGGCTGGGCGCCGTCCCCCACGCGCTCGGCGAGCCCCCAGCGGAAGAGGGACCCCAGCGTGCCCTCGACGGTGGACTCCAGCGTCCTGCCCGGCGGGAAGATGAACTCGTACTTTACCAGGCGCGACGCTTTCCGCGCCCGCTCGAGCAGCTCCGCCCGGGGCGCGGGCTGCCCCCGGAACGACCGCAGCGCGCCGGCCAGGATGGCGGGCGCCACCAGGAAATGGAGGATGCCGTTCTTGTGGTAGTCGAGCTCGAGGCGGCGCTCCTCGGCCACCGCGTAGAACCGGTCGCCTCCCGCCTCGTGGCGCTTGAGCGGGCCTCCTGTGCTGAGCGTGGCCAGCGCATCCAGCACCAGCTCGCGAACGGAGCCGTCGCTGGCGCGGGCGCCGCCGTCCCGCGCCGCCATCGCCAGGAACTCGGCGCGATCGACGATCTCGGTCTCGCTGAGCGCGCGCCGGTCGTGCGAGAGCAGCACCGCCGCCACCAGGCCCATGGGCGCCAGCGGCGCCGCGGCGTTGATGCCCGCGGAGATGCGCAGACCCAGCTGCTGGACGATCTTCTTCTTCTCCTCGGGCGTGCAGGCCTTGGGATCCACGCCCCGCTCGCGAAAGAGCTGCGCTACCGAGATGGGCTCGTCGACCCGGATGGTGATGCGGCCGTAGCGGCTGCGCAGGATGCTGGTGGCGCCGAGCAGCGCCTTGGCGTTCTCCTTCTGCTTCTCGCCGCCCAGAAGCTCGCGCTGGTGGGCGCCGGCCTCGACGATCTTCTCGTACGAGAGCGAGACGGGCGCGAAGTACGCGTCGGGCCGCACGCCGGTGAGCCAGGCGTCCACCTCCAGGGTGAGCATGCCGAACTTGGGCGGCAGCAGCTTGCCGGTGCGTGAGCGGCCTCCCTCGATGAAGAACTCCTGGGTGAAGCCGTCCTGCAACAGCCGCTTCACGTAGGCGCCCATGGTGGCGGAGTAGATGCGGTCGCCGCGGAAGCTCCGGCGGATGAAGAACGCGCCGCCCGCGCGCAGCAGCCGGCCCACCGGGAAGAAGTTGAGGTTGTCGCCGGCGGCGACGTGGGGCGGCTGCAGCCCGTAGTCGTCGCAGATCATCGAGAGGATCATGTAGTCGATGTGCGACTTGTGGCAGGGGCAGAGGATGAGCGGGCCCTTGTGGCTGGCCTCCACCAGGCGCTTCATCCCGGCCTCGTCCACGTCGACGCCGTCGTAGATCCTGTGGAAGACGAAGTCGAGCACGCGCTTGAGCATGTCGATGGCGAACGGGCTGTAGCGCGCGGCGATCTCGCGCAGGTCCTTGCGCGCCTCCTTCTCGACCGCGGATTCGGACCGGCCCTTCTCGCGGGCGATGTCCGAAAGCGCGCGGCGCAGCGAAAGGTCGCGCAGCGTCTCGTCCACCACGCGGTCGGCGCTCTTCAGTGGGGGTCCAGTGACCACCCGCGTCTCGCGCGCCAGGTGCTGGTGCACCCAGCCGCGCACGCGCCGCGCGACGCGGGCGGTCTCGGCGCCGGCGTTCATCGCGTTCACGTCGGCCAGCGAGACAGTCTCGCCCACCTTGACGTAGCTGCTGCGGCGGTTGAGCAGGTATCCCAGGAAGGTGCGGATGGCGCCCGGCTCCTCCGGATCGCCGAACAGGGCATCGCGCCACGATCCTCCCAGCCTCTTGGGGCGCTTGCGCCAGAGGAAGGTGAGCGGCACCAGGACCATCGGGCGCTGCTGCTGGCGCTGCAGCTCGATCAGCGCGGGGAACGGATCGGGGAGGCTGGTCACCGCCGAAGGCAGCGTTCGCGGGGCGCGGAGGAAGACCAGCGCCGCCTCGCCGCGGGAGACCGCCTCGACCACGTGCGCCACCTCGCCGCCCTGTCGCGCGCGGATTTGCGGTCCGCCCAGGTACCAGCGGGCGAACGGGGCGAAGATGCGGTAGCCCAGCCCGGTGGCCGCCCGCGCCAGCGGGAGCCCCAGCTTCCAGAAGGTGTAGTTGAAGTAGAGCAGGTGCAAAAGCGAGGAGGAGCGCAGCACGTAGACGAAGGTCGAGTCCTGCGCCGTCTTCCGCAGCGGGGCGGCGGCATCGGCGGGGAAGGGCACCGGGTCGAACAGCTTGTGCAGCAGCCAGCGGGCGAAGGGGCCGTAGCGCCCGGGCGCCTCCGCCGGAATGGCGGGTGCCGCCGGAACGAGCTGGGTGCCGGGAGCGGAGTCGGCCATCGGGGGCACTCTACCTGACCCGCTGTGTACCAGGTGTACACCTCGTACACAGCGCCGCCGTCACCGTGTCGAACACCCCGGCGAGCCCCCCAGCCCGGCCAGCTCCGCCACCGACTTCCCCGGCTCCCGCTGCAGCGCCTCCGCCAGCTGCCCCAGTCGCGCCGCGGCGCCCGCGGTCGCCCGCAGCCACGCCACGCAGGCCGCTGCCGACGACCGCTCCAGCTTCTCGGCCGCGCCGCGCGCCTCGCGAACCTCGGTGAGCCAGAGATCGCCCGCAGCCTTTTCCAGCGCGTCGAAGAGCCCGCGGCGCTCCGCCAGCTGGCCGGCCACGTCCAGCTCCGCCTCCTCCTCGGTCAGCCCGTCGTCCTGTGCCCGCGCGCAGAGCGACTCGAAGAGCGCCGACTCGGCGGGCAGTTCGGCCCGCACCCAGGCCACCAGGAATTGCGGATCGACCTGCGCCGCCATCAGCGCGGATTGTACGCCACGTCGTGCGTGGCGGTCTGGCCGGGGGCGATCTCGATCTCCGCCTCCCGTTCACCGAACCTCTCGTGCCAGACCTTGATCTTGTGTTTGCCGGGGGGCAGGTCCTCCAGCTTGTAGGTGCCATCCTCGCCGGTGACGGTGAATCGGGTGGTGGGCACCACCAGGAGCCAGCCGCGCATCCAGGGGTGCACGTCGCAGCTCAGCTTGAAGATGCCCGACTTCTTCAGCTTGGTCGGCACCACGTGCCCGGGGATGGGCATGGCGTAGTTGAAGAGCCGCTCCGCGCCGGCCTGGGCGCGGACGTTGTGCAGCGCCTTGTCGCTGTTCACCACGTCCACGGTCGTGCCCTCCGGCACCACCAGCACGTGCGGCACGAACATGCAGCCCTGCTGGTCCAGCTTCTGCTTGCCCGGCTTGAAGTCCTTGCCCTCGGGCATGTCGGTGAACCAGACCACCGCGTTCTTCACCCCGCCGTCCTTCACCTCCAGCGAGTCGTCCGGCTTGGTGCTGCCGCATGTCTTCATGTCGCGGGTGACCGGCAGGTTGGCGAGCTTGGGAGCGAGGCCATTGAGAGTAATCTTTCCTGCCAGCGTTCCGGTGTCGGCAGCCAGCAGCAGGGCGAGGAGGAGCATGGGTCGGGTTTGAGTAGTCCAACCGCCCCCGGCTGACAAGCTGCTCTTGACAGGCCGGCGCGCCTGTCTACATTCGCGCCCCCCGGATCCTGAGGAGGCAGACTTCATGGCGGCAAAGGAAATCACCTTCCATCACGCGGCACGCGAGCAGATCCTGCGAGGAGTGAAGATTCTCTCCGACGCGGTGGCGGTCACCCTGGGTCCCAAGGGCCGCAACGTGGTGCTGGAGAAGTCGTTCGGCGCGCCTACCGTCACCAAGGACGGCGTCACCGTCGCCAAGGAGATCGACCTGGGCGACCGCTTCCAGAACATGGGCGCGCAGATGGTGCGCGAGGTCGCCACCAAGACGTCCGACATCGCGGGCGACGGCACCACCACCGCCACGGTGCTGGCGGCCGCCATCTACGGAGAGGGCATGCGCCTGGTCGCCGCCGGCCACAACCCCATGGACCTGAAGCGCGGCATCGACAAGGCGGTCGAGGCCATCGTGCAGGAGCTGAAGAAGGTCTCCACCAAGACCCAGGGCAAGACCGAGATCGCGCAGGTGGGCACCATCTCCGCCAACGGCGACGACACCATCGGCAACATCATCGCCGACGCCATGGAGAAGGTGGGCAAGGAGGGCGTCATCACCGTCGAGGAGGCCAAGGGCCTGGAGACGACGCTCAAGGTGGTGGAGGGCATGCAGTTCGACCGGGGCTACATCTCGCCCTACTTCGTCACCGACCCGGCCCGCATGGTGACCGAGCTGGAGGACCCCTACCTCCTCCTCACCGAGAAGAAGATCTCCGCCATGGCCGACCTGATCCCGGTCCTGGAGCAGGTGGTGCGCACCGGCAAGCCCGTCCTCATCATCGCCGAGGAGATCGAGGGCGAGGCGCTGGCCACGTTGGTGGTCAACAAGCTCCGCGGCACGCTCAAAGTGGCTGCGGTGAAGGCGCCCGGCTTCGGCGACCGTCGCAAGGAAATGCTCAAGGATATCGCCGTCCTCACCGGCGGGCAGGTGATCGCCGAGGAGCTGGGGAAGAAGATGGAGCAGGTGGGCCTGGCCGACCTGGGCCGCTGCAAGCGCATCACCATCGACAAGGACAACACCACGCTGGTGGACGGCGCCGGGCAGAAGAAGGAGATCGAGGGCCGCATCAAGCAGCTCCGCGCGCAGGTGGAGGAGACCACCTCCGACTACGACAAGGAGAAGCTGCAAGAGCGGCTGGCCAAGCTCGCTGGCGGCGTGGCGGTGGTGCAGGTCGGCGCCGCCACCGAGACGGAGATGAAGGAGAAGAAGGCCCGCGTCGAGGACGCCCTGCACGCCACGCGCGCAGCGGTCGAGGAGGGCATCGTCCCCGGCGGCGGCGTGGCGCTGATCCGCGCCCGCAAGTCGCTGGAGGGCCTCAAGACCGAGGGCGACGAGTCGGTGGGCGTGTCCATCGTGCGGCGCGCGGTGGAGGAGCCGCTGCGCAGGATCGTGGGCAACGCCGGGCTCGAGGGAAGCATCGTGCTGCAGAAGGTGCAGGAGGGAAAGACCTCCTTCGGTTACAACGCCCGCACCGACAAGTACGAGGATCTGGTCGCGGCGGGGGTCATCGACCCCACCAAGGTCACCCGCACCGCGCTGCAGAACGCCGCCTCGGTGGCGGGCCTGCTCCTGACCACCGAGGCCATGGTCGCTGAAAAGCCCAAGAAGAAGGCCAAAGCGTCCGCCGGCGGCGGAGGCGGCGGCATGGGAGGGATGGGCGGGATGGGTGGAATGGGCGGCATGGGTGGCATGGATTACGGCGGCGGCGACGACATGGATTACTGAGCCGGAAAGGGCGAGGCAGCCTGATTTCGAAAGCTTGCCTCTCCTTCCCTAACCTTGTACTGCTTGGGCTCCGCGGTGGAGGCCGCGCGCATGCCCAAGAATCTGCTCCTCGCCGACGACTCCAGGACCATCCAGCAAGCGGTCAAGATGACCTTCGCGCGCGAGGACGTGAAGCTCACCGCGGTGGACGACGGCGAGGCCGCGTTCCAGGCGGCAAAGCAGTCCCGGCCCGACCTGATCATTGCCGATGTGAGCATGCCGAGGCTGGGCGGCTACGAGCTGTGCCAGCGCGTCCGCGCCGATGCGGCGCTCAAGGAAGTGCCGGTGCTGCTCCTGGGCGGCGGCGCTCCCGTGGATCCCGCCAAGGCGATGGCGGTGGGCGCTAACGGGCACATGCCCAAGCCCTTCGACAGCGGCAAGCTCATCGAGCAGGTGAAGGCCCTCTTGGCGAATCCAAAGGCAAAGCCTTCCGCCGTTGCCCCCGCGCCCGTGGCTGCTGCTGCCCGGCCCTCGGCGCCTCCGGCGGCGGCGCGTCCGTCGGCGCCTCCGGCCCCTGCGCGGCCCCAATCCCCCAGCGGGGCTGGCGGTACCATGCAGATGGCGCGTCCCCCGCCGCCCGCTGCGAGGCCCGCCGTTTCGGGGCCGCCAGCCGCGCGCCCCGCGGTTCCCGGTGCGCCCCGGCCCTTGGCGCCACCCGCGGCCAGGCCGGCTGCGCCAATTGCCCGGCCTGCCGCGGCACCCGTCCCGGGAAGCCGCCCCCCGGTCGCGCCTCCCTCCCGGCCGCCCGCTCCGCCCGCCTTGGCCCGGCCGCCAGCGCCGGTGGCCAGGCCTCCGGTGCGCCCGCCGGCTCCTCCTGCCATCGACGAGGAGGAGATTCCCATGGACGAGGAGGTGGCCGAGGAAGTGCCTGCCGCCGCGCCCACTCCTCTGCGCGCCGTGCCGGTACCCGCCCCCTCCAAGCCCGCGCTGAGCGTCGTCCCTCCGCCCGTCGCCGACGGGGGTGAAGCGGCGCTGCGCGACGCGCTCTCCAGGGCCAGCCGCGAAGTGATCGAGAAGATCGCCTGGGAAGTGGTGCCCGAGCTCGCGGAGACCATCATCCGCGAGGAGCTCGAGCGGCTGATCAAGGAGCGCGGGGCGTAAGTAGCTGTGCTATGGAACCCGCGCCATGAGCGAGGCGAGGGCGGAGCGCGCGGAACTCGACAAGGGCTACGAGCCTGCGAAGGTCGAAGCGCACTGGGCGGCGTGGTGGGAACAGCAGGGCTTCTTCCGCTCCCAGGACGTGAGCGACAAGCCGCCATTCTCCATCGTCCAGCCCCCGCCCAACGTCACCGGGTCGCTCCACCTGGGGCACGCGCTCACCGCCACCATGGAGGACGTGCTCGCGCGCTACAAGCGCATGAGCGGCTTCAACGTCTGCTGGCTGCCCGGCATCGATCACGCAGGCATCGCCACGCAGATGGTGGTGGAGCGCGAGCTGCAGAAGAAGGAAGGGAAGTCGCGGCACGATCTCGGCCGCGAGCAGTTCCTCCGGCGGGTCTGGGCGTGGAAGGAAGAGTCGGGGGGGCGCATCGCGCTTCAGCACCGCGCGCTGGGGGCCTCGCTCGACTGGGATCGGCTGCGCTTCACCATGGACGAGCAGTCCTCGCGCGCGGTGCGCGAGGCCTTCGTGCGGCTCTACCAGGACGACCTGCTCTACCGCGCGGAGCGGCTGATCAACTGGTGCGTCAAGGACGGCACCGCCCTCAGCGATCTGGAAGTCGATCACGAGGAGGGCGTCAAGAGCGAGCTGTACCGCTTCGCCTATCCGCTCGCCGACGGCTCGGGCGAGATCGTGGTCGCCACCACCCGCATCGAGACCATGCTGGGCGACACCGCGGTGGCGGTGCATCCGGAGGATCCGCGGTACCAGGCGATGATCGGGAAGAACGTGCGCCATCCGATCACCGGCCGCGAGTTCCCCATCGTCGCCGACGCCGAGCTGGTGGATCCCAAGTTCGGCACCGGGGCGGTGAAGGTCACGCCGGCGCACAGCTTCGAGGACTTCGAGTCGGGCAAGCGGCACGGCCTGCCGCTGATCAACATCCTCAACCTCGACGGCACGCTCAACGCCGAGGCCGGGCCGTTCCAGGGGCAGGACCGCATCAAGGTGCGCCCTGCTCTGAAAGGGCGCCTCGCCGAGCTGGGGCTGGAGCGCGGGAGCGAGCCGCACACCATGGCGCTCGGCCGCTGCCAGCGATGCGGCAACATCGTCGAGCCGCTCTTGAGCAAGCAGTGGTTCGTGAAGACCAGGCCGCTCGCCGACAAGGTGATCGCCAAGGTCGACGAGATGCGGTTCGTGCCGCCCAACTGGCGGGCCGAGTTCCTGCGCTGGATGAACAACATCCACGACTGGTTCGTGTCGCGGCAGCTCTGGTGGGGCCACCAGATCCCCGCCTGGTACTGCGAGTACGGCCACGTCACGGTGGCGCGCGAGACGCCCAAGGACTGCGAATCCTGTGGCTCGGGCCGCCTGACGCAGGACCCGGACGTGCTCGACACCTGGTTCTCGTCGGGGCTGTGGCCCTTCTCGACGCTGGGCTGGCCCGAGGATACGCCCGCCCTGCGCACCTTCTATCCCAACTCGGTGATGGAGACGGGGTTCGACATCCTCTTCTTCTGGGTCGCGCGGATGGCGATGCTGGGCGTGCACTTCATGAAGGAGGTTCCCTTCCGCGTGGTCTTCCTGCACGCGATGGTGCGCGACGAGAAGGGCGAGAAGATGTCCAAGACGAAGGGGAACGTGATCGATCCCCTCGACGTCACGGCCAAGTACGGCGCGGATGCGCTGCGCTTCACGCTCGCCTCGATGGCGGGGCAGGGGCGCGACATCAAGCTCTCCACCGAGCGCATCGGCGGGTATCGCGCCTTCGCCAACAAGATCTGGAATGCGGCGCGCTTCGTGCTGATGAACGCCGCCGACGCCGATCCCGCGGCGGAGCCCGCCTCGGTCTACGATCGCTGGATCCTCTCGCGCTACCAGCGCTGCGCCGACCAGACGCGCGACGCGCTCGACCGCTTCGAGCTGAGCGACGCCGCCAACGGCATCTACAAGTTCGTCTGGAACGAGCTATGCGACTGGGCCATCGAGCTCTCCAAGCCGGCGCTGTACGGCGAGCAGTCCCAGCGCGAGCGCGCGGGGGCGCAGGCGGCGCTGCTCACTGCGCTGGAGGGGGCGCTGCGGCTCCTGCACCCCTTCATGCCCTTCGTCACCGAGGAGATCTGGCAGCGGCTGCCCAACCGGGAGGGTCGCACCATCATGCTGGCGCCTTTTCCGCGGGAAGACCCGTCGCGGCTCGATGATGACGCAGAGCGTGAAATGGACGTGATCGCCCGCGCCATCGATGGGGCCCGCAGCGTCCGCGGCGAGGTGAACCTGCCGCCCAACCAGAAGATCCCGTTGATTTTGTTCGTGAAAGACCGCGCGCTCTTCCAGCGCCACGAGCGCGCCTTCCAGCACCTGGCCAACGCCAGCGAAGTCCAGTTGAAGACCTTTTCCGAGCCGCGGCCCCGGCAGGCGGCGGTGCATGTCGAGCCGGAAGTCGAGGTCCACCTGCCGCTGGCCGGCCTGATCGACTTCGCTGCCGAAAGCGCCCGCGTCGAAAAAGAGATCGCGCGCGCCGATCAGGAGTTGCAGGGAATCCGCAAACGCCTCGACAATGCGGGCTTCGTCGAGCGTGCGCCCAAGGAAGTGGTGGAGAAGGACCGCGCCCGCGCCGAAGAGCTTGCAGCAAAGCGGGAGAAGCTCGCGCGTCACCTGGCGCGCGTCACCGAATCGGAGGCGTCCATGGAAGAGAAGAATCCGCAGCAGCAGGGAGACGGCGCGGGTGGAGAGCAGAACAACCGCAGCCTCGATCAGATGGGCACGCACGGCGGGCCGGCGTCGGGGATGCAGGGCGGGCAGGGCGCGGCGCCCGGGGAGAAGGCGCCCAACACGCCCCCCGAGTCCGACATGCCGCCCCCTGCCGAGGAGGCTGCCGAAGCTCCCGTGCAGGCGAGCGACGAGGACGAGGAGGAGGGCATCGCGGCCAAGGCGGTGGCGCGGGTGAAGTCAATCGCGCGCGGGCTGATGGAGAAGAAGCCTGGAGGCAAGTCGCGCGGGCCGGTGTCGGAGGAGGACGAGAACGAGGAGCGCGCGGAGATCGCGCAGGCCGAATCCACCGCCAAGGCGCGCGCCCCCAGCCGGCCGAAGACCCACAAGGCGAAGGTGGGCGCGAAGAGCGTCCGCGGCGGCAAGAACAAGGCGGACAAGGCCGGCAAGGTGGGCAAGGTCGCCAAGGCGGGCCGCATCGCCGCTGCGCGCGGCGCGAAGAAGGGCACGCGCGGAGCCGGCGGCAAGATGAAGAAGCAGGCGAAGCGGCCGATGAAGACGCAGTCGCGCTCGAACGTGCGCGGGCGGCCGGGGCGCGCCGCCGCCAGCGTCCGCAGCACGGGCGGAGGCAAGGGCGGCGGGCGCGGCGCGCAGAAGGGCGCGCGGGGGAAGAGCGGCGCCAAGCGCCGGCCGTCGCCCCGCAAGGGCACGAAGTAGTGTGAACCCGCCGCTCGATCCCGGCCGGCCCGACGACGCCGTCGGTCGGCTCATCGCGCTGGCCCTGGACGAGGACGTGGGCCCCGGCGATCGCACCGCCGAGGCCTGCGTCACCGCCGGCGCGCGGGGGAGCGGCGTGATCTTCGCCAAGGAGACGCTGGTGGTCTCGGGCATCTCGGCGGCAGCTCGCGTGTTCCGCGCGCTGGATCCGGAGTGCGAGTTGGAGGCGCTGGAGGGCGAAGGAGAGGAAGCCGGTCCCGGCGACCGCGTCCTTCGCGTGCGCGGATCGATGCGGGCCATCCTCACCGGCGAGCGGACGGCGCTCAACCTCCTCCAGCGGCTCTGCGGCATCGCCACGCTGACGCGCCGATACGCATCGGCGCTGGCGGGCACCCGCACGCGATTGCTCGATACCCGCAAGACCACGCCGGGAATGCGCGAATTGGAGAAGGCGGCGGTGCGCGCCGGCGGCGGAACCAACCATCGCGGAGCGCTCTTCGATGGGATGTTGGTCAAGGACAACCACGCCGCGGCCGCGGGCGGCATCGGCGAGGCGGTGCGCAGGGCGAGGCGTGCCGCGCATCCGCTGCTGAAAGTGGAGGCCGAGGTGAGCACGCCCGAGCAGATCGAGGAGGCGCTGGCCGCCGGTGCGGACATGCTCCTGCTCGACAACCTGGGAGACGAGCAGCTGCGCAAGGCCGTCGTCCAGGTCAAAGGGCGCGTTCCCCTGGAGGCCAGCGGGGGCATGACGCTGGACCGGCTCCCGCGGGTGGCCGCGACCGGAGTAGACTACGTCTCCGTGGGCGCCCTGACGCATTCCTCGCCGTCCGTGGACCTCAGCCTGATGGTCGAGGGCAAGTAGCCATGGCCGCGTCTCTCGCCATCAGGGGCGAGGGGCACTGGACCGATCTCAACCAGGATGCCATCGTGCTCGGGCTCCTGCTCGAATACGCCGACGACTTCGTCCCCGGCGACGTGCTCTGCGACAAGCTGGACGTGCCCCGCGCCGAGCTGCTCAAGCGGCTCGACTCGCTGCGCGCCCGCGGCTACGTGATCCACACCCGCGGCGGGCTCGGCTACCGGCTGGTGGAGGTGCCCGATCGGCTGGGCGAGGAGCAGATCGCGCCGCTCCTGGCCAGCGGAGAGATGGGCCGCAGCATCCACCACTTCGAAGAGCTGGAGTCGACCAACGACGAGGCCCACCGGCTGGCGGAGGCGGGAGCCCTGCACGGCGAGGTGGTGATCGCCGAGGTGCAGACCAAGGGCCGCGGCCGGCGCGGCCGCTCCTGGATCGCGCCGCCGGGCAAGTCGCTGGCCATGTCCGTGATCTTGCGGCCCAGCCTCCCGCCTTCGCGCGCCCCCGAGATCACGCTGCTCGCGGCCGTGGCGCTGGCCGAGGCGGCGCGCGAGCTCGGCGCGCACGCAACCCGCATCAAATGGCCCAACGATCTGGAAGTCCGCGGCCGCAAGCTCGCGGGGCTGCTCACCGAGCTGCACGCCGACGCGGACCGCGTCCGGCATGCGGTCCTGGGGATCGGGCTCAACGTCACGTTGCAGCCGGGCGACCTGCCCGCCGAGCTGCGCGCCGTGGCCACGAGTCTCTTGATCGAGACCGGGGAGCGCCAGCCGCGCCCGATGGTCTGCGCCCGCATCCTCGAGCACCTGGAGGAGTGGCTCAGCCTCCACGAAACAGAGGGCTTTGCCCCCGTGGCCGAGCGGTGGCGCGAGCTCTCCAGCACCCTGGGCCACCGGGTCCGCGTCGCCACCGAGGGAGCCACCATCGAAGGGGACGCGGTCGACCTGGCCGAAGACGGCGCGCTCCTCGTCCGCGAGGCAGGCGGCGCCCTGGTGCGCGTGGTGGCGGGCGACGTGGAACATTGCAGGGTAATGTAGGCGGCGCTGTGGAAATGGCAGATTGACGGGAGCTTGCCGCGCTCCCGATACTGCGACGGGATGCTCCTCGCGATCGACGTAGGCAATACCAACACCGTGCTCGGCGTCTTCGACGCGGGCAGGTTGCGCGATTCGTTCCGCGTGCAGACGGAGAAGGACCGCACCGGCGACGAATACGGATTGCAGATCAAGTCGCTGTTCGATTTCGCCGGGCTGCGCATCAAGGACGTGGACGACGTGATCGTCTCCAGCGTGGTGCCGCCCATGACCTTTCCGCTGGAGCAGATGGCGAAGCGCTTCTTCGGGCGCAAGCCGCTCTTCGTCGGGCCCGGCGTGAAGACCGGGATGCCAATCCTCTACGACAACCCGCGCGAGGTCGGCGCCGACCGCATCGTCAACGCGGTGGCCGCGTACGACAAGTGGCCCCAGGGCCTGGTCATCGTCGATTTCGGCACCGCCACCACCTTCGACGCGGTGACGCCCAAGGGCGAGTACCTGGGCGGCGCCATCTCGCCGGGCATCTCCATCTCCATGGAGGCGCTCTTCCA
>Ga0136846_1226997_pt1 | contig 12770 bp, 14 predicted proteins | sample HopSoiMetagenom2_FD_96841 | JGI IMG/M metagenome (GOLD analysis project Ga0136846, IMG submission 96841) | Grasslands soil microbial communities from Hopland, California, USA - 2 Assembly 2016 (version 4) | ecosystem: Environmental > Terrestrial > Soil > Grasslands | place: USA: Hopland...
CACCGCCGCAAAGTGGTGCCGGCTAAAGATGGTTTCAATAAACTCCCGGCTGTAGTGCGACACGTCGCGCACTTTTTTGATCCTGAGCATGGCATTCAGGTAGGTTTCCACTTTTATCAACCGGCTGTGGTTGAGTCTCATTTCATCCTTCTTGAACTGCGCTTTGAATAGCTGGGGGTTACTGATAACCGGGGTAAGCCGCCGGATGATATTTTTATCGGCCCTGAAAAAATAGAAGAGGGAAATAACAACGATCAGGGTCAGCCCGCTCAAAAATCCCAGCACCAGTAGGGTAACTTCCCCAAACGTCATCAGTTCTTTGTTTCGCTCGAATTCCATTGCCCTGAAAAAATAAAAGAGCAGGAATACGAGTGGTATTATCACATTGTTAATACAATATTTTAAAAAGGGATTGCTGGTAGTGGCCAGGAACCTGAAATGGCGGCTGAATAAAATAAACGTGGTAATATTCCAGCTCATAATAAACACGCCAATGGCCAGGCCTACAAACAAGGCAGCCAGCATGCTTACATTGCCCAGGTATTCGGGCGCCAGGTACAGGGAATCGGCGCCGAATGATTTCATAAAAGTACCATTCACCGTGCTGAATAAAACGAACCAGAAGATGAGCAGCACCTGAAATTTCTTAAAATGCAGCATCACCAGCTGTACAGGAAAAGAGTAATATAATCCCTTCAAAAAAAGTTTCATTAAAATAGTCTTAAACGTGAGCCGCCCGAGTAAACCGGCTTCATGCCCAATTTACTACTAAAACGAAAAGACAGTGCCAAGATTATGAAGGTTGCTTAAAGAATGATTGCCGGGTAAGAAATACCATGGCAACCAGGCTCAGCAGTAATAACATGCCTGTAATCTGGTGCAACTGTGCCAGCCACTCAAACGTTCCCCAGTGATTGGGTATTATACCGGTACTGGTTAACACCGATAGAATGCCTAATAATACCTGTAGCGTTACCAATATCAAGGGAATACGGCGGGCTTTAGTGAAAATTTCGCTGGTTGATGGTATGCGGAAAACTTTTGCGGAATAAATTATTATCAAAATTAATAACGCGTATGCCAGCCCCCGGTGCACAAAATGGATGGTGATCTTGTTCTCGAAAAAATTAAGGGTTACCGGTTCTTCTTTTAACATACCGGCTGGCACCCAGCTGCCATTGATGGTGGGCCAGGTAGGCGCGGCCGTGGCGGCTTTGTGACCTGCCATTAAGGCGCCAAAAATCAACTGCACAAATAAAAGAATGACCAGCGCCCAGGACCATTTATGTATACCGGGGAGATTGGTGCGTTTGCCGGCAGGCACTTTTAACTGTAATCCCTGCCAGAAAGCGTAACTGATTAATGCGAGGGCAAAAATAAAGTGCATGGCCAGTTTGGTGGGACGAACGTATACCGCATCGCCGGTGAGGCCGCTGGCCACCATGATCCAGCCAATGGCTCCCTGAAGGGCGCCAAAGATAAAAAGGATGAGCAGGGGCTTCACCATCTCTTTTTTTATGTGCTTTTTTGCCAGCAGGTATATAAAACCTACTACAAATGCCACGGCAATCAACCGGGCCCACAGGCGGTGAAACCATTCCCAGAAAAAGATGAATTTAAAATCGGCGAGGGTAAAATCGGAGTTCAGCAACCGGTATTGCGGTGATTGCTGGTATTTGGCAAACTTTTCCAGCCACTGGTGTTCGTTCAGCGGGGGCAGAAAGCCGGTAACTACATCCCATTCGGTAATTGATAAGCCTGAACCGGTTAGGCGGGTAACGCCGCCCAATACCACCTGCACTAATAACATAATCACCCCTAAAAATATCCAGTTGGATACTGCCCGGTTGGCCCGTTGTTCATTAGATATGGTATTCATTGCGGCGCAAAGGTAATACCGGAAAGCCACAAGTTTCAAGATTTCAAGGCACAAGACTACTACCTTGGGGCTGCTGTTATTGCGAACTGCCTTTCCAGGTTACAAGTTACAGGTTTCAAGTTCCAGCTGGCAGGCCCACTACTGAGCCACTTTAATATACCCCCATCCTTCGTGCTGCTTTGTCACAATTTCATAAATGGCATCGGGTACTACTTCTACACCAGCTAACAACTGGCTTTTATCGATGTTGTTGCGCTTCATGGTGGCGGCGCAAGCTTTAAAACTGGCTTTTTTGCTGCTGCTTAATTCCTGGATGGCATCGGCAATGATCGATTTGTCTTTGATGACCATTGGCAGCGCATCACCATAAATGGCCACCTCCAGCTGGGCGTCTGGCCGCGACTGTGATATGCCCCGCACTTGCCTGATCACTGTTTTGTAAGCAGCGGTATCGCCACTCGTAATATCAAAGACCACTTTGTAGGCCCCTGTTTGGGCAAGCGTAAACACCGGCATCAGCGCCAGTGCAACGATCAACATTTTATTCTTGGTCATACCCGTTGATTTAAAAGTCAGGTAATAAGATGTTTACTTTTTCTTAGCAGCTTTTGCTATAGGATCGTACGGACCGTACTTATGTTGTTGAACTGAAAAACTGTCTGCATACGGACCAAAAGGATAATCGATGGGTTTGGTATTTTTCTTCGGCCAGTCCTTCGACAGGTCTTTATGCGGATGTGGCTGGGAATTAATAAAGGCGGCCACATCCCAGGCCTGTTCATCTGTTAACTGCGTATTGCTATATGAAGCCCCAAACGGCATATTGTCTTTTACATAACCGGCCATTCGTGATAACCTGAACAACCCCGCCCCTATATTATAACTTTCGGTTCCCCATAATGGTGGATATATATAACCGATACCCGTAACAGTATCGCGCATGCCCCCACCATTGGCGCCATGGCAGAGCTGGCATTTTTCAATGAATACCATTTTCCCCTTTTCCTGGTCTGCCGGGCGGTTGAGGTTCTTCAATGAATTAATGCCCGAGCCCAATGGCTTTTTACCTTTTGCTACCCCGGTTCCCAGCCAATGCATATAGGCTACAATAGCCTGCATTTCGCGGCTGTTGCTATCGAGTGCTTTGCCATTGAGGCTTCTTTCAAAACAATCGTTCACTCTTTTTTCAATAGATTCTATGGAGCCGCTGCGTTCGCGGTATTTGGGATAGGTAGAAGCTACGGCGCTGTAGTTATTTCCCCAGGGCTTGGTGCCTGCCGCCAGGTGGCAGTTCTGACAGTTCATTCCATTGGAGATATGCGCTACTGTTCCTTTAGGGCCCAGGTACCGGGAAGTATGGGCAATAAGGTCGCGGCCATAACGGATCTGTTCACCTGCCGGCGTGCCCGGGATAGTATTACTATCAGGCGGTTGCCAGGGCATTTCGGGTGCAGCTGAAGCCAACGCGGTTGCTTTTTGTTGTATGTCAACCGGCGTGTGGTATTTAATATTTACCCAAATGGCAACAGGCACTGCTATCGCCAATAATCCAATTAGCAAATTACGGTTCATGATATAACAAGCAGATCGTTCTAACAGTAAATGTTGCATACCGTACCTAAACCCGGCATGCAACATGACACTTGTATAATAGACGGGGTTAAGAAAAGGGGGATCATTCCATTCAATAGCTTAGCCTAACCAGCAAAGCAATAAGAGCAGCCATGTTCCTGTGCGCGGCCTAATGCCCAAACACCGGAAGGCACTACCTGGATGTTCGGCAGCACAGCGCCCAGCCATTCTTTTTTCACGGCTGCAGCATCCATTTTCATCATGTCTGCCGCTACAGCACTATAAACTGTTATAGCCATTTCGCAAGCGCAGAACATAACCCCACTATCCTGTAGTTCATTAATACCAATAGCCACATTGCCAATACCTGGCACTTTAAAATCACCTTCTTTTGGTTTCCAGAAAGGATTACGGGTAGCCGGCGCTTTTGTAAGTGGGTCATTGGCTTTCATGAGCTCGCCGAGTTTGTATTTTTCCCACATTTCGTTTTGTAAAGCATAGCCCACCGCTTCATGCCGAAGCACTACTACTGCACTGCAATCCTTTTCAGGCGTACCGGTAGCAGCATTCGTCAATAAAAAAACCTTTGGCCAGGCAAATGGCATCAGATCATGTGGTTGTGTAGCATCAAACACAATGCGGTGTTTTCCTTTTATCTTATTGAACCATTCTTCAGCACCGATATATTCATGGTCTGCTGATTCAGGAAAGGCCTGTGCGGTAAAAGGAGCCAGGGAAACAGTACCCAGTGCAGCTGCGCCCGCGGCGATCTTTCCTAAAAAGTCGCGGCGTGATGCTGCAGTTGAATTGTTGGTTTGCATATACAGTCAATTTTAGTTAAAGCAATGGAAAGACTGAATAGTCCGGTATGAACTATGGTCAACTCATTCATAGAGTATGCACAATGCTTCGCAACATCCTTTGTAGTACAATAATTCCGCAGAGTAATTAATCCCGACTGTGGTATTTCAGTAGAACGGTGACGGCTGGGTTGGGGTATTAAAGATACTTATATTACATATTAGCGACCAAATTAATGTGGTAATTTTTCACGCAGGCTGCCATACACCCAGGTACCTGCAATGGCGCTTAATAAAGTGACAATGATTACGGTAGCGCCTGTTCCTATCAATGCATACAAAGGCCCGGGACATGCACCGGTCATTGCCCAGCCGGCGCCAAATAACAGACCGCCATAGATCTGCCCTTTATTGAATTGCTTGGGATGCAAATCAATAGGTTCGCCATATATTGTTTTAATCTTGAATTTTTTGATGAGACCAACAGAAATAATGCCTGTTACTACAGCAGAACCAATTACGCCATACATATGAAAGCTTTGAAGGCGGAACATTTCCTGGATGCGGAACCAGGAGATCACTTCTGCTTTAACCAGCAGAATGCCAAACAACAAACCCGCAATTAAATATTTTAACGAGTGCCACCACGTGTGCTCTATACGTGACTCGTTGATGCAAATTGTATCGAGCGAGCGTACTTCAAAATCGGTATTGGTTTCCTTTGCTATTGTTGGTTGTGTTATTACGTCTTTCGTTTCCATAGTCAATGCTTTACAGGTGTAAGATGGCAGGTAAAATGAGGTTGGCAGTAATAAAACCACCGATCATAAAACAACAGGTTGCTACGAGAGAGGGCCATTGCAGGTTTGAAAGGCCCATGATGGCATGTCCCGATGTACAGCCACCTGCATAGCGGGTACCAAAGCCTACTAAAAATCCGCCGCCCACGAGTAAGATAAATCCGCGCAGCGTTAATAAAGCAGGCCAGTTAAACAGGTCTATAGGAACGATGGAGGAATAATTATGAATATTATACTGCTGCAGCTCATTCACCAGTTTTGGATTCACCACAATGGGTTTGCCGCTATTTAACCATTGGGTGGCAATGATGGCGCCCAGCAGGATACCGGTTACAAAAAACAGGTTCCAGGTTTCTTTTCGCCAGTTGTATTTGAAAAAAGGAATATTAGCCGGTATACAGGCTGCACAAATATGCCGCAAGGAAGAAGAAACCCCGAATGATTTATTACCCATGATCAACAGCAGCGGCACTACCAACCCTATCAACGGGCCCGCCACATACCAGGGCCAGGGTTGTTTTATCCATTCCAAAAATTGCATGATGACTAATTTTTTGTAAATATGGTGCTTTCAAAAAAAAAGCTGTGCGACATAAATCACACAGCTATAAGTTACTAAAATTTTTCGAGGTGCGGTTACAACATCGTGTTTGGACAAACATAATCAGTTATCGTAAACTTACCGGAGTCTTTAAGTGCTTTAAATCCGCCCTTTATATCAACCAGGTTATCGAACCCGCGCGCTTTTAATACAGAGATAAAGATCATGGAGCGGTAGCCGCCTGCACAATGCACATACCAGGTTTTATTTTTATCCACCTGTTGCATGCTGTCTTTGATATAATCCAGACTGGCGTTTACCACACACTTCACATGTTCCGCTTCGTATTCACTTTGCTTACGTCCATCCAACACGTTTATATTGCCATCGGCTTCCTGTATAGCCGCCAGTTCGGTGGCTGTTATAGAAGTAATGGTATCGATCTCTTTTCCTGCTTTTTTCCAGGCGTTAATACCGCCCTGCAAATACCCAATGGCATAATCGTAACCCACCCTGGCGAGGCGGGTAACCACTTCTTCCTGGCGGCCTTCCTCCGCTACGATCAAAATGGTTTGTTTAATATCAGGGATAAGCGCCCCCACCCAGGGTGCAAAATTGCCATCGATACCAATATTGATTGAATTGGGAATAAATCCATTTGCAAATGTTTGCGGGTCGCGTGTATCGAGAATAAGCGCATCGGTTTCATTGGCTGCTGCTTCAAACGCTTCCACACCCAACGGATGCGTACCTTTTTTCAACACTTCATTGATGCTTTCATACCCCTGTTTATTCAACTGCACATTCAAAGGAAAATATTGTGGCGGCGCCGTTAAACCCTCGGTAACTTCTTTTACAAATTCCTCTTTGGTCATATCGGCACGTAAAGCGTAGTTCGTTTGTTTCTGATGACCCAACGTATCGGTAGTTTCCTTACTCATGTTCTTGCCACAGGCGCTGCCGGCGCCATGTGCAGGATATACGGTCAGCGTATCGGGCAGGGGCATTATTTTATTACGCAGTGAATCATACAGGAAACCAGCCAGGTCTTCCTGGGTAATATGATCCGCTTTTTGCGCCAGGTCAGGACGGCCCACATCTCCAATAAACAAGGTATCGCCGCTGAACAATCCTACTTCTTTTCCCTGTTCATCTTTCAACAGGTAACAGCTACTTTCCATGGTATGGCCGGGCGTATGCAATACGGTAATAGTTATGTTGCCTATTTTAAATATTTCACCATCGGTAGCAATGTGTGCAGCAAACGTGGGCGTGGCAGTGGGACCATATACAATGGTAGCGCCGGTTTCTTTTGCCAGATCAACATGGCCTGAAACAAAATCAGCATGAAAGTGCGTTTCAAAAACATACTTTATAGTGGCGCCAGAACGATTGGCTTTTTGAACATATGGATCTATTTCGCGCAACGGGTCAATTACCACAGCTTCTCCCTCGCTTTCGATGTAATATGCTCCCTGTGCCAGGCAACCGGTATAAATTTGTTCTATCTTCATAACAATGCTGTTTAAATGATCAACGCAATTTCTGTAGAATGGTTTTAATAGAATATGACTTTTATCACAGAGCGTTTTTAGGGCTATTCTTTAACTAAAAAAGAACAGTTCACGCACCAGTATAAATAAGCCAATTGCCAGCACAAACCAGCCAAATCCCTTTTTTAACGATTGGCCGGGTATTTTATCTGAGAAAGCGGTTCCCACAAAAATTCCCAACACCGCAATAGCTGTAAACAACAACAATTGCGACCAGTTTATTGTATAATGCGACAACGTGCTGAAAAATCCAAAAAACGAACTGATGGCCATAATGGTAAGGGATGAACCCACCGCTATTTTCATCGGCAATCTACTGATCAGGACCAGTGACGGGATAATCAAAAACCCGCCGCCTGCACCCAATAAACCCGTAACAGCGCCCACCAGTAAACCCTGGATCAGCAATCCGCTTTTCCGTTCTTTGGGAATACCTGGTGCTGGTGGTTTGGTACCTGATTGTATCATTGAAGTGGCTGCTGCCAGCATTAATAAGGCAAAAAGGACCATTAAAAAAACACCTTTATCGACCACAAGTTCACCTACGGTGAATAAATGATCGGGGATCATGGGCAACACAAACCGCCGTACAATAAATACCGATAACAGTGAAGGCAGCCCGAAGTACAGCACTACCTGAAAATCGATCAGTCTTTTATAGTAGGAACGCACACTCCCCACCAGGCTACAACTGCCCACCACAAATAACGAATAGGTGGTGGCCAATAGCGGGTGCACATGCAACAGGTACACAAACACGGGTACGGTAAGTATTGACCCACCGCCTCCTATCAACCCTAATGATACGCCAATTAAAACGGCTGCTAAATAACCGGATATTTCCATTTAAATAAATAATTCAGTAAAACAACAACAGACAGGTTTTAAATGATCATGCAACAGCGAGCCGGGCATTGGCGTCCTGAATCATGCAATCATTGGGTGAAGATGCGGGAAATAAAAAGCCTGATAGGTGACGAAGGTCACAATTGAATAATTTCAATAGCATTCCGGTTGAGCTTTACTTTGCCAAATTGTTCCATTTTCTTAAGCAGGCGCGAAATAACCTCCCGGGAAGAATTGAGTTCATTGGCAATTTCCTGGTGATTGAGCGGAATGAGATTCGTACCAAGCGTTTCCTGGTGTTTTTTCAGGTAGAATTCCAGCCGCTCGTCCATGCCGCGAAACGCAATATGATCGATGGTGCTCAGCAATTCTTCAAAACGCGAACGATATGTACTAATTACAAATTGGCTCCAGCTTTTGTATTTTCCCATCCATTCTTCCATATACTCCAATGGAATGGCAATAATTTCTGTGTCCTTCACCGCCTTTGCCATTATGGCGCTTTTTTTATGTTCCGCCGCACACACCATTGACAATGCGCATGCCTGACCCGGTTGCAGATAGTACATAAAAAACTCATTTCCGTCATCGTCTTCCCGGTAAATTTTCACCAGACCGTTCAGGATCAGCATGGTTGAACGGAAATACTGGCCGGTGCGCATCAATTGCTCGTCCGTTTTGAACGACCGGATCTCGCCCTGCTCCTGGATTTCCAATTGCAATTCCTTTTCAAAAGCGGGGAAGGCGAGAGGTATTGTGCTTAATTCCATATTGGGAATGTGATGTGTAAAAAAACAAAGTTGATAAATAATATTTAAATAGTGGCATCCCTTATTTTTGGGCTCAAATACACCCCTTGCTAAAACTCTTTTACCAAACTGAACGCATTGAAGCCGGCTGCGATGAAGCAGGCCGCGGCTGTTTAGCAGGACCCGTATTTGCGGCTGCAGTTATTTTACCCGAAGGTTTTTACCACGAAAAGCTGAATGACAGCAAGCAGGTGACCGAAGAAGACCGGTATGAATTGAGGGAGTTTATTGAAAAACATGCCATCTGCTACCAGGTAGGCAGCGTAGATCATGAAGAAATTGACCGCATTAATATCCTGAACGCATCTTTTAAGGCCATGCACCTGGCCATTGAGAAACTGACGACAAAGGCGAAATTCCTAATCATCGACGGGAACAGGTTCACTAAATACAAGCGCATTCCCCATCAGTGTATTATTAAAGGCGATTCGGAATACGCCTCCATTGCTGCAGCCAGCATTCTGGCCAAAACCTACCGCGACGATTTTATGCGCAACCTGCATCCTGATTTTCCGCAGTATAAATGGATCACCAATAAGGGTTATGGCACGGCCGAACACCGCAAAGCCATTGAAGAATTTGGCCTCACGCCCTATCACCGCCGCTCGTTTTCGCTAACCAGCAACCAGCTGGAGCTGGATATGTAACGCTGATCGGGAAGGTGGGATCAATTATTTATATCATTTCCGGGAAAAAGTTCATCTTCCTTTCTTCCCACTCACTTCTGATGATGCTGAAATAAATGGAATCGCGCCGGCGGTTATCGTGCATGAGCATATGGCTGCGTAAAATACCTTCGGGCTTCATACCCACTTTTAACAGGGCTGCCTTGGAGCGTTCATTCAAATTATCGGTTTTTACTTCCACCCGTTCCATTTTCATCACCTCGAAAGCAAAGGACAGCAGGGCAAACTTTGCCTGGCGGTTCACACCGGTTCCTATAAACGAAGTTCCCAGCCAGGTGCTGCCTATCTCCAGGCGCTTGTCATAAAAAGAAATATTCAAATAACTGGTGCTGCCCACAATTTCGTTGGAATGCTTGTCAATAACGGTGAACGGCATTCTAAGGCCCGCCTCTCTTTCACTAAATGATTGCTGCATCCAGGTTGATAACTCCTGTTCATTGCTTAGGTCTTTTGGGAAATATTTCCAGATCTCCTTGTCCTGGGCAAGGGGTAAAAATGCCTCATAATCGGCAGGGGTCATTAACCGCAATAATACGCGGGGTGTTTCCAGGGTAAAATGATCGGGGAAGAATTTCTGATATTCGGTCTTCATATATGCAAACGAGCTTTTTCTTAAAATTTGACTTGCGTGCCATTAACAATACCAAGTAAGAAGTACGAGGTAAGAAAATTCGCGAGCTTCCTACTTCTTACTTCAGCCTGTTTCTGCTTCAAATTTACTAAAGACATTTAAGTTTCAATTAATCACAAAAACCTCAATCTACGTCAGCCGTATCCCACTCCCCGGCTCCCTGGCGGATCAATACGGGTTCGTCACCGGTGCAATCAATAACGGTGGAGGGCATCATGCCGCCGATACCGCCATCGGCCACCACATCAACCAGCTTTTCGAAATTATCATGCATGAGCTCGGGATCGGTGTATTCTTCAACCATGGTTCCCGGTAATGTAGTACTTAATATCGGATGGCCCAGCTCTTTTACAATGGTGCGGGCGATCAGGTTATTGGGGATGCGCAACCCTATGGTATTCTTTTTGCTTTGCAGAATTTTGGGAACTTCCTTACTGGCTGGTAAAATAAAAGTATACGGACCCGGCAGGTAATGCTTTAACAGGCGATACATGGGGGTGCTGATGCTTTTCGTATACCGGCTCAAATCGCTCAGATCGTAACACACGAACGACAACTGCGCCTTTTGCGGATCAATATTTTTGATACGACAAATACGATCAATAGCTTTGTGTTGAAAGATATCACAGCCCAAACCATAGATCGTATCGGTTGGATAGATAATAATCCCCCCTTCCGATAAAACTTTCACGATAGTGGAAATATTTCGCGGTTGTGGATTTTCCGGATGAAGATGTAATAACATAACGGCAAATTATACTTTTTAACTAAAGTCTCATAATGATACCGGCAAATTATGCGCCCCGGTTACACATGTCATTATTTATGTAAATGTTAAAGCTGTATATGTTTTCAGTACTACATCATGCGCCGAAAATGAATTTAATATTAAATTTGAGCAAATTATTTTCATGCAACTACAACCTGTTGACCGTGTTGATACTATCAGCGCAGAAGACTTTCAGCAGCGTTACTATCTGCCATTGCAACCAGTTGTCATTACAAAGCTGGCCAAAGACTGGCCTGCCGTAGCCAAATGGAACTGGGAATATTTTAAAGAAATAGTAGGTAGTAAAAGAGTTGGACTGTACAACAACGTTAAGAGCGACGCTTACACCCCCATTAACACAGCTGACGATTACAAAACTTTTGGTGAGTACATCGACATGGTGAGTCATGGACCGGCAGCCTGGCGGATCTTTCTCTTCAATATTTTCGATCATGCGCCCCAGCTAACGGAAGACTTTACCTGGCCTGAGCATTTAATGAAGGGATTCGTTAAAAAATACCCTATGTTATTCGTAGGCGGGGCCACCAGTATTACGCATATGCACTTCGACATAGACATGTCGCATATTCTGCATACCCAGTTTACCGGTCGTAAGCGCGTGCTGTTATTCCCTTTTGAAGAACAACACAAGCTATACCGCAAGCCTTTTGAGGTGTTGAGCCTGGCTGACTTTTCGAACTATTATGAGAACGGCCATCCCGACTATAGCAAGTTCCCCGCATTGAAGCTGGCCAGGGGGTACGAAGTGATCCTGAACCATGGCGATACGCTGTTTATGCCTGCCGGTTACTGGCATCATATGGAATACCTTGACAGTGGTTTTGCTATGAGTTTGAGAGCTTTACAAGCTTCTATGAGCGGCAAGCTCAAAGGCGCGTGGAATTTGATCGGGATGCGGTATATCGATACGCTGATGAAAAAAACCGCCCCCAAATGGTGGTATGAGTATAAAAGGACCAGCCTGTTAAAGGCCGCCGAAAAGGAATTGGAAGCCTCAGACGTGAGATAAAGACATGCCCGTTTTTTTAATTGTAATTTGATCCAACTTAAGATTAATAAGCTGGCAGACCATACATTAAAAAATTTTAAGAAAAATATTGATTTTATAGAAAACAGTCTTTATTTTTACCGGGCGATGTGCTGAACTACCCTTCTCACCGGCAACTCACACAAACGTAATAATCCAATCTCCCTATTTCCAACCATCCAATTTCTGTTGACCCTCCAATTTCCATTTAATTATTAGAATTGTTTTCAAGTACGGATATTAACCTATTCGTTCCATATATTGTCCGCCACCCTTTTTAATTATCTCTGTTTACCTGATCACGTGTTGCTGACCTTTTGTGTCTTAGAAACTGCAAAAAAATTGTACCAGTAACTGAAACTAACTGCTCTTACTCCTGTGTAGGCAGCCAGCTTTAATTTACTAAACCGTAGAAGGGGGTTAATCCCAGACATGCAACCGGCATTTATGCCAGCATGTACCGATGCATCACCTTCTTTCATATATACCCGTTCTGTCCATCATCCATTGAACCCCACCTCCATTAAGATTATCGTATCACAACATATTGCTTAACTTCTTTCTTTTTGTGGTTTCAGAGGTAAGCACAGGCCGGCGATATCCATCGCTGGCATTTTTTTATTCCGTAACTGCCACCAATGGTAGGGGTTAGAAATAAAAAAGCCCGCTTGAATAAAACGGGCTTAAAAAGATATGCGTATCTGTTATAGTTGCGGAATGTGCGCTTTTGACGCCTAGGCAATGGTCCAGGTTTCTTTACCCCGTAATAATTTATCGAGGTTGGCAGGTCCCTTTGCCATTACTTCTTCCAGTTGCATTTGCATTACTTCTTCATA
>Ga0136846_1214171_pt1 | contig 12769 bp, 14 predicted proteins | sample HopSoiMetagenom2_FD_96841 | JGI IMG/M metagenome (GOLD analysis project Ga0136846, IMG submission 96841) | Grasslands soil microbial communities from Hopland, California, USA - 2 Assembly 2016 (version 4) | ecosystem: Environmental > Terrestrial > Soil > Grasslands | place: USA: Hopland...
GCCGCGGCCGAGGCGGCCCGCGCGGTCGGCTACACCGGGGCCGGGACGGTCGAGTTCATCGTGAGCGGCGACCGGCCGGACGAGTTCTTCTTCATGGAGATGAACACCCGGCTCCAGGTGGAGCACCCGGTCACCGAGGAGATCTTCGGCCTGGACCTGGTGGAGCTGCAGCTGCGGGTGGCGGCCGGGGAGCGGGAGCCGTGGCCGGCCCGGCGGCAGGCCCGCGGGCACGCGATCGAGGCCCGGATCTACGCCGAGGACCCGGCGGCGGGCTTCCTGCCCACCGGCGGCCCGGTGCTGGCGCTGAGCTGGCCCGGCGGGGTGCGGGTCGACGCCGGGATCGCCGCGGGCAGCGTGGTGGGCAGCGACTACGACCCTATGCTGGCCAAGGTGATCGCGCACGGACCGGACCGGGCCGCGGCGCTGGCCCGGCTCGACGCCGCGCTCAGCGAGGTGGTCGTGCTCGGCGTGGGCACCAATACCGGATTCCTGCGCGCCCTGCTCGCCGACCCCGACGTGCGGGCCGGCCGGCTGGACACCGGACTGGTCGGACGGCGCCTGGATGATCTCGTCCAGGCCGGCCAGCCCGCCGGTGAGCTGCCCGCCGACGTGCTGCCGGCCGCGGCCGGCCTGGCGCTGACCGCGCTGGAACCGTCCGGCGACGTCACCGACCCGTTCGACATCCCGGGCGGCTGGCGGATCGGCGAGCCCGCCTGGACCACCTGGCAGATGACCGTCACCGGCACGACCCTGCACAGCGATGGACCGAACGAGGTACGCGCGCGCGGCCGTGCCACCGACGCGCTGGTCGCGGCCGGCAACGCGGATCCGGTCCGGGTGCGAGTCGCTCCCCCGGTCCCCGGATCCGGCGAACGAGTGCCGGTGACGGTGGACGGGATCACCCGTCACTACGCGGTCGCCCGGGACTACGCGGTCGCCCGGGACGCGGCCACGCTGTGGCTCGGCCGGGACGGCCAGGCCTGGGCGATCCGGGAGCAGGCCCCGCTGGAAGCCGCGGCCGCGGCCGCCGGGTCGGGCGGTCCGGTGGTCTCGCCGATGCCCGGCACGGTGACCGTGGTCGAGGTGGCCGAAGGCCAGTCCGTGACGGCCGGGCAGCGGCTGCTCGTGGTCGAGGCGATGAAGATGGAGCACGTCCTGGCCGCCCCGGTCGACGGGATCGTGCGTGACCTGCGCGCCAAGCCGGGTGCGACCGTGGCCAAGGACGCCGTGCTGGCGGTGGTGGAGCCTGAGGAACGACAGGAGCAACCGTGATGGACCTGACGCTGACCGACGAGCAGGAGGCGCTGCGCGCCACCGTCGAGGAGTTCGCCCGCAAGGAGGTCGCCCCGGTCATCGGCGAGCTCTACGAGCGCGGCGAGTTCCCGTACCAGATCGTGGCCAAGATGGGCGCGATGGGCCTGTTCGGCCTGCCGATCGCCGAGGAGTACGGCGGCATGGGCGGAGACTACTTCACCCTGTGCCTGGCCCTGGAGGAACTGGCCCGGGTCGACTCCTCGGTGGCCATCACGCTGGAGGCCGGGGTCTCGCTCGGCGCCATGCCCATTTACCGGTTCGGCACCGAGGCGCAGAAGCGGCGATGGCTCCCGGCGCTGGCGGCAGGGGAGAAACTGGGCGCGTTCGGCCTGACTGAGCCCGGGGGCGGTTCGGACGCCGGCGCTACCCGCACGACGGCCCGCCTGGACGGCGAGGAGTGGATCATCAACGGGTCGAAGGCGTTCATCACCAACTCCGGCACCGACATCACCGCCCTGATCACGGTGACGGCGCTGACCGGCGAGCGGCAGATCTCCTCGATCATCGTCCCGGCGGGCACGCCGGGCCTGGGGGTCGCGCCGAAGTACTCCAAGGTCGGCTGGAGCGCCTCGGACACCCGCGAGCTGTCCTTCGATGACGTGCGGGTGCCCGCGGAGAACCTCGTCGGCGAGCGCGGCCGCGGCTACGCGCAGTTCCTGTCGATCCTGGACGAGGGCCGCATCGCGATCGCCGCGCTGGCCACCGGGCTGGCCCAGGGCTGCGTGGACGAGTCGCTGCGGTACGCGCGCGAGCGGGAGGCGTTCGGCCACCCGATCGGGCATTACCAGGCCATCCAGTTCACCATCGCCGACATGGAAGCCCGCGCGCACACCTCGCGGCTGGCCTACTACGCCGCGGCGGCCAAGATGCTGCGCGGCGAGCCGTTCAAGAAGGAAGCGGCCATCGCCAAGCTGGTGTCGTCCAACGCGGCCATGGACAACGCCCGCGCCGCCACCCAGGTGTTCGGCGGCTACGGGTTCATCGACGACTCCCCGGTCAGCCGCTTCTACCGTGACGCGAAGATCCTCGAGATCGGCGAGGGCACCAGCGAGATCCAGCGCATGCTCATCGCGCGGCAACTGGGCCTGTAGGACTTTCGCAGCTCGGGGCGCTCAGGGGGTGCTGAGCCATTCGGCGGGCTGGCCGGTGACGCTGGCGATGAGGTCGAAGTCCTTGTCGCAGTGGAGCACAGCGAGCCCGGCCAGTTCGGCGGTCGCGGCGATGATCATGTCTGGGACAGAAGGGGCGCGGTGCTCACCGCGGTCGGCTAGGGCCGTGAGGACCTCGACGGCCCGGTCCTCGATGGCCGCAGTGAGGTATTCCACTGGCATCGCCGAGACGGGCGGCTGTCGCAGTCCGGTCCGCAGGTCAGCCCCGGACCGGGCGGAGCAGCCGATCTCGAGCCGGGTGACAGTAGTGATCCGGACCAGGCCGCGCTCGATCCGGCTGGCCCACCCGGCGCCGTCCGGGCTGGTGCCGAGGCGGACGAGGGCGGACTTGTCGATCAGCCAGTCGGTCACTGCCAGGCCCGGGACATCACGTCCGGGTCGGCCAGGTCGCTGAAAGTTTCGGCGAACCGGGTCAGGTCCCCTGTGCTGACGGGGGATCCGGAGACGGCCGCGTCCTGGGCGAGCCTGCGCCGGACGTACTCGCTGCGTGACAGGCCGAGGCGGCGGGCATGGGCTTCGAGTGCCGCGATGACGTCGTCGGGCACGTCACGGATCAGCATATCTGTCATCCGGGCCTCCCAATGATATCTAATGATATCACCTTCAGCTGGACTGTAAGCCCGTCGCCGATGAGATCAGGAGGCTGGGCCGGTCTACCTGTCGACAACACCTCACTGGAAGGGATCACCGCAATGGCAAAGGTCATCTCTACGCTTTTCATCTCGGCTGACGGCGTGGCCGAGATCGACCCCGGCTGGCACTTCCCGTACTTCGACGAGAACATGGGCCGCGCCGTCGGCGAGGACTACGACACAGCTGACGTGCTGCTGATCGGCCGCGAGACCTACGACAGCTTCGCCGGAGCGTGGCCGGGCCGCGAGGCGGCGGGCGGGGACGACGCACCGTTCGCCAAGCAGCTCGGCGACGTGCGCAAGGTAGTCGTCTCGCGCCAGCCGCTGGAGTTCACCTGGCGTAACTCCGAGCTGATCAAGGGCGATCTCCTCGAGGCCGTCACCGCGCTGAAGTCCGATGCCGGCATCAAGGGCATCCTCATCCCTGGTTCGATCTCGGTGGTGCAGCAGTTGCTCGCCGCGGGGCTGGTCGATGAGCTGCGCCTGCTGGTGCACCCGGTGGCGGCACGTAAGGGGCGCAGGCTGTTCGACGACGGCGACGCGCCGTATCACCTGAAGCTGACGGCGACGCAGGCGTTCCCGACCGGCGTGATCCGCGTGATCTACGCACCGGCCGAAGCACCCGCCGAGGCTGGGTACGACGAGATCAAGGACAAGGCACCCGGCGGGAACTAGGGAGCGAGCTGCCCTAGGGAGCCAGAACAGCAAGCGCGGCTTCTGCGCACTCGTCGTCTTGCCCGGGCATCATTCCGCCGCTTACCGCCACCGCGCCGAGGACGGTGTCCCCCCGCAGGATGAGCGCCGCTCCGGCGCCCGCCAGGATGGGCATCCGCACGGCCCGGTCGAGCTGGGCGAAGAAGTCAGGCGAGGCCGCCTGCAGCTGACGCAGGGCGGCGCCGTCGCGGCGGAAGAGAGCGACGCTGGCCGCCTTGGTCTCGGCGATCCGGGCTGAGAGCGGCGCTGCGCCGTTCATGCGGCCGAGGGCCTGCAGGTGCCCGCCTTCGTCGACGACCGCGAGCGTGACCAGTGCGCCTAGCTTGGCGGCGCGCTCGTGTGCGCCGGCAATGACTGTCTGAGCCTCTTGGAGCGTGAGCGGCATTGCGATCCCCTGAGTTAGGTGGACAACTGTCCTTGCATGAACGATCGTATTGTCAGGGAGAGCCGCGGCGCAAGTACGCGAAGCTAAAATGATCGGGCGATGGACGACACCACCTCGGCCGGTCTTTCCGCTGGCCCTCGCCGCCCTAACGCGCGCGGGCAGGGGGAGCGACTGCGGGAGGAGATCATTTCCGCCGCCGTGCGGATGCTCGGCGACCTAGCCGACGACGAGGCCTTGTCGCTGCGCGCGGTCGCACGTGCGGTGTCGATATCCCCCACCTCTGTTTACCTGTACTTCCCGGATCGTGACGCGCTCGTCGCGGCGGCCATGCAACGCTGCCATGCGGAGATGCTCCAGGCTGCGGATGAGGCCGAGGCCGCCCATCAGGATCCCGCTCTCGGCTTGCGCGCACGGATCCTGGCCCAGGCGGCCTGGGTGCAGGAGCATCCCGGCATCTACAAGGTGATGCACGAGAGCAAGGTCGGCATGCCCTTCAAGGAGGCCGCGTTCACGCGCACTACGGCCGCGGTGCAGCGCTGCATGGACGCCGGGATTGCCTCGCCAGGGGACGCCGCCACCGTCGCACTCGATCTCCGGACGGCCGTCATCGGCATGCTGTCCCTGCGGATCAATGAGCCTGACCTGCCCTGGCCGCCCTTCCCCGAGCAAGCCGACCGATTCCTCGCCAAGCTCGTCGGACTCGCGTCCCCGGCCGGGCAGACGACCGCCGCGCAAGCAAAGTAACCCCGGGGAGGACGTTTTGGGCGCCGGCTGACCTCGGCTGCCCCGGGATGGCGGGGCCGGCAAATGCCGCCCTACTCACGGGCCGAGGACAACGTGCGGCGACTGGCCGATGCCGGGGTCACCCTGCTGGCGGGCACGGACGCTCCGAACCCGGGGACCGTGTTCGGGGCAAGCCTGCACCGGGAGCTCGAGCTCCTTGTCCGGTGCGGCATCAGCCCGGCGCAGGCCCTGGCCCAGCTGATCCGGGGAGGCCCCGGGGACCCGGGTCCCGTCAGTGGGCCGGCTCAATGCTCCATCGAGCCGGTCCCGGCCGGCTCAATGCTCCATCGAGCCGGTTGCTGGCGACGGTTGCATGGGGCTGGTGAGAAGGTTGTTACTAATGAGGATGAAGTGTAAGGCGAACGGAGGGATGCGGGCCATGGGATGCCGAGCCATCCGCGGTCCGGGCTGGTGCTGAGGCGTGCGAGGGCGGACTTGCCGGTCAGCCAGCCGGTCACGGCCAGGCCGGGAACATCGTGTCCGGGTCGGCTAGGTCGCTGAAGGTTTCGGCGAACCGGTCAGGTCCCTGGTGCTGACGGAGCAGCCGGAGACGGCCGCGTCCTGGGCGAGCCTGGGCCGGACGTACCCGCCGCGTGACAGGGCAAGGCGGCGGGCACGGGCTTCGACGTCGTCAGGCGCGGCAACTGAGACTGCGGGAAGGGTTACACGCGCTCGGCTCGTTCGGTATAAAAGGTCTTTAATGCCGAACGGGTGAGGGTGCGTCCGGGGTTGATCAGGCTTTTCGCGACCGGTGCGGCAGCGGTCGCGGGTCACGCGGTGAGCACGCCCGGCGGCGCAGTACGGGCATTATCTGGCCCCGGCGGCCTACACGCCGGCATTTCGGCATCCTGCTCGTCATGGCTGTCGGCGTTGCGGCCGGTGCCGCTGATGATGGGGCGGCGGGGTAGCAGCGCGGCGACGGCCAGCGCGGCGAGTACGGCAGTGCCAGCCGCGATGAGCAGTGCGATGTGGATGCCGTCGATGAAGGCGATGCTGGCCTGGGCGGAGACCGGGCCGCCGATGCGGGACGCGACCGCGAGGGAGTCGCGGGCCCTGCCCAGGACCGCGGCGGGGACGCCGGTGACGGTGAGATGACCGCGGTAGATCGCCGTCATGATGCTGCCGATGACGGCGATGCCGAGCGCGCCGCCGACCTCGCGGGACAGGTCGTTCATGGCCGAGGCGACGCCTTGCTGCCGGCTGGGAGCGCGGAGGTGATAGCGCTGGTCGCCGGGGTCATCGCGGCGCCCATGCCGGCGCCGAGCACCAGCAGCCCCGCGGCCAGGATCCAGTAGGGGGTGACCAAGCCGAGCTGGGCCAGGATAGCCAGTGCCGCGGCGATCAGGGCCAGGCCGGCCACGCATACCGGGCGGGAGCCTCCCAGCTCATGGGCCTGGCCTTCATGCGCTACGTGTGGAAGATCGAGCCGGTCGCCACCATGACCGAAGACGACATCGTCGCCGCGATCGCCCCCACCATCCAGCGCTACCTCAACGGCGACATCGGACCCGTCACCAGCCGGCGGCAACGTCGCCGCAACCCCCGGTAAACGACACGCGGCACCGGCGGAGTCAGCAGAACGACGCCGGGGCGGCCCCGCTGGCGAGGCCGGGGCCGGGTGGTCACCGCTGATCCGAGCGCGACGCGATGTAGCCGTCCGGCCGGATCACGAACAGGCCGCCGTTCTTCCCGGTGCCGTAGCGCGCCGCGACCGCGCGGTCTGGATCGGAGATGACCCCGTCGAACGCCGACGTGGGCGCCTCAGCGTCGGCGACCAGTACATGCCGCTGGATGCCGCGGGCAGCGATGGGTTCGGGGACCTGCCCGCGCCCGGCGATATAAAGCGCGGTCGGGCCGGTCGCGCGCGCGAGCATATTGTGAAGGCTGACAGCGGCCACCTCGGGCGCGGCGTCCCCCGGCTGCGGACTGCGGTGCGAACGGCGTGAAGGTCCGACGATGGGGCTGGCGCGGTAGGCGACCCTCGTTTCTTCGGTCTCCTCAGCGAGCATATGCGCGACCGGAGACAGACCGCTCGCCACCCGCACTCCGCAGTTACGCAGTCGCCGTACCAAGGGGTTGGTGACCGTGCCGGCGTCCGTGGTCGCGGTCGTGACCTTGATGACGTGCGCGGCGACGGGATGCCGCTCGGCGTGATAGCTGTCCAGCAGGGCGGAGCCCGGACCCTCGGTCGCGGCCTGGGCAAGCTTCCAGCCCAGGTTGAACGCGTCCTGGATTCCGGTATTCATGCCCTGCCCGCCTGCGGGACTGTGGACATGAGCGGCGTCCCCGGCCAGAAACCCGCGCCCGACGCGATAGCACGGGACCTGGGCGTGGTGGGTCTCGAAGGAAGTGATCCACCGCGCTGACTCCAGCCGGAAGCCGGTAGTGCGGTGATCGACGATGGCCTGGAGCTCTTCCAGCGTCGGCGCTGCGGGTGCGTCGAGTTGCCCGATCAGCCGCAGCCGGCGACCGAGCATCGGGAACGCCATCAACGGGCCGGCGTCGCTCGTGAAGAACGTGTGCATCGTCGAGCGGTCCAGCTGGTGGTCGGCTTCGACGTCGCCCAGCAGGAACGTCTCTCCTTTGAAGGAGCCTCGAGGCGCAACCCTAGTGCCCCGCGAACCGTGCTGTGACTGCCATCCGTGCCCACGATCCAGTCGGATCTGATCTCCTCGCCGGACTTCAGATGCGCTCGCACGCCCGAGGCGTCCTGCTCCAAGCCGGCCAGCTCCCGCTCGCGCTCGACCGTGACGCCAAGCGTAGCCAGCCTGGCGGTGAGAATCCGCTCGGTTTCGTCTTGGGGTAGTGTCACGGGGAACGGATACGGACTGTCCACTGTGCCGAGATCAAACTTGCCCAGGCTGACACGATCCGCATACATCTGCAGGCCAGTCGTGCGCTGACCGGCAGCGACGATCTCGTCAACGACACCGATCCGGGAGAACGCCTCGAGCGTACGGGCGTGCACGACCGCCGCCCGTGACTCGGCGGTTGGCACGGAAAGCTTGTCGAGGATCCGCACCGGTACGGCGCGCCGCGCGAGCTCGCAGGCCAGAGCAAGTCCCACCGGACCAGCGCCGACGATTACCACCGGGGTCGGATCGCTCATCGCTGCCGGCTGTCAGCACGGCAGTTGATCCTCGCCAGCCGAAACATTGTCTCGCCGTCCCTTTCGCGGGCTGTCCCCTAGCGACTAGTCTCCGCATCTGGTGAGGCTAAATTCAGCGTATGTTGAAACTACGTACGAGCACAAGCCCATCCGGAGATAGGCATTGAGGTCCCAAAAGCCCACTCACCGCGGCCCGCGAGACGAGCGCGGGGTCGTCGCGGCGCGCATCCTCAGCGTTGCCCGGGCCTCCTTCGCGGCGTACGGCTACGCCGGGACGTCGCTGCGATCGGTCGGTCGCGACGCCGACGTCGATCCTGGGCTGGTCATCTACTACTTCAAGGACAAGCGCGGACTGCTCGACGCCGCGCTCGTCCCCCCACCCGGCTGGACCGAGGCGATCGCTACCGCGGCCGCGGCTCCGATGCGGCTTCGCGGCGCCGCGCTGGTGCGAACGATGATCGATGCCTGGGAGGCTCCCGCGTCCGAGGAGTTCCTGCGATCGACGATCCTGACCGCCGCCCACGAGCCGATCGCCCGGCAGCGCCTGGCCACCAACTTCGCGGTGCACATCCTCGACGCCGTGTCGTCCAGGCTCGATGACGACGAGCGTCTCGTGCGGGCCTCGCTCGCCGCTTCGCAGATCGTCGGGCTGGCGATGATGCGCTACGTCTGGAAGGTCGGTGCCCTGGCAGCGATGCCATCCGACCAGGCGATCGCGCTCGTCGCCCCGGCCGTCCAGAGATACCTCAACGGAAAGCTCACCGGGCTTGATCAATGACCCACGGCGAGCCACCGCGATTCGCTGAGTGGCTCTGACCTGTAATTTCTTTGTGGAGCTGAGGGGATTCGAACCCCTGACCCCCATGCCATGGAGCTTTCTGCCGTCGGCCAGCGTGGCTCGCTGTCACAAGATACGAGGTAGCACGGCATCGCCGAACTCTCAGGGACGCCGTTACAGGATGACATCGTTGTCCTGGTTTGCCGATGGACGCGGCAAGGCCTCCGACCAGGAGAGGTACAAGCAGCGGCACGCCGTGGAAATGCGCCATCAACCGGCTCGCCGTCGCCACCTGATAGGACAAGCTCGCCGTCCGCTAGGAAGCCACCATCCACGTCGCCCCGATCGACGAATGGCTCCGGCCCGTCACTTCTCAGCCGCGGCGCGTACCGTCACCTTCAAGAACCGCGCCGTCGGCCAGTACGCCCATCGGCTCCCCTGGCGGCCATCCGCCGACAGCCGCCAGGGGGAGGCGCTAGCCGAAGTTGAACAGCCGCCTGGTGTCCTGGAAGTTGCATGCGGAGGCCACCAGCCTGGTCCCGTTGGTGTCCAGGAAGGTGCTCGCCGAGAAGCACCACCCGGCCGACGTCGCGGGGCCGGGCGCGAGCTCAAGCTCGAACGGACTGGTGCTGTCCGCCCGGTTCGGCGGCGCGATGTCCCACTCGGTGTGAGCGGTGTCCGCGCAGCTCTCCTGGATGAGGTCGGTGCCCTCAAGCTGGCTGTTGGGCACGGACGGCGACACGCCGATGCACCAGCCTGAGCCGGCGTTCCTTATCTGGTACGTGCCGTAGCCGCCGAGCGCGTCACTGCCCACGTGAGTGAACACCCAGCGCTGCGGGCCGCCGTTGGAGGCATACCCGTGGCAGTGAAACAACTGCAGCTTCTGGAACTGCGCGGTCGACCCGGAGGGGTCATCGACGCACAGCGTGTTCCCGGCCGCGTTCAGGTACGGGTTATAGATCTCCGCCCACGTGGTGGGCACGATCGGGTCCGCGTGCGCGGCGCCGGTCGCGGACAGGCTGAGTCCGACCGCGAACGCCGCGGCGGCGAGCCCGACTGCGGCCTTCGTGAAGCGACGGTTCATGCTGCATCCTCCGATTTCGTGCACGTCCGTTCCGAACTGGACAATCGGAGGCTATGAGCGCCGCCTGAAACGGCACTGTAACCGGCTGGCACGGCGCTGAACCGGGACTGTGCTCCCGGCCAGCCGGGCTGCGGCGCGCGACGCGAGCGGCCGGGCGGTAATCGCGCGGCGGTTGCCGTGTGGTCCCCTGGGAGGGCCGTTGCTGGTTCCACAAGATCGCAAACGTCCTCGCGGCACTGCCCAAGTCCGCCCACCCGGTGCGAAGAAGGCCCTCGCCGAGATCTGGAACGCCGAGGACAGGACCACGCCCGGGCCGCAGCGAAAGCGTTCGAGGGCGCCTACCGGGCGAAGTTCCCCAAGGCTGCCGCGAAGATCACTGATGACCTGGACCAGCTGCTGGCTTTTACGACTTCCCGGCCGAGGACTGGGTGCACCTGCGCACGACCAGCCCGATCGTTAACCTTCGCCACCGTCCGGTACCGGACCGAGGTCACCAAGGGCCCCGGCTCGCGGGCCGCGGGCCTGGCCATGGCGTTCAAGCTCATCGAGTCAGCCCAGGATCACTGGCGTATGGTCAATGCTCCGCATCTCGTCGCCCTGGTTCGCGCCGGAGCCGCTTTCACCAATGGCAAACTCGCCGGGCGGCCTGGTCACGAGGGCAAGGAGGCTGAGCCAGAAGCCGCATGAGAGATCTTGATCCGCAGGTCTTGGCGATAATTCCTCCCTAGGCCCCGCTTGCCGTGGGCGAAGTTCCCGGTCAGGTCAGGTTTGCGTTGTGCCACGAGCGGGCCGGGCGTTGCGCCGGAACTGGCTCCTCCGGTAACGCCAGCGCTGCGGTCAGCCACTTCGTGTGGCCTGCCGTCGGCCATCGGGCCGGCAGCCTTGCTGGAGAGAGCCGGGGACGTGATCCCGTTACGGCTTGCGGCCTACCGCGCCGTAGATCATCTGCCCAGCGTCCATGGGTGGCGTGTCCTTCTCAGGCCGCCAGTCCGACACCCAGACCAGGCCCGGCGGGACCAGCTCCAGGCCATCCAGCATGGCGAGCACCTCGGCGCGGGTGCGGAGGAAAGCGTCCTCCCGGACCGGCCGATACGCGACATCCACCGCGTCCTCCAACGCGGGCACCAGATCGGCGGTCGCGTGCGACATGACCAGGCAGCTGCCAGACGGGAAGGGGGCCAGCAGCCGGGAGATGATCCCGGCCGGGTCATCGCCATCGGGAATGAAATGGAGTACCGACACCAGCAAGATCGCGCACGGCTCGCTGAAGTTGATCAGCTCACGCAGCTCCGGATCGGCCAGGGTCGCATCGGTGTCCTGGATCTCATGCCGGACCACCGCGGCGCCATGCACCTGGTGCAGCATGTTCCGGGCGTGCGTGAGCACCACCGGGTCATAGTCCACATAGACGATGCGGGCGTCTGGGGCCGCGCCGTGGGCGGCCTCATGGGTGTTCCCCACCGTGGGCAGCCCGGCCCCGAGGTCGATGATCTGCCGGACCCCCGCCTCCGCCACTACATACCGGACCGCCCGGCGCAGGAAACCGCGGTTCGCCTGTACCGCCGACCGCAGGCTTGGCGTTCGGGCCAGCACCGCCTCGGCCACCTTCCGGTCGGCCGGGTAATGATTCTTGCCGCCGAGCACGTAGTCGTAGACCCGCGCCGCGTTCGGGATATCGGGATTGAACTCAGTTTGCGTCGGCACCCGCCCATCATGACGCACTCCCCGGCCCTCGCGCCATCCCGGAACCCCGCGGCGCGGTCGTGAGCTGGCTGCGGCCGGCGTGCAGGCGGCATGACGCAGGGCGCTCGCCCCGGCAGCAGTCTGATCGGGGGTTGCGGCCAGCCCGGTCGCGGTACGCCAGTTCTCGCGGCCAGGCGGGCACGCGCCGATCGTCCACGCTGGGTCGGCGTACACGGTCTGGCCGGTCCACCCGGCCAGGTCCCTGGCGTGCAGAGCAGACGGCATGCGGCGCCCCGCGAGGCGAGTGTGATCTCCATAAGTAGGGCTGGCTCATCGAGCATGCTCAGGCGCAGAATCTCGGAATCAACTACACGCTGGGTCCCGGCGATGGCGAGTCGCGCAAACCCCAACCGGCGGCCTTAGTCAGCGCAAGACCCCCATAATTAATTGTTTAGGGCGGTATCATCGTAATAGCTCCTTACTTCTGTGAGAATGGCTGATTATTCAGTCGGCCTACGGCTAGTTTGCGCCTGTGGATGTTCCATGTTCCATTCACGTCCGGGTTATGCTTCAGCGGCGTGGCCATCGTGGCGGGATGAGTGGTTCCTTTATTACAGCGATCACGATTGCGTGACGCAGGCTCCAGGCTCGCCCGGCCCAGGGCGGCTCGCTGTTGCCGGGATGGTCTTGGCTGAGCGAGCCGACCTGGCGATCTCCGGGTTAGCGACGGAATTTTCCACAGCCGGCCACGGGCGGGCACCTGGTGATCTTGCGAATTGCGGGAGTTCTCAGGCCCGGTCCCGGACCCCGGCTACGAGGTCAGCCGACCGCCGCAGTGCGTACGTCTGCGTGGGGCCAGGCCGGATGCGCGCCGAGCGGTACGACCGACTTCCCTCCGAATCCGGTCGACCCGGTAAAAATCCTACGGCCAGTTGCCAATATCTGGCGGCGGAACCGTGACTGGCGTGTCGGGACACAGCGGGTCTCCGGCATAGGCGCAGTGATTCGTTTCGTCGGACGGCGCGTAAGGATCGGCCGTCGTTTCGTCGGACGGCGCGTAAGGATCGGCCGACGTTTCGTCGGACGGCGCGTAAGGATCGGCCGACGTTTCGTCGGAC
>Ga0136846_1223432_pt1 | contig 12769 bp, 15 predicted proteins | sample HopSoiMetagenom2_FD_96841 | JGI IMG/M metagenome (GOLD analysis project Ga0136846, IMG submission 96841) | Grasslands soil microbial communities from Hopland, California, USA - 2 Assembly 2016 (version 4) | ecosystem: Environmental > Terrestrial > Soil > Grasslands | place: USA: Hopland...
AGCACGGCGGAACGCTTCGTCTCGGTGGGGGTCACTTGGCAGACGGGGCGCCTCGTCCCCTGACCCGACCCGCATGATCGACATTCCCGGCCTCATCGACACCTACGGCTATTGGGCCGTGTTCGTCGGCGCTTTCCTCGAAGGCGAGACGATCCTCGCGCTCGCGGGCCTCGCGGCGTATCGCGGCTACATGGACTTTCGCTGGGTCGTACTGGTCGCGCTCGTCGGCGGTTTCCTCGGCGACCAGTTCTACTTCTTCCTCGGGCGCTACCGCGGCGCCGACATGCTGAAGCGCCATCCGAAGTGGCAGGCGCGTGCACACAAGTTCGACATGCTCCTCGCGCGCTGGCATGCGCCGCTCATCATCGGCATCCGCTTCATGTACGGGTTCCGCGTCGTGGGACCGATCATGCTGGGCATGGGGCGCGTGGAGGCGTGGAAGTTCGTGCTCTACAACTTCATCGGGGCGGCCATCTGGGCGCCGCTGATCGCCGGCCTGGGCTACCTCTTCGGCAGCGCGCTCGAGGCCGTGATCCACGACCTGAAGCGCGTCGAGGTGTGGGCGGGCCTCGCGCTCCTCGTGATCGGCATGGTCGTGTTCATCGTCCAGCACGTGCGCCGCGAGCGCGAGGACGAGGCCCAGGCGCCGACCGATGCCCCGCCCTAGAACTCGTACTCGGCCTGCACGCGCAATGTGTTCTTCGGCGCGCCGTCGGAAACGCCGATGAGCCACGCGGCGTTGTAGCGGAGCGCCTCGCGGCCTTCGCCGAGCTTCACCTTGCCGAACACGGCGGGGCCCAGACGGTGGTTCTGCTCGTGCGCGGGATCCCAGTGATTCCACTTGCCCATCTCGCCGAAAGCCTGCGCGCCCACTTCGAGCTCGCGCCGCAACGCGTACTTCGCCTGCAGCTGGTAGCCCATCTCGGTGGGGTGCGGCTCATCGGAGCTCGCGCGGAGGACGCGCTCGAAGAGGAGGTTCGCGTTCCAGCGCACCGGGCCCGCGTCGCCCTGGAATAGCGGTCCCAACTTGAACTCGTAGCCTTCCTCGTGGCGTGGCACCTCGATCTCGGTAATGAGGCCCACATCGACGAAGTACTGGTTGGGCTCGGTCAGCTGGAACTTGTTCTCCCACTCGAAGGCGTCGTACTGCGATTTGCTGCCCGGCTCGTGGTGGTACTTGAGGTACGCCTCGCTGAACCACCACTGCGTCACGCCATAGCCGAAGCCCAGGCTCGCGGCGGATTCGCGTCCCTCGTCGTTGCGCAGCCTGGCGGTGCCGGCCTTGAAGTCGATCTCGCGCTCGCCGTACTCGACGGCGGGCACGTACACGTAGTCGGAAGGGCCGGCCGATGCGACGGCAGGCAAGCCGAGGGCGGCGGCCGCGATGAGCCGGTGCAGGCGCTGCATGGAATTTCCTTCAGGCGGTGGCGGGAGTTGCGGGGACTGTCTCGCTGCGTCGTCGCGCCCATGCCATGCCGATGGCGATGGCGATGAGCACCGTGAAGAAGAACGTGATCTGCATGCCGCTCGGCTGCGCGTCGTATCCAAGCAAGCCCTGCAGGGCCTTGCCGGCGAGGGAGCCGTTGTCGACGAAACCCGAGGTATCCCACACCGGGTTGGCGAGGCTCGGCAGCATGTCCGCCTGGATGAGGAAGCGCGCCGACTGCGCGGCCATCCCGGCCGCGAGCAGCAGCACCAGGAGCGACGTGGCGGAGAAGAACCACTTGAGCGGAATGCGCAGCAGCCCCGCGAACAGCAATGCGCCGACGGCGATACCGCCCACGAGCCCGATCGCGCCACCGAGGGCCATGAGCGCCGCGGAATTCTCTGGCGAAGCGGAAATGCCGTAGAGGAAGAGAACCGTCTCGCTCCCCTCGCGCAGCACCGCGACCGCGATCACCACGAGGAGGACCGACATCTCCTTCGATCCCTCGCGGATGGCGCCCCCGATCTGCTTCGCGCTCGCCGCAAGCTCTCGCCCGTGCGAGGACATCCAGATGTTGTGCCAGGCGAGCATCACGACCGCCACGCCCAGGATGGAGGCATTGAATAGCTCCTGGCCCATGCCCTCGGCGACCTTCGAGATCGCCTCCGCGCCGCCCGCTACCAGCAGCGAGCCGACGAGGCCGGCGGCGAGCCCGCCCGCGATCCAACGGCCCCGTCCCGGAATGCCACGCGTCGCGGCGGCGATGATGCCGACGATGAGCGCGGCCTCGAGGGTCTCGCGGAATACGACGAGTGCGGTGCCGAACATGTTGGCCTTATTTGGCGACGATCACGCCCTTGGCGGTCTTCTCGTTGAATTCGCCCACGAACTTGTACTCGCCGGCCTTGAGCGGGCCCAGGAACACGGTGCCCTTCGACTTGGCCGGGATCACCTTCTCGATCTTGAGGTCGTGGCTCTCGAACTCTTCGGCCGTGGCGTCGCGGTTGTCGATGACGAGCTTCACCTTCTTGCCGGCAGGGCTCTCGATGCGATCGGGCGTGAACTTGTGGTTCTCGATCACGAGGTTGATGTCGCCTTCGGCGGCGAAGGCGCTGGCGGATGCGGCAAGCAGGGCCGCAGCGATGAAGCGAAGCATGTGTCTCTCCGGAATCGTTCTGTTTGGATGCAGGCAAATGATAATCGTTCTTATTTGTATCCGCAAGCCCGCCGAACGCCCTCGGGCTGCCGGGGTCCAACCCCCGACGCATGGCTTTGTTTACAAAGGCTTTGTAGGAGGATTCCGATGCGCAGGACCGTATTCGCACTGCTGGCCGCGTTCCTTCCCGGTCTCGCATTCGCCACCGTGAACGTCAACACCGCACAGCAAACCGAGCTGCAGCGCACCAAGGGCCTCGACAAGTACAAGGCCAAGTCGCTGATCGAATATCGCGCGCGCAATGGATCGATCGACAACTTCGGCGAGCTCGCCCAGGTGCCGGGCTTTACGCCGGAGGTGATCGAGAAGGTGAAGACGGAGCTCGCCTTCAATGGCGACGCCTTCGTGCCGCCGAAAGCGGCGGAGAAAAAGAAGAAGGGCTAGCGCAGCAGCAGGTCCAGCCGTTCCTGGATGTAGCGCTTGGCGATGCGAACCTGGTCCTCGTCCAGCATGGCGTAGAGCTTCGACCACTCCTCGCGCGCCTCGCGGAAGAGCGGCTTGTTCTGCTCGATGACCTGCTCCTGGATGTCGTAGAGCAGGTTCAGGTCGGGACGCGGCTTTTCCATTTCCACTCGCATGCGCTCCTGGATCTGCATGCCCGACATCGCGACCGCGAGCAGCGCGCGTTGAGTCGCGCCGACCGCCACGTCGAATTGTCCCTTCTGCGCGGGGTTAAGGCGCAGCGCGCGCTCGAGCTTCTGGAAGTCGCGGTCGAGCGGACCCGCATGGGCCCCGAAGCAAAGGCCGAGCAGCAGCGCCGCGAAGAAGCCGCGGATCATCAGAAGGGCTGCCTCACGAGCGGCATCGTTCCCGCCACCCCGTCGACGGAGTAGTCGAAGGTTGCCGTGTCGCCCTGGAAGCGAAACCGGTAGGTGCCCACCTGGTTGATGCGGAAGAGCGCCGGGTCGTAGGGCTGGCCCAGCCACGGAGATCCCGTGGTGCGGTAGAGCGTCCCCTCGTAGGTGTCGCCCGCCGTCCACGCGCCCGCTGGCATCACGAACCACGTTGGCTTGCCCGCCGCATCGTAGGTGAACCATACGCAGAAGAGCGACTTGTACTGCTGCAGCAGCGCGATGCCCCAGCCGTTCTGCGTGCTGCCGCCCCACCACATGTCCCCGAGCCCATGCAACGGCGCGCCCGCGATCTCCTGGCCGAACAACTGGCGGCTGATCGCCTTTCGGCCGGTGATGCCGTCGATGGCGTAATCGAGCGTCGCCTTGCCCGTTCCGCTGAAAGTGATCGTGGCGGAACCCACGGACGCGTTCACGTTGAACCGGCTCGCGTCATACGCGCCGTAAGGCGAACCGCTCGGCAGGTAGAGCGCCCCGGTGTATGCCGTCTTCGCCTCGTTCCACGTGCCGCCGGACATCACGTACCACGTGGCTTTTCCCGCCGCGTCGTAGGCATAGATGACCGAGAAGAGCATGTCGCGGTGCTGCACGATGCTCATTCCCCAGCCGTTCTGCGACGGTCCGCTCCACCACATGTCCTGGTACGGCGCGGAGTTCGCGAAGACCCACCGCTGCGTGACGCCGGCGGCCGTGACCTCTATGGCGTAGCTGCCGGGCTTGTCCTGGGGCGTGACCTCGAAATCGACGTGTCCCGATTGGCCGGTGTTGCCGCTCCCCGGCGTGATCGTCGCGGAGATGGTGATCGGGACCACCTTCGCCGTGACGTCGGCCTCGTAGATGGGATAGACGCCCTGGACCGGCGTCGCCGTGAAGGAGAACTCCTGGCCCGGGCGGGGTTCCGAGGGGCTCGCCTCGCCGTCGACCGCCACCTGCGCCCGCGTGTAGGTGAACACGTTGAAGCGGACGCTGACCCCGGCTGTCGCCGTGATCCAGCACGTGATGCCTTGCGAAAATGCATGGAAGACCGCGGTGGCCATGCCGCTCACGTCGGTGTACACCGTCTGCACGAAGCCGCCGTTGTCGAAGGTGCCGCATACATCGTTCGCGAAGGTGACGGCTTCGCCCACTGCGGGCTGGTTCAGCGCATTGAAGAAGCGGACGCGGTACTCCTGCGCTGTGCCGCCGAGTACGCTGGTGTTGAGCGGCGTGAGCATCTGCGCGCTGGTGGCGGCCTGCACGGCAGGCGCCGCCAGGAGGGCGGAGAGCGCGACCAGCGCCGTGAGGAAGGGGCGGAGCATCGGCATGTAACGCATCGTCCCACGCGCGCGTTGACGGAACAATCGGTCGCGTCCTACTTCTGAGGCAAAATGTCTGTCCATGCCAAACGATACGAAGCCGCCCATCGAAGGCGCGCACCTCACCAACTTCATCCGCCAGCACATCGAGCGCGACCTGGCCGAGGGCAAGTACGCCCATCGCCGCTGGGGCGGCAGGCCCGGGCCCGCGGACGTGCACGCGTCGGCTCCGGCCGATCCGGCGAAGATCCGCACCCGCTTTCCGCCGGAGCCCAACGGCTACCTGCACATCGGCCACGCGAAATCGATCTGCCTCAACTTCGGCCTCGCGGAGCAGTACCAGGGCGTGTGCCACATGCGCTTCGACGACACGAACCCGGAGAAGGAAGAGCAGGAGTTCGTCGACGGCATCCTCGACGCGGTGCACTGGCTGGGCTACCACTGGGGTGCCAACGACGAGAACCTCTATCACGCGTCCGACTACTTCGACTGGATGTACGCCTTCGCGGTCGAGCTCATCAAGCATGGCGACGCGTACGTCGATTCGCAGACTGCCGAGGAGCTGCGCGCCGCCCGGGGCTCGCTTACCGAGCACGGCGTCGAGTCGCCGTACCGGTCGCGGCCCATCGAAGAGAATCTGAAGCTCTTCGCCGAGATGCGCGACGGCAAGCACGCCGACGGCGCGCACGTGCTGCGCGCGAAGATCGACATGAAGTCGCCCAACATCAACCTGCGCGACCCGGCGTTGTACCGCATCAAGAACGCGGAGCACCACCGAACGGGCGCGAAGTGGCACATCTACCCGATGTACACCTACGCGCACCCGATCGAGGACGCGCTGGAGAACATCACGCATTCGCTGTGCACGCTGGAGTTCGAGGACCAGCGGCCCTTCTACGACTGGGTGCTGGACAAGATCGCTTCGTTCGGGCTCCTGCAGCGTCCGCTGCCGCAGCAGATCGAGTTCTCGCGGCTCAATCTCACCTATACCGTGATGAGCAAGCGGTTCCTCAAGCAGCTCGTGGACGAAAGGCACGTCGATGGCTGGGATGATCCGCGGATGCCGACGTTGGTCGGCGTGCGCCGGCGAGGCTATACGCCCGAGGGGCTGCGGCTCTTCGTCGAGCGCGTGGGCGTCTCCAAGAGCGATTCCTTCATCGACTACTCGGTGATGGAGGACTGCCAGCGGGAGGTGCTGAACGAGATCGCTCCTCGCCGCATCGCGGTGCTCGATCCCCTCAAGCTCGTGGTCGACAACTGGCCCAAGGGGAAGGTGGACGAGTGCTTCGCCCCGAACCATCCGCAAAAACCCGACTGGGGCAGGCGCATGGTGCCGTTCACCGGCGAGCTCTGGATCGAGCGCGAGGACTTCATGGAACTGCCTTCGAAGGGCTACTTCCGCCTTTTCCCGGGCAACACCGTGCGGCTCAAGTATGGGTGGGTGGTTCGCTGCACTGGCTTCTCGAAGGACTCGACCACGGGGCAGGTGACCGAGGTGCACTGCGACTTCGTCGAGGATTCGAAGTCGGGCACGCCGGGAGCGGACAAGATCAAGACGAAGGGAGTGATTCATTGGCTGTCGGCCGATCACGCCTTCGAGGCGGAAGTCCGGCTCTACGACCGGCTTTTTCGCGAACCCCATCCCGGAACCGGCACGCACACGTACCTCGATGATGTGAATCCGAGGGCCAAGACGGTGATTCGCTCGTACCTGGAACCGTCACTCGGGGACGCGAAACCGGAGGAGCGGTTCCAGTTTGAAAGGCACGGTTACTTCGTGCGCGATCGCAGTGGCGGCACTCACGCTTCTTTTAACCGCACTGTGACGCTACGCGATTCCTGGACACGTTCCTAGCCGCCCGCCTCGCTGCCGCATCCGCCCTTGTTTTCGCGACTGTGCCGTCCCGACGCGCTCGTCGAAGCTGGCGCGCTTCATCGACGTCGGCATGCTCCTGCGCCAACAAGTGGATGGAAAGGTCCCCCGTGCCGGCGGACCATGGAGAATCGAGGGGTGTATTCCCTCGTGATTCTCGAAAGGAGCACGCCATGAAGACGATCATCACCCGCACGATCGGCGCCTTGTCGTTCGCGCTTGCCACGGGAGCCTTGGCCGCGAGCACGGCCGCCACATCCCCTTCCGCAGGCAAAGCACAGGGCACACAGCATTCGCAAAGCACCGCGATGGCCGCGCCGCAAAAGCAATCGAGCACCACGACCACGACCCGTGGTCCCTCGAAAACAGGCCAGCCGAACCAGAGCTGCGAGGACTTGGGCAACCGGCCGGGCCACTCGGCCACCGCACCGGGTTCTGCGTTCAATCCCGATGGAACCGCCGGCACCAAGTACGCGGGCGAGCAGCCGCAGAACTCGCGCAACACCGCCAGCGTGTCCCAATACGACACCGCCTGCGCGCGCCCTTCCAAGTAATTTCCTCGCTTCGAAACTTTGGATGCCCGACGGCGGCGCCCTTGGCGCCCGTCGTCGGGGAAGCAACGCGCGTGCAGCATCGCCCGCGGTGACAGTTCGATAATCGCGTCGGAAAATCCTGAGCGGGGCATCGCAGCTAAAATCTCGCGTCGATCCCGGCTTTTCTCCCGTGCCACTCCTCCAGGTCTCCGAAGCCAGCCTCGCCTACGGGCACGTGCCTCTGCTGGACCATGCCGACCTCGTCGTCGAGCCGGGCGAGCACATCGGCCTCATCGGCCGCAACGGCACCGGCAAGTCGAGCCTCCTGCGCGTGATCGAGGGCACCACCAAGCCCGACGAGGGAAAGGCCTGGGTTGCGCCGGGCACGCGCCTGGCGAGCGTCCCGCAGGAGCCTATGCTTGAAGCGGGCTCACGATCTTCGAAGCGGTCGCGCTCGGCGTGGGCGAGGCGCGGCAGATGCTGCTCGACTACAACGCCGCCGCCAACGCGGGGGACCTGGATCGGATGCACGATCTCCACGAAGCGCTGGACCATGCGAACGCCTGGGCCATCGAGCACCGCATCGAGGCGACCCTGCACCGCTTGCAGCTCCCGGCTGATTCGCGGGTGGAGGATCTGTCGGGCGGTTTGCGCAAGCGCGTGGCGCTCGCGCGCGCGCTCGTCTCCGAGCCCCAGCTCCTCCTCCTCGACGAGCCCACCAACCACCTCGACGTCGACGCGATCGAGTGGCTCGAGGAGGCGCTCGCCGCGTTCGCCGGCAGCGTCATCTTCGTGACGCACGACCGCCGCTTCCTCGACCGGGTCGCGCAACGCGTGATCGAGCTGGACCGCGGGCGCCTCACGACCTACGCCGGCAACTTCACCGAGTACGAGAAGCGCAAGGCCGAGGCGCTCGCCAACGAGGCGGTGCGCGCCGAGAAGTTCGACAAGGTGCTCGCCCAGGAGGAAGCGTGGATCCGCAAAGGCGTCGAAGCACGCCGCACGCGCAACGAGGGCCGCGTTCGCCGCCTGGCCGCCCTGCGTGCCGAGCGCGAGGCGCGGCGCGAGCGCGTGGGATCGGTGGAGCTTTCGCTTTCGGCGGGCGAGCGCTCGGGCCGACTCGTCGCCGAGCTCGACGAAGTGAGCAAGTCCTATGGCAGCAAGCGCGTGGTCGATGGCTTCTCGTGCCGCATCATGCGCGGCGACAAGATCGGATTGATCGGGCCCAACGGGAGCGGCAAGACGACGCTCCTCAAGCTGCTGCTGGGCGAGATCGAGCCCGATTCGGGGACGGTTCGCCTGGGCTCGAAGATCGCCATCGCCTACTTCGACCAGCTGCGCCAAGCCCTCGACGAGGAAGCCACCATCGCCGATACCATCTCGCCCGGCAGCGATTACGTCGAGGTGGGCGGGGGACGCCGGCACATCATGAGCTACCTCGGCGACTTCCTCTTTCCGCCGGAGCGCGCGCGGGCGATGGTGAAATCGCTCTCGGGCGGCGAGCGCAACCGGCTGCTGCTCGCGCGCCTCTTCGCGCGGCCCGCCAACGTGGTGGTGCTCGACGAGCCCACCAACGACCTCGACATCGAGACGCTCGAGCTGCTCGAGGCGTTGCTGCAGGATTACGCGGGCACGCTCTTCCTCGTGAGCCACGACCGCGCATTCCTCGACAACGTCGTCACGCAGACGATCGCGTACGAGGGCGAGGGGCGATGGAAGGAGTACGCGGGCGGATACTCCGACTGGAAGCGCGCTTCATCGGTGACGGTGCCGGCGACCGATGCAGGCCAGCCGCCCGCCACGGGGCCCGCAGCACGCAAGGTACCGGCGGCGAAGCTGACCTACAAGGAAGCGCGCGAGCTCGAAACCCTGCCCGCGGCGATCGAGGCGCTGGAGCGGGAGCAGGAATCGCTCGCGAGCCGCCTCGCCGATCCCGCGACCTACCAGGACCGCTCCGTGGACGTGGCGGCGCTCAACGCCCGGCACGCGCAGAACGAGAGGGAGCTCACGCGCCTGCTCGAGCGCTGGGAGGCGCTCGAGGCTAGGAAGTGATTCGAAGCGCGTCGAGCATCGCCTGGAAATCCGCGGGTGGCTCGCGCTCGAACGACACGGGCGCGCCGCTGCGCGGATGGATGAAGGCGAGGGTTCGCGCATGCAGCATCGTCCGCGGCGCGGGGATGACCGGCCCGCGAAAGTCCCGGACATACACCCGCTCGCCCAGGAGCGGATGGCCCGCCTCCGACAGATGGATCCGCACCTGGTGCTGTCGGCCGGTTTCCAGGCGGCACTCGACGAGTGTCGCGCCGCTCAACGCCGCCAATGCCCGCACGTGCGTGACCGAGAGGCGCGAGCCCGCCGGAGGAGCGCCATGCGAGCGTCGGTAGTGGCCGTGCGAGCCGCGCAGCCCGTCGCCGCGGTCCTCCAGGAGGTACGACTCGATGCGCCTGTCGGCGACCACGCCGTGCGCGATCGCGTGATACGCACGGTCCAGCTCGTGGGAGCGGAATTGCGCCGCGAGATGGCGTTTCGCCTCGGCGGTACGCGTGAAGACCATGAGGCCGCTCGTGTCCCGGTCGATGCGATGCACGACGCCCAGGCCCGGATCGCGAGCCCCGGGGTCGAGGCGGCGAAGGAGTGTGCGCGCGTGTTCGGCCAGGGTGTCCTTGTTTCCGGGCTCATCGGGGACCGCGAGCATTCCCGGCGGCTTGTCCACGATCACGATGTCGCGGTCGTAGTGCACGATCGCGCTTCGCGCGAGCGGCCCCTTCTCGCGGCGGCGCCCCTCCGGGCGGACGGCCACCTCGGCCCCGGCGCGCAGGCGGGTCGCGGGATCGACGCAAGGCTCGCCATCGACCGTGACGCGGCCCGACGTGCACAGGTCGCGTGCCCGCGACCACGACACGCCGGTCTTCTCGCGCACGACCGCCGCGAGCGTGCGACCGCCTTCGCTCATCACGGGCCCAGGTAAACGGTGAACACGTTCTCGCCGTCGTGCCGCTCGTACTCGCAGCGATCCGACATCGACCGCACGAGGTGGATGCCGAGCCCGCCCACCTTCGCTTCCTCGATCGAGTTGGGCTTGGCGGGCGTGGGTACCGACAGCGGGTCGAATGCGGGGCCGCGGTCGAAGAGCTTCAGGACCGCCACTCCCTCGCCCAAGTCGAGCTGCAGGCGGATGTCGCCGCCCGAGCCCCCATACGAGTGGTCCACGATGTTGGTGACCAGCTCCACGACGCAGGTATCCAACGCGTAGATCCGGTCCTCGGAGAGCCCCTCCCCCTCCGCGACCGCCCGCGCCCACTCGCTGGCATCGCCCGATGCCTGCGGCCCGCTCGCGAGCGTGAGGTCGTGCCGCTGGAAGTTTTCCCTGCCCATTCGGTCCGATTCTATAATCATCGTCATTCCGCCCCGTTGGGAGGGTGCTTGGCCGACCCGGCACACGACGAAAGCACCAGTGCGATGGACGATGCGTCCCTCACCCGGACGGTCATCGTGCGTCCGGGCGGCGCGCCGGGAGGTTCCGCCGCGGCAGATGACCGCGCGCATTACCTCCTGGTGGTAAACGGTGCCGGTCGCGGGCAGCGCATCGAGCTGGGCGACAAGCCGCTCGTCGTCGGGCGCTCGAAGCCCGCCGACCTGGTCCTCGACGATTCGCAGGTCTCCCGCAACCATTGCCGGCTCACGCTCGCCATGGGCGAGCTCTTCGTGACCGACCTCGGCTCCTCGAACGGAACGTACGTCGCCGGCCGGCGGATCAACCAACCCGCGTTCGTCGCGGCGGGCGATCGCATCGGCATCGGCACCCACATGCTGGAGCACGAATGGCGCAGCCGGGGCGAGGTCGAGGCCGCCAGCGCCGCCGACGACGACCTGGAGGGCGCGAAGAAGTACGTGCGCTCGCTCCTGCCGGAGCGCATCCGCGACGGCAGCGTGCGCACCGACTGGGTGCTGCAGTCGAGTGCCAAGCTCGGCGGCGACCTTTTCGGCTACCACTTCATCGATCCGCGCACCTTCGCGGTCTACCTGATCGACGTGACCGGCCACGGCGCCGATGCGGCGATGCATGCGGTCTCGGTGATGAACGTCGTGCGCCGGGCGAGCCTGTCGGGCGTGGATGCGCGCGATCCGGCGCGCGTCGCGGGCTACCTCAACGACATGTTCCAGATGGACAGCCACGGCGGCATGCTGCTATCGCTCTGGTACGGCGTGTACGACCTCGACGGCGCCACGCTCTCGTACACGTCGGCCGGACACCACGCGTCGTACCTCGTCGGGCCGGGACGCGTGGACGCATTGCCGCTGGGCACCGCCAACGTGCTGATCGGCATGATGCCGGACTATGCGTACCGAAGCGGCCACGCGCAGGTTCCTCGCGGCAGCTCGCTGTATGTGTTCAGCGACGGCGTGTTCGAGATCGACGCCGGCGACGGCCGCGAGTGGGGCATCGACAATTTCCTGCCGCTTCTCACCGCGCCCGCGCGATCCGGCATGACGGAATCGAGGCGCATCCTCGAGGCGGTGCAGGATGCGACGAACCGCCAGTCGTTCGAGGACGATTTCACGCTCGTCGTCGCCACATTCGGGTAGAGTTCCTGCACCACGAGGAGGACCGGCATGGCCATCAGCTACTCCGACGCAAACGACGTGCGCACGATCATGATCACCGGCCGCCTCGACGTGGACGGCGCCAACTCCGTCTCCGCGCAGCTCGTCGACCTCGCGCAGAACGCCAAGAAGGGCGTCGTGGTCGATCTTTCCACGCTCAAGTTCCTCGCCTCCATCGGCATCCGCGCCCTCGTGACCAGCGCCAAGGCCGTCAAGGGGCGCGGTGGCCGCATGGCGCTCGTGGTCGATTCCAACTCGACGGTCATGATGAGCATCAAGGCCACGGGCATCGACCAGCTGGTGCCCGTCTTCGGCAGCACCCCCGAGGCGGAAAAAGCCGCCGTCGCCTGAGGCAGTCCGCAAGCCGCCAGCAATGAGCCCGGCCGAAAGCGCTTGCATTTCATTCAACCATGTGGTTGAATGACTGCATGGACAACCTGAGCAACGTCCTTGCCGCCATCTCCCACCCCTCGCGCCGGGCCATCCTCGATCGGCTCACGCGCGGTCCCGCGCGGGTCACCGAGATCGCCGAGCCCTTCGACATGTCCCTCAACGCGGTCTCCAAGCACCTGAAGGTGCTCGAGTCCGCGGGCCTCATCCGCCGCGAGGTCGTGGGGCGCGAGCACCTGATCGAGTTCGACGCGGCACCGTTGCGCAACGTCTCGGCCTGGGTGCACGAATACGAGCGCTACTGGACGCAGCACCTCGATCGCGTCGACAGATTTTTCAAGGAGAAGAGGAAAACCCGATGAGCAAGCCGATGAAGACCATGGAGCTGAACATCACCCGCACCATCGCTGCCACGCCGGCGGAGGTCTATGCCGCGTGGCTCGACGCCAGAAGCCCGGTCAACCCCTTCCACGGCGCCAAGCGCCTGGTGTTCGAGCCGAAGGTCGGGGCCCTCTACTATTTCGTGCACATGCAGGGGGACGTCGAGCGACCGCACTACGGCCGCTTCGAGGAGCTGCAG